>Ga0302325_10002524_pt1 | contig 44376 bp, 44 predicted proteins | sample Palsa_T0_2_FD_201948 | JGI IMG/M metagenome (GOLD analysis project Ga0302325, IMG submission 201948) | Peat permafrost microbial communities from Stordalen Mire near Abisko, Sweden - Palsa_T0_2 | ecosystem: Environmental > Terrestrial > Soil > Palsa > Peat permafrost | place: Sweden: Abisko... | reverse complement strand
CTAATAAAATGAAAACTTTCGACGGATTGCGGCCGGTAATGTCTCCAATGCGTTTTAAAACGCCATAGCTGATATCGCCGCCGATGCCACGATTGACGACCGTAGTATCATTCAGCACTTTTTTCCAATCACCCATTTCGGTGATGCTATTGCCCAGGAAAATGATCCTTCCCGACACTACCGGTTCCTTTGCAAACTGGGCCAGTCTCTGCGGCGTATGCTCCGGAATAAAGGGTATCGTATCGAAGAGGTTTTGGTTGGTCACACCCGATGCCTGTACGTCCGCAAGCTCATCCCCGATGCCCTTCAATAGGGCCGGGTCGTCAAAATTCCCAGCCCCGACATGCCCTGACTCGCCATCCAATACGATCAGCCTGGCGGGCAGCAACTTCGAGAATTCCATAGCGGGCGCCGGATTGCACAGGTGATCCTGTTTTTCGACGATGATCGTCATTTTTGCTTTCACCTGTTTGGCGGCCTCGGCCAATGAGCCCTTATAGGGTTTTGCAATATCATGCACGATAAGCGCTTTCAATTGGTAATAAGTGTCATTCCAGTCATTGACCTTTGCGTTTTCGGTATATTTCAGATATCCCTCCACGCCTGCACGCGGCAGGGTCTTGATGATATTCGGCGGCGTGGTCGCATTTAACTGGGTGTACATGGTGCCTGTAGCAAGGATGGGGTTGACGGTGTAACGGCCGTTGTGAAAGGCCGTATCCGTTTCGATGATCCTTCGCATAATGGTCCATTCCACCAGGTCATAGCTGCTTGGCTGGGGCGTGGCTACGATCGGGATGAGATGGCTCATGAAATCAGGATAACTTACCGCCCATTGAAAGGCCTGATAACCGCCCATCGAAATACCCATCACGGCATGCAGGTGGCTGATGCCGAATTTCGTGGTAAGCAACTGGTATTGGCTTTCAACCATGTCGCGGATGGAAAAAGCGGGGAAATCGGCACCATGCTGCTTTATGCTGTTGGAGGGTGAGCTGGTAACGCCATCACCCAGGGCGTCCACGACGATTAGAAAATACTTCGTAGTGTCAATTGCCTTCCAGGGCTTCACCAGCTGCTCGATTATTTTCGAGGTGCCCCCATACCAGCTCGGGAAAAGAATGCCATTCGTTTTTGCACCGTTCAGCTGCCCATACACCCGATAACCTACCTGGCAATCTTTTATGACTGCGCCGCTCTCGAGTTTAAAATCGCCCAAAGCAGCAAACTGTTGCCGGTCGCCCGGCGTATTTTGCGCGGTGGCGGCAACGACGCCCATGCAAAAAAGTGAGACCAATACCGACTTTCTCATAGACAAAATATTATTTTATAAATTCGCCATCCCGTCCCTGTAGCCCTTCCCAATAGGGATCGACAGTCCACCGATCTCGATCATCTCGGCCGTATAAGACTCGATCCTTCGTATCGAAACGATAAACGACCTATGCACCCGCTTAAACAGGTGAGCCGGCAGTATCGCCTCGATCTCATGCGTACTCATCTTCGAGAGATATTCATTCCCCGTGGTCCTGATCTTGATATACTCCCGCTGACTCTCGACAAAAACGATCTCGGAAAAAAAGATCTTCACTTTCTTCTTCTGCACATTGATAAATACGAAATCCCGCGTCTCGGGGTCCTCCGCCGGTTCCTGCTTCAACCCATGAACCGTCCTCACCTTGGTAACCGCCACCAGGAACCGCTCGAATTCGATGGGCTTTAGCAGATAGTCCGTCACATTCAGGTTAAAACCTTCCACCGCATATTGATGATAGGCGGTCGTGATAATGACCGCCGGCGGATTGACCAGCGTCTTCAAAAACGACATTCCCTTTAACTTTGGCAGATGGATATCCAAGAAGATAAGGTCGACACCGGTATGACGCAGGTAGTCGGTCGCCAGTATGGCATCTTTAAAAGTTCCCAGCAATTCCAAAAACGGCACGTCTGCAATATAATCAGCCAGGACCTTCACCGCCAATGGCTCGTCTTCTATGATGATACACCTGATCTTAGACATGGCTCGCCAAATTTATCTTTAAAGTAGCGGAGAATTCCGACGCCCGCGGCTCCAGCAAGATCTGGTAGTCCGTATACAGCAATTCCAGCTGACGACGAAGATTAGACAAGCCGATATTTTCCCTCACATGACCGTCCCCGGAAGAACCATCGGTAGAGTTCCTCACGAAGAACGCCAGCTGCCGCTTCACTATGGAAAGATGAATATCTATAAAGGGCTGACTCCTCGTTTCCGAGACCCCGTGCTTAAAGGCATTCTCCACCAGCGGGATCAGCAGCAATGGCGGTAAAGCCTGTTTCATGTCTTCTACATCATAATTGAAGTTGACCCGCAGAGAGTCATCATAACGTATCCGCTCCAGGGCGATATAGTCGTCGATGATCTTCAATTCCTGTTCGACAGCTATATAGGGCCCGCCGGCGTCATACAGCATATAGCGCAATATCTTCGATAACCGTAAGATCGTCTCCGGCGCCTTGTCGGACTTGTCCCGTGCCAATGAGTAAATATTGTTCAGCGTGTTGAACAGGAAATGCGGATTGGTCTGCGACTTGAGAAAACTCAGCTCCGCCGCTTGCTTCTCGATCCGCAGCTGTTGGGTCGTCTGCCGGAACTTGACGTTATGATAAATCATACTGGCTATGCCAAACATAATGGCCGATGGCATGCCGAAGCCTGCCTCTTCGTGAAGATCATGATCTTTGCCAGCGGGATCGATATAGTCCGTATTTACGTGCAGGACATATCCCAATTGTGCCCATAGATGAAAGCCCTCGGAGAACAGGAAGATGTACAATAGTGCGATCAGGATGCCATTATAGAATTTCCGCCAACGAAACCGCGGAAAGAAATATTCGTACAAGACATAGTTTGCCAGGGTAAGGTAGATGGTCAGCCAGAGGCAATTCAGCAGGGCCGTGACAATTCCCTTATGTTCGGACAGCTCCCTGATGGTGCACATGCAGACAATGCCGAGGCCGACCCACCCATAGAGTTGAAAACGTTTTATATCGAAAAGAGCCTTCATCGTTCGCTTTATGCATTAAATATCGGCAAAACTTTCCAACATCATCTGGCCGGTCCGACCGTTGACCGAAAACCCGATTTGGTATACCATCCGCCGTCGTCTGTTGACGCAACTTCCAGGTCTTGAATTGTTTACGTAGTATTATGAAAAGAAACCTCCATGAGTAAAACAATACAATTCGGGGAAGATGTCCCCGGCTACGACATCCGCGTACTAAACGAACGGGAGATCCGGGCGGCGGCGGGTCTCCTCTTCCTGGCGACCTTCCTCTCGTTCATGCTCATCATGTTCGACAATAATTTTGTGCCCATCAAATACGTGATCACATTTTTCCTGGCCGATTTTATTATCCGGGTCTTTATCAATCCGAAATTCGCACCTTCCCTGGTCATCGGCCGGCTCATCGTTGGCCGGCAGACACCGGAGTATGTGGGCGCAAAGCAAAAACGGTTTGCATGGATCATTGGCGTGGCTTTGTCAGCCATCATGTTCACTTTTATGGTCGTCGTCAATGCCTATAGTCCCATCACGGGCATCATCTGCCTCATCTGTTTGGTTTTCCTCTTTTTCGAATCGGCCTTCGGCATCTGCCTCGGATGTAAGTTCTATTCTCTATTCAATAAGGAGAAAGCCCAATATTGCCCCGGCGAGGTCTGCGACCGGAAATCGAAACAGCCCATCCAGAAGACTACGGCGGCTCAACTGATGATGGTATTGGGCTTCGCACTTTTTATTACACTGCTGGCGACCAATTTTAGTAAATACTACAACCGGAAACCTTATGACCTATTTGGGCTGTTTGCAACCACCGAAAAAACAAAATAGCCAAATGCACGTCATGTCTCCCGTCCGCTCACTCGAGCGCTATTTCTCCCGCTTCCGGCAGAACATCATCGGCCAGGAACAGTTTTTCGAGACGCCTTATGGCCCGCAAAGGATCATCTATGCGGATTGGACGGCAAGCGGACGAGCCTACAGGCCGATCGAAATGCGGCTCCAGGAGGAGATACTGCCATTTTTCGCCAACACGCATTCGAGATCGACTATTACCGGGGAAAGGATGTCCAACGCCTATGAGGAGGCCAGGACCATCGTCAGGGAACATGTCAATGCCAGGGAGGACGATTGCCTGATCTTCTCCGGCAGCGGCATGACCGCAGCCGTCAACAAACTGCAAAGGATAATGGGCCTCAGAATACCTGAACGGCTTATGGGTTATATCGATTGCCCGAGACCGGAGGAGGCTGCAAGACCGCTTGTCCTGGTGACCCATATGGAGCACCATAGCAACCATATCAGCTGGCTGGAGACCATTGCCACAGTTGAGATGATCCGCCCGGCGGCGGATGGTAATGTTGATCTGCAACATCTCCGGGAACTGTTGGAACGGTTCCGGCATCGGAAGAATAAAATTGCGGCGGTGACGGCCTGTTCGAACGTCACCGGTATCGAGACACCGGTGCATGAGATCGCCGCGATCATGCATGAATACGATGGCCTCTGTTTTGTCGATTATGCCTGCTCGGCTCCCTATGTTCCAATAAACATGCATCCCGGGCCACGCTCGAAGGATTTGGATGCGATCTATTTTTCCTTCCATAAATTTCTGGGCGGTCCGGGTACCCCCGGCGTACTGATCTTCAACAGCGGGCTATACAGGAACCGCATTCCCGATGAGCCCGGCGGCGGCACTATGCTGTATAGCAACCCCTGGGGCGTACATGAATATGTGGCCGATGTCCAACAACGGGAGGAAGGCGGCACTCCCCCCATCTTGCAGGCAATAAAGGCTGGCATGTGTATTCGCCTGAAAGAAGAGATGGGCCTGGAGAATATGCTCTGTCGTGAAAAGGAGATGGTCCTTCGTCTCTTAGACGGGCTCGGAAAGATCGCCGGCGTCCAAATATTGGGTGCGGCCACGAAACGCCTGGGCATTGTCTCCTTCATCGTAAGAAATGCGCATTATGATCTGATCGTGAGGCTGCTCAACGACAGGTTCGGCATCCAATCCCGGGGCGGCTGCAGTTGCGCGGGCACTTATGGCCACCTGCTCCTTGACATCGGGGAGGAGCGATCTTACCAAATATTGGATTCTCTCCGCGCCGGAGATAATTGGTCCAAGCCAGGATGGGTAAGACTGTCCGTTCACCCCACCATGACCGACGCCGAAATAGACTATATCATAGACGCCGTAGAGATCACGGTTGAGCTTTCTTCCCATATTCCATCCCCATAAAACTGAAGCCCGATATCTTACCCTCGGCATTGAACCTGAATACCAACCAGTCTTTGCCCATCCACTCATATTCAAACGTGCCTAAAAAAGTGTCGTAATGCCAATGGCTTAGAGCGACATTTATATTGTTGGGAAACGACAGGATAAGCGAGTCGCCCGACAGCCTTATCCAGGCATCGCCATACAGATCATCGTTAAACGTCCCGGTATAATCCTTTAATGCCAGCGAAGGATGCGTATTCAACACCCGCCTGGCCTCAAACTCCTTTTGGCGTTTTGTACCTTCATTGTGGATCCTTTTGTACATGGTATGCATGGAATCGCTCCAGTCGGTGCTGTTGTCATTGAAAACCCAGAGGTCCATGGCCTTGTACATAAGCGCATGTCTTAGCTCCGTATGGTCCAGGTTAGAGAAGATATAAATGCCAAAATGTTCATCATTGATCAGCCCGCAAATAGCCACGGCGCCGTCAAGACTGCCAGTGTGAAAGTTGACCATTTTCCCATGATAGTCTTCCTGGAACCAGCCGAGTCCGTATGTGGTCCAATGCGGTTTGGTTACCCTCGCTGTAGGATAGAATTCCTCGGGGGTTACCATGCTTTGCGGCGTAAAAAGGGCCTTGTAGGTCTCGGGCTTCAGCAGACGAGTGCCGTTTACCTTGGTGCTGTCGAGCAGACAGATCATCCATTTGTTGATATCATCGGCACAACTCCATACCGCACCCGCGGCGTCGACTCCTTTAACCTCTATATACTTTATCGGTTTGACGACGGTATCGCCATACAGGAAATGCGGCGTGATATGACTGGGCTCATTTATAGATGCGTTGTAACTTGGATAGGTATGGATCATGCCCAGTGGCGTAAAGATCCTTTGCGTGATAAATTCATTCCAGGGCTTCCCGCTGACCTTATGGATCACCTCACCCGCCACCATATACATGAGGTTTTGGTAGGTAAATGAAGAGCGGAAAGAATAGGCGGGCTTGATAAGCCGCATCTTATAGATAATGCTGTCCAGCGGAGTGCCTTCCACCCATAGCCAGTCCGCATTCCCAAGACCCGTGTTATGTGTGAAAAGGTCTTTTACGGTGATTTCGCTGTTGGCATAGTTGTCATAAAGCTTTAATGCCGGATAGATATCACTGACCTTATCGGTCCACTTTACCTTGCCTTCGTCCACGAGGATGCCCATGCAGACCGCCGTCATGGCTTTGGTAGTCGACGCGCAAATGGAAAGCGTCGATGTGCTGAAGGCTCCCGGCTTTCCTACTTCTGCAACCCCATACCCCTTTTTGAAAACCACTTTACCGTCTTTGACGACCGCAATGCTCATCCCCGGCGTCTGCCAGAGTTTTAATCCCGCCTGTACGTAGGCATCAAAAATGGCGTCCTTGCCGGCAATGACTGTTTTTTGCTGAGCAGCGACAGACAGGCAAAATAGCCCCGTCACCACTAACGATAGTAGATTTTTTAGCATGACTGAATATACTATTTATTGGCCCCGTTGCGAAAAAAAGGCGTCCTGATCATCGGAAGTGGAAACATGTCGATGACTTCGATCAAAATAGAAGGGGCAAGATAATTAACGGCAGGAATGGGCCTCCCGGAAATAGCTTATATTTAGCAACCCAAAAGAAGCTTCATCAAAATCCGGATATCAAATATTAGTCTAAACACCACAGACTCCGAAGTAAGGAGATTGTTCTCTCCATTTGGAGTGGTGGACTCTGCGGAAGTAAGCAGAAATTCCCTCAACGGCCGGTCACTCAGGAATGGTAAAGTCAATATGCCCGTCGATGCTCAGGCCAGACAAGCCATTGTATCACTGGACAAGACCATCATGGATGGCAGGATCATATCGGTAAGCGAGTGGCCATCCGGTAGCGAATGACCACGTGTGGTCGCAGACGAGTTATCCTCACTAAGGATTTATCTTTGAGAAAGCTTTGTAAATTCTGCACCATTGAAGATCCTGGAAAAATTCATGTCTCCGGACTTGTTAAATTCTTCAAGATACCTGATGGTGACGATGCGCCAGAAGTTCTTTCCTCTCAGCTCCGGATAGTCCGGCGCTTTGACGAAGATCCCCTCCACCATATGCCTGGTCTTGAATGAAATTGCCACCTGGCGGGGCCCGTTGTTTTGTGGCGCTCCCTGTTGAATGAATTTTTCGATCTGTTCAATTGTCATTATTATTCGTGTTTTTCGATTTTCTCAACACAGCGGGTGTATTAGCAATAGCCATAGCATACCGCATTGATGTTCATCCCCGCACCTACCGAAGCAAAAAGGATAAGATCGCCTTTTTCAAGCCGGTGATCGGGCATATTGTTTTTCCTGACGAGGTCAAATAAAGTCGGGATGGTAGCGACGGAATTGTTGCCCAACCATTGGATACACATAGGCATCACAAAGGCAGGAACGTCCATAACCCCATACAGCTCGTAAAAACTCTTCACGATGGCCTCGTCCATTTTCTCGTTGGCCTGGTGGATGAATACCGCCTTCAGGTCCTGTATCCCGAATCCACTCGCATCCAGGCAGGCCTTCATAGCCGGCGGAACATGACGCAATGCATATTCATATACCTTTCGGCCCTTCATCTTTATGTATCGCTCAACTCCATCCGTCGCCGGATGATGCGTTCCGCCAAGGCTTATAAACTCCGTTTCCTCTTCACAGTCGGACCGCACTTTCGAGGACAAGATCCCGGCCGCCGGCCCATCCCCCTCCTTGTACTCAAGGATACAAGCCCCGGCGCCATCGGAAAAGATCATGCTGTCCCGGTCGTGCGGATCTATGACCCGGGAAAGCGTTTCCGTTCCTATCACCAGTGCATTTTTCGCCATGCCCGACCTGCAGTAAGCATCCGCATGGATCAACCCCTGCAACCAGCCCGGACAACCGAAAATAAGATCGTGAGGTATGCAATCGGGATTGCAAATGCCCAGCTTCCGCTTCACCCTTGATGCGAGCGATGGAACAATGTCCAGTTGAGCGCTGCCTTCACCCGCAATATCACCAAAATTATGCGCTACGATTATCTGGTCGATCGTTTCGGCGTCAATACTGCTGTCCGCAATGGCTATAGCCGCGGCCGCCGCAGCCATATCGGAAGCGCGAATATCCTGCTCCGCATACCGGCGTTCCAGGATGCCAGTGATCTTGCTGAACTTCCTGACAATATCCATTGCTGGTGTGTCAAGCAGCGATCCCTTTTCCGAATAGAAATTCATGGATTCGAAATGGCTGTTACTGATCATAACACCCGGGATATAAGAACCAGATCCTGTAATAACTGAACGACGCATACTTACTTTGCTTACCTTTAACCTATATTAACGACAAACATGATCAAAAAAATTTCCGGAATTGAGCTACTTAAAAGAAATTTCGATTGCGTGGAACTGAAGTTTCTGGGTTTTTTCGAAAAAGGAGAACCCCGTTGGCCAATGGATAAACGAGACTATCTCCGTAATCATCATCAAAGCCTCGACCAGTTCTTTCCCGCAACCGTATCCATGGACAAATTACGATTGACCGGACTACCTGATGAGATCCTTGTTGAACTTCGCACCGCATTCGAAGCATTTCAGCGAGGGGAAGAATACAATTAACCCAACGCGATACCCACTAGCGTAAAGCCTCCGGATTATGATCCGAAGGCTATTTTTCCAACAAAAATCTATTTTCTACCAGCGGTTTCCCCTGTCCTTGGAGAACGAACCGTTACGGTTATCCGATTTCGGCTTCGCCTGGGTCACGGAAATAGTCCTTCCGTCAACCTGCTTTCCTTCCAGATCCTTCATGGCCTCCTGCGCAGCCTTGTCGGCCATTTCTACAAAGCCAAATCCACGAGACCTGCCCGTCTCCCTATCAGTTATCACCTTGGCAGACGTCACATCGCCATACTTGGCAAACAACGTTTTCAGTTCATCATCGGTAACCTGAAAGCCCAGATTTGAAACATACAAATTCATACAAATTGATTAAAATAGTTAAAAAAGTACTGAGCAGATGCAATAAAAAGTAGAGGAAACAGGGCCTATAGAAAAAGAGAGAGAGGCGAATCGATTACTTAATGTTGTATTATCTCAATAAGAGCCGGTGAAGATAGTCATTCTTAAGGGGCCTGCCTAAAAAATCTTCCCGGGTGGATTTATCTCAGTTTTAACACCTTTCCCATCTTTTTCTTCACCACACGAAAGAAATCATCGAGCAATTCGCCGAATACGATAAGCCCGTCCGGCTCTTCTTCCACACTCGCTTCCCTGGCTAATTGCAGCAGCCGCTGCTGCTTCATCTGCTCGACCGTCTCATCAGGTATTTCCAGCCCCCTTTCTGCCAGCAGTGTCCGTGCCAACACATAATCAAAATGACCCCACTCATCCGGCTTCGCGATGATCTCCAATAACTCCACATCCGTAAAGGATAAGAGATAATAACCCGGCTCTACATTCTCAAGATGGCGCCGGTAATACTCTTCGAGCGCCTTATGCGCCTTATCGAGATCATTGGCCCTGACTTTTAGATGAATAGTCTGTTCGACTGTATTCCGGAAAAAACCGGGCTCGAGCAGCGGCTTGACCTTCTCTACTACACAATCTATTTGTTGCGCATGGAGTTTGTCGGCAACAGCGGAAGCAAGACCGGGATCATTGAATTGCTGAAATGTCTGGAAGAGAGCTGCCATAAAACATTGTTTTGAGCGGGGCTCAGGGGCGATTAAAAATAAATTAAATTGCGGCATCCGCCAACTTTAGCCGCCAATCCTTCGTCTTTGGTTACGGCACAAAGCTAGTTTTCACCTATCTTCGGCCCGCCAGGGATACCGGACCAAGATGTGGCTTCACACTGGCCCGTTCATCCTGAAAAACCTGGTCTTCATCCGTGAAAATCAGGAAATCAACTGGTTATCAGAATGTTAAAGGTTTACTATATTGCAGCAAAATATATAGTTTTTGCAGCAGAATATATAGTTTTCCGGTCTTTTAGAAACTTAACAGCAGTGTATGAAAAAATTGATGATCTGTATTTTATGTTTAGCGTCCATCCCGGCTTTTGCGCAGTTCCGACTCGGTGTTCAGGGGTCTTTTTCCGCCCTTAACTATTGGGCTACCGATGGTTTTGGCGGCCTGCCCTCCCAGGAATTTACCTGGGGAAAGAATGGGTATCAGGCTGGCGTCTTTGCCGAATATGATCTGGGCTACTCCGGTATAACGATCCAACCCGCTTTGATGTATGCCACGACCGGCGCTCATGTCGGCCAGTCCCTGGGATTTCAGGACAACGCAAACTTTACCTATGCCTTCTCCGATTCAAAAATTACGGTCAATTCCTTGCGCCTGCCCGTCAACCTCCTCTACACCTACAGGATAGACCCCAAATTCAAGGTCTTCGGCGGCGCGGGACCCTACATAGCCAAGAACCTGAGCGGGACGGAAAAAGGGAACTTTAGCGGGGACTCCACCAACAATTACAATAACTCATTTACCTATCGTTTCAAGAATACAATCAGTATAAACGGTAACGCTTCTCAGGCAACCCTGGGCCAAAGCAACGTGGCTTCCCTCGATATCGGTGTGGATATCCTGCTTGGATTCCAATATAAGAAGTTCCAGGTCTCCGGCGCCTGGATGAGGGGCTTCCAAAGACAATACCATACGAACTATGTGAATATGGGCAACCAGCTCTGGAATTTTACCCTCGGTTACATCATATTCGGACACGAACCCAAACCTAGGCTGTAGAAGCCTGGTTCAGCAGCGACGGTGCCTTGCCAAACTCTTTCTTAAAAGCGAACGAAAAATGGGAAAGGTCCTCAAACCCTACTTCCAGGTAGACGTCTGAAGGCTTCTTCCCTTTTTCTTTTATAAGGTAATAGGCCTGTGCAAGCCTCTTCTGCTGCAACCACCGGCCCGGTGCAGCATGGAAGATCTTTTCAAAATCCCGCTTAAAGGTAGCCAGGCTCCTGCCGGTAAGAAAAGCAAACCGTTTCATCTCGACATTAAAAGCGAAATGGCGGTTCATAAATTCCTCCAGATCGATCTTGCCAGGTTCACTGAAATCGAATAAAAGGTCCCTGGCCTTTTTATCGAGCTGCAGCAGTAACCCTTCACGCCATATTCCAGGCTGTATGCGCGCAATATGTCGGTGTTGCACGAATAGAACAGCCAGGCGCCTGCCTGCATATGCGGATCCTTCTCACTCATGACTGCAATTTAGCCATTTTAAAAAACTCACCCGGCCGCACGGGCTCATTTGTCGTTCCCGGGACGCCCCGTTATCACTTGCCCGGCCGGCCTCTTTCGGAAAGGTCCTGGATGACAGGGATGTCCGATGATACCTTATGAAAGGTCGCGGGCGCCATGACGCCGGGCGCCAGTCCGCATCCCGACCGAGGATCTCTGTAAACCTCCATGATCTCCACGTCCCGCATACTAAAAGTCAGCACCAGCGAACAGCCGGAGTCTTGCGCAGGACGGAAAAGCAGACTGTTTTCCTCATAGGCGACCGTGTCCATGAACGCTCCCGATCCAAAGTTCGGATATCCATTGCTGATATAAAAGCAAAAAGCCGCCGTCTTCTTGTCCAGCAGCCGCACCCGTATCTCACCATGGTGTCCGGTAATGTTGTTTCTTTTTACGTCTCCGAGCAGGACATATGTCCCGGTTGGATCTATGAACGATGGCTCGTCCTCTGGCAAAGGAAAATGTACGCAGCATAACAGCAGCAGAAAAAGACTTTTCATACAACGCAGATTTAGCGGTTATTGAAAAAAGCTTCCTCATGTCTGTTGCTTATTAAGATACGAAAAAAAAATAGTTGTGCAAAAATTTGGTATGATCGAAAAATTATTACCATCTTTGCACTGTCAAAAAAATTAAAAAATGCGCTACATGATATTCCATAAACAAATAGAGACCAGGTTTAGTCCCAATTGGGATTATACCGATCGCGGGGCATGTTTTGCTATTGAATAGATGTAGACTATATCGATAAAACATAGGCCCCGCAAGAGATTGCGGGGTTTTTTGTTTCTTGATGCGAGACCAAAAGACGATACCGCCGATATCACTACAGGAGCTCTACAGTATCCGAGAGGATAAGTATGTCCGCTCCTGCATGGGAAACATATGTCCATATCCGAGACCATGGTTTGATCATCCGGAATCCTGATGAAGGATTCTTCAGATAGCAAAGCCTGGTCCCCCAAAGACCGGGCTTTTTTATACATGCTGATCTGTTCGTCTAAGGGCCAGGACATTAGATTTTCAATCTTTTAATACGGGTTCGAATCCCGTACAGATCACCACCATACGGGATTGTTGTAATTGGCTAACAGGTCAGTCTCCAAAACTGAAGACACAGGTTCGAATCCTGTATCCCGTGCGGAAGAAAATCGAATAAAGCGTAAAAACAAAAGCAATGGATCAGCACAAATGGCGGAAGTTGGATGGTACCCGGATCAAACGGGCCATCCGGGACGAGATCAGAGCGGTTCTCGTAAGAGAAAAAAACGCCGGTCACGAATTGAAGGTCTGCATCGGCACCGACAGCCAGGTGAAAGGCAACCGGACGGAATTTGCGACCGTGGTCGTATTCATCCGTAAAGGCAAAGGCGGATTCATGTACATACAACCGGAAACCAGCACGCAAAAATTCAGCGTTAAAGAGCGGATGTTGCGGGAAGTGGCTAAAAGTATAGATGTTGCTTATACGTTGGCCCCGTTGTTCACCCGCTTCGGCGTCGATATGGAAGTTCACGCGGATATTAACACCAATCCGGCTTTCAAAAGCAACGACGCGCTGAAGGAAGCTATGGGTTACATCATGGGAATGGGATTCGCCTTCAAGGCTAAACCCAATGCCTTCGCCAGTTCCAGCTGCGCTAATAAAGTGGTTCAATAGATGACTTAAAAGCATCGCGGCTCAGAAGGAGGAAAAATGCGGCCCTGGTTTAGCCCCGGGGCCGCTATTCCAAAATAGAGGTTCTTAATAACTAAAATGAAAAAATGGAAAATTCAGATACACAAAAGATCGTCAATATGGTTGACCTGTTCGACGATCATTTCCTCGACCCGAAGTCGTTGTACGTGCATTCGTTTGACCGGCTGCCGAGCCTGTCTCATATCGGCAATATAGACGGAGAAAAGGCCTTCGCTTCTTTCAAAGAGAAATTTGCCGGAAAGATTAAGGGGACTTACCGATATGATTGGTATGAGTTCAGGAAAAAGCGATACCAGTTTGACACAACCTTGGTACTGCTGGATAACTGCTGCCTGATCGAATTTTATAAGTCCTATTGCGAAATTTGGCATGATGGAGAACGACAGGAATTCATTTCGGAAGTCACTGGACTGTTGAGTCCAATAAGGGAAAGACAGAGACGGCAGCCACTAGAAATCAATCTCGTCGTTCAGGGCAGACAAAAATTCGAACTGAAGGCAAAGGAAGTCAAACGTACTAAGTTGGACATCGGCTTATTCTACGGTGAGGGATTCAATGAGACCGACGAGCTTATAAGGAAGCGGCTCAATAAAAAAGACGATAAGGGAATTGTATTGCTGCATGGCTTACCGGGGGCGGGGAAAACCACCTACCTACGGTACCTGATCGGGAAGATCAAAAAACGCGTACTGTTCCTTTCTCCTTCGCTGGCCGGAAACCTGATGAACCCCGACTTTATCGAGTTGTTGATGAATAACCCGAATACTGTCCTGATCATCGAGGACGCCGAGAATATCATCATGGACCGAAAGATCAACCAGGATTCAGCCGTTTCGAATCTCTTGAATATTTCCGATGGGCTGCTGGCGGACTTCCTGAATGTACAGTTGATCTGTACGTTTAATAACTCGCTGACGCTGATTGACAGCGCGCTTATGCGCAAAGGGCGTCTGATCGCGAAGTACGAATTTGGGAAATTGACAGTCAGCCAATCGCAGAGACTGAGTGATCACCTGGGCTTCGATTCGAAAATTACCCGCCCCATGACGGTTGCCGAGATTGCCAATCAACATGAAAAGCAGGCCGAGCCGGTTGTGATGGAGGCAATCGGGTTCAGACGACCGGTCACAATTATCTGATCAAGCCTGATCCTGGTATAGTTCGTGCATCAACCGGATCTTTTTCCGGATACGGCGGACATAAGTATTGGGGGAAATGATTTTCAATCCCTCCCCAAATCCGATGAATTCCCGGTCCAGCTCGAAATTGGGAATAACGGAAATAGAGAATATCGTTCCTTCTTTTCGCTGTTCTAAGATCCGCTGGGAAGCATGAATGGGTTTGGTGCGGATATAAGGCGCTTGATTGTGGTAAGCAAGGAACTCGATTGTTGTAGGGCGATCCGCCATATTTCTGGTTACTCCTACGATATCCGAAAAGTAGGTATGCGGATCGAACCGGACATTTTGCTGAAACGGCTCATAGGCCAGCGGCTTGATTTGCTTTATACGGTCGAGCGCCAGGGTGATGATCTCCTTGCTGTTCTTGGTCATTCCCAGGATGAACCACCGGTTCCGATATTCCTTTAGCAGATAAGGATAAAAGATCAGATCACTTGCTGCCCTTGCCTTAAAGGATTGATAGCTGAGTTGCAGTGTTGTGGAATCGGTAATGGCTTTGTATAAAGGATCCAGCCAATCGATGCCGGCTAATAGTTCGTTCTTTTCAAAGTCGATGACGGATGCCTGCTGGAATTTTTCGCTATAGATCTTGTCTTCCAGTCGATTGACCATCTCGGTAACTTCCTGGAAGTGACTGAAGCCCTTGAATTGCCTGAGCAGATGCGAAACTTCCTGCAGGACATTAAGGTCCTGTGAACTGAGAGGCGTTTTGGAGATAGAGTAGTCCGGATCTTCATAGCTATAGTATTTCTTTTCGGAGACGATGATAGGAGCGTTGTAGCCTAATTTATCACTGCGCATTGCGTTCAGGTCTAAGCGAATAGTACGAAGACTGACTCCCTTGTCGATGCCCTCATATTCATACAAGGCATCGTTGCAGGCTTCGATCAGGTCTTCAATTGTCCACTTACGGCGGCGGTTCTGGAGGCATCTATCAATGGTTCGATATCGGATGAGGGCATTTCGGTTGATCGGCATCGGAGGATTTTTCTCAAAAAAAAGAAAAAAGATTGAACTGTGCAAATACATTGCACACATGGGTGCGAGGTTTGTATTGTCAAAAGGAAACGAAAAGGAGGTTTATTATGAAATTTAACTTACGGCGCTCAAAGATCAGTACAAACACTGTAAACTATGAAGGCGCACCCGCTTTTGTGCTAACGGCTCCGTTGGAGTTGTATGCGGCTGTGACGACTGCCTCGCTTAATGATCAGTACTATGCTGACACTAATGATCGGATTACCCGGCTTAGGATGCTGATCGCCCAAAATGATCCGTCCTTTGTGGCAAAGCTGTCCCTGTATGCCCGTGAGCAAATGCACCTGCGTAGTGTGCCCCTGGTATTGGCCGTTGAATTGGCCAAGCAATACAATGGTAACAATTTGGTTGGAAAACTCACTGCCAAACTGATCCGGCGTGCCGATGAAATTACGGAGCTGCTGGCTTACTATGAACTGGCGAATGAAAGAAAAGAGTTGAAAAAGCTGAACCGGCTGAGCAAACAGCTACAAAAAGGGCTGGGAGATGCGTTCAATCGTTTCGATGAATATCAATTCGCAAAGTATGACCGGGAAACAGGAGTAAAACTAAAGGATGCCCTTTTCCTGGTTCACCCTAAGGCAAAGAATGAGGCCCAACAGGCCTTGTTCGATAAAATTGCGAAGGATCAATTAAAAGTGCCATATACCTGGGAAACAGAATTGAGCCTCCTTGGTCAGCAAAAGTTCGAAACGGACGAATTGAAAGAGGCTGCAATTAAAGCGAAATGGGAAGAACTTATCCTAAGCAACAAAATGGGCTATATGGCGACCCTTAGGAATCTTCGCAATATATTGGAGGCAGATGTAAGCATGGAGGCCTTGAACAAGGTATGCGAATACCTGGGAAATGAGAAGGCGGTGGCGGGCAGCAGGCAATTGCCGTTCCGCTTTCTGAGCGCTTACAGGGAGTTGAAGAATTTGCGAAAGGGCAGGAAAAGCAAAGTGCTGGAGGCTCTGGAGAAAGCAGTATTGATCAGCGCGGCAAATATAGCAGGGTTTGACAAGGATACCCGGGTTGTCATAGCGGCCGATGTGAGCGGAAGTATGCAAAAAGCGATCAGTGCCAAGAGCAAGGTCCAATTTTATGACATCGGCCTGATGCTCGCCATGCTGCTGCAGAGTCGGTCCAATAATGTAATCAGCGGAATCTTTGGAGATATCTGGAAGGTGATCAATGTCCCACGGACAAATATGTTGGCGAACGTGGAGGAGTTTCATCGGCGGGAGGGAGAGGTCGGGTACAGCACCAACGGATACCTGGTCGTGAAGGACCTGCTGGATCGGAATCAGATCGTAGATAAAATTATGATCTTTACCGATATGCAGTTGTGGAACAGCAATGACACCGGAGAATCCATCGCCGGGCTATGGAAAAAGTACAAAAGCAACGCCCCGCAGGCAAAGCTTTACCTCTTTGACCTGGCCGGTTATGGACAGAGCCCGCTGAATCTTCTGCAGGATGATGTGTATTTGATTGCCGGATGGAGCGATAAGGTCTTTAACGTACTGTATGCCCTTGAGAAAGGAAGCGATGCCGTGGAGTTGATCAACCAAATAGCCCTATAATTGAGCGGTTCCGGGATGAGCCGGGGCCGCTCTTAAAAAAAGTTCTTTAAAATAGTAAGGATGTCGTAAAGATGGGATACTTCGTCACCCAACGGGGATAGGGCCCTGGAGCAATCCAGGGAGAGGTGCGAATCCTCACTGACAAACCCCGGTTCTCGTCTTGCTTTTTACTCCTTATTTTTAAAAGGTGCCGTAGACAAGAGGTACTTCGTGGCCACCGCTAGTTCGAATCTAGCCGCAGTCGTCCTCCGGGATACCTGTGCAAAAGCTCTTGTTGCATGTTGCCCTTTAAAAACACTTGAATGAATGGTCGTTGTTTGCTTGTCGCTCATTCATCTATAAAAAATATTAAACTCATTTGCAGGTGTCGTAGGAAAGGGTTACTTCGTTCCTAAACGTGCGGGTCGCGGGTTCGAATCCCGTCAGGTCTTCCAAAAACTAAAAAGGACCTGTAGCTCAAAGGTAGAGCAGCATTACTCTTCCCGATTTGTTACCCTGCAAATTTTTAAGAAAAAACCAATGTCAAAATTAAAATTAAAAGGAAAAGACTTGCGTGCCATCGGCTATCCCGAAGGGCCCGTGATCAGCATCGCCATGAATATCATGGAGAAGCATTACAAATTTGAGAAGGAGGAGGTAGTGACGAATTTATTGAAATCGATTTTGGCCGCTCCCGTGGAGTATGCCAATGATGCTGTGCTGGCACTGATTGCAGCGCAATTGATTCCCAAGCCGGAAGTGGACGGATCAGAAATATCCCTGAATAAAACGGGTATCCAATTCAATGTATTCGGAAAAGATTATATCGAGGAAGGCGCGATGAACCAGATGTACCAGGCAGCGAAACTGCCGGTCGCGGTGGCGGGAGCCCTCATGCCGGATGCGCATTCCGGATATGGATTGCCGATTGGCGGTGTGCTGGCTACGGAAAATGCAGTCATCCCATACGGGGTAGGAGTGGATATAGGCTGCCGGATGTGCCTTTCCGTATTCGATATCAATCCGCAGGAATTGATCCAGAGAGAAGCCTATTTTACCCGGGAATTACAGATGGCTACTCTATTCGGAGGCGGAAGACAGTTCGATCAGTCGACACCGCATGAGGTCCTCGACCACGCAGCCTTCCAGGAGATCGCTCTTCTTAAAGGGCTACAGGGTCGGGCTGCCCGGCAGCTGGGCTCCTCGGGTTCAGGCAACCACTTCGTAGAATTCGGGATCGTCGAGATCGGAGAAAAAGACGCGCGGCTGGGATTGGAGCCGGGTAACTACCTGGGGCTTTTGTCGCACTCCGGTTCCAGGGCCCTTGGCGCCAATATTGCCAATCACTATACGAAAATAGCGAAGCAAAAAAGACGACTGCCCGGGGAGGCCAATAACCTGGCCTGGCTGGAACTGACCGAACAGGAGGGGATTGAATACTGGATCGCCATGAACCTGGCAGGAGACTATGCTTCCGCCTGTCATCATGTGATCCACGCAAAAATCGCCAGGCAACTGGGCAGGCAACCGCTGACCATGGTCGAAAACCATCACAACTTTGCCTGGAAGGAACAATACGAAGGCCGGGAAGTGATCGTCCACCGGAAAGGCGCCACCCCGGCGGGTAAAGATGTGCTGGGTATCATCCCGGGATCGATGACGGCCCCTGGCTTTATTGTCAAAGGGAAAGGAGAAACGGCTTCCATCACCTCCGCTTCGCATGGGGCCGGGAGAAAAATGAGCCGGACCATGGCGATGAATTCCATTACGCATGAACTGCTCAGGGAGACGCTGACCCGGCATGGCGTTAAGCTCCTCGGCGGTGGTTTGGATGAAGCACCTCATGCCTATAAGAACATCGAAGAAGTGATGCAATCGCAGAAGCAGCTGGTCGATACGGTGGGGAAATTCTATCCGAAGATAGTGCGCATGGACGGCTGATCGGTGGAAGCGGGTCGAAGTGCCCCCTACTGCTTCTTCTCCAGCCTGTCCAGCATCTCCAGGATAGCGGCTTCTATCTTGTCCTTTTCCGCATAAGCGACCAAATGTCCTCTGCCTGGTATCATTCTGATAGATAGGTAGGGGACATTTGTCAAATGTGACCGGGCAAAACTCGCATTGGTGGTATCCACCAGGCCATCATTTTCGCCTTGCAGATAGATCACGGGAACCCGTATCCCACTCCACAACGGCAACATCTTCGTCAACTCCCCTCTATGTTGGACTTTCTCCCGGTTGGCCGTCTGCAGCATCCGGGGTATGAACCAGTGAATGAATGGGCTCTCGACCAGGTTGGTGAACCAGAACACCTTCTCCTGTCCCGGTCCGATGGGCGGAGCCACCAACACCAGGCCATCTACCAACCCGGGATGATCCATAGCCAGCCGGCAGGCGATTGGGCCACCATAGGAAACTCCTACCACAATGATCGGATGATGCGCCTTGTGTACACTGTCGAGCAACAGCTCCTGCACATGCGCTTGCACGGCAATATCCGGCACAGGCTCCGCCAAACCACTATAACCATAACCCGGCCGGTCCGCCGCATACATCGTAGCCCGGGTCAGCAGGGCACTGTCCGTAAGATAATTGCGCCAATAGCTCATAGAGCTCGGCGCCCCATGGATAAATAATACAGTGGCTTCGGAAGAATCTCCCGTCCGCACATAACGCACTTTTCGCCCCGCAGCTTCAAAATAGCCGATATGCGGTTCCACATGACGATGATGAAACCAGGCGGTGAGATCCTTGTTGTCCATCCTGAACTGCACCAGCCTGTCGAAAACCAAGAGAAGGATGATAAAAAAGATAAGTATCCCCAAAAGTGTCCGGACTACAATCCGCGTGATTCTTACAATCATACAATTAGAAATAACGATTATATCCTATCCACTACTAAAATTAAGCAAAATGAAGCCCGGTTCGTCGTGACAATCGCCTTTTTTATGTAAAGATTTTCCACCTGACGCGGAATTATAGTTATTTTAAATCGTCAAAACTAATGGCATTATGATACTCACCCTCCTGTCCCATCAATGGAAGTCCTTCTGGCGAGGCCGCGGCGTCAGTAAAAGCATCGCGATGCAGCTATTCCTGAGCTTTATCATCCTTTATTTATTGGCCAGCTGCCTCGTCCTGGGCCTCGCGCTGGGCCACTTGCTTGGCCAATTATTCCCCGGCCAGGATACCGTCAAGGTATATTGCGGCCTGATCCTCTACTATTTCGCGTTAGACCTCGTCATGCGCTTCCTGTTCCAGGAACTGCCCGTATTGTCCACCCAACCCTATTTGACGCAGAACATCCGGCGCTCCCAACTCGTGGCCTACCTGAACGCCCGAAGCCTCTTCCATTTCCTCAACATCCTGCCCCTGTTCATTTTCATCCCTTTCATCTTTACCAATATCGCCCCCGCCTTCGGCGCCGCCGCGGCCGCGGCCATCGCAGCCACCATTCTCTCGATGACCGTCTTCAACCATTTCCTGATGCTCTACATCATAAGAAGATCAGTGCTGAATACCTGGTGGCTTGCCGGCTTCTTATTCACCATTGCTGCCTTAGCCGCTCTCGATTATTTTCATATCCTGTCTCTCAGCTCGGTCTCCACCTTCTTCTTCGTGAAGATCCTATTCCACCCCTGGCTGGCGCTCTTGCTGATGGTACTCGCGTTGTCGGCCTTTCTGAACAACCGCCGCTTCCTGCTGAATAACCTGTACATCGAAGAACTCTCCAAAAGGTCCGGAGAAAAAAGATCCACGGAATATACCTGGCTGCAACAGTGGGGTACGATCGGAGAGCTGATCGGGCTCGATATTAAATTGATCGCGAGAAATAAACGCCCCAGGTATGTTGCCATCATGTCCGTCATCTTCACCTTATATGGCTTCATCTTTTTCCGGCACGAGAACCTTGCACCCTTCAATTTCTATATCCTCCTCTTTCCCGCCATTTTTATGACCGGCCTGTTCATCATCAATTATGGCCAATTCGCTTTCGCCTGGCAAAGTTCCGGTTTCGACGGACTCCTGACCGGCAACCTACCCGTATCCGAATACATCCGCGGAAAATTTCTACTCTTTAATGTGTCCAGCACCCTGGCCTTCATCCTGACGTCCTTTTACGGCTTTATGGACTGGCGGCTCCTGCCTGTGCTGGCCGCCGCCTGGCTCTATAACCTTGGGCTGAACAGCGCCTTCACCCTCTGGTTCGCCACTGTCAACTACAAAGGGATCGATCTTACCAAATCGGCCACCTTCAACTACCAGGGCATCGGCGCAACGCAATGGATCTGGGCGCTGGTCGCACTCGTCGGGCCCTACCTTATTATCGTGCCGTTCGTATTGTTCGGCGCCCCCTGGGTCGGCATCGCTGCGCTCGGCATCCTGGGCCTGATCAGTTTCCTCTTCCGCAACTGGTGGATCACCTTCCTGACAAAAGAATTCTATAAACGCAAACACCTGATCCTGCAAGGCTTCAGAGAAAGATAAACCCATACCAAAAAACAACCATGATAACGATCAACAACCTCGTCAAAGCCTATAACGGCAATATCGTCGTCAATATCCCCTCCCTCGCTTTTGAAGCAGGCGAGCTCGTCGGGGTCGTCGGCAACAACGGCGCCGGCAAAACGACCTTGTTCCGGCTATTACTCGACCTCGTAAGAGTCGACAAAGGCCAGATATTCTCCAACCAGATGGACGTGGCCGCGACCGAAAAATGGAAGACCTATACCGCCGCCTATCTCGATGAAGGCTTCCTCATCCAATACCTTACTCCCGAAGAATACTTTTATTTCGTCGGCAAATTGAACGGCATCTCGAAAGTTGATGTGGACGAATTTCTAATCGGATTCGGGGCATTTTTCGACGGCAGCGTCCTCAAAAGCGGTAAATTTATCCGCGACCTGTCAAAGGGCAACCAGTTCAAGGTAGGGATTGCCGCCTGCCTGCTGCAAAAGCCCGAAGTGTTGATCCTTGACGAACCTTTCGCCAACCTGGACCCCTCCTCCCAAATGCGCCTGGTCAAAATGCTAAAAGACCTCGCCGTACAGAAAAAAGTGACCGTGCTGGTCAGCAGCCACGACCTCAACCATGTCACAGACGTCTGTCATCGCATTTTACTCATGGAACGCGGAAGGATCATCAAAGACATCGATACCACGGCCGATACGCTTCAGGAACTCGAAGAGTATTTTCAGGTGTAGAACCGAATATAGTGTACATGGAAAAAAAGAACAGGTTTTCATTCTGGAAGGTCAGCGCCTGGCTGATAGGGGTCAATGTTGTCATCGTCGGACTTGCGCTGATCTTAGTCTATTATGTGAAGATCCCGAACCAGACCAAGGACATGTACGCGGCATTTAGTACGCGCAGCTTCCTGATCCGCGGGGGCTTTTCGCTGGTCTTCCAGTGCATCTTCTACTATTTTGCGCTCAATACTTTCTACCGGCTGATGCGGCGACGGGCCGGCTGGCTGCCCTACCTGGGATATGCCCTGCTCTATGTTCTGGCCTGCTTCGTGTACTCCATGATCAATGACCTCACCATCAAAAAAGAAGACATCCAGATGGTCATGGATATCAGCCTCAAGATCTTCAGCTATAGTTTGGCGGCCTTGATACATATTGTCATCACCCTCGCGGTCGCTGCCATCGCCCGCCAACTCGACGAAAAGAATTACCAGGCCCGCAACCAGAAACTGCTCGAAGAACGCACCTTCAAACTCGAGAAAGAAAAAATGCAGGCCGACTATCTGTTCCTCAAGGCACAGATCAATCCGCACTTCCTGCACAACACCCTCAACTTTCTCTACGCTCGCTCCCTGCCCCTTTCCCCCGAACTATCAGAGGGCATCCTGACCCTTTCGGAGATCATGCGTTACTCTCTCGATAACCACGAGGACAGCGACGGCAAAGTCCTGCTCTCCCTCGAAATAGAACACGTACACAACATCATCCGCATGCAACAGCTGCGGTTCGGTAATACCCTCCAGGTCGAGTTCAGCCTCAGCGGCGAACCGAACGGACAACGCATCCTTCCCTTCATACTGATCACGCTGGTGGAGAACGCCTTCAAACACGGGGAATTAAAAAGCACCGAAAGCCCCGTAAAGATGAACCTGGATGTTTGCCAGGCTGGAAAACTGCATTTCGTTTGCAGCAACCGGAAAAAGACGGGGCCAAAAGAACTGTCCACCGGAATCGGGCTGGACAATACCCGCAAGCGACTCGAGCTGGCCTACGGCGATAATTACTCCCTGTTCATAAAAAACCAACGAGACATTTTTACCGTGGATCTGACCATAACTTTATAATATGACCTGTATCATCATCGACGACGAGCAACCCGCCATCGACGTGCTCGAACATTACGTCCGGCAAATAACCGACCTCCAATTGCTGGCCTCCTTCACAAACCCGCTGGAGGCCCTTCAGTTCCTCAACAAGACCCCAGCCGACCTTCTTTTTCTCGACATTCAAATGCCCGAGATCTCGGGTATCGATCTTATCAGAACTATCCCAAACCGGACAAAAATTATTCTCACCACAGCCTATAGCGAGTTCGTCACCGAGGGCTTTGAATTGGAAGTAGCGGACTACCTGCTGAAACCCGTTCCTTTTCCCCGCTTCCTGAAAGCCGTACAACGCGTACAGCAGGCAATTAATACCACCAGCGGCAAAGAGCCGGCAGACACCGTCGAACCCGCCGACGACTATTTCTTTGTAAAGACGGAACTAAAAGGGAAGATCCTAAAGATCAATTTCCGGGACATCGATTATATAGAAGGCGAAAAGAATTATGTGGCCATTTATCATGCGGGCATCAAGACCATGGCCCTTCTCAACATGAAAGACCTCGAAGACAGACTCCCGGCCCGCTATTTCATGCGCATCCATCGCTCTTATATCATCCCGCTGGAAAAGATCGTCGCCATCGAAGGCAATACCGTATCGCTGCGTGGAGTAAAGGAAAAGATCCTGCTGGGGGATACCTACCGGGCGGCCTTCCTGGAAAGAATGAAAGGGAAGATCATGCAATAGCCGCGATCTTTTCCTGCAACAGCTTCTTTTCGGCAAGCGAAGGCGTCAGTTCCCGGGCCTTCTCTAAAAGCCGCCGGGACTCCGTAAAATTCCCAGCCCTTCCATAGAGGTCGCCAAGGACGGCGGGGTAGATATAATGCCGCTCCAAAAGATCACCGATACCGGGGATATCCAGTATGCTGTCAATAGCTGCTGCTATCCCGTCCGTCTCCGCCAGCACAATGGCCCGGTTCAGCCGCACGATGGGGATCGGCTTACAAGCCAGCAAATGGTTATACAGCCGAAGCAGCGCCACCCAGTTGGTGGAAGCATAGTCCGGGGCCAGACAATGTTCCGCCGCGATGGCCGACTCGATATGATATACCGACAGCTGATTGCCTGTCGACGACAAATTGAGAAAATGATATCCCATCCCGATCAAGTCCCGGTCCCATTTGCTCCTGTCCTGGTTTTGCAGCAAGATGATGGTATTGTCCTCGCCCATCCGGCTGTCAAAACGCGAGGCCTGAAAACACATCAGCGACAAAAGCGCGAAACAGGGTGGTTGTGAGACTACCTTATGTTCCGCCAATAATTTACAAAGCCGCATGGCCTCTGCGCACAGGTCATGCCTGATCAGCTCATCAGCCTTCATGGAACTGTAACCTTCGTTGAACAACAGGTAGATAACCGTATATACGCTCTCCAGCCGCCCGGTGAGCGCCAGGCCCGTGGGTATCTCAAACTGGATGTCGTTCGTGCGGATATATTCCCTCGCCCTATAGATACGTTTTTGCATGGCCCCCTCATTGGACACCAGCGCCCTGGCTATCTCCGGAACACCGAATCCGGAAACGGTTTTCAATGTGAGGGCCACCTGGTCTTCTACGCCCAGAGCAGGGTGACAGCAGGTAAAGATCATCCGCAGCTGGCTGTCCGCGATCTCGGTGTCCAAAAAGAAATATTCTATGCTATTCTCGGCCTCATGCTGCAGCCGAAGCGAAAGCTCTCCGGAGATATTGGCTGCCTTCTGCTGACGCCGGATCAGATCGATGGTCCGGTTGCGCGCCACCTGCATCAGCCATGCCGAAGGATTGTCGGGTAAAGTTCCATACTTCCAGACCTGCAATGCCTTTAAAAAAGTCTCCTGCACCGTGTCTTCAACCAGCCCCAGGTTATGGATGCCAAAGACACGTGTCAGCACGGCGATCATCTTCCCCGATTCATGACGGAAAAGATGATCGACTAACTGCTGGGGTGACTTTCCTTCTGTCAAAGGAATGAAGGTTTGTGAAATTGCATGATCTCCCGGACCTCGACAGAACCGTCAGAATCAAAATCGGGGAAGCCAAAAGCCATTTGAGTGGCTTCTTCTAACGATTCTGCCTTGACGATAATGTACCCACCCAGCAATTCCTTGCCCTCGGCAAAAGGCCCATCGGTGGTTACCGGCTTCTTGCCCTGAACCGTCTTACCGGCTCTAACCAGCGGATCACCACCCACATAGCGGCCCTTGGAATGCAGGTCGCCGATCCAGTTGATCCATTTCTGCGTGGCGGCCTGCTGCTGTTCCGGCGTCCAATTCAAGTCTTCCGCGCTGGTCCCACGGAAAATGAACATAAAATCTTTCATGGTGCTTTTTTTAAAGATGAAAAATCCGTTACCCGGGTAAGACGAATGGTACACAGCGGGTCGGACAAAAAAATTACCCGTTTTTTTCAAAAGACCCCTCAACTATTTCCGGGAAATGCTGTAGATCGGTACAGGCGGCGTAAAAGACTGGTTGCTCTCGGGTCGTTCGTAGATGATCCGGACGACATCCATCCCTTTCACGACTTTACCAAAAGCGGCATAGCCTTGTCCGTCCGGGTTGTTCTCACCGCCGAAGTCGAACCCCGGCTGGTCACCCAGACAGATAAAGAATTCCGATGTTCCCGTACCCGGCTTGTCCCTGGCCAGAGAGATCACCCCGTCGGTATGCAGGATATGCGTCGTCCGGGTCGTTTCATGCGGCACACCCGACAGCGACACCGCCCGGTTATGATCCGTCTTCCAGATGCCGCCCTGTATGAGTTTGGAAATGGGCGCACCCGTGACCTGGTTGTCCTCATTCAGGACCCGGTAAAAAGAGGCTTTTTTATAAAACCCGGAATCGATATAGGACAGGAAGGCCCCGGCCGTCTTCGGCGCCTTACGGGGGTAGAGTTCGACCTCGATATCCCCGGCCGAAGTACTGATGATCACATGGGGGGTGTCCGGGTTGGCGGGGTGACAGGCCGGTAACAGACCGACGAGGAATAGCAAAAAGGCGAACCGCTTCATAGTTGACGTTGAGACCCACAATTTAATGTAATATTGTCTATGCGTTTTGATCTTCCTTTCCTTCATACGGTCTTCCTGGGCTTCCTCTCCCTTTTCCCGATCGTCAACCCCATCGGCTCCGCCTTTATTGTGGATCCCCTCCTCGGCGACCTCAGCTTCAATGAACGGAAGAACGCCGCAAAAAAAGTAGCCCTCTATTGCACGGCCATCTGCGTCGTCTCCGCCCTGATCGGCAGCTGGATCCTGAAATTGTTCGGCATCTCCATACCCATCGTCCAGCTGGCAGGGGGAATATTGATCTGCCGGATGGGCTGGCAGCTGCTCCTGTCAGATGGCCCGGTCAAGGGCGAAAAAGAGACCGCCCGGCCCACCCGCCAACCAAAAGATATCGACGATATCCTCTTCTACCCGATCGCCTTTCCCATGACCACCGGTGCGGGTACCATCTCCGTGATCCTGACCCTCGCCGCACACGAGGAAGAAACGAATGTGCTCACCCATGTCTTGAACCTGACCGCCCTCTTCATCGCCATTGTCCTCATTTGCGCACTCATCTATATCTCCTACGCCTATACATCGCGCTTCATCCACAGGCTGGGGCCTCGCGGCGAACAGATCGTCAACCGCCTCAGCGCTTTCCTCGTTTTCTGCATTGGCATGCAGATCGCCTGGGCCGGTATTCGCGCCCTGGTCACAGGCATGCCTTGATCTCCGCCAGCACCTCCGCAAAAGCCCGTTCCTGCCGCACGTCGGCACGCCAGGCCAGTCCCCGCTCCATGAGGTCTATCTCGCGTACCAACGTCGACCCTTCCCTGCCCGGCTCCTTCCCCAGAATGAATATGGTATCGCTGATGGCCGCCGCCGTCGCAATATCATGCGACACGATGATCAGCGTCTTCAGCTCATCCGACAAAGACACCTGCAGCAACAGCTCCGTCACCTTGTCCAGTACACAAACGTCCAACCCGCTGAAAGGCTCGTCCAATAACAGGAAATCCGCCCCCTTCAATAATTGCTGAATGATACTCACCCGCTGCTGCTGCCCACCCGAAAGCTGGGCAGGATAATGGTCCAGCACCTCCGCAATATCAAACCGAAACGAGTATTCGCGGATCGCCTCCTCTTCCCTGCCGGCCAACAGCTTGTTTTTCCGCGCCGCCAGCATCAACGACTGATGCACTGTCCGCCAGGTGAATTGATAATAGTTTTGAAAGATCACTCCCATGTCCCCGGTATGGACGGCTCTTTCCTGCCATACCTGTACCACCCCGCCACTTGTCTCGGCGGGTTTTCTTTCACGAATGATGATATTTCCCGAGCTTGGTTTCTGCAGCCCCGACAGCACCCGGAAAAGCTGCGTCTTGCCGATCCCGCTCCGGCCCACCAACGAAACCACCTGACCCTGCTGCAGCCCAGGCCGCACAATATCCCGGATCATAAAATTGATATCCCGGAGGATACATTTATTACCATAGGAAAGACAGACCCCTTTTGCCTGCAACAAAATATCCTGTTTGCTATACGTTGTCATAAAAGCGTTTTTACTTTTTGATAAAAGGGAATAACCAGCGACGCAACGATCCGATCAGGTAGTCGAAGAACAACCCTACACCGAGGACCACGACCTGCAAAGCCAGCACGTGGGGCAGATCGTTGTATTTGTTATATTTTATCAGTAGCGTGCCGATGCCGCCTTCACCCATACACAACCCCTCCACCATCGTGATCATCATCCATGCGATGGAAAAGTTTTGCCGTACGATCTCGAATACCTGGTCAGCCTTGCCCACGACAATCACTTCGTAAAGCGTCTCCCACCTGGAATAACCCAGGGTCTGACAAAGCTCGTACTCCTGTGCGGGGATGCGGGCGATCACCGATAAAAAAGAGGTGGTGAAGAAAGGCACGATGCCGAACACCAGCAACCATAACTTGAGGGCTCCGCCATCCTTGGTCAGTAGCGTGAAGATGAAGATCAGCCCTGTTAACGTCAGATATCGCAGCCTCACCAATAACTTCGCTGTCCAGGCAAAGAAGGGTACCACCGACAAATACGAAAAGATAAGTGTGATCAGGATGCTATAAAACATGGCTTTCACCGTCAGCAGCAGGCTCACCAGCAGGTTGTCGATCAGTAGTCTTGACCCCAGCAACTGACCCAGCGCCTCCAGCACCCGCAATGGGCCGGGGATCAGCCCTCCCGGACTAAGCTGCCAGGCGACCAGCGCAAAGAGGAGCTGGCCCCCCGCCATAAGCAAGAAATTCTTGCGGCCAATGTGTTCGAACGGTCTGAACATTTTATAAAATTTAAGTGGGGGCCGCAAGGCCCCCGTTTAAAATTATTCACCCAAAACGATCTCGACACGACGGTTGCGGCTCCTGCCGGCATCCGTGCTGTTGTCGGCTACAGGCTTGGCCGAGCCAAAACCCTTTGCCTCGATGCGTTCGTCTTTCAGACCCTTATGCATCAGCCATTCCTTTACGCTGGTAGCCCTCTTGTCCGACAAAGGCATGTTCACGGCATCGCCGCCGTTGTTGTCGGTATAGCCAAAAACACCCACCTTCAGACCCTCGGCCACCACGACCGATTCGAAGATATCGTTCAGCGTCTTATACGACTCGGGCCGGATCGCCGCCGAACCCGTCTCGAATTCGATATGGTATGACTTCACGGATACCGCAGCTGTGATCTCCGTGGCGTACTTCGTCTCCATGGCCTTCCCTTCCAGCAACTCAGGGTGATTGGAGATCACACTCAGCAGAAAGGATTTGTCCACGGCCTTTTCATAGGGTATAAAACCAGGCATGATCGCCGGGTACATTTTTACCATCAGGTTGCCGAATGTATTGTATACCGCTTTATAGCGGTCTACCTTGTCCACGCCAAGCCCGAAAGTATTGGCCATATCCGCGAGGTTGAACACCGCAGAACCACCCAGGTTCACCTGCAAACCCTGAACGTCCCGCTCTTCAACGCCATTATAGTATTTGAGCCAGTAGGCGGCATCCTTCTCCTGGTATACGGCGGCACTGACCTCGGCCGCAAATTTCCTGGCCTCGGTAAAACTCTTCACCTGGTCGCCGGCCTGAGCCAAAGCAATGATCATGTTCTCGATATCGGTACGATGATCATACGCCCACTTCTTGATGGCGATCGTTTGTACGGGCATCTGCGATGCATACTGCCGCGTATTGGCAATCGTCACGAGGCCGCCCTTCTTCGTGGCGACATTCACGTCGCCCGGCGTCCAGGTAGCCACAGCATCCACACCCACTGTCGTATCCCGACCCGTGGTCTTGCCATCGACGATGATCTTTCTGCTCTCCGTATATCCGGTGATATACTTGTTCGGCGCATCCAGGAAGTCGTTGGCGGCGATGAGGTTCACGGCACTTCCGTCATATGTTGTCTCGTCAGGGTTCACCTTGATCCCGTTGTCACCGGCCCATTTCAACAGGATGTTGACATCGCCGTCACGCAATACCCCGGCCACACACTTGCCGATGGCATTCCGCGGATCCTGCTTCCAGGAGACCGGCCCCATGATCTGGTCCTCACCATAGGACTTGCCATGGGCGATGGGCAGGATAATGGGTTGGTATTCGGCGCCCAAAGGTTCAAGTTCTTTGGACAGGGCCGTCATAAAGGCCGGCATACCGTCACCCATAAAACTGATCAGCACACCCACACTATTCGGATTCCCTTTGTACTCACCCGCGAATTTTACCAGGTCGGCCATCTGCTTGTTGCAGTCGTCCTGACGCATATAGGCGACATCCAAACCGGCCTTGTCAAACAAAGAGCCCTTGGTGGTCCTCACGCCGCCATTCGCATACATCCCGGAGAACTGCGCGTTCCAGGCCATCCGCTCCCATAAAATACGGGTGCCTCCATTTACGGCATCCGCGGTGCCGGGCAGCGCAAGCAATACGGCATTTGCATTCAGACTGGCTTCGGGTACATCGGGCAACACGACCTTGCCCAATTCAACGGCTTTGGCGGCTTCCTTTGGTCTGCCCTGGTACCACTTTACACCGAGGATACCCGCCGTTACGACGGCAGCAATGATCAGTAACTTTCCGGCGGGTTTTAATTTGATAGACATATAGATAGTTTTTTATTGTTTTAAAATGTGGTTTAATCCAACAGTTTTTTATAACGGTCATTTAACTGAACGTCCCTCAACCTGCCCTTATCAACCTGGCCGGGCGCCGACCCGGCGTACTTGAAATCGCTTCCAAGATCAAACCGGTTGATCAGTTCTATCGCCTGGGCCGACTTGGCCTTGTCTTCCAGCACCTGGTCGTCCATGAACCTCGACGTCACGTCGATCGCCGACTTGATATGCCCGATCTTCTCCCCGATCCTCACCTTCAGTAAGGCCAGGGCTTTTTCGGCGTCCCTGTTCAGGTCATCGTCACCCCTGAATGCTTTCATGGCACTCGTCACGGCGGACAGACCCGTAGTCACAGAGTAGTAGAGATCTCTTTTCGCCTCCAGGTCCAATTTGGCATCTTCCAGCATGATCCCGCTCTCTTCATAGGCGGCATCCGCAAACTGTATCAGCTTGTTCAGGTCAGCCACGATCGGCGTCACATTCTCTATATACTCCTTGCAACGCATCACGTTGTTGGTGTATAGGTTCACCTGGCGGCTCGATCCGTTCTCCGCTTGCAGGATCTTCACTTTCCGGATGTTCAGCTGGAGCTCTTTGTCTTTCTCGTCCAGTTTCTCCCTCAATTCACTCTGCTTACCCTTCAGTCTCCCCGACTGCCGGGCCAAAGTGTTCCTGTCCTTATACCCCTGGTCGATTTTTGCCTGCAGGATGTTAAACGGATTCAGCTCGATGGCCAGGCCGATGGAATAATTGGCAATGAACTCCGAAAAATATTTCAGGGCCCGCCAAAATTTCCGGCTGAAAACCGTCATCAGCAAAAAGCCGCATACGACACCTCCGATGATCAGGTTGACAAGATTCCAGGTCACTGTCACCAGCCAGGGTAATACATAGGTCAGGAACCCGTAAGCCAGCCCGCCAAAGAAGGCGAGGGCGACGATGGCCGTGGCGATATGCTTTGGCTCGCTCCACCATCCGGGTGTTTTCGTTTTTTGAATAAGCGTGTTCATGGTCGTTTGAGTTTTAATTAGTGTATATAGTTGTTGATCTTTCCGATATCGGTCTGTATCTGTTGCCTGCGCTTCTCACTCTCTGTAGCATAGGCATTACTGTTGGCCTCCAGCTTTTCCTTTGCTTCGCTGATCTCCTTCTGCATCGCAGTGATCTGCGTCTGCAATTCGAGTACCTCCTGCGAAAGGGCCTGGATCCTTCGCCCTTTTTCCCCGGCTTCCGCCGACCGGCTATGCACTTTCTCCTGCAGTGTCGCTTCCACTGTCTTGCCAAACCGGTCTGCATCCGCTGTCAGCACCCGGAGGTATTCACCCGCCGTCGCCAGCAGCTTCTCTTTGTCCAGCCCCTGCACCTGCAGGCCGGCAAAGGCGGCGGCATAACGTGACCGCTCGTCCGCGATCGCCTGCATGGCCGCGATCATCGTCGCGAATTCGTAATAGTCCGGGCCGGAGATATTCGCTTCGCTGAACAGCTTATCGAAATATTCCGGGAAACGCCGGTCGCCGCCTGCGGCTCGGACAGGATCCATCGCTATGCCGGCATCTGCCGCCACCGCTCCGACAATAGCCGCCGCGGCAGCCGCGCCTGAAGGCGATGTCGCCACGCCCGCCGCGGGCCCCGCCCCCATTGCACCCGCGGGCTCTTTTTTTTCGTCCCCCACCTCGACGAAGGCGGATAGGATCTTCTTGCCAAATGAAGCCATGGTATTTGATTTTTAATGGTTAAGAATATTTTGGGCATGACTCGCCCGTTGCGACCTTTATGGGTCACAGCGGCGTCACACGTTTGGATGCGGCTATTGGAGAAGCATATAGGACAGCGCTACCCCTTCACGGAGAACCACGGGGATACAGGCCCGGGGCTGCTTTTCCCTCACTGGCCTGGCCGTCAGCTGACGGTAGATAATGGATAGAATGAGCGTGAGCAGAATTACGATCATCCCAATAAGCTTTTTCATTTTTTTTCAGTTAGGACAATAATAGGTTGTAACGGGGGACTATAACCGCATTGTGACGGCCGGCCCCTGTTCTTGTCAATTGGTTGATGGAAAATTTTTGAGAGAGAAAGGTTGAGTTGTAAACCGTTGTCAACCCCGTGGAAGATGTTTCATTGTAGTGGGAGACTATGCTCCGTTTATTTGATAGAGTAAAGTTAATACTACTTTACCCCTCCCTGTTAGTACATCCGGTAGGAACGGTCCCTTTTGTTTAGTGACGGTCCGCCTCCTGTGATGATTGGTAATATAAGTGGGTGAGTGTGAAATATCGCATCTAAGCGGTAGATTTTGTTACCCCGTTGCAAATTGTCGATGCAAGATTCGTATCTTAACCTGCAAAACAAGACCTTATGTGCCGCCATCTTCTGCTCTGCCTGACCTTCATGGCAAGTTCGCTAACCCCTTTCGCACAGGATACTGCCATTCAGATACCCCTCTGGCCAAAGGGCGCGCCAGGCTTCGAGAACCGCCGCGACGAACCCGAACAGACAAAGGATTACTGGGTAAAGAATATTCACAATCCTTCCATCACGGTATACCTCCCGCCAAAAGATAAAGCTACCGGCGCTGCCGTAGTCATCTTTCCCGGCGGCGGACACCGCCTGCTTGTTTTCAACGCTGAAGGACGCGATCCCGCAAGGTTTCTGAATAGCATCGGCGTCGCCGCCTTTATCGTAAAATACCGGTTGTTCCGTGAAGACTCGACCATCTATAGCCTCGACAGAGAAGTAAAGCAGGATGCCTACCGCGCCATCCGCCTGGTGCGCTCCAGGGCCGCTGAATGGAATATCGATCCTGCCCGCGTCGGGACACTTAGTTTCTCCGCCGGCGGCGAAGTAGCAGAACTGGTGGCCTACACACCCGGTAAGGGCGACCCCTCGGCGCCAGATCCCATCGACCGCGGTGACGGCCGGCCAAATTTCCAGCTGCTCGTTTACCCCGGCCCGCTCGGCGTTCCCGAGACCGTCCCCGCTGACGCACCACCCGCCTTCCTCATCGCCGCCGATGACGACCCCTGCTGCTCTACGCCAGTGGTCACGCTGCTGGAAAGATACCGTGCGGCAAAAGCGCCCATCGAAGCCCATATCCTCTCCGGCGGAAACCATGGCTTCAACATGGGCTACCGCTCCAACCTCAAAGCCGTCAGGGCCTGGCCCCAGCTCATGGCCAACTGGCTATCGGATATGCACCTGCTTGAGCCAAAAAAATAGAGGGGCGGGGTTCCCTGGGGGACAAAAAAACAGACCCCGGTAAGAATACCGGGGTCATACTAATCAAAGTGTTTTTAACCATTAAACCTTATCCTATGAAAAGCCAAAAATACGTCGACTCTCCGGCATTTCGGGATTTGATTTCCTGGTTGTTATTTCTTTACTCAATACCTTTAAGAAAGCTTTTAATAAACTACTTAGCGGACTACCCCCCGCTACCCAGGCACCCCTACTTCTTACTCTTCTTCGCCCCCTGTCCTGCCGCTGCAGTCTGCTGCTGCGCCAGCTTTTCCTCCTCGTCCTGGCTCAGGATCAATGGCTGCTTGATCGGCAGGTCCGTTATCACCTCCGGAAAGATATAGATCATATTTGCCACCGAATTATAGCTGACGTCAAACATCCGCCAGCTCTCCCCTTCATCCTTGGACTGGCCGACAAAATAGGTGACATAATGATATAGCACGTTGTCCCTGTGGAAATAGCGCGAAACGCGGATCACACATTGCCACTGCTGTTCCGTTGCCCTAAGGGTCTCCACATTGATCACAGGGTACAGCTCTTCCTGCTCGCTTGTCGTTCGCCCCCTCATCTGGTAGACATGCTGTATATAACCGTCCTCCCCGCCGTAATATTTAATGAGGCTGGCAGGCGCGAGACCGGCATACAACGAAGTGTTGCCATAGGCATCCGTCTTCACAAGGCTGTCGGCAAATAGTAAAGCATTTCGGGAGATCTTGGCCGTATCGGGCTGCGCTTTTGCGGTCAGCCCGGCCAAAAGAAAAACACAAGCGGAAAGCGTATTCCGGATTTTCATGGGGTACAGATTTGGAACCCAAGATAAGGCAAAAGCCCCTCACCTGCAAGCCCTCCCGCCCCCGATATATTGTTCTTTATCAATATGTTTTAGAAATTGTAAAATTCCGGCGCCAGGGCAACACGAAAACCGGGGAAGCCGTTCTTTTTAGTATCTTCACCCGCCACATATAATTATCATATTTGTAATATGTCACAGAGAACCGACTTTGTTTATTCCGTTGAGCAGGAGCCCCACAGACTCCGTACAAAACAGATCTTGCAGCAGCATCCGGAAGTGAGGAAACTGATCGGAAAGAACAAATATACCATCTTCGCCGTCTTAGGCCTCGTCCTGTTCCAGGTCGCCATGAGCTGGCTCCTGAAGGACAGTTCCTGGTGGCTCGTAGTTGGCGGAGCCTACCTCCTCGGCGCTTTCGCGGACCATTCCCTCTTCGTGATGATCCATGAGTGCGCTCATCACCTGCTCTTTAAAAACCGCGGCGCCAACCGGCTCGCCGGCATCCTTGCCAACCTGCCCCAACTCTTCCCAAGCTCGATCTCCTTCGAACGCTATCACATAAAACACCATTCCTTCCAGGGCGTACACGAACTCGACGCCGACCTGCCCAACCGCTGGGAGGCCAAACTCATCAATAACTTTTTCATCGGTAAAGTGATCTGGCTACTATTCTATCCTGTGTTCCAGGTCTTCCGCATCTCCCGCCTGCGCGAGATAAAACCCTTCGACAAATGGGTCGCCCTGAACTGGGCCGCGGAGATCGCCTTTATCGCCGCGATCTGGATTGCCTTCGGTCCTAAAGCCATCGTATACCTGTTGCTCAGCTTCTTCTTCTCCGTCGGTCTACACCCCCTCGGTGCCCGCTGGATACAGGAACATTATCTCACGCACGACGAACAACAGGAGACTTTCAGCTACTACGGCGTACTGAATACAGTCGCCTTCAATGTAGGCTACCACAACGAACACCACGATTTTCCCAGCATTCCCTGGAACAAGCTGCCTCAGATTAAAAAGGCGGCCCCCACCTACTACGACAGCCTCTACTCGCACAAGTCCTGGACGGCCCTCTTCTTCCGCTTCCTCTTCGATAAGGAGATATCCCTCTTCGCCCGCATCGTGCGCAAGGAAAGAGGTAAGGTCGCCCTCACCGACGAGTCAAGACCGGACATGGACCTCATCGCCGCCCAAAACGGCCATGCGCCTTCCGCTCAAAAGAAGCCCGTGAAAGTTTAGGGTCTGCAACATACGCGGCCGCCAGGGCCAGGCCCCATGCTAAATAAATACCCTCGTCCCGGAATTGAAATTTTCCCGGAACTCCTTCGGCGTACAGGTCTTCTTCTTCTTAAAGATACGGTTGAAATTGGAGATATTATTGAACCCGCAATGATAGGAGATCTCGGAAATGGAATGCGTCGTGTCGATGAGCATCCTGCTCGCATGCCCAAGCCTGATCTCATTCAGGCTGTCGATAAAGGTATTCCCCGTCCGCTTCTTGATAAACCTGCTGAACGACACTTCCGTCATGCTCACCAAACGGGCTACCTCGCCAAGCGATATCGACTTGTCATAATTGGTATTCATATACTCAAAGGCCTTCTCGATACGCCGGCTGTTATAGGTAAAATGCTGATTGGTGAACGAAGCATCGGACAAGGTCCGCATGTTCTTCGAAATGGACAGATCATTCAGGATCGACAACAATTCCAGCACCCCGTCAAAACCACCGCGCTGGTTGAGCGCCAGTATACGTGGAGCCACCGCCGCCGTTGCCTCCCGCGAGAAGACGATCCCCTTCTGCGACCTGTCCATCATGTTACGGATAAAACTGAGTTGGTTGCGGCGAAGAAATTTCTCCTCAAAAAGGTCCTTATGCCACTGGATCGTCACCTCCCTGATCTCCTCACTCGTACACTGATGCGTAAACCAGGCATGATAAAGATTGGGACCCACAAGCACCAGTTCGAGATCGTCAATGGTGTCAATATGATCGCCCACTATTCGCCTGGCGCCCTTGCCATTCATAATGAGGTTCAACTCTAACTCTTCATGATAATGTAATGGAAAACTAAACTCTTTTTTGACCCTGGAGAAGATAGTGAAACAGTCGTTTTGGGTCAACGGAGTGATCTCACGGATAATGTTCGTGTTCATATCGGCAATGGTTAGTTTTGAATGATCAAAAAACACTCAACACCGGCAGTCGTCAAATTCCAACAAAGATGGGATAAAAAAGTATAATATGGAAAACCCCTCGTATTTATTTGTTACTATACTGGCAATCACTTACATATAAAATAAAAAACACCGGAGAAAGCCGAAAAGGACAACATTGAGATAAAATAGTAGTAGCGCGGAAACCAGGATGCGCCCTATCTTGTACCACCTTCCGGGTGGAAATTGCTATTTTTCTGTAATGAAATTACAAGCAGCGGACTTTGCCATAATTCTTTCCTACCTGATCACTATGGTCGTGATCGGTTGGGCATTGCGCAAAAAAGCCCGGGAGAACAAGCTGAATTACCTGATGGGCGGGAAATCCCTGCCCTGGTATATGCTCGGGCTCAGCGACGCCGGCGATATGTTCGACATCTCAGGCACGATGTGGATGGTAAGCCTCTGCTTTGTTTATGGGCTAAAAAGCATCTGGATCCCCTGGCTCTGGCCCGTATTCAACCAGGTCTTTCTGATGGTCTATTTATCCCGTTGGCTCAGGCGCTCGAACGCCACCACAGGGGCCGAATGGCTTGCCACGCGCTTCGGCGGTTCGGGGCCCGGTGTACGCGCCTCCCACAACATCGTCGTTGCCTTCGCGTTGCTCAGCTGCCTCGGCTTCATGGCCTATGGTTTTGTCGGGTTAGGAAAATTCATGCAGATCTTTATCCCCTGGGAATCTGTAAGGGCTTACATCCCCTTCCACGTCCCTCCGGCCTATATCCCCCATTTCTATGGCATCGTCTTCACCCTCGTCGCCATGTTCTATTCCATCCTGGGGGGCATGCGCAGTATCGTCCTTGGCGACGTCATCAAATATGCCATCATGACCGTAGCCTGTCTCAGTATCGGCGGCATCGCCATGTATCGCCTCCATCAGCAGGGACACTCCCTCAACGTCCCCAAAGGCTGGCTCGACCCCTTCTTTGGCTGGCGGCTCAACCTCGACTGGAAGGGGATTATAGACGACGCCAACCGCAAAATAGCCGCCGATGGGTTTTCCCTTTTCGGACTCTTCTTCATGATGATGCTCTTCAAAGGCGTCTTCGCCAGTCTCGCAGGCCCCGCTCCCAACTACGACATGCAAAAAGTACTCAGCACCCGAAGCCCGGAAGAAGCCAGCAAAATGAGCGGCTTTGTGAGCATCATACTCCTCCCGATCCGCTATTCTCTGATCATCGGCCTCACCGTACTTGCCCTCCTCTACTACAACACCATCAGCGGCAGTCTGCAGACCCCGAACGGCACCGACTTCGAGAAGATACTCCCCGCGACGATCAACAATTTCCTGCCCGTCGGACTCCTTGGCCTCGTCGTTACCGGTCTGCTCGGTGCTTTCATGGGTACATTTTCCGGCACCCTCAACGCCGCCCAGGCCTATATCGTAAACGATATCTACCTCAAATACGTGAACCCCAACGCCTCTAACCGCAAGACCATCTCCATGAACTATCTCGCCGGCCTCGTCGTCGTCATTGTCGGCATCATTCTGGGCTTGTTTATAGAGGACGTCAATACCATCCTGCAATGGATCGTATCGGGGCTCTATGGCGGCTACGCTGCGGCCAACCTGCTCAAATGGCATTGGTGGCGCTTTAACGCCAGCGGTTATTTCTGGGGCATGCTCGCAGGTATCCTCCCCGCCATCGCCCTGGCCATCCTGAAATTCAAGGGCGTGACCACGGGCCTCGACCTCTATTATTGGCCGGTCATCTTCTTCCTCTCCCTGGCAGGATCGATCATCGGCTCCTATGCTCACCCGCCAACCGACAACGCCACCCTCAAAGCTTTCTATCGCAATGTGCGGCCCTGGGGCTGGTGGAAACCCATCCACCGTCAGGTCGTACAGGAAGAGCCGGGTTTCGTGGGTAACCGCAATTTTCGCGTCAATGCGTTTAACATCGTCCTGGGCATTATCGGCCAGCTCTGCCTGACCCTGCTGCCTATGTATATCGTACTCGGATTGCATATTCCGCTGCTGCTGAATATTGTCCTGCTCCTCGGCATCATTCTCATACTGAAAAAAACCTGGTGGAACAGGCTCAAGGAATATTGATTTGTTTAACTTAAACTGACCTCCATGCAACACGATTTTAGTCAACGATTGTCAATACTCAACGAGCGCTACTCCGAGCTCATCGAGCGGCCAAATGAACCCCGAACCCCGGGGAATGGCATCTTTCTCCGCTACAAATATCCGGTACTGACCGCTGCGCATGCCCCCCTGTTCTGGCGCTATGACCTCGACAAAAAGGCCAACCCCTTCCTCATGGAACGGTTCGGGATCAACGGCGTCTTCAACGCCGGCGCCATGAAATGGAAAGACGGCTACGTCCTCATGGTCAGAGTGGAAAGTTGGAACCGCAAATCATTTTTTGCCATCGCCGAAAGTCCAAACGGCTTTGACAACTTCCGCTTCTGGCAGTCTCCCGTTCACATGCCCGGTTCCGGCAGGCCCGAAACGAACATCTACGATATCCGGCTCACCCGCCACGAAGACGGCTGGATCTATGGCCTCTTCTGCACGGAACACAGAGACCCCGAAGCTGCTCCGTCCGACCAGTCGGCCGCAGTAGCCCAATGCGGCATCGCCCGCACGAGGGATCTCCTAAGCTGGGAAAGGCTGGCCGATTTGCAGACCAATTCCCCACAACAACGAAACGTCGTCCTCCACCCCGAATTCGTACAAGGCAAATACGCCTTCTATACAAGGCCACAGGACGGCTTCATAAACGCCGGCACCGGCGGCGGCGTAGGCTTCGGCCTTTCCGATTCCATTACCCACGCCTCCGTAGGCCATGAGACCATCATCGACCCCCGGCTCTATCATACCATCAACGAAGGCAAGAACGGCCTTGGCCCCGAGCCCATCAAGACCAGACTGGGCTGGCTTCACCTTGCCCATGGCGTGCGGAATACCGCGGCGGGACTGCGTTATACCCTCTACCTATTCATGACCGACCTGCACGACCTTACCAAAGTCCTCTACAAACCCGGCGGCTATTTCCTCGCCCCAAAAGGAAAGGAGCGGGTAGGGGACGTGTCAAATGTCGTCTTTTGTAACGGCTGGATAGCCGACGACAACGGCCGGGTCTTCATCTACTACGCCTCCTCCGACACGCGCATGCACGTAGCCACTACCACCATCGAACAGTTGCTGGACTATACCGTGAATACACCTGTGGATGAAGGCGACTCTTTCGGATCGGTGGCCACCCTCCAGCAGATCATCGACAAGAACGAACCTTACGTGAAAGAAAAACTACATGAATGACACCACCTACCGGGAAGAACTGAATCATGAACTGGGATCCATTCTCCGCTTCTGGATGCGCGCCATGCCGGACGAGCAGCGCGGCGGATTTTTAGGTCGGATAGACGCAGCAAACACTCCTCATCCGGATGCCCCAAAGGGGCTCGTCCTCAATTGCCGCATCCTATGGACCTTCAGCGCCGCCTGGCGGCAAACCGGCATCTGGATCCTGCGTCCCGTAGCCGCGAGGGCATATGAGTATATAAATTCGTATTTTATCGACCGCGAATCCGACGGCTTTTTCTGGTCCTTACACCCTTCGGGCCAGCCGCTAATCACCCGCAAACAGGTATATGGGCAGGCCTTCGCCCTCTATGCCATCAGTGAATATTACCGCGCCACCGGCGACCCGGCCGCCCTCGATCAGGCGATCGCCCTCTACCGGCTTATTGAAAAACATGCTGCGGACCCCGCCGATCAAGGCTATTTCGAGGCCTTCAGCCGCGACTGGTCTCCCCTTGAAGACCTCCGCCTCAGCGAAAAGGACGCTAATGAACAGAAGACAACGAACACTAACCTCCACGTGCTCGAAGCCTATGCCAACCTATATCATGCCTGGCCGGATGCTATCCTGCGCAGGCGTATCATCCTCCTCCTCGGAGTATTCACCCGCCATATCGTCGACGCCTCCACCGGCCATCTTGGCCTCTTTTTTACTGCGGACTGGCAGCCCCGCTCAACATTGATCTCCTATGGCCACGATATCGAGGCGGCCTGGCTCCTCTACACGGCGGCCCTGGCCATCGAAGACGACAGCTGGATACAACAGACAAAAACACTCGCGATAAAACTGGCCTCCGCTGCCGTGGAAGGTCTGGACAAGGATGGTGGCCTGTGGTATGAGAAAGAAAAGGGCCAACTTATCCGCGAAAAACATTGGTGGCCCCAGGCCGAGGCAATGGTCGGCTTCCTCTACGCCTGGCGCATCAGCGGCGACAGGCATTGGTTGAAAAGATCCGTGGCCGCCTGGGATTTTGTAAAGAAGTATCTCCGCGACCCCCACGGTAACGAATGGTACTGGGGCGTCCAGCCCGATCATAGCCCTATGCCCGGCCAGGACAAGGCCGGCTTCTGGAAATGCCCCTATCACAACAGCAGGGCCTGTCTGGAGATCATCCGCGCACTCGACGGCATGGCTGTCTGAACATTTTCTCGTACGTTTGAACTAAGAAAAAATACTGACAATGCGATCTTTTTCACGAGTTGCCTTTATGATAACGGTCCTTACCCTTTTTAATGTCCTGACCTCCTTCCACCGAAAATCACAAAAAGTCGTCTTTTTCGGCGATTCCATCACCCAGGCAGGCGCCAAACCCGGCGGATATATCATAAAAATGACCGACGCCCTGGCTCAGAAAAACCTCTCGGGCGATTATGAACTCATGGGCGCCGGCATCGGCGGCAATAAAGTGTACGACCTGTATCTGCGTATGGACGATGATGTCCTGGCGCAAAACCCCGATGTCGTTTTCATCTGGATCGGCGTAAACGATGTCTGGCACAAGACCCTCAACGGCACCGGCACTGATATCGATAAATTCGAAAAGTTCTATATCGCGATCATCAACAAACTCCTCGACAGGCATATCCGTACCATCCTTTGCACCCCCGCCGTCATCGGAGAGAGGACCGACTTTACCAATCAGCAGGATGGAGACCTCAACGCCTACTCCCAGGTGATCCGGAATCTGGCCCAGAAATTCCACTGCGGCCTAGTCGACCTCCACGAAATATTCCACACTTACGAACTCAGGAACAACCCGGGCAACAAAGAATCCGGCATCCTGACCCTGGACAAGGTCCACCTGAATGAAGCCGGCAACCAGCTCGTTGCCGATAAAATGCTCGAAGCTCTGCTGAACAAATAGACCCGGACCGCCGTTCATCAACAAAACCTGTTATCTATGCCCAAGACCATTCTTATCACCGGCGCCAATGGTAACCTGGGCGCTGCTACCGTCAAACAATTTCTTGATAAGGGCTATAAAGTCATCGCCGTCGACCAATCCGGCACCCACCTTGGCTTTGCCGCGGGAAATGACAACTTCGAATTAAAGGCCGTCGACGCTGCCGACGAAGCCGCGGTAGCCACGTTCGTGGAAGAAGTAATAGCACTCAACGGTCGCATCGACGGCGCCATGCTGCTCGTAGGTGGCTTCGCGATGGGCGATATCGACGCCACCGATGGCAATGCCCTGCGAAATATGATGACCATGAACTTCGAGACCGCCTATTTCTTCGCCCGGCCTCTTTTCCGCCATATGCTGGGACTGGGCTATGGCCGCCTTGCTTTTATGGGAGCCCGCCCCGCTCTCCGGCCCGAACAGGGAAAAAGTGCCCTCGCCTACGCCCTTAGCAAATCCCTGCTTTTCGAGCTGGCCGAGATACTCAACGCTGAAGCAAAAGGAAAGAATGTGGTGGCCTCCGTCATCGCCCCCTCCACCATCGATACGCCTGTCAACCGGCAAAGCATGCCGGGCGCCGACCCCAATAACTGGGTGAAACCCGCTGATATCGCCGCCCTGCTTGAATTTATCTGCAGCAAGGAAGGCGATGCCCTCCGCGAGCCCGTCTATAAGATCTATAATAACTCATAGAAACGGCCCCCAGAAAAATCATTCAAGAAGGCCGTTTCTATATTAAACCGTTAACACACTGTTCCATCCTGTCACGCCATCAGGCTCACGAAGCCTGTTCTCGATGTCTTCCATCCACATCTTGTCGTCAATACAAAACTTGTAATAATACTTGCCTTTGGGCAACATGGGGATAGAGATCTTCCAAAAACCGTCTTCGGCCGTCTTCATCTGCAGTTCGTCGGGTGACCAATGATTAAAAGAGCCTGCCAGACTAATGTGGGCTGCGGATGTGGAGCTCAGATGATGAACATAAAACTCGATCGTTTTCTTCCGCCGGTTGATATACGGCGATTCGTGAGATTTCATAGCACCCCCCTTTTTTTAGATTTTAAAAATCAGCTTTCGCCCGCACGGAAAGAGACTGGGATGGCAGGGCGCCATCAGCTTTCTCGTCGGGACAGATAGGATACATTTGTAATAGCCGGCAATCTTGATTTCTACGGAATCGTAAGTGTTAGGGATGAGTGTACAAAATTTACACTTTTTTTTGGCATATTACAATAAGATCCAAAGTTTTTTTGCTAAAACGGTTTAATTTCTTTTTAATGGGTGCAATGCTTACTATAACCCCGGAATGGATACATTTATAGACTCACCAGAGATCTAACTATGGTACCGACTAAAATTTTATTGGTTGAAGATGAAAAAAAGATCGCCGAATCCCTAAGGAAAGGATTGTCCGAACAACACTACGAGGTCGACGTAGCCTACGACGGCGGCGCCGGCCAAAAACTATTCGACTCCAACGCCTACGACCTGGCTATCCTCGATATCAACCTGCCCATCCTGAACGGATACGAGTTGGCGCGCCATATCCGCAGTCTCAACGAAGACATCCTCCTGATCATGCTCACGGCCATGAATGCCACCGAGGACAAGATCGAAGGCTTCGAAGCAGGCGCGGACGACTATATTGTTAAACCCTTCGATTTCCAGGAACTCCTGGTCCGCATCCGCGCCCTCCTGAAACGGCTGCACCACCAGCCCTCCGCCGGTTCCAATATCCTCAAGGTCGCAGATCTGGTGATGAACCTCGATAGCAAAGAAGTCTCCCGCGAAGGGCGGAACATCCCCCTCACAGCAAAGGAATTTCAGCTCCTCGAATACTTTATCCGAAATAAGAACAAGGTGGTGTCCAGGATCGATATCGCCATCAACGTCTGGGACATCGACTTCGATACCAAAACCAACGTCATCGATGTCTATGTCAACTTCCTGCGCAAAAAGATAGAAAAGGACTTTTCTTCGAAACTTATCTATACTCAAGTGGGAATGGGTTACGTTTTGAAAGAAAACCCCTAAAGCGCATCTCCCAAAACCCATATGAAGATCCGGTATAAGATAATGCTGCTTTTTACACTGCTTGTCACGGCGATCATCGCGCTGCTGACCAGCTCTGTATACTATTTTGCCAAATTGGAAAGGGTAGAGGTCTTTAGCAAACGACTCCGCTCCCGCGCCACCTACAACTCCCAACTTTATTCGCTGATGGGCGACAGCGCCTTCATCTTCCTGCGCCGGATGGACACCGCCAACACCGTTGGGACCGCTCCCCGCAGCATCCGCGTCATCTCCAGCGATGGCACCGTCCATTACCGCTTCGATATGCCCGGTGTACCCCCCATCACCGTCTCCAACGACCTCCTCCAGGAAACGCTGGCAAAAGGCACGGTATTCTTCAACCCCGGCAACCTGGAAGCGATCGCCCTGCACCGTACC
>Ga0302325_10002523_pt1 | contig 44377 bp, 39 predicted proteins | sample Palsa_T0_2_FD_201948 | JGI IMG/M metagenome (GOLD analysis project Ga0302325, IMG submission 201948) | Peat permafrost microbial communities from Stordalen Mire near Abisko, Sweden - Palsa_T0_2 | ecosystem: Environmental > Terrestrial > Soil > Palsa > Peat permafrost | place: Sweden: Abisko... | reverse complement strand
TGGCGTAGCCCTCTGAACCGCCCGATGCGGACCCGCATGTCGGGTGTTGTGGCAGGGGAGAGCGGGTGACCGCTCCCCCTATGCCGATTTCCCTCAGCGCACAACCTCCATCTAATCCAACTCAAATTTGTCAGCAACAAGTGATCCCAGTTCTTGCTACTCGTGCTAACGTACCTCGACCAAAAAAAAAGGAAAGGAACTCCAAACTCAATGTTCAGAAAATTTCTGCCCCTCCTTCTCATCTCAGCCTTCGCCCTACCCGCTCTACCCCAGCAACCGCCGTCGCAACAGCCCGCCTCCACCTACAAACTCGCGCGCCCCGCCATCTCCCAATCCCACTTCGACGGCAAATCCTGGTGGGACTACGTGAAATTCTTGGCCGATGATCGCCTCGAGGGCCGCGAAACCGGCAGCGAAGGCCTGCGCCAGGCCGAATCCTACATCGTCGAACAACTTCGCAAGTCCGGCCTCGAACCCGCCGGCGCCGATGGCTTCTACCAGCCCGTAGAATTCGAGTCCCGCCAGATCGTAGAAAAAGATTCCAGCGCCACGCTGATCCGCGACGGCAAGCCCGAACCTCTCGTTCTCGGCGAGGACGCTCTCTTCAGCACTCGCACCGGGCTCGCTCCCGATGTCCAGGCCCCCATGGTCTTCGTCGGCTACGGTCTGCAAGTCCCCGAAAATAAAATTGACGACTTCGCCGGCCTCGACCTCAATGGCAAAATCGCCGTCTTCATCTCCGGCTCGCCCGCCGACGTTCCGGCCGCCCTCTCCGCGCACTACGGGTCCATCGTCGAACGCTGGAAGCCGCTTCATGACGCGGGCGCCGTGGGCACAGTCATGATTCCCAACCCCGCTTCCATGGATGTTCCGTGGTCGCGAATCGCTGCCAACCGCGCCGCGCCCACCATGCAGCTCGTCGGCTCCGAATTCAACGATGCCCCGGGCCTCAAGCTAGCCCTGGTCGTGAATCCCGCCAGCGCCGAGAAAATCTTCGCCGGCTCCGGCCACACCTTCGCCGACCTCGCCGCCTTGGCCAAAGACCGCAAACCCTTGCCCCACTTTCCGCTCGCCGCCAGCATTCACACCGTCGGCAGAGTCGAGACCAAAACTCTGGAATCCGCCAACGTAATCGCCAGGCTCCCCGGCACCGATCCGAAATTGTCTGCGCAGTCCGTGATCCTGTCCGCGCACATCGATCACCTCGGAATCGGCGCGCCAATCAATGGCGATGCCATCTACAACGGCGCCATGGACAATGCCTCCGGCTGCGCGGTTTTGCTCGACGTCGCTGCTTCGCTCAAGAAATCCGGACTCAAGCTCCGCCGCTCCGTGATCTTCGCCTTCGTCACCGGCGAAGAGAAAGGTTTGCAGGGCTCGAAATTTTTCGCCGCTCATCCCACCGTCGACCGCAAGTCCATCGTCGCCGACATCAACATCGACATGTTCCTGCCCATCATCCCGTTGAAACTTCTCACCGTCTACGGCCTCAACGAATCCGACTTGGGCGATGCCGTAACCAAAATCGCCCGGTCCCGCGGCATCACCATCCAGCCCGATCCCGAACCACTGCGCAACGTCTTCGTCCGCAGCGATCAGTACAGCTTCATCCGCCAAGGCATCCCATCCATCACCATGAAAGTAGGCGCCGCGCCCGGCTCTCCCGAAGCCCAAAAAATGAAAGACTGGCTGACCAACCGCTACCACGCCCCTTCCGACGACATCAAGCAGCCCGTAGATTTGTCCGCCGCCGCAGGTTACGAAGAAATCATGCGCGCCCTGTTAATCGAAATAGCCACCAACCCCAATCGCCCGCAATGGAAGCCCGAAAGCTTCTTCCGCCGCTTCGTCCAGGAGGGAAATTAGGGTTTTGATTTTCGGTTTCGTGGCGTAGATCCTTTCTTGGCTATCATGCAAATTTAAATATGTTTGGGATCGCTGAGAGAAGCGAAGTGGGTCGATGGTGTCGCAGAGCGAAGCGAAGTGGGTGCCCAGGTGTCGCTTTCACACCTGGGTTCTCTACGTTTGTGACTTGCCCTCGTCTTGCGCGGCCCGGACACTCGCGTGTCGGCAAAAACTCCCAAAAAACCGCCCTCCCAAGAAACACGACTACAATTTGATTCCAACGGCAGTGTCACCGAGACTAAAAATATTCCCCCGCTCACCCATTGAATTTCGGATGCCCCACCCATTGCGCTTTGTTTCAAACTGAAACGCTCCCCGCGCAATCTCTCGCCACACCATCCTTATCTTCCTTGCACTTCCGAGCATCACCTGTGGCCCACCACGTGCACATCTCCCGGAAGCATAATCACCGGCGGATTGACGGGCAGACCGAAGGTGGAGCGAACACCTCGGTGACCTTCACCGCATCGGTGCTACCGCAAATCGCCGGCTCACCCACCGGCACGGTGATCTTTTACGATGGTTCCACCTCCATCGGCGCGGGTACGGTAACCAAAGGACACGCCTCCGTTCCGACCACTAGTCTTGCCGCCGGCGCTCATAAAATCACCGCCTACTACGCCGGCGATTCAAATTTCACCCCCAGCACTTCGACGGCGATCACCCAAACCATCATCGACGATTTGGTAGTTTCGCCGTTGGCGTTGAACTTTTCCCTCCAGCCGGTGGGCGCCACATCCGCCGCCCAGACGGTGACGCTGGCCAATAATTTGGCTCCCGCCGTCGCCATCACCGGAATCTCCCTCACCGGCGCCGGCGCAAATCAATTCGCACAGACCACCAACTGCGGTGCAACGCTCGCATCCGGGACGAGTTGTTCGATCAGCGTCACCTTCGGCCCGCAAGTGGTGGGAAGCCCGAGCGCGCAGTTATCGATTTCCGATAGTGCGACCAACAGCCCGCAAACCATAGGCCTCACCGGCTCCGCCACGATCGGGACTCCCATCCTCACCTGGCCCGCGCCATCGCCCATTACCTATGGCACCCCGCTGAGCGCCACGCAGTTGGACACAGCGTCCTCGGTGCTGGGAACTTGCACTTACACTCCGGCGCCGGGCACGGTGCCAGCTGCCTGCAGCGTCGCTTTGCTCTGCAGTTTCGCTCCACAGGACAAGACCGGCTACGCCCCGACGCAGTTGACGCGCACTCTCACCGTCACCCAAGCGAACAGCAGCGTAGCGCTCAACGCCTCGAGCGCCTCTCCATGGCGAACTCCGTAGTTTTCGCCGCATCGGTGCAACCGCAGATCGGCGGCTCCCCCACCGGAACAGTAACTTTTCTCGATGGCGCCGATCCCATTGGCACGGGCGCAGTGAGTGCGGGCGCACCAACTTCGCTCTCAGTCGCCAGCCTCGCCGTCGGCGCGCACAACATCGCCGCCTCCTACAGCGGTGATTCAAACTTCACTGCGAGCACCTCCGCCGCGTTCACCGAAACGGTCACCGCCCCAACTACCTCCGCCGATTTCACTTTTACCGTTTCAGGAACGGCAACTCAGACCGCTTCCGCAGGACAGACCGTCACCTTCCACCTGATGCCCGTGCCCTCTCCCACCACCGAAACTTTTGCGAACCCAGTGACGTTTTCAGCCACCGGATTGCCTTCGGGAGCCACCGCGACGTTCTCGCCCGCCACGCTCCCCGCAGGAACCGCCGCTCCCGCAACGCCGGTGACTCTCACTGTACAAACGGTCTCTGCCGCACCTGCCATCGAGTCCCGCAACGCCCAGTTTTCCGCCAACACCACAGCTCATGCTGGAAATCATTGTTTGCTCGTTGTTGGCACTAGGGGCGCTGGCCAGCCGCACCTCACCACGCACGCAGCATCCGGGAGCAGCGCCGGTCAATTCAATTTGTGCGGGAGATTACTTACAGCAGCCGATCCCTACGCGGGTGCGCAGGTCCCTCGTTTTCTTGCGAGCCCTGGCGCTGTTGAGCGCTATCGCGGTCTCCGCAGCGAGTCGTGGAAATGGCACATCGTCTTCCCCTACACCAGCCTCAACCACTTACTCGATAGTAGTCACCGCCATCCAGCGGCACAATATCTCATGCCATCACCGTAACCCTCACTCTGAATTGACGTCCCGTAGCGCACCCTGAGACTTCCAGGGCGCGGATTTTCTTCATCGCAGAAATCAGAGCAAAGGAACCCGAAGTCAGATCAACACAAAGAGAATTTTAGCTAGCTCATGCCTCCGGCCGCTCCCACCGTCCACTCTCTCCCGAACGGAAAATCGCTTCGATCACCGCCATGTTCCGAACCGCTTCCTCCACCGGAACCGGCACGGCTGTCCCCTCTCGAATCGCCCGCGAAAACGCGTCGCCCTGCAACGTGTATTGATCGCACACCGGAAATTCTTCCCAGCGAATGTCCTTGCCGGAAAGTTCTCCGCCACTATCGATCGCGATTCGGCATGGCCGGTCCGGTGGCGCATTGAAAGGAATCTCCACCTCGATCCGCCCCGTCGTCCCGACGAAATGCATTCGCTGATACGGACATACTTGCGTGCTGCATGCAAACACCGTCTGGCCGGATGGAAAGTCCAGGATCGCCGAAACCAGCCGGTCAACTTTGAAGTCCGGATCGCGTTCCAAAAGTCCCAGCACTCGCGTGGGTTCCTCGCCAAATACAAATCGCGAAGTGAAGATCGGATAGCATCCGATGTCGTACATCGCCCCGCCGCCATACGCCGCCATGTTGCGAATGTTCCCGGGATCGCGGTTGAAAAAGCTGAAATAGCCCCCCACCGACCGCAGATTGCCAATCGCTCCCGACCGAACCAGATCCCGAGTTCGCAGCCACTGTGGATGCGTCCCAACCATAAACGCCTCGCCGATCTTCACACCGGTGCGGTCCCGCGCCGCCACCAGCGTCCGCGCCTCCGCCACCGTCATGCTGACCGGCTTCTCGCACAGCACGTGCTTTCCCGCTTCCGCCGCGCGAATCGACCACGGCACATGCAAGTGATTCGGCAATGGAATGTACACCGCCTCAATTTCAGGATCCTTCAGCAGCTCTTCGTAAGATCCATACGCCCGCGCGATCCCCAGCTCCCGTGCCGCATCCTTCGCCTTCCCCAAATCCCGCGACGCGATTGCCGTCACGCTACTCCATTCCCCCTTCTGCATCGCCGGAATCACTTTCTTAGTTCCAATCTTCGCGGTACTCAGCACTCCCCATCGCACCTTGTTCGGCATCCCTGGCTCCTTTTGTTCGGACCCATGAATTATAGGGCGGAAATCAGTGCCGTAGACATTCTTGTCTGCACGGACCGCAGTCCCGGGAGTCCGCGCGGCGCCAATTACGAACAGCAGTGTCCAGAAGGGAAGTCGAGCAGGATGAAACACAACGGAGCGGCCAGCTTCTTGCAATTCGCGGACTCTTTAGCGCCGCGTGCTACCGCTGGGATCCGGCCGCGCGAACTCGTATATTCCATGCGCGTCCGACGCAACCAGCAACCGATCCGATTCCACTTCGATCGCACTAGCCGTGAGCGGCTCGCCCTGCGGCGTAGCCAGCGGATAGCTATCGAGTTGGTTCCCATCCTTATCGAAGTGAACCAGAGTCGATCCCATCGCCACCCAGATTTCCTGCGTGGCTCGATCGACGCCCATCGCCGTGATTTTATTTTTCGCGATGTCCTTCGATGGCTCCGGCTTATCCAGATTCACTTTCACGCTGGCCACCGCGCTGTACGCGTTCATACCAAAGTGTCCATAGCGCCCGAATCCGCCCTCGCCTCCGAAATTCCTCTCTCCAAATTGCGAGGTATTCCCACTCGCCGTCTTCGGTATGCCGCTAGGTGCCATGATAGCGTTCAAACCGCCGCCAAGTGGCAGCCGCGTGCCTCCCGGAGGCGGCCCAATATAGTTTCCGAGCGCCGCAAATCCCTGTGACCCGATCGGCAACGCGCCCAACCCGGCGTATTGCGATCCGCCCACCGTGTAATTCGGGGACTCATTCTGCAATATCATCAGATCCGACGAACTCACGTCTCCACTATCCTGACCAGAACCGTACTGCAGCGTCCCGCTCGCCCCGGAATCCTGCGAGGACGCGAACATGTCCTGCGCCGATTCGGTCTCGATGCCCGGTTGGTCCCCAGCGGGCCGATCCGGCTCAGTCCCGCTCGCCCTCTGCCCTGCAGCGCCGGCGCCCGTTCCAGGAGCAGCAGCCGCAGCGCCGCGCCGCCCGCCACGCCCTGCCGCGCCTACCCGGGGAGCGAGCCGCAGTTGCCCGTTCTGGAAGGACCCCACTAGCCCCGCGCCAGCGCCGCCACGCCCGCCACCACCTTGTCCAGACCCATCGCCACCCATAAAGGACCCGCCCCCGGGCCCTCCGCCGCCGAATTCGGCGCCACCCCATCCTCCACCCGGGTGCCCGAAGCCGGAGCGCTCCAGTCCAATGCCGGTCGAGGCACCGAAATTCACCGCGCCGGTCTCCAGGCCTACCGTGGTCCAGCCGCTAAATTGGTCGGAGAGACTATACTGGCCGAAGCTGAAGCCGAGCGTCACCCGGTCCTCTGGTGTATCCGCTTTTACATTCAGCGAGTTGCGGGGAACGATGGCCTGGCAGGCGATGTACCCAAAGCGGTCATATTTTCTTACCAGCGGCTCGTCCGAAGCGAACGCAAAATAGATATTGCTGTCCGCATCGCCGAATACTCTCCCCAAATCCGCAAGAACTGGCGGGGCATCCGGCGCCATGTCCGGGATATCCCCAAATTTGCGAACCACTTGGCCGCCCCAATCCATCAGCACCACCAGGCTGGACGACCTCAGCGTGGTGACCGCGAATTGCCCGTCCTTGAGCGCCACCACCGAAGTGGGCGCAAATACCTTCACCCTGGCCAGCGCCAAGCCCTCCGGTGAGAAAACCACGATGGCGTTGGCCGCGCGGTCGGCCACTACCACATCTCCTTTGGAATCTAGGTCAAAATCGACCGCGTACATTATCTTTGTGCCGGTCGAATCCGCGGCCGGTATCTGCCCGATTCGTACCCCGTCGGAGTTGTATATCTGGATCACGTTGGCAGGCTTCGCAAGCACGTAATAATGGCCCGCGGAGTCGCGTTTTAGCGCGGTAACCCCCGAACCGATGGCAGGAAATGCGCGTCCACGCGACACGATCACCCGGCGAAAGCCTTGCCCCTGCGCTCCGGGAGAGATAACCGCCAGGTACACCACCAGAGCCGCGAAAAGGCAGATTCCAGGTAGAGCATGGATGCGCGAGCGACGGACTAAGGTGAACACTTGCAAAAGGATGCGCGTCGCTGCCCTCCGGTTGCCCGTGCGCCGCGAGCGGCCGTCCCGGCGCATGTTCAGTAGATGTGAGTCAGGTTGGTTCATCTGTTGCCAGCCGAAAATATACACGCTGTGTCTCGATGCTACTAGCAGCACGGTTCATCTGTGGAAATTCCCAAGTGGGTAGAAATTGCCCGCAGCCACGTTCGCCGTTAGTATTTGATCAGGGAAGCCAACCCGTCGCTGGCGGCATCCCCTTGTGGTAACACAGTTTCCAGGCACAGTTTCAAAAATCTTATGTGGCGCAATCGTGCAGTCTGTTCGCTGCAGAAACGTGCGCCAGGACGAAAAAAAAACAGCACGCCCGATGTCATCGCCAACCCAACCTCGCTTGGACGACCGCGGCCCCTCGCAGTGGGAGAAGCTCACCCGCCGCGAACATCGGCTCGCGCAGATGGTGCTCGTCCTGTTCTTGGCGTCGGCCGCGATTTTGGCGGTCACGTCGTGGATTCAGCCCGCGAGTCTCCACACCATGGTCGCATTCGCCTGTGCCGGGGTTGTCGTTCTCTTTTCAGCTTACGCGTGGAAAGAGTTCCGCGAAATTGCGTCCATTCGTCATTTTCTTCACGGCCTCAGCGATCAACCGGCCTCGGCAGGCCGTCCCGCTGAATTTGAAAAAGTATTCGATACCATCGTTCGCTCGCAATCGCGTTTCCGCGAGCTCATCGACAGCCTGGACTACGCCTTGTTCACACTCTCTCCAGACGGCGTCTTCCGCGTCGCCAATCGCTCGTGCGCCGAAATTCTTGGCGCTTCCTTCCAGGATTTAATCGGGCACCGGCTGGAAGAATTCATGTCGGAACCCTCGCGAGAGGCCGCGGCGATGAGTTTGCCGGCGCTGCTTGCGAAAGAAACGTGGTCGGGTGTGGTGAAAGTGCGGATCGTGAAAACGCACAAGTCGGGATATTTCGACGTCTACCTGCACGCCCAGACCAAGGACGGCGCGCTGGTGGATGTGAGCGGGGTGGCTCGCGACGTCACCGCGCAGCGCGAAGCGGAGCTTCGTTTCACCGAACTTTTTGAGTCGCTGCAGGAAGGAGTATTTTTCAGCAACCCAGAGGGCCAGTTTCTGCAGGTGAACCCGGCCATGGCTCGGATGCTGGAGTATCCCGCGGACGAACTGATCAAAGTAAACATTCCCGAGCTGTACGTGGAACCCGACGGCCGTGCCCGGCTGTTGGCTCATCTGGCCAACAGCAACTCGGTGCGCGATATTCCGGTGCTGCTGCGCAAGAAAGACGGCACGGTAATTTCCTGCCTGGTGTCGGCCAACGTGATTCGCGATGCGGCCGGCAAGATCGTGCGGCTGCAAGGCACCATCGTGGATATTACCGCGCGGGTGGAAATGGAAAAGCGGCTGCACAACGAGCAGGAATTCGTGCGCCGGCTGATTTCCAGTTTCCCCGACATCATCTGCGTGGTCGACGCCCAGAAGCGCTTTACGTTCGTCAGCTCCCGAGTTCAGGACCATCTTGGCTACACCAGCGACGAGATGACCGGCACGCTGCTGGGCTCTCGCGCGCATCCGGACGACGTGGCCGAGCTGATGTCTACGTTCGAAAGTATGCTCGCGGGAAAGTCCGCGTTTGGCGCAATCGAATTTCGAGCCCAGCATCAAGACGGCACCTGGCGGGTGTTCCGCGCCAACGCCAGTCCGCTCACCGCTCCCGACAGCACGATCATCGGGGTGGTGGCCTCGGTTCGCGACATCACTGAATCGCGACGGTTCGAGCAGCAAATGGTGCAGAAGGAGAAACTCGCGGCGATGGGGCAAATGATCGCCGGCGTGGCGCACGAGCTGAATAATCCACTCACCGCCATCCTCGGCGTCTCCGACATTCTTCGCGAACGTGCGGTAGACGATTCCATGCGCCGCCAGACCGAGCTGGTGCTGCAGCAGGCCCGCCGCGCCGCCACCATCGTGCAGAGCTTGATGGCCTTCTCGCGCCCCTCCGGCGGTCCGGGGCAAGCGGTGGTGCGGCTGGAAGACCTGGCGCGGCGCGCGGTACAGTCGCAGGAAGCGCTGATGACGCAGAAGCATATCGAAGTGAAATTTTCGGCGGCCGCGGGATTGCCGCCGGTGCAAGGCGACGCCAAGCTGCTGCTGCAGATGATTCAGAACCTGATCGTCAACGCGCATCAAGCGATCATTCCTTTCCGCGACCACGGCATGGTGCATGTACACGTGGGCCGCGACGGCGAGAAAGTGACGGTCACCATTAGCGACGATGGCCCGGGAATTCCCACCGAGATCGTCGGGAATATTTTCGATCCATTCTTCACCACCAAGCGCCCTGGCGGCGGCGCCGGCCTGGGACTTACGATCTCGATGGCCATCGCCAAAGAGCACGGCGGCACGGTGGTGGTGCGCTCCACTCCCGGACACGGCGCGACGTTTTGCATATCGGTGGCCGCGGCAATCGAGGAAGAGCCGACCTTGCCGGTGCGCCCTGCCGCCGCGGCCACGTCGACGCTGCGCGGCCATTCGGTGCTGGTGGTTGACGACGAAGAGAGCGTCCGCGGGATGGCGGTGGAAAGCGTGGCCACCTCGGAAGAAGCGCTGGTCCTGCTGGGCACCCGCTCATTCGATGTAATCCTGTGCGACTTCAACCTGCCGGGCCTGAACGGCGACAAACTGTTCGAGCGCCTTCGCGCGCTTCCTGGCGGCAGCCCCGCGACATTTGTATTCATGACCGGCGATCTACTGGATGCCGCGGCCCAAGAATCCTTTACCCAGCGCGGCGCGCGCGTGGTGCAAAAGCCGTTCCAGCTAGCCGGCTTAGCGGCGCTACTGGGTGAAGCCCTCGAAGCGCAGACCGCGAAAGTTTCCTAGATTTGCCTCCCCGTTGTATGATTCGCCTCACCAAGGAGGCACGTATACATGCGCATGCTAATGAAAGTAAATTTGGACACCGCGACCGGGAACAACGCCGTCCGCAATGGCACGCTGGGCTCCACCATCAAGTCGATCCTCGATGAGATCAAGCCTGAAGCCGCGTACTTTACCGACGATGGCGGCGAACGCACCGGCTACATTTTCTTCGACATGAAAGACGTCTCACAAATTCCCGCTCTAGCCGAACCGTTTTTCCTCGCCTTCAACGCCAAAGTGCATTTCCGGCCCGCCATGAACCTGGGCGACCTGGCGCAGGCAGGTCCGGGAATCGACGCTGCGGCCAAGAAGTACGGCAAGGCCGGGCAGTAACGTTCCTTTGCGTCGCGGAGTCTTGGGAGGAGCGAGATATCCTCGGCTCCTCCCCAAGCGCCATGGGGCCTCGCTCCCCGGTCCACTTTTGAGGGAGCCTGAGTTTACGCCCCCGGAAAATTGCCGCGCCGCTCACCTCGTTGCCCGTTCCCAGCTATAATCGGGCGGTCAGTCCAGGAGACCTCCTTATGGCAAAAGATTCGCATCAGCGCGCCGCCGAATATCACAACTTGGCCGCCCACTCCCACGAAGCCGCGGCAGCCTCGCACGGCAAAGGCGACCACCTATCCGGGCACGAACATTCCCGGCAGGCCATGGAGCACGCCGCCAAAGCCTGGCAATTCAGCCAGGACGCCCACCACAAATCGAAGTCCGCGGCAGCACCCGCGACGGACACCCCGACGAAACCCAGCACACCCTAAGCCGGCTTCTGCCGTCGCGCATCAACGCCGCGACGGCCCGACGGGGAAGATCGGGGTGCCCCGCGATTGGTGCGATCGGACGGCGTACCGTAGTTTGCCAACGGGGCGTGCGGCGGTCTGACCCGTCGCTTTTTGTTCACCTTCATCCAACAGCACAAATCGCAATTTGCCGGCTTTCAAAAATTGCATGTTACTTAGGGTGAAGCACTTCCGCTTTCTAATCCCCACGACTGCCGGGATTCGTGGCGCGTCCCCTTTTCGACTGAGAAACTAACAGAGCGGGGTGAGCGTTGGTAGCGATCGTTTCTGTGGACATTGCTGGTCCGGTTTCAGGCGGTGTGCGGAGCATGGTCATTGGAGGGGCTACCGATGGAGAAGACCACGCGGGGTTTGCCGGCGGCTTTGTCCCAAACTCCTTCTACCTCGGAGAGCGGCACGACCCTCGTCGCTATTTTTAAGCCTGCCGGTTGAACTGCTTCGAAGACGCTCCTGATCGCTTGCAACAGACCCGACAGCGGCACACTTTTTAGTCCGCTGCCCATCAGCACGATCGCCGATGAGCGGAGTGCCGCCCCTGGCAGCTCGATGTTCTCTTCCCGGCTAGCCCCGCCAACGTGAACGAAGCGGACAGGTGTGGCATCGGCGGCAGCCTTAGCGATCGCCACTATCACTGTTTTCGCGCTCTCACCCCACAGGTAGTCAATGACGACGTTGATCCCTGAGACGAAGACTTGCTTCAAAGCATTCTCGTAGTCTTTTGCTCCGGATGGGTGCTGCATACCCAGGGTGAAGGGAATGACGATGTCTGCTCCCAGGGCCTTCACCTCTTCCAGCTCCTCCTGGTTGCGGCCTGTCGCGATGATCTTGCCCGCTCCCAGGTGCTTGGCCAGTTGAACGGCAAGTCTCCCTGCGGTTCCGGTTGCGCCGTTCACGAGCACCGTTTCACCGGTCACAAGGTGAGCGCGCTCGACCAGCGCCGCCCAAGCCGACATACCCGGATTGGCGATTGCGGCGGCGGTGATCTCATCCACCGAGTCCGGGAGTTCCACGCACTGATTGGAGCGAACGGGGCAGATCTCCGCGAGAGCCCCAAACGGCGGTTCAGGCAAGACGAAATAGACCCGCCTTCCATCCTGGGTTATCCCGACGCCATCGGACCCCGCGACCGCAGGAAAGCCGCCGTCGGAACTGTAATGCGATCCTGAAGCTCGCGACTTTGAGAACTGGCTGAGCCCGGAAGCTCGCACCGAAATGAGTTCTTCCCCCGTGTTTGCGACGGGTGCATGGAAATCTGCATAGATGGGCGACCTACCCGGTGCAGTGACAACTGCTGCTTTCATGGTATCTCTCCACTCCAGGACATAGAAGAAGTAGCTGAGAGATTAGAGGCTTTAGCTAAGCAAATCAAATAGCAGGGCCGTCGGTTTTGCAAAGGGACAGCGGAGATCACACAGCGAGGTTGGCTGTGCCCCAGGATTTGTGCGGAGGAGGAAGGCTAGGCTTCGACACACGCTTCGATCGTGGGTTCTTCGGTAGTTACTTCGCTGACTGCTAGTTCGTTGGTGCTGGGGCGCTGCCAGAGGAGGGTTAGGGCGGCCGCGACTATGTAGATTCCTGCGGCGCATCCCAGGGTGGCATCGAGGCCGAAATGTAGGGCGATTACTATTGCCAGGACCGAGCCCAGGACGCTGGAGGCTGCGTTCATGGCCCATGCCCACTCGATGGTGCTGCTCTCGGTCGGGGCGGGGGCATTGGAGAAGGCGCGGGGTTGGTTGGCGATCTCGCGCAGGCCGGCGGGGAAAGGCATGCCCATCAGGAAACCTAGCGGGATCAGAAGCGCTGCGCTTAGCAGGACTTTCTCGGCGAACGGCAGGGCTACCAGGCCGCCTAATACGGTGTGCAATAAGAAAGCGTAGAGCGCGACCAAGGCTACGATTGCGCCCAGGACGGCGCGAATCCTGAGAGACTGCTGCAGCCAGTACTTTGTTGCGAAACTGCCTGCGCCGCCGGAGAGCAGCATCAGGAATACGACTACGGTCATGGCGTAAGTGGGATGGCCGAGGAACAGCACGAATCGCTGAATAAGGGCGATCTCGACGATGATGAATCCCAGGCCGACGGCCACGAAATAAAGCAGGGGCGTAACAGGCGGCTGGTGCGCTGATTTGTGCAGGGCCAAGGGCACTACCAGGAACCCGCAGACGGCGACGATCGAGATGATCAGGACGGCGCCGAGGACCACCAAGCCAAGGTTGTTTTTCCAGTCGATGCTGCCATGACCGCTGGTGCCAACGAGTGTGCGCAAGACATTGCCGGTCTTGAAGGTGAAGAAGAAGAACGGAGCATTGTCAGTGACGGGAGAGATTTTGAAAGGATAGTCATGAATGAACTTGGCGCGGGGGCTAGCGTCGACGCCGTCCGCGATTTCTCCCCACGGCAGGTTGATGAGTTGCTGGAAGGGTTCGGATGTTTCGGCAGGCAGAGCTCGCACTGCCGAGAGATGTGCTAGATCTGGTTCGATGCAATTGCTTTCGGCTCCGGAGGGTGTCGCGGGTGCCGATGCGCCGCAGTCGGAATTCTGGGCCGGACGGCCGTAGACGTTGGGCGTATACAGCGGATAGAGAGCTCGGTTGTTCTGCACTTGCTTCAAGATCGTTCGTTCTTCATCCAGGGTGAATGCGGATTTCTTGGCCAGGACAGTGACCTGGGTGCCGGACACGTTGGGCTGACGATTGGCGACGATGATGAAGTTTTTGCGGACGTCATCGGTTCCGGACCTGCGAAGCGTCTCGATCGCTTCAGACACAACGCGCAGCGCTTCTCGAGGCTGCGGGAATTCCCACCGAGTGATGGCCAGCATGCCATCCCGTTTCAGATGATCGAAATATTCACGGAAAGCTTCCACGGTGTAGAGGTTGTTTTCGCTTAACGCGAAAGCGCCGGCGGAAGTAGAAGCCCAAGTGTCGACCAAGGTCATCTGGATGACGTCGTACAGATCGTGACTGCCGCGAATCCAAGAGCGCCCTTCGCTGACGTGGATATGAACCTGAGGTAACTCATACAGGTGGTGATTGTAATCGGCATAGAGATCGCGGCCGATGGTATTGGCGATTAGAGGATTGATTTCGATACCGGTGACGTCGGGACTACCGCCGACTACCGCGGCCAGAACGTCTACGCCGCCGCCCGGACCGATTATTGCAAATTTGCCGGTAGGACGAAGCAGGCTGGGAATCGCGGAAGATGGGGCCCACTTGCGCACATAGGAAATGGTGCCGGGAGTTTGCGGGTCAGCGTTTACGATCAGCGTGGATGCGTCGGCGTCGATGCTGGCGCGCTTGTTGCTTCCATCGAAAGTGTCGACCTCCACGCGGGAGATGGCGTTCCAACGGGCAAATTCGTCGAGGAGGTATCCATCCTCGCTGCCTTTGGCGTAGACAACGTCGATGCGTCGCTCGGAATGATTCGCGGCGATCAGCGCTATGAACAGGGCAACCATGGCGATGGAGATTTTGCGCTGTAATTTCGTTTCGGCCCAGATACCTGCGGCCAGTGCGGTTGCCAGGGCCGCGCAAAATACGGCGTTCGGCGCGCCCAACGTGTTCAATAACGGCACTATCGCCAGGCAGGCAATCGCGCCGCCGACTAGATCGGCGCTGTAGAGTATCGCGACGTGCCGGGATTCACGGGCGAACACCAGGGAGAAGAGAAGTCCGGTAAAAAAGAACGGAATGCTCGCGGTAACGTAGATGGCCGCGAGGCGGAGCATGTTGTTCAGCTCCAGGCGTAGCAGGACGGGAGTGTGCAGCGCGATCCAAAGGGAAAATAGGACGGCTCCGGCATTCAGGGCGCAAATTGCGCTGGCCAAGTTGCGGAGGGTCCATTGAGCCATCCAGTCCCGGCGAAGGTAGGCGAAGACGCCGCCGGCACCTAGGCCGAGCATGGCTAGCGAGATCGCAAGGAAAGCGAAATGGTAGTAGAGAACTACGGAGAACAGGCGGGTTAGGGCCAGTTCCAGCAGCAGGCTACCGAAGCTGGCCAGGGCGATGCCTGCCAGAAGTACGCCGCGGTTAGTTTCCTGGATGACAGTTCGCGCGGCTGTGGTCGGGGGCTGGTTCATAAAGGAACTCGCTTGTTTAGCGAGATAGTTCAACTTTAGCTGTTCTTGTGGTGGGGACTGGCGGAACTGTGCTGGGGTGTGTCCAAACGATTGTTGCGGTGTGCGGAAAGCCGCCCGATGGGGATTTGGGCTTCGGAAACGATGACTTTGCGTGGTCTAAACGCTCACCCTTCCCAAAAGCGGGGAAGATTGGGGTACCCGGAAGGAATAAAACCGTCGAAGCGTCGCAGCGGAATCCAGATCACCACCGCCCATTTCCTATGCGCAGGCAACATAAATTTAACAGGCCTGTTGCGGCCAAGGGCTCATGTTGATACAATTGTTATAACAACGGGGGGAGCCATGATGGAATTGAAGATCCGCAAGATTGGCAATTCGCTCGGAGTGGTGCTGCCGAAGGAGGCCGTGGGCCGGCTGCGCGCCGGGGAGGGCGACCGCGTGTTCCTAGTTGAAGCGCCCAACGGCGGGTACCAACTGACGCCGTACGATCCCGCCTTCAAAAAGAAGATGGAAAAGGCAGAGGGGATCATCGGGCGTTACCGCAACACACTGCACGCTCTCTCGAAATGAGGAAGGCGGTCTGGATCGAGGTGCGCGACGCGCTCGCGCTGCATGATCGTCTGCTCGCGCTGGACGGTGGAAGTGCAGGTGTGCGAGACCCGGGTCTGCTGGAATCAGCGCTGGCGCGCCCGCGAAACCTGGAAGCATACGGGCATCGGGCGAGGGTTGTGGACATGGCGGCTGCGTACACAGTTGGCGTTGTGCGCAACCATCCGTTCGTCGACGGAAACAAGCGGACTGGGTTTTTAATTGGTGTTTTGTTCCTGGAAATGAACGGCTATCACTTTAAGGCGTCCGAGGAGGATGCCACCCAGGCGATTCTCGGTTTGGCGGCGGGAAGGATCGATGAAAGAGCGTTTGCGAGCTGGATGGGCGCGAACATCAAGCGCCGGTGACCGTCGGAAATCGAACCTTGTTTGGGTGCCATGATCAGGGCACCTGCCGGGCCAAACTGGCGTGGAAGCGTCGAAGCGGAAGTTAAACCCCCACACGTACGAGCGACGTGTGGGACACTCACCTGCAAGATAGCGTGCTCAATCTGAAACGCGCCTAATGCGGCCGGAAGGTCTTCCCTGTCTCCAGCAGAGTTTTCAATCGGGAGAGAATTCGCGGCCACCCATCGGCATTCTGAGTGTACGCGGGGTCGTCCTCCGACCAGTTATCGTTCGTTACCACAACCTTCACGGCCTCGGTCTCCGGAGTCAGCTCCACCCTCACTCTGGACATCACCGCCCCAACGCCCATGCCGAACTTGTACTCAAGAAGCTTTGGCGGGTCCGCCCGCAGCACCTCACCGGTCACATACCGCATCGGCTTCCCATCCTTGCCCGGCCCCGACCAGGTCATCGCCCCGCCAGGCTTCAGGTCCACCTCAAAGTCCGCGCCCAGGAAGATCGTCTGATTGGCCTCCTTGGAAACGAACCCATCCCAGACCTTCTCCACGGGGGCGGCGATGTAATACGTAAAAATCAGTGGGGCCTTCGCCATATCATTCCTCCAACCACTCCTCGAAGATCATGTAGCGCTGGCCTCCGACTCTAGCAAAATATCGAATCGAAAGACCAGCCGACCGGCGCTCTTACGATAATGAGAACGCCGGGGCGGAATCAATCGGGCTGACGCCCGTCCTAGCCGCGGGTGCGAAACTGTGGCAAACTCAATTGTTAAGGCAGCTTGGTTGGAATCGTCATGAATCGTTGCGACTGACGCCCTCGAGCCCGCACTGGCCGGGTCGTCCCGAACCGGGGCGGTAGGCCAAGTACCCGTTGGAGACAGATGGACCCGCAGTTCATCCGAAATTTCTGCATCATTGCGCACATCGATCACGGCAAGTCCACGCTGGCGGACCGCCTGCTGGAATTGACCGGCGCGCTTTCGCAGCGGGAGATGAGCGCGCAGGTGCTCGATTCGATGGATCTGGAGCGCGAGCGCGGCATCACCATCAAAGCGAAGAGCATTCGGCTGCACTATACGGCTCCGGACGGTCAGGAATATCGCCTGAACCTGATCGATACGCCCGGGCACGTGGATTTTTCCTACGAAGTTTCGCGGGCGCTTTCGGCGTGCGAAGGCGCGCTGCTGGTGGTGGACGCGAGCCAAGGCGTCGAGGCGCAGACGGTGGCCAACGCGTTTCTCGCCTCGCGGCATAACCTGACCATCATTCCGGTGATCAACAAAATCGATTTGCCGGCGGCGCGCCCGGATCACGTGAAAGAACAGATCGAAACGGTGCTGGCGATTCCCGCCGATGATGCGGTGTGCATCAGCGCGAAGAGCGGCATCGGAGTGGCCGACGTGCTGACGGCGGTAGTGGCACGCGTTCCCGCGCCTACCGGTTCGGCGGATGCGCCGCTACAGGCGCTTATCTTCGATTCCTGGTTCGACGCTTATCGCGGGGCGGTGGTGCTGGTGCGGGTGATGGCCGGAAAGATAACGCGAGGGCTGAAAATCAAGCTGTGCGCGGGAAATGAAACCTACGAAGTGGAGAGCCTGGGGGTGCTGACGCCGAAGCCAATCGCGTTGGACGAATTGTCGGCGGGGGATGTTGGGTTCATCGTCGCGAATATCAAGCGGGTGGCGGATGCGCGGATGGGCGACACGATCGTGGAAGCCGCGCGCCCGGCGCCGGCATTGCCGGGATTCGAACCGACCAAGCCGATGGTGTTCGCGGGTCTATTTCCGGTGAATTCCAGCGACTACGAGGTGCTGCGCGACGCTTTGGGCAAATTGCAGCTCAATGACGCCGCGTTTTTCTACGAGCCGGAAAATTCAGTGGCGCTGGGATTCGGGTTTCGTTGCGGATTTCTCGGGCTGCTGCACATGGAAATCGTGCAGGAGCGGCTGGAACGCGAGTTCAGCATCGCGCTGATCACTACCGCGCCCAGCGTGCAGTACCGCATTACGACCATTGGCGGGGACGTCCTGGAAGTGGACAACCCCACCAAATTTCCGCCGCCCTCCTCGATCGAGGAAATCGAAGAACCGATCCTGACCGCGATGATCATCACCTCTGAAGAATCCCTGGGCGGAGTGCTGGCGCTGTGCCAGGAAAAGCGCGGCATACAGAAAAATTTCGAGTATCTCTCGCCCACCCGGGTGATGCTGACTTACGAATTGCCGCTCAATGAAATCGTGCTCGATTTCTACGACCGGCTGAAAAGCGTTTCGCGCGGGTATGCTTCGCTGGATTACCACCTTTCCGGATATCGCCCGTCGGACCTGGTGAAGCTCGACGTGCTGGTGGCCGGCGAGCCGGTGGATGCGCTGACGTTGATTTGCCACCGCGACCAATCGTTTGAGCGCGGCAAAGAACTGGTTTCCATGCTGCGCAAACTGATTCCGCGGCAGATGTTTGAGGTGCCGATACAAGCGGCGATCGGCAGCCGGGTGATCGCGCGGGAAACGATCAGCGCGATCCGCAAGAACGTGATCGCCAAGTGCTACGGCGGGGACATTTCGCGCAAGCGCAAACTTCTGGAGAAACAGAAAGAAGGGAAGAAGCGGATGAAGCGGGTGGGCTCGGTGGATATCCCGCAAGAAGCGTTCCTCGCGGTATTGAAAGTATCGAGCTCCAGCAGCACTGAAGATTAAATCGTGTTTTAAAGTTGGTTGTGGAAGGTCGTTACGCCCACCCTTCGCAAAAATCGGGAAAAGTGGAGCATCCGGAAAAGATAAGAGTGTAGAACCGTAGGTCAAGAACCCCACACGTAAAACCGACGTGTGGGGCACCCACCGTCAAAATCCACCGACGACGGCGCGACGTCGAAACTGCTGATTAATTCAGGCGTTCGAATATTCCTGCGGCGCCCATGCCTCCACCGACGCACATGGTTACCAGGCCGTAGCGGCCATTGCGGCGCTGGAGTTCGCGAATGATTGTGGCGGTAAGCTTCGCTCCGGTACATCCCAGGGGATGGCCGAGGGCGATACCTCCGCCGTTGGGATTCACCTTGGCGGGATCGAGCCCGGCCACTTTGATTACCGAGAGCGCCTGGGCGGCGAAGGCTTCATTGAGCTCGATGACGTCGATCTGATCGAGGGTGAGGCCGGCGATTTTCAGTGCCTTGGGGATCGCGAACACCGGTCCGATTCCCATTTCCTCGGGCAGGCATCCTGCGGTGGCGAAGGCGATGAAACGAACGAGCGGTTTGGCGTTCAAGGCGCGCGCCCGCTCTGCGCTCATCACCACCGCGATCGCCGCGCCATCGCTCATCTGCGAGCTGTTGCCTGCGGTGACGCTGCCGTGCGCGTGGAATGCGGGCTTGAGTTTGGCGAGGGCTTCAAGGGATGTATCGCTGCGCGGGCCTTCGTCGGTATCGAACAGCAATTTTGTGGTTTTCGCTTTTGCGGCGCTGCCGTTGGAGCCGTTCTCCACGCCGGTGATCACGACTTCCACTGGGACCACTTCGTCCTTGAAATTTCCGGCGGCAATGGCCGCGAGAGCTTTCTGGTGGCTGTGGTAGGAAAACTGATCGGCTTGTTCGCGGGAGATGCCGTACTTTTTGGCGAGATTTTCGGCGGTGAGCCCCATGCCGAGGTACGAATCCGGATAATTTTCCATCAGCCACGGATTGGGCGCGACTTTGTTGCCGCCCATGGGAACCATGCTCATGGATTCGGTGCCTCCGGCGAGGGCCACGTCGCCTTGACCGGACATGATGCGCTGCGCCGCGAGGGCGATCGATTGCAGCCCGGAAGAACAGAAGCGATTGATGGTCATGGCGGAGATTTCGATGGGGAGCTGAGCGCGGAGCGACGCGTTGCGCGCCACGTTCATGCCTTGCTCGGCTTCGGGCATGGCGCAGCCGAGAATCACGTCTTCAATCTCTTTGGGATCGAGGCCGGGCACGCGGGCGATGGCCTCGCGCATCGCGAAGGCCGCCAGATCGTCCGGGCGGGTGGCGCGCAACGTGCCCTTAGAGGCTTTTCCCACTGCGGTTCGCACCGCGCTTACGATAACGGCTTCTCTCATTGCTCACCTGTTTTCGAGGCTTAGCTCCCGGCTTGGCGCGCGCAAGAACCCACCGGAGATTGGATGCGCGCGCGCGGAAAAAGAACCTCTGGGACGCGCCGCTACTTGGGCTGGGGAGCCTTCCGCGAGATGAAAACCTTGGCCGGCGGCTCGACTTTATTCACCTTTGAGAAATCTCTTTGGTTCACCGCGAAGCCGATGCGCCCGCGCGAATCGACGTAAAGCAAGGGCTGGCCCACCGGCACGTCCATGAACGTTTTCGAGTAGGGCATCGGGAAAGGCTTGCCTTGGAGTTGCACGGTGACTTTGTCGCCCAGCACGTACCCCAGTTTCTTGAAATCGTCGCCCAGAATATCGGTGATCAGGCTGCCGTAGGGATCGTCCAGCGCGATTACCTGGCCGGTGATGCCCTTGGCATCCACGGTCGCGGTGTGCGGCGCGAGGCGGACCAATTGCTTTAACTCCGGCCCGGCCATGGTCCAATCGGCGCCGGTGGCCAAATGCGCCGCTGCCGGAGAGAAAATGTCGCGGCCGTGGAAGGTGGACGAAATTCCCGCGCCGATCATCCACTCCGCGTTGGTGATTTCGCGCACGCCTTCGATGCCGTCGCGGTCCTCGACTGGGGTGATCAACCCGTTGTCTGGCAAGACGAAGAATTGGCCGGTTTTGGATTTCGCGATTACTGCTTTGCGCGATGTGCCTACGCCGGGGTCGACCACTGCCAGGAAAATCGTTCCGGAAGGGTAGTACGGCGTCACTCCGGCCAGGAATCGCGCACCCTCTTCGATCGAAAAGGGAGTCACCTGGTGGGTGATGTCCATCAGGCGCGTGTCTGGGGCGATGCGGATAATTACCGCCCGGCAGATTGCTACCGCATCGTTGGCGGTGCCAAAATCGGTCATGAACACGATGGTTGGCCGGTCGGCACCGGCAGGCTTCTGCGCGCTCTCGTCGGAAGTTCTCGATCCGCATCCCGCGCACGCCAAGGCAACCGCCACCAGCGCTATGCCGATACGCATGACGCGGTTTCCGAATGGCTTTTTCTTTCCGAATGAGTGCACGACTCCCCCTATTCAAACCGGTTACGTTGCCTCGGCAGGCCGCGTGAGGACGCAGCGATCGACTGCCCGTGGACGCGAATTATAGCCGATGGCTGAGGCGTGCGAAAGCTTGGCTAACGCTGCGTCCGGGGTTGCAAGTTGTGGTTACGGGATCGTGCATGCGTTGAGAGCGGAAGGGACTGGGGGAGCGGGGCGGTGCAGATAGGAACCTCTGTACACTGCGGAACCTTGGTGGTTCTCGCGTTTGGGAGGAGAGGATCTGCTGGTTGTTCGAATTCTGCGGACTTAGATATTTCGCCCGTGCAGTGGCCGCGTGACGCGCCGGACGAAGTCTGCGCTCCGCAAACTCAGCTGCGCTCTCTCGTCGGCTGCTCCTTGGATCATTTCCAGAATGCTGGGCCAGTCCAGGCCCTTGTCGACAAGCGCGAATTCGTCCGGATAGTTCCCACCGTAAGCGGCCTTCCAGCCCGCCAAGGCGCCCAAAACTACCGCCGCTTTCAGTTGGCCTTCCGTGAATGTCTTCTCCAAAATTTTGGTCGCCATTGGATAGCCCCCGATCGAAACGTACCAGCACCGCACTCCGCGCGGCTATCTACACGCGAGTGGGCTATGCCTGATGCGTCAACACACGGGACGCGTCACTGCGGCGGGGCCAGAACACGAGAGGTGCAACCGAGTCGCCGCCACTATCGACTCGGCGAGCCCCAGTCGTTTGCCTTGTTAATTCTGCGAGTTTCTCTGATAATGATGAGCTATTCCACGTTTGCGGCGCTATGGTGCAACGGTTAGCACGTGGCCCTTTCAAGGCCAAAATACGGGTTCGATTCCCGTTAGCGCTACCATCCTTTTTTACTCCTCCCAACCAGATCCAGCCTGATTCCGGTTAGCCAGGTTTCCACCGATCTTGCTCGCACGCGGTTCGCATCATGAGGGTTCTGCGTTATATACCTTGACTGGTATATGCCGTGTGCGGTATATAAAGAAAATGGAATCGGTGTTCGAGATTATTGCCGAGCCGAACCGCCGGGCGATATTGAGCCTGCTGGCTTCGTCACAACACTCGGTGGGACAGATCGAGCGTCAGCTTGGTATGCCGCAGCCGACCGTGTCCAAGCAGCTGCGAGTGCTGCGCGAGGCCGGCTTCGTCGAGTCTACGGTGGACGCACAGCGCCGTCTCTACCGGCTGAAGCCTGAATCGCTTCAGGAGCTCGATGCCTGGCTGGCTCCGTTCCGACGGTTCTGGTCCGCTCACCTGGATGCTCTCGAGCGCCACCTCGACCGCATGGATCCATCCACGCCAATAAAAGGGGAGACAAGGAGACGACCACGCGGCCCAAACCGCGAACGTGACAAAGGAGAAACGAAATGAAGATCAAAGTGATGAGTGTCTACGTGGACGACCAGGCCAAGGCCCTGCGTTTCTATACGGAGGTACTGGGCTTTGCCAAGAAGGCCGATTTCAGCAGCGGCCCATTTCGCTGGCTCACCGTAGCCTCACCCGAGGAGCCGAACGGCACTGAGTTGCAGCTGGCGCTGAACAACAGCCCCGCGGCCCAAACGTACCAGCAGGCGATCTTTCAGCAGGGCCAGCCCGCGGCCATGTTCTTCACCGACGACGTCAAGGGCGACTACGACCGGATCAAAGCCCGCGGCGCCGAGTTCACCATGCCGCCCACCGAGGTGCCCGGCTCGACCATTGCGATGCTGAAGGACACCTGCGGCAACCTGATTCAGCTCAACCAGGTGGCACACTATTAAGGGCGGCGATTCAGCCGCATGGCGGCCCGGTGAGCGCCGATGGCTACATAGAACCTCGACCGGATGGATCAATCCACGCCAAAGAAAACGAAGGCGAGGAGTAGATGATGACTGATCGCGAACAGTACGCGCCGGGCGCGGCCAGCGGAGCGCAGGTACGAAAGGACGGAGAGAAGTGGACGCTCATCCTGGTCAGAGAGCTGCGCCACTCGCCGGAAAAGGTCTGGCAGGCGCTAACCGACCCGGCCCATCTGCGCGAGTGGGCTCCCTTTGAAGTCGATGGGAGCCTGGGTACGGCAGGAACTACGGTGAAGCTCACCACGTTGAGAGCGCCCACGCCGATGGTTTCCGAAACAAGGGTGACGCGAGCCGACGCGCCCAAGTTGCTTGAGTACAACTGGGGTGAGAACGATATCCGGTGGGAACTCGAAGCCTTCGGTGGCGGCACGCGCCTGACGTTGTGGCACAACATCGATCGCCGCTTTATCTCATGGGGCGCTGCGGGCTGGCACATTTGTTTCGATGTGCTGGAGCGGCTCCTCGCGGGTGAGCCGCTCGGCCGCATCGTCGGCGCCGACGCCGTGAAGTTCGGCGGCTGGCAGCGGCTGAACGCGGAATACGCCAAGCAGTTCGGTGTGAAAACGCCGAATTGGCCGCCCAACGCGCCGAAGCGTTGAAGCGTGGGAGGAATAACGCCATGGAATCAACCCTGCCGGCTAGGTTCATCACTGGTCCCGGCCATATCTCCTCCTTCGGTTTCGATTCCCGTTAGCGCTACCTGATTTTGATAGACTTCCGGGGTACGGATTCAGTGGGTGCTGTGCAGCCGCTCCTGTCTCAGTCGCATTTTTCCTATCTCAGTTCGTCTCGAAATTCACCGATCTAAGGTCTTCCCTGTAGGTGCCGTTATGTAACGTTTTTACCCCTCGGCGTTCTATGGTTAGCGAAACCTGATCTCCATCCAAGCATAAAATTATGAAAATACAGGCCTTAGATATTACCGTGCGCTGGCGCTGCGAATGCACTAGTAATCGCGAAACCTGAGGCCGCCAGGAGCTATTGCGGCATCGCGAGGTGGATGGTGGGAGTGACGGACAAGGGATCGAGCGGCAAGCGGCGGGCACGCCACGAGGGCGCTCGAGGATTTTCGGTGATGGAGTTACTGATGGTGGTGGTGTGCCTGCTCATCGTCGGGGGCATGGCCGTTTTGAGGATTCTTCCCAACCTGCAGAACTCGCGCAGCGATGTGGCTATGCAGCAGGTGCTGGGGCAGTTGCGGCAGGCTCGCGAATACGCGATCGAGAATCGGCGATACGTACAGGTGACGTTTCCGATCGTCATCGCGTCAGGGCAGACGCTCTCGGAAATTACGATGACCCAGAAGAATTCGCTGACCGCCAACGCCGGCGCAGACGTGGTTCTGAGCACCATACCGATCGAACAGCCGCTGCAGTTCTACATCTATACCGGGGTGACCGATACGCCGGACGCATTTGGAAATTCCGCCGCGGTGTACTTCGAGAACACTTCGGGCGGACCGAGCGGGGGGATGTATTTCCAGAACGACGGGGAATTGGTGGATGGCAGTACGTTTCAGGCGATCAATGGGACGGTGTTCCTGGGGAACTCGACGCTCACCAACACGGCGGCGCGCGCGGTAACCGTGCTGGGAGCCACCGGCCGGGTGCGAGCCTGGAAATTTAACGGTTCCGCATGGAGCCAACAGTGAGGAACGTGATGAGGCACTTCCGCGCAGCAAATCGAAACAGGGCCAGAGCCGCCGGCTTTACGTTGCTGGAAACGATGATCGCGTTGATCGTGCTTGCAGTCGGGGTGCTGGGCCTGGCGGCGATGCTGGCCGACGCGCTGTCTTACATGGCCGCATCGCAAGACGATTTTATCGCTCAGCAAAAAGCAGAAGAAGCGGTGGAATCGATCTTCACCGCCAAATACAACGGCAACATCACCTGGAACCAGGTGGCCAACTACAGCAGCGTCAGCGCTCCGCTGGGGCTATTTCTTACCGGCCCTCAGCCGCTGCTGCAGCCGGGCCCCGACGGTTTGGTGGGGTCGGTGAACGATACCGGCGCAACGCCCGACTACATCATTTATCCGGGACCTGACGGCAAGCTGGGAACCGCCGACGACATAGATGCGCCGCTCAGTAATTTCACGCGCACGATCACCATCTCCGCGATTACCGGGGAACAAAACCTGCGCACCGTCCAGGTGGTGATCAACTACAACACCGGAAAATTCACACGCACCTACACGCTGAACACGGACATATCCGCTTATTAGCGCGGTGAGGAGCCAGGAATGAAGCGGGAAAAGGGATTTACGCTGGTCGAAATGATGGTCTCCACCGCGATACTCGTCGCCACGGTGGGAGCGGCGGTGGGCGCGCTGGTGCAGGCGCAACATGCCACCCAGGGCATCACCCTGCTGGCATCCACCCAACAGAACCTGCGAGCGGGCATGCACTTTCTGGTCCGCGACCTGACCCAGGCGGGAGCGGGCATGCCGCAAGGCGGCGTCACCATTCCTAACAACGCCGCATCGGTTTCGAACCTGAACCGGCCGGGCACGATCCCGCAGATCACGTTCCCGACCACCTACGCCCAATTGCCGCCGATCGTGCCGGGGGCGTCGCTGGGCCAATTGGCGACGTCAGTGAATCCATCCACGCTGGCGGTGCTGACGGGCTACAACACCGACATCATCAACATCATGTACGCCGACAACGTGCTGCAGGATTCCGCCGGCAACTCTTTGAATTCGTATCCAATCATTCAGACCGCGCCGTCGACTCCGGTATGCGCCGGCGTGACGACTTCGACTTCGATCACGCTGGCCACCGGTTGTTTCCACATGCCGGGAACCGCGCAAACCGTGCCGCTCGCGGTCGGCAACCTGATCATGTTTACCGGTTCCACGGGCAACGCGCTGGGATATATCACCGCGGTGAGTGGCCAACAAATCTCGTTTGCATCCGGCGATCCGGCTAACTTGAATGCCACGGGTGCGGCGAACGGGACGCTCGCGAAATTAATTACCGCCGGCGGTCCGATCACCATGACCCGGGTGTGGATGATTACGTATTACGTGGATGCGGCGACCAACCCGTCGCGGCCGCAACTGATTCGACAGGTGAACTGGCCGGGATATCCCGGCTCCGGTCCGACGAACCCGCCGACGGTGGTTGCGGATGTGATCGAGGACCTGCAACTTACATACGATATTTCGGGTTCGACAGACGCCGCGGGCACTTATGGAACGGCGGGAGCTGGAAATGCACCAACGCCGATCCTGCCGGATACCGCCAATCAGATCCGCGCGATCAATATTTATCTGGCGGCGCGTTCGGAAACTCCCTACGCGGCTACCCAGCAATTCTTTCGCAACAACCTGATCACCCAGGTGTGCGTGCGCAGCCTGGCGTTCGTTCCGCCGTTCACGGTCAATTGATCGAAGCGTAGGTCGGGGCATAAACGCAGTAGCAATCGTCAAAGGAGATAAGCCGTGAGAATCGAAAGTCAAAAGGGAGTGGCTCTGATCACCGCGCTGCTGGTCCTTTTCCTGGTCTCCACGCTGGTAGTTGGTCTGTGCTGGATGGTGATGACCGACCAGCGGCTTGGCGGAAATTACAGCAGCCGCGAATCGGCGTTTTACGGAGCCGAGGCTGGCATGGAAAAGATGACCGCTGACGTGGGAACCAAGTTCACCACCAACGGCTTCTTGACCACCACCGATATCACCAACATCCAGGCCACTCCTCCTGCGCTTCCCGGCATCACCTTCTTGAACGCCTCGAATCTGTCAACGTATGCGATTACTTGTAACGGCTGCCCCAACGCGGTGAACGGGACGATTTTGCCGCCGAGCCCGTACGCCGGACTACAGGCGCTCATCAATACGTACAGTCTGACGGTAGCCGCGCAAACGGCGTCTGGATCGGAAGTGGAGTTGAAACGCCAACTGCAAACCGCTTCAATTCCCGTTTTTCAGTTCGGAATTTTCTCCAACGTCGACCTGTCATTCTTCGCCGGCAGCAACTTCGGCTTCGGTGGCCGCGTGCATACCAACGGGAACCTGTGGCTGGCTTCCAATAGCTGCTGCACCCTGACCCTTTCCGACAAAGTGACCGCGGCGAAAGAAATTATCCGTTCCAACATGATGAACGGAGTGATCACCTCGACCAATGGTTATGCCGGACCGGTGATGATGACCACCAACCCCGGCGGGAGCAACTACGTCGCCCTGGGATTGACGCAGGGCAGCGTGAACGGAACCAACAGCATTATCAATAACGTCAGCACCAATCTCAACGAACCGACCTTCGCCAATCTTGCGTCCAACACGTACAACAGCAATATCGGAGTGGCCGAAACCGGGGTTACCCCGTTGAGCCTGGGCATCGTCATGGGCGATTCGGGCGGCCAGACCGTCGATCTGATCCGTCTGCCGACCGCCAACGAAATCACCGCCAATCCGATCAAGTACGCTTTGCGCTATTACAGTCAAGCCAGCTTGCGCATTTTGCTGTCGGACTACGGCCCGTCGGGCACTTGCACCGATAGCGATCTGGTCAATCTGTCCGGAATCTCGCCGGGTGTTCCGTTAGATCTGAAGACCCTGGCATGGCCCTCCGCATACGCGATGGCAGCGCCGTCGGGCTACAACGTGGCCGGCGTTTACCCCTTGCCGGTGGTTCCGGGCGGCATCGGTAGTCCCTACTATAACACAACCAATGGGTATTGGGTTCAGTCGACCTATCCGACCATCACCGGTTGCATCAAGATTGATTATCAGAATACTGGCGGCACGGCATTCGTTGACGTTACCAACGAAATTCTTGAGCTTGGTTTCACCGGGAAAAACATTTACCCGGCGCCAAACGGCTCGTACGCCGCACCGGAACCAGCCGCTTTGCCGAGTTCGCAGCAAGCCACCCAGGGCGCCACCGGTTCAGCGTGTGGCAAGGATCCGAGTCCGAACGCCGTCATTCGACTGGCACGGCTACGGGATAATCCAGCCGGGTCTAGCAGCGCCACGCGCTGCACCCCGACCCCGTCAGGCATCGACTACTGGCCCAACGTGCTATATGACGCGCGCGAAGGTTCCTTGCGCGATGGCCAAACGCCGGCCGGCAGCGTTAACTATCCGCTTACACCTGCGGGCGCGATGTACTACGTGGAGCTGGATGTCGCGAACCTCTCGAAGTGGTTCACCGGGACGCTAGGCCTCAACGGTACGAAAGCCAACAACACCAGTGGCTACACCGTTTACTTTTCAGACCGGCGCGGGGATCGGATGAACCCAACTCCGCCGGCGTCGATTGCCACTGCCGCGGCTAAGACCGGAGCTTTTGGCTATGAGGATGTGGTCAACTACACCACCGACCCCAATAACGGCTGTCCCAACGGGGTACTCGAACAGGGCGAAGATACCGAGTCAGATTACGACATAAACGGAAATACTGAGAATTTAACGAACACTCTGTACACTTACGGAGGCGTTCCTGGATTCCTGACCCAGGCGGGGCTGACGCCGATGTCCGGTTTCAGCACCAATACCACCCAGGGCAATACGGCCGCTGTCCCGCCCAGCCCGATCGTCCAAACGAACACCGGTTTCTGCAGTTCGAAAGGCACCGGCTGGCCGTTTGAAGTGGTGGCTGCTCAAGACGTCCGCGAAAATCCGCCGTTGCTGTTCCGCCGGGCGTTGAAGCTGGTGAACGGCGTATCGATATCGCTGGGTACGTGCAACACCGTGCCGTGCGGACTTACGGTGGTGGCGGAAAATCCGGTGTACATCCAGGGCGACTACAATAATCCGGGCGCTTCGAGCACTTTTTCCGGCGCCAACGTTTCCGCGTCGGTGGCAGGCGACGCGGTCACCGTATTGTCGGATGCCTGGAACGACATAAACTCTTTTATCTCGCTCGCGAACACCAACACACGCAGCGCGGCGCAGACCACTTACAGCACCGCGATCATTGCTGGAAAATCCATTCCGTTCCCGAACGTGGGAGGATCGGTGGACACCGGTTTAGATGGCGGCGTGCACAATTTCCTTCACTACCTCGAGGATTGGAGCGGCACCAACATTTATTATCAGGGGTCGTTTGTCACCTTCTACTACAGCCATCAGGCAGTGGGTTCGTTCAAGTGCTGCACCACCGTTTATGGCGTTCCCGCGAACCGGAGCTACATCTTCGATACTACGTTCCTGACGCCGAGCTTGCTGCCGCCGCGAACTCCTATGCTGCGCAGCGTGAATACGATTGGATTTACTCAGGTGCTTACCGCGCAGTGATCGCGCCTGGGCAATCCTGAGCGGTTACCTCCAGCGGCTCCCGTTACCCAGGGGCCGCTTGTATTTTAGGTGGCCACAGGGCGGCTGTTGCGCTGGCTCACGGCGCCGGGGTGGCAGGAAGCACCCTGGTTGTGAAATTGGTATTTAGTGCAGGTGAGGCACAGCCCGCCGCGGTCCCACTGCATAAATCGGATATGGGAGTCTGCACCGAACTCGCCGGTTCCAGGCCGTCCCACGGCTCCACGTAGATGTGGTAGCTGCGGCCGAGAGGCAGACGCGAAATGATGAACGAGCCGTCGAAAATCGCGGGCGGACTCGCAGGATTGCACGACCAGCCGCCTAGTGTGCCGGCGATCACCGCCCCTGTCGCAGCGTCCACCGCTACCACTTGCGTGCCGAATATTCCAGTGACCGATAGCCCGGGCGATGGCGGGGGCTGGATCGCCAGCGCGAAAGGATTGGCGGGAATTCCACCGAAGCTCGTCCGCTGCGTTCGACAGCTATCCGGCCTTGCCTCACATGGACCGAAGGCGGCGCGTCGGTTCCTTTTCGGGACCCACCCACGCCGTTTTGGGTTTTTCTTATAGTTCGCGACTGGGATTCGCTTGACGGAAGGGTTGACACCGATGGCATCCCGCCAAATAATCCCTGCCATGACCGGTCCAGCGCCCGTACGCCGAATCAAGAGCTATTCAGCAGCCAGCGGATTCGTATACCAGTATCAGTTTCACGAGCTGCATGCGGTGCGGCGGGGATCAACGGCGGGCAATGAATACATCTATTACGTTTCCACGGATCGCAAGACGATGTTTCCGCTGCGGATTTTCGTGCATCGGGATGCCGAGGAAAATTGGGCCAAGAAAAACGGTCGGCCGCTGAATGGCACCGAAGAATACGCGATTGCCAAGATGCGCTTGTTTCAAGCGTTCGATGAACTGGAAAGCTTGAGCGCGGCGCACACCGATCTGGTGGTCGACGACTCGAACCTGGAAGCGCTATTCTCGCAGCTCAATTTAGATTGAACGCTTTCTGGGCAGCCCGTTAGTGCGTCCAGGTATAGCCGAACCCTGTTAAGTGCCCCACGATGGCTGCGGCTTGGGCGGTCCACCAGAAACGGCTCATCCGCGGCGAGCGCCATTTTCCAACCCACCAAATTGATCCCAGTGGCCATGACATTCCGGCGGTATAGTGGAGCGGAGCAGGCAGCCTCAGTAATGGCCGAACCAGCGGGTCGTTTTCATGAAAGTTGGGAAGCCGCGAGGAAGTTTCGGCCATATCGAGGAGCGCCGCAGTGTACGTCGCGGTTCCGAGAACGAAAAAGGTGCGGTCATTTTCTTCGGGGCGCCGAATGAATCGGGGGCCCAAAGTGGGTTGCGGGGCCTCGGTGGGCTGATAGACGCCTGAAGGACGGGCATCGGCGAACGCTGTTAGTTTTGTGGGCGGCTGTTGCGCGGAGATTTGCGGTGCGCCCGCCAAGATGACGAAAAGCAAACCCAAGAAGCGGGTGGCCGTTGGCAGTTCGTGAGCAGGATTCATGAATGCTGCGAAGAGCAACAATCATGCCGTAGCCACGGCTAAGAATATTTTCAGAATGAGAAGCGTTGAAGCTCTACAACGATTGCGACTTACGGCAGAAGCTTGAAACGCGCACCGAACCTGGGCGAGCAGGTTCCCGCGCTGCGAGTTCCAAAATGGCGCCACTTTTTTTCAGAATGAATTTTGCCAACCCGAACGATTAGCAATTGTTGAACCACGCCCGAGTGCAGCGGACTCAAACGTTACGAGAGGATCGCGCGAAGCGCCGGTTCCAGCTGTGGCTGTCCGAACGAGAAGCCCAGCGCGGCTAGTTTCTGAGGGCTCACGCGCTGGCTGGCCAGCAGCAGTGCGTCCGCCATTTCTCCCAACGCGAGCCGGAGCGCGAACGCCGGGGCAGGGAAAATCGCCGGCCGGTGCAGAACGTGTGCGAGCACCTGCGTGAATTCCTGGTTGGTCACGGGATGGGGAGAAGCCGCGTTGACCGGGCCGCGCCACTGCGCATTCACGATCGCGCCGTAAAACACTTCCACTTCGTCGGCGAGCGTGATCCACGACATCCATTGCTTGCCAGACCCTAGCCGGCCGCCTACACCCAATCGAAATGGAGTAAGCATCTTGGGCAGCGCGCCACCATCTTTGGCCAGCACCACGCCCGTGCGCAGAGTGACGGTGCGAATTCCCGCGCTCTCGCCCTCCATCGCAGCTTCTTCCCATTCGCGGCAGATTCCGGCCAGGAAATCATCGCCCGGACCACTCGATTCCGCGAGAGTTTCGTCTTTGCGGTCACCGTAGTAGCCAATTGCGGATGCGGAAACCAGCACTTGCGGCGGCCGGGGCAATTTAGCGAGGGTACGCACCAGGGCCTGCGTCGGCGGCACGCGGCTGGCGCGCAGTTCGGTTTTCCGCGCCTCGGTCCATCGTCCACCGGCGATCGAAGAGCCCGCTAGATTCACCACGGCGTCGACAGACTCAAGTGCCGCAGGGTCTATGGTGCCGGTGCCCGGATCCCAAGCCGCGTCCCCAGGTTGATAGCTTGCGCCTCCGCGGCGCAGACGCACTACCGTGTGCTGATCTCTTCGCAATCGTGCGGTTAGCGCGGAGCCGACTAGACCTGTGGCTCCCGTGATCAGGATCTTCATTATCTTCATTTCAACCCTCCTCCGAGCGGCCAGCGACACAATCCAATTCAAAAACACCCACCCCGCCCAAAACCAGGGACGAGACGGTCCAACTTCTGTCCGGATCCGATCTGCCTTGTGGGCGCTTTACAACGGGGCCATTGTGGATGTGCATCCAATCCACGGGCGCGGCGCGATCCAAGCACTCGGTTCACGAAATCGATTCGGCACAGCCGACGGCTTAGTGAGGGGTTCATTATCCAGCAGCCGGGGGATGATTGCTGTTTTTTCTAGTGATGACGGATCGCCGGGTGGCGGCTGGCGCATCGGCGGGAGTGCAAAGCCTGCACGGCTAGGGTTAAAATGACGGACATGCAAGTTCGGGTCTTCTTCTTTGGACAACTCAAGGAACTCGTAGGTTTCGGCGACGAATGGACCGAAGTCTCTGACGGAGCGCGGGTGGAAGACCTGTTTCAGCGCTACGGCCGGAAATTTCCCAAGCTCGGCGAGTTTCGTGCATCGGTCGCGGCCTCGATCAACCAGGAATACGCTGGGTGGCGGGACGCGCTGTCCAACGGCGACGAAATCGCGTTCTTGCCTCCCGTCAGCGGTGGGGAAGCCGTGCCCGCGCCGGTGCCGGACCTATTTCAATTTGTGCGCGATCCGATTGTCGGCGCGCCGTTCAGCCAAACCATCACCGCTCCGGAAGACGGCGCGGTGATCGTTTTCGAGGGAATCGTGCGCAACACCTGGCGCGGCCGGCGGACGTTGTATTTAGAGTACGAAGCTTACGAGCCGATGGCGCTCGCGAAAATCCGCCAGATCGGCGCGGACGCGCGAGAGAAATTCCTGATTCACGCCATTTCCATCGTGCATCGCTTGGGACGGATCCAAGTGGGCGAAACCAGCGTGCTGATCGCGGTGAGCTCGCCCCATCGGGCCGCGGCGTTTGACGCTTGCCGCTTCGCCATCGATACGCTCAAGAGCACCGTGCCGATTTGGAAGAAGGAGTTTTTCACCGATGGCTCGATTTGGGCCGACGGGCAAACTCCCGGCGCAGAGTCGCGTCCCGATTCGAGCGCGCCGGCCAATCGATGATCGAACTACGGAAAAAATTACAGGCAGGCGGTGCGGTCGCCGCCGCTTTGCTCTTCGGTGCGGCTGCGTCGCTGGGAGCATTTCCGGCGCCCGCTCCGCAGAAAAAGCCCAACATCCACGTCGAGACCACCCTGGTAACGGTGATCGCGAGCGTGCAGACCCATGAAAGCCGCCCCGTCCTGGACTTGCCGCGCGAGGATTTCCAGATTGCCGAAGAAGGAGTTACTCAACAGATCGAGCGATTCGAATCGGAAACCAATCAGCCGCTGGATTTGGCGCTGATGATCGATACCAGCTTGAGCACGCTCAAAGACCTGAAATTTGTGGCGGAAACTTCGGCGCACTTCATACGGCAAGTGGTTCGGCCCGGCGACCGCCTGGCGGTGTTTGAATTCTCGGATGAGGTCACTCAGCTTTCCGAGTTCTCGGCCAACGTTCCTGCGCTGCAGGCGGCGGTGCGGCGCATCAACAGCGGCGCGGGGACGGTGATGTATGACGCTATTATGCTCGGCTCGCACGCCCTGGGCCGCGAAGACGGCTCACGCCGCCGGGCGATTGTGCTGGTGACCGACGCTGGGGAAACTACCAGCCACTCGAAATTCGACGACGCGCGCCAGGCGGCAGTGGCCTCCGGCGCGCTGCTGTATTCCATCGTCATACGCACCATCAAATCCGAAAGTGGGCGCAATACTGCCGGCGAACATGCGCTGGAAACGATTACCGACACCACCGGCGGCGCGATGTATTATCCGGATGGCGTAGAGGAGCTTGACGCGATGTTCGACCGCATCGATCGCGAGCTGCGAACCCAGTATTTGCTGGGTTACTATCCCCGCCCGGCGCCGCCGCCCGGGGCTTTTCGAAAGCTGGAGGTGACGGTGAAAGGCGATTACGTGGTGCGAGCCCGCAAGGGGTATCTCACGCCGGGAGCGTCACGATGAGCGTCAGGGAAGCTACTCCTACGCAATTCCTGGAAGTTGCACTGGAGGCCGCGCGCGAAGCCGGCGACATCGTGATGGCTGGTTTCGACAGCCCCAAGAAAATTTCCTACAAGAGCGAAGTGGATATCGTTACCGAAACGGACAAGAGGTCCGAAGCGGCGATTATCACCCGGCTGCGCAATCACTTTCCGCAGCACGCCATCGTGGCGGAAGAGGGAGGCGGAGCATCGACGCCTGCATCGCGCTACGTGTGGCACGTTGATCCGCTCGACGGCACCACCAATTTCGCGCACGGCTTTCCGGTGTTCGCAGTGTCCATCGGGCTGGTCGAGGATGGCGAGCCGATCGCCGGGGTGGTGCTGAATCCATGGAGCCGCGAACTTTTTTCCGCGGCGCGCGGCGCGGGAGCCTATCTAGGGCAGAAGCCCATTCACGTTTCGCGCGTGCCCAAACTCGCCGAGAGCCTGCTCGGTACTGGCTTCCCGGTGCGCAAACGATCGGCGAATCCCAACATTCATTATTACGGCGAGTTCACGCTGCGTTCGCACGGTATTCGCCGGGCGGGTGCCGCGGCGCTGGACCTTTGCTCGGTTGCCTGCGGGCGCTTTGACGGCTTCTGGGAGTTTGGCTTGCATTCCTGGGACGTGGCGGCCGGAATGATCATCATCACCGAGGCCGGTGGCAAAATCTCCGATTTCGCAGGCGGACCGTATCACCCGGGAGACCACGTGATCCTCTCGTCGAACGGCCTGATCCACAAAGAAATGGAAGCACTGGCAGTGGACATCGCCGAGCGCACCGCTAAGACGTAGCCTGCCGCGGGGTCTACTCACAGACGACAAAATACGTTTAGCTGCATCTATCCGGCTACCCAAGTCTATTAGTGTCAATAACTTACAGCCAGCGCAGCTCCCTCTTCAATCTCTTGCGTCTTTTCTGCCCCTACCCGCGTATGTATCAGTAGTATGAACGCGACTGCCTTTTACTTCGAGAGCTCGATGACGCAAGAGACCACCGAGATTGCTCGTGGACTTCGACGCCGTGATCCGGACTTGCTCGACCGGTTGATCGAGCAATACCAGCATCGACTGTTCCGCTACCTCGTGCACTTGACCGGGCGCCGCGAACTGGCGGAAGACCTTTTCCAGGAAACGTGGATCCGCGTGCTCGAGCGCGGGCATCAATTCAACGACAAGTACGCGTTCAGCACATGGCTCTTCGCCGTGGCGCGCAATCTGGCGATCGATCATATGCGCCGGAAACAGCCTGCCAGCCTCGACGGCTTGTTGAATGACGGCGAAACGCCCTTCGATGTGCCGGCCACCGGACGGGCCTCGGCATTCGATATGACGGTGCAGCGCGAGCAAACTGAGCAGATCGCGGCCGGCATGCAACATCTTCCCGCGGAATACCGTGAAGCGCTGACGCTTCGATTTCAGGAGGGTATGTCCCTCGAAGAGATCGCCAGCGTGGTCCGCGTGCCTTTGGGAACTGTGAAATCCAGGATATACCGCGGTCTGAGCGCGCTCGAACCGTGGTTGAAAGGAATGCCATCGTGAATACCGATGCACATGAACGGGCACGGAAGCTGGTTGCATTAGACGGTCCCGATGAGGTTTCGGGATCCGATCAAGTGGCGTCGAATGCGTGGCTGAGAGCGCACCTGGAGACGTGTGATGCGTGCCGTGCATTCGCCGGCAATGCCGCGGAAACGATTCGTGGGTTGCGCGCGATCTCCTTGGTGGCGGGGCGGGGACTGGTCTCGACGACGCAGACGAGGGTGCGGCGCCGCGCTCTGGAATTGCAGCGCCATCGGGAACGCCTATGGCTGGTCGCGGTTAGCTGTACGGCCGTGACTCTCTGCGCGCTACTCAGCACAGCCGCTCTGTGGCGCGGCTTTGAATGGTTAGGCACACGAGCACATCTGGCTCCATCGGTCTGGCAAGTAGGTTTCCTGGTCTTCTGCGGGATGCCGGCCGTGGTGGCGGGAGTACTGCTGCTGGCCAAGGATACGCACCTGGCGGACCACGCTGGTTCTTATCAGGGCTAGTCGAATCGAGCACAGGATTCTTGCTGGAACGAATTACGGAGTGAGGAGAATTTCACATGGTCACAGGAAATCAAAGCTCCACGCGATTCAAAGACGAGATCCGCATCATTTCGCCTTGGGCCTTTTTCATAGCTGCCTTCGTGCTCGCGGCGATGGTTGCGCTGCTTGTGGTCATGATGGGCAAGGATCCCAATGCACCCTCAATTTGGCTTCGAGCGCTGATGGGGGTGATCGGGGGAACGTTGCTCGGCTGTTACGTGGTGCTGATTGGCTACGTAAACCGGGACGCGGGCCGGCGCAGGATGAGTCGCCTGCTGTGGACGCTCATTGCGATCTTTGTCCCTAACGGGTTGGGAATTGTCCTGTATTTCATCTTGCGCAAGCCGCGCGCAACCAATTGTTCGCAATGCGGTGCCGAAATCGAGCCGGGCTTCAGCTTTTGTCCGCGTTGCCGCAATCGTCTCCAGCCGGTTTGCCCCCACTGCCAACGCAGCATAACCCCCGGCGACAAATTCTGCCCATACTGTGGTGGGGACGTGGAGTCGAACCCTGGCGTCGCTCCTAATGCCGCGACGAGCCTGTCCTGACAGCGCCTTCAAGAACCAACTAGCCGCCTCTCCTTGTTCTGAGTGGTTCGACTGCGGCTGGCCCGAGGAATCAGGATTTTTGCGAACTCCATCTCTTGAAAGCCTTCTGCATGTTTGGATTGGTGAACAGCGCGAGGCAGACATCGTGCTCGACCGGGCCGTCGACGACGCACCTCATGTCCGCGCGCCTTTCGACCTCGGCCGCTGGAATTTGAATTTGATGACCGAACCGCGCCGCGTCCGCGATCGTTGCGCCATACACCACACGGTCCAGACCAGCCCACAGCGAGCAGGCCATACACATCGGGCATGGTTCACAGGTGGTGTAGAGGGTATACCCCCGCAGCGAATAGGAGCTGAGCTTGTCGCAGGCCAGCCTGATGGTGCGCAGCTCGGCGTGAGCGCTGGGATCGTGTTCTTGGCTTACCGCATTGGTGGCGCGCATCAGGCGTTCGCCGGTCTTGCTATCTAGGATGTCCGCGCCATACGGCACCGGATTGGGCGTTTCCATCGTTAGCGCGGTGAACGCTGCTAGCGCGCGCATTCGTTCGGCGTCAAGGTTGTCGTTAGATGCCGATCCCGCCTGGCTTTCGGTGTTGCTGGTCGCGCGCGGGGCGGTAAGTGCGAGCTGCGCCTCTGAGAATACCGACGTGGCGGCAGCCAGCGAAATAGACCAAAGAAACCTGCGGCGCGAGGCTACTGGTTGGATAGCTTCCTCCGGATGGCGCATGAAGTGCTCCTTCAGCGATTTTGTCCGATAATATTTAACATGGAAATTGCCGGGATCCCACCAAAGAGGCCAGGGGGTAAAGATGCCTAGCGTCACGTCCATCATGGCAGAGTTGAAAAAGAAGGGCAGCGAGAAGACGCGCAAAATGTATGCCCGGCATGGGATGGTGACGGAGCGTATGTTCGGCGTGAGCATCGCGGACCTGAAGGTGATCGCGAAAACGATTAAAGGGCAGCAGGCCCTCGCGTGCGAGCTCTATGCAACAGACAACCTGGATGCAATGTACCTCGCCGGGCTGGTAGCGGACGGGTCGCAAATGACCGAGAAAGAGTTGAACGGGTGGGCCGAGCGCGCGGCGAAATTGCAGATGATTTCTGAGTACACGGTGCCCTGGGTGGCCGTTGAGAATCCGAGCGGCCGGGAGCTCGCCAGGCAGTGGATCAAATCGAAGAAAGAACACGTTGCATCCACGGGCTGGTGCACGTACGCCGGGCTGGTCGCCACGAAAACGGACGAGGCATTGGACCTTGCGGAGATCGAGAGCCTTCTCGGGACGGTGATGCAGGAAGTGCACGCGGCTCAGAACCGCGTTCGGTACACGATGAATGGTTTTGTGATTGCGGTTGGAACCTACGTCAAACCTCTGTTGAAACAGGCGAAGGCGACGGCCCGGCAGATCGGCGCCGTTTCGGTGGACGTGGGCGCCACGGCTTGCACCGTACGTCTAGCCACTGCGCAGATCGAGGAGATCGAGGCGTCAGGCCGGGTGGGTAAGAAGAGAAAGACGATCCGTTGCTAGTTCCCAGATGCCCTGGGCCCGGCTGACTCCCGATGCACCTTCAATCCTCCCATTCCGCGGAGTTCCCCTGCTACAATCCCCGGAATGCGTGCCGTCGATCTGATTCGCAAGAAGCGTAATGCCGAAGAACTTACCGCTGAAGAGATCGCCTTCTTGATTGCGGGCGCCACTCGCGACACGATTCCCGATTACCAGATGGCCGCGTGGTTGATGGCCGTCCTGTGGCGGGGCATGACCCGCGCCGAACTCACCGCACTTACCGAATCGATGTTGCACTCCGGCGAGCGGCTGGATTTTTCGCACCTGCCCGCCGCCAAGGTGGATAAGCATTCCACCGGAGGGGTGGGCGACAAGACTTCGCTGGTGATTGCGCCGATCGTTGCCGCCGCGGGGCTGTACGTTCCGATGATCAGCGGTCGCGGCTTGGGCCACACTGGCGGCACGCTGGACAAACTCGAGTCCATTCCCGGGTTCAACGTGAATCTCTCGCTCGCCGAGTTCGAGCGCGTTTTGCAGGAGTGCCGGTGCGGCCTGATCGGCCAAACGCCGCAGATCGCTCCGGCGGACAAAAAGCTCTACGCTCTGCGCGACGTGACCGCGACGGTGGAGAGCCCCTATTTGATTTGCGCGTCGATCATGAGCAAGAAGATGGCGGAAGGCATCGACGCGCTGGTGCTGGACGTAAAGACCGGCGATGGCGCGTTCATGAAAGAACAAAAGGACGCGGTGTACCTGGCGGAGTTGATGGTGGAGACCGGCACGCGGATGGGCAAGAAAGTGGTAGCACTGATCACCGACATGAGCCAGCCGCTAGGGCGAAAAATCGGCAACGCGCTGGAAGTGGAAGAGTGCATCGAGGTGCTCCATGGCGGAGGCCCGCAGGATTTGATCGACCTGTGCATCGAGCTCTCCGCCTGGATGCTGTTGCTGGGCTCGCGCTCGGCCACCTTGCCCGAAGGCCGAACCCTCGCCCGCGAAATGATTTCGTCCGGCCGCGCCCGTGATACATTTCGCCAGATCGTTCGGCTGCAAGGCGGCGATGCCGGCGTGATCGACGACGTGGGGCGCCTGCCGCGCGCCGCACACACCCGGCTGATCCACACGCCGCGCGACGGGTTTGTTTCCGCGATTCGCTGCGAAAATGTGGGCGTGGCAGGAATGGTCCTCGGCGGCGGCCGCGAAAAGAAAGAAGACGGCGTGGACCCAGCCGTAGGGATTGTGCTGGAGAAAAAGGTGGGGGACGCGGTGCGCGCCGGTGAGGCGCTGTGCACCGTCCACTACAATTCGGATTTGCGTTTAGAAGAGGCGTGCGAGTTGTTGGAAGAGAGCTTCCGCATCGCTCCCAAAGCGCCGCCGCCGGTGCCGTTGGTACACCGGGTAATCGGCGCGGAATGAATTTCGCGCCCTGAACGAAACTGCTATCGCGCCGCGCGCAATTTTGTTTTCGAGGAATTGCCGGCCGCACTCGCAGAAAAAAAGGAGACCCTACATCGTGCACCGACTGACTGGGCTGCTGGGCATGGCAACGATCATGGGCTTGGCCTTCATTTTCTCCACCAATCGGCGCGCCATTCGTCCAAAAACGGTCGCGTGGGGAGTGGTGCTGCAGATCACCTTCGCGTTCCTGGTGCTGCGATGGGAATACGGCCGGCTGCTTTTTCAAAAGGCCGGCGCCGGGGTGAATTGGCTGCTGGATTTCGCGTTCTACGGGTCGGAGTTTGTTTTCGGCGCCCTGGGCAAGAAAGGCTCGGCCATGGGGTTCAGCGTCGCTTTTCAGGTGCTGCCGACGATCATCTTTATCGCCGCGCTGTTTGCGCTGCTCTACCACTGGGGCGTGATGCAGTTCATCATCAAGTTTGCCGCGCGCATCATGACCTATACCATGGGCACCAGCGGCGCCGAGTCGCTCAACGTCGCCGCCAGCATCTTCATGGGGCAGACCGAAGCGCCGCTCACCATCCGCCCATTTCTGGACAACCTTACCCGCTCGGAATTGATGACCGTGATGACCAGCGGCATGGCGCACGTTTCAGGCGGAATCATGGCCGCTTACATTCTTTACGGCATCGAAGCGAAGCATTTGCTCGCGGCGGTGATCATGACTGCCCCCGGCACCATCCTGCTTTCCAAAATGCTGGTGCCCGAGACGGAAGTGCCGCTTACCAGCGGCAAGGTAGTGATCGCACACACCGAGAGGGAAGCGAACTCGCTGGGCGCGATTTCCCGTGGGACGTCGGACGGATTGAACCTGGCCCTGAATGTGGGAGCCATGTTAATTTCGTTCATCGCGCTGATTTATTTGGTCGACGGCATTTTTGGCGCCGCGCACAACTGGTTGGGCTACCACCACATCTGGTTTCCCACCAGCCTGGAGCAGGTGCTGGGCTGGCTCTTCGCACCGGTGGCGTGGCTGATCGGCATTCCCTGGCGTGATTGCTTGCAGATCGGCAATTTGTTGGGATTGCGCATGGTCACCAATGAACTGATCGCCTTCCAGCGATTGGGTCCGATGAAAGACGCGCTGGATCCGCGGTCGTTTACGATTGCTACCTTCGCGCTGTGCGGGTTTGCGAATCTGAGCTCGATCGGCATTCAGATCGGCGGGATCGGTGCGCTGGCGCCGAACCGCAAAGCCGACCTGGCCCGGCTGGGCATCCGCGCCATGTTGTGTGGCACCATGGCGAACCTCATGTCCGCCTCCATTGTCGGTGTGTTCCTGCGATGAGCTCGCTTGCCAAAAATTCGCCGGGCAGCGCCGCTGCGGGGGCCTTCGCCCAAGCCGAACGCGCCGCTAAATTCATTCTGGCGAAAACCAGGCTGCGCCCGCGTGTGGCCATCGTTCTGGGATCGGGTCTGGGCGCGTTTGCCGACGTGCTGTCGAAAGCCACCGCGATCCCTTACGCAAAAATTCCGCACTTTCCCCGCTCGACGGCCATCGGACACAAAGGACAGATGGTGATTGGATTTGCCGGCAACATACCGGTCGCGGCGATGCAGGGCCGCGTGCATTTCTATGAAGGCTATCCGCTATCTCAGGTTACTTTTCCGATGCGAGTGCTGGGGCGGATGGGAATTCGGTCGGCAATCCTCACCAACGCCGCGGGTGGCATCAACACCAAGTATTCTCAGGGTGCGCTGGTGGCGATGAGCGACCACATCAATCTCCAGGGCTCCAATCCATTGATCGGCGCGAACGACGACAGGTTCGGCCCGCGCTTTTCCGACATGAGCCACGCATACCACAAGCCGTATCGGGAAATCGCCATCGCCGAAGCGCGCCGCTTGGGATTCGAGTTGGCCGAAGGCGTGTACGCCGCGCTCACCGGCCCGAGTTTTGAGACGCCTGCGGAAATCCGCTATCTGCGCACCATTGGCGCCGATCTCGTCGGTATGTCCACCGCGCCAGAAGTGATCGTCGCCCGGCACATGGGAATTCGCGTGCTGGGAATATCGTGCGTGACGAACATGGCGGCGGGCATCCTCGATCAAGAGCTCAATCACCTGGAGGTTTTGGAAACCGGAGAACGCGTCAAAGGGCAATTCATTTCGCTGCTGCAGGCGGTGCTGCCCGGAATTGCCGAAGACGCCGGACGTCCGAAAGGGAAGTAGGTCCCCACAATGAGTGAAGAATCGAAGTGGATTGAAGCAGCTAAGGCGGCGCGGGAATTTGCGCACGCCCCATTTTCCAATTTTAAGGTGGGTGCGGCGCTGCACGCCAAGTCCGGTAAAATTTTTACCGGCTGCAACGTGGAAAACGCCAGCTACGGGCTCACCATTTGCGCCGAGCGCACCGCCATTGTCAAGGCCATCTCCGAAGGCGAGAAGGAATTTGACGCGATTACCGTGGTCACCGACACTGAAAAGCTGACGCCGCCGTGTGGGGCCTGCCGCCAGTTCATCTGGGAATTCTGCGGAGACATTCCGGTGATCATGGCGAACCTCAAAGGCGAAGTGAGGCGCGATCGCAGCGGCGCGCTTTTGCCCTACGCTTTCGATTCGTCATTTCTTTAGAGCATTAGCCATTTGCGCGTTGTCTGTGCTGATCCCGCACCTATTTTGAATACTGGAGGAAACTACCTCGTGAAGCGCTCGATCCCAATTTTCGCAGTTTTGTTTCTTGGCGTGGCCTTGTCATCGTTCGCACATCCCCCCGCGGACAGCGTCGATCTGATCGTTTCGGGCGGCACGGTGGTCACCATGGATCCCGCCGGGCGGGTGATCGAAGACGGCGCCGTCGCGGTGAAAGGCGACACAATCGTTGCCGCCGGACCGCGCGCGGAAATCGAAGCCCGCTACCACGCCGCGAAGACGATCGACGCTCGCGGTGCCATCGTGATGCCCGGGCTGATCAACGCGCACGCCCACGCCGCGATGAGCCTGTTTCGCGGTCTGGCGGACGATTTGGAGCTGAACGACTGGCTGCATAAATATATTTTCCCGGCGGAAGCCAAGAACGTCACCGAAGACTTCGTCGTCTGGGGCACGCGCCTCAACATGCTGGAAATGCTGCAAGGCGGGATCACCACTTACGCCGACATGTACTACTTCGAAGACGCGGTGGCGAGGGTCACCAAGGAAGCCGGGATGCGCGGTGTGCTGGGCGAGACGATCCTCGATTTTCCCGCGCCGGACAACAAAACCCTCGAGCAGGCATTCCGCTACACCCAGGATTTTCTGGACCACTGGAAAAACGATCCGCTGATTGTCCCGGCCGTTGCTCCGCACTCGATATACACCTGCTCGGAGAAAACGCTTCAGGATTCCGCGGCTCTGGCCCGCCGCAATGGCGCGCCGATTCTGATCCACATCGCCGAAGCACCGTTTGAAATGGAACAGAGTCGCGCGAAACACGGCCTCACTCCAGTGGCCTATCTCGGAAGCATCGGCGTGCTGGGGCCCGACGTGCTCGGCGCGCACTGTATTTATGTGACCGCGGCGGACATCACCACCCTCGCGCACTACCGCGTGGGCTGCTCGAATGACCCTTCCAGCAACATGAAAACCGCCGCGGGAGTTTCCCCGGTGATGGACATGCTGGCCGGCGGAGTTCACGTAGGCTTGGCCACCGACGGCGCCGCTAGCAACAACAATCAGGACATGTTTGAAGAAATGGACCTGGCACCGAAGATGCAGAAGCTTGAACACATGGATCCCCGCGTGCTACCGGCGAAGCAAGTGGTGGAAATGGCGACGATCGAGGGAGCGCGGGCGATCCACCAGGAAAAGAAAATCGGATCGCTCGAAGCGGGCAAACAAGCCGATCTGATCGTCGTGGATACCGGGAACGCGCATTCCACGCCGATGTACAACGCATATTCGGCGATCGTCTACGCGCTTAAAGCGTCCGACGTGCGCACTGTGCTGATTGCCGGAAAGCCAATAATGGAGGACCGCAAAATGCTCACCCTCGATCAATCTGCCATTCTCGCCAAGGCGCGAGAATACGCGCCCAAGGTGGCTGCGTCCGTCAAGCCATTGGCGCAGTGATCGAGAGCTACGCTGTTATCCGATAGACGCGGCAGCACCCGCGAACGGCCACCTTGCTTAGGCCGGGCGAGTATTTCGCTGGCGGTACATTTTGAGTGCGGTGTTGCGCAGGACTTCCGGGATGTTCTTGTTGGTGGTTAGCATCTTCAGGTCAGTCGAGGTTAGCCGGGGCAATAAGTGCATCGAGACGCTGACCGGGGTCTTCGAGTTGTTGACCAGTCCTTTCACAATCGTGTAGTTCTTCATGAATGTCCGGCGCGACGCGATCAGCCGCAGCGCATCGGTGGAAAGGGTGGTCATCGCCGCAAACGATTCCACGTCGCGGTCCACCAGCCGAGGTGATTGCAGCACGGCGCGCTGCACCATCTTGTTCGGATCGCGTATCAGCGCGTTGCGTTCTTCGCGCCCGCCCTTCAACGCCAACTGCACTCGTTGCACCACGTTCATCTTGGTGATCCGTTGTAGCAGTGTCTGGCGCTTCTCCACGTCCGGTTCCGCTGCTTCCAACGCTTCGGCGAGCACCGCGACGTCCACCTCGCCCTTCTCCGTCTCTCGCAGCAGTTCCTTTTGTTCCGGTGTGGCCGCCGGGCACGCCACCAGCGCCCTGGCCAGCTCCACCGTGGTGAGCCGCGACAAATCGTCGAGCACCGCCTGCACGCCCGCTTGGCTGAACATGGGCGCCAGGCGAATCAATGTTTCGGTGGTGCAGAGCGGGCTCTCGGCCAGCGCATCGGCGATGGCCGGTTTGTCTCCTCGATGCTCGGCGCAATATTGCACCAGGCGAGGATCGGCGTCCGAACGGGATAGTGCCGCCACCATGGCTTGGTCGGGCTGCGTCTGAATCGCT
>Ga0302325_10002522_pt1 | contig 44378 bp, 44 predicted proteins | sample Palsa_T0_2_FD_201948 | JGI IMG/M metagenome (GOLD analysis project Ga0302325, IMG submission 201948) | Peat permafrost microbial communities from Stordalen Mire near Abisko, Sweden - Palsa_T0_2 | ecosystem: Environmental > Terrestrial > Soil > Palsa > Peat permafrost | place: Sweden: Abisko... | reverse complement strand
CGGAGTGTACCCGGCGCGAAGCCAGCCGACCTTGAGCGCACAGGAGCGACCGGCAGCCATCACCGAGGACCAAAACCGGGCAGCCGGCGGATTACCGGGAAGTTACATCCGTGTGACACTCCCCAACTTCGTCCACAGCTGTGGATAATCAGGCACGCTCCAAGACGCAGGCGGTCCCCATCCCGCCCTCGGCGGCCACGCAGACAAGGGCTCGACGTAAACCCGCGTCGAGGAGCCCTGAGACGGCAGTCACGAACAGGCCGGCCCCCACTGCGCCAAGCGGAGCCGTGGTCGCCAGGGCCCCGCCGGTGGGGTTGACCTGGTCAGCACTGACCTTCATCTCAGCCAACCACACCCGCACGGCAACGGCGCTGCTCTCGTGCACCTCCCACCAGTCGATGTCGTTGGCGGTGAGACCCGCACGGTCCAGGGCCGCCTTGGACGCCGGGACAGTCGCCGCCGGCCAGACGAGAGGATCGGTCCCAACCGTGGCGAAGGAGACCAGGCGCGCTATCGGCACCACGGCGAGTTCATCCGCTCGGTCCGCGCTGGCTATCAGCAGCGCAGAAGCCCCGTCACCCTCAGCAGCCATGTTCGCCGCCGTCACAACCCCGCCCTCGAGGTACACGGGAGGTAGCCCGGAGACCTCGGCCGCCGACGACCGCCCGACAGCCTCGTCCGCCGCCAGGGTTGTCTTCGCAGGACCGGGGAGGGCGAGCATGTAAGGGGGACGCTTCCTTTGCGCCCGCCAGGCTCTTTGCCGGCTCTCGAGCGCCCACTTGTCCAGCTGGCTACGGTCTAAAGACCACTGACGAGCGACCTCCTCGGCGGCCAACCCGGGTGGCACGAGCCCCCCGCCCGTGCCCCTGTACCTGTCCTGTAGGCGTTGGCCATAAGGTTTCCCTACCGAGGGGACCGACAGGCTCGCCCCCAGAGGTACGGCCGTCATGACTTCGACGCCCCCCGCAACGACGAGGCCCTGGGCCCCTGACATCACCGCCTGTGCCGCCCAGTGGACCGCCTGCGCCGAGGATGCAGCGTGACGGTCCACCGTGGCCCCTGGTACCCGCTCGGGCCATCCAGCTGCAAGTACGGCCCGCCGTGCGATGTTGCAAGCCTGCGCACCCACCTGCGTAGTGCAGCCGAAGATCACGTCTTCGACGGCGCCGCCATCTATGCCAGCCCGCTCGACGAGCTGCGACAGCATCTCTGCCGAAAGGTCGACCGGGTGCCAGCTGGAGAGCGCACCTCCTCTCCGTCCGTAAGGGGTGCGGACGGCATCAATTACAAAGGCCTGTCCTTGCCGGCCCCGGCTGTGTACCCGTGGCACTCAGTGGACCACGCTGATGCCGACGAGGCGCCCGACCAGGTAGGTCACGCCAGCTGCGACCATACATACGACCACTTGCCGGAAGGCGCTGCGAACGGGGGGCCGGCCCGTTGCCTGGGAAAGCAGGACGCCGATCACCACTGAACACAGGGCTACGGCACATACCGAGATAGCCACTGCGGGAAGGCCCCTTAGGAAGAACCACGGGACCAGGGGCACGGCCGCACCTACCGAGAAACTGAAAAGAGAAGAAACGGCGGCCGGGTACGGGGATGGGAGGGCAGAAGGGTCGATGCCGATCTCCTCACGCGCGTGCGCCTGGAGCGCCATTTCGGGCGTGCTCATCATCATTTCGGCCAGGGAAGCTGCATCTTCGGAGGACAATCCCCGGTGCTCATACAAATCGGCTAGCTCTCGACGCTCTGCTTCGGGTTCACGCCGAAGAGCGCTGCGCTCTACGTCGAGCTCCCGATTGAGAAGTTCCCTTTGGGCAGACATTGAGACGTACTCTCCAGCAGCCATGGAGAACGCCCCTGCAAGGAGGCCGGCAAACCCCGCCAAACGGACGTAGTCGGGCCCCGACTGAGCTCCGAAAACGCCAAGGATCAGGGACACATTGGTAACGAGGCCGTCGCTCACCCCGAACACTGCAGCGCGAGCGGCGCCAGACTGAACGTTGCGGTGGTGGTGCTCTATGTCCTGGTGCTGCTCGGCCTCCCCTTCGGCAGATGCGCCATCGCCAAGGGGCTCACCGGCGCGGTCGGATTTCTCCCCATTGGAGGCACCGGGCTCACCGGCCAGCTGGCTCACCGCACGCTCACAATACCGAGGCGACCGCTACGAGGTTGAACAAACAATGCGCGAGCATCCCGGCTCCTAAACGCCTGGTCAGCTTTGCCGTGTAACCGAGGACGACACCCACGAGGAACAAGGCCAGCACGACGGTGACATTGCCGGCCGCCGTTTTCGATTCACCGACGTGTGCAAAACCAAAGAAGGCCGCCTGCAGCCAAACTGCACCGCCAGCCCCGAACCGGGCCTGCAATGCGGTCCGCAAAAACCCGCGAAAGAAAAGTTCTTCAAAAAACGGTGCTCCCAGCTCGACAATCAGGGTAAGGATAACCAGGCCCACCTCATGCCCTTTTTGCTGAGTGATAATTTGGTCATTATTACCGGCAAATTTAGTCCCAGAAAACACGACGACGACTATCTCAGAAACGACGAGTGCGGCGGCCACGGCGGCAAAACCCCACAAGACGTCGTTCCCTCTTATTCCCAAACCGAAGTCGCGACGCAAGCTCGCGCTGCCGTAGCGGCGCGAGACAAAGATCACCGTCCCCAGCATGCCGGTCCAAAGCCCCATCTCGCTCAAGAGGGTCGTCACAGGACCTGTCGCGCTCCCCGAAAGTGCCTCCCCAATGGTTGCTCCGACGACCGCCAGTGCGTAGCCGGCCAATATGCCGGGCAGAGCACACCACGCCGCCCGCGCCGGGATAGAGGGGCCGCTTGGGCCATCCGGCAACAGAGCATCCGGCGACAGGACATCGCGTGACTGCAGCGCGCTATAAGTGGGACCGCCTCTGGATGATGAGGAACTTGGCCCTGCCGCCAAGATGCCCTCGGTGGGCCACGGAGGCTCGTCCTGCCCGGGTGCTCCGCTTGGCCAGGGAGGCTCTGGCCTCTGACTGCCCGTAAGTGGCTCGGCCCCGGGACCGGGCCGGCCAGGGGTGGGCGTGGGCCCCCCTTCCGGCGGGCTCTGTGCAGCCATTGTCCGAAGGTACTCCGCTCCGGCGTCTTCTACGGCCGCAGCCTGGGCCTGCTGGCGCCAGCGCCGCTCGTCCCCTACGCTGGGATGGAACACCGCAGGCTGTTGGCTGACGCGCACAAGCTCGAACGTTCCTGGCGACCTGAGCCTAAGGCTCAATCGCTGCGGGAGGGCTCAACGGTGGCGCCTAGCCTCGCGGGGTACCAGTCCCACCGAGGAGGCAATGAGTGAAACGTCCTTTCCAACCCCACAACCGCCGTCGCGCAAGGCGGCACGGGTTCCGTCACCGGATGGAGACGAGGGCCGGGCGGGCGGTGCTGAAGGCGCGCCGCCTGAAGGGCCGGCACCGCCTGGCAGTTTGACGTGGAGCACGAGAGGGCGGTCGGCCTTCGAGGGTCTTCGCCGCGCCAGCACGGTCCGTTCGGGCCCGTTCACGGTGTCGTGGGTCCCGGCAGTCCCCGGCCAACCTCCCGCTCTCGGGTTCGCGATAGGCAAGAAGGTCGGCAACGCCGTGGTCCGCAACCGGCTTCGAAGGCGCTTGAGAGAAGCAGCCCGCCAACTTGTGACGCTCCCCCCGGGCACCTACCTCATTCGCGCCAGACCCGCCGCCGCGGCCCTCTCCTTCCAGGAAATCTCGGCCCATCTATCGCGGGCGACGAGTTCCCTGCTCGCGTTGGGAAGACCGATGCACCACCAACGGGCAGCGACGCAGGAGCGGGTAGCTTCGGAACCGGATCCACCGGTTGCGGAGGGCCAATGACTGCGCCTACCAGCCTGCATTCCACTCCTTCAGTAGCCGCACGAGCGCTTAGGGTGTTAATCTTAATCTACCAGGCCGCCCGCGCTGGCCGCAGCCCAGTGTGCAGGTTCGTGCCCTCGTGCTCGGACTATGCGCTCGAAGCCGTTGAGTGTTTCGGCGCTCGTCGCGGGCTGGCGCTCGTCGCACGCCGGCTGGCCAGGTGCCGCCCGGGCGGCCCCTTCGGGCTTGACCCCGTGCCTTCACCGTCTCTGCGAGTCGAGGAGCCCGTCCCATGAGCTCCCTGAGCAGGCTCATAGGCTGGGTGCTTGCCGGGTTTTATTCGCTAATCCCCAATTACGCGATTGCGATCATCCTCGTCGGCTTGGTCTACATGTCCTTTGTCGTGCCGTTCACCCTCAAGTCGACGCGCTCGATGCTCGCCATGCAGAAGCTGCAACCGAAGATGAAGCAGCTTCAGCAGCAGCACAAGGACGACCGGCTCGCCCTTAATCAGGCCCTTACCGAGTTGTACAAGCAAGAAGGGGTCAACCCGTTCGGGGCTTGCATCCCGACCTTGTTGCCTCTGCCTCTCCTTTACGTCCTTTACAGCGTGATCCGTGGGTTGGGCCACACAGCCAAGATCTGCGACGGAACGGCTGGCGTCCTTCGCGCATGTCCGTCCTATCTGAGCCCCAGCACCAAGATGTTCAAGGACCTGGTACGTAGCGCCCCGCGGGGGATGGGCGCGCAAATGAAGTCCTTTGGGATCGACCTGAGCAACAACGCTTGGGCTGACCTCCATTCGAAGGTGGGGATCGGGGCAACATTCGGCGCTCTCCTGTTGCTCGTCATCATGACCGGGGCCAACTACTACCAGCAGGTCCAGATCATGAGCCTGAACCCGATGGTGCGCCAAAACCAGCAGATGAACTCGCAGATGCGAATGATGAGGTTCTTCCCGATCCTCTTCGGGGTGCTCTGCATCCGGTTTGCGACCGGGCTCGTGCTTTACTACGCAGTGTCCGGGCTCTTCAGGGTTGGCCAAACCTGGGCCATGTACCACTACGACCCGAAGGTAAAAGCCCTCGTGGCGAGAGACGACCGTGACCTCGAGGTGATGGAGGCACACCTGGAAGAGGTCGAGGGTAAAACGCGGAAGGCTTTGCCCAAGCCGCCGCAAAAAGCGCTGCCTAAGCCGCCGCCGAGGACCCCTCCCAAGACGCCGCCCAAAACCTTACCGCCAACTGGGGATATCGCTCCTGCCAACGGTAAACCGAGCTCCCAACCCAACGGACAGAGGCCGATACGCAACCCGAACACCGAAGCGGCAAGCCAGCGAAACCGAAATCGAAGACGTAAAGGTCGATAGGGCTATGGAATGGGTCGAGACCACCGGCCGCACGGTCGAAGAAGCCAAGAAGTCCGCTTTGGAACAACTCGGCGTGGAAGAGGCTGACACCGAGTTCGAGGTGATCTCCGAACCCAAGGTCGGGCTGTTCGGCCGTTTGAGGGAGGAAGCGCGGGTCCGGGCTCGTGTACGGCCTCGCTACCCGCGTTCAAAAGGTGAAAGACGAGAGCGGAGGCGCGGACGCGGGGCAGCGGGCGCAGACCATGGTTCTCAGGTCGGCCCTCCAGGGGCCCAAGCCGGTGACCAAACAGGAGATAGTGCCGACGAGCGCAAGAGCCGGGCTAAGCCGGGCGAGGCGGAGCCTCGGGCCGCTGGAGAGGTCCGGTCGGCGCGCCGGCAGCGGCGTCCCTCGCCAGCTGCGGGATCCGGTGACAAACCGGAACGAGGAGGCGCTAACTTCAGCGAAGTGAAGACGGCGTCGATCGAAGAACAGGTTGCGTTGGGGGAACAGTTCGTGCGCGGGCTCCTTGCCGAGATGGGCGCGCAAGCGACGATTACTTCTGAGGAGCTCGCCGAGGGCGTGGTCGAGCTACTGATCACCGGCGAGGACCTGGGCACGTTGATCGGGCCTAAAGGGGCGACACTGCTTGCCCTACAAGAGCTGACTCGCACGGTGATGCAACGCCAGGTCTCATCCTCCGAGTGCCGTGTCGTCCTCGACATCAACGGGTACAGGAGGCGCAGGCAGCACGCCCTCGCCGTTTTCGCGAGGCAGGTCGCTCTAGAGGTGCAAGCCAGTAACACCAAACGAGCTCTCGAGCCCATGCCACCACCGGACCGAAAGGTCGTCCACGACGCCGTCAACGACGTCCCAGGCGTCACGACGATCTCGGAAGGCGAGGAGCCCTACCGGCGAGTTCTGCTGGTCCCGGTTTCCCCGGGCGATGCCGATGTCGAGAGTTCTGCCGCGACAGGCGAAGAACGGTCGGAGACTTCCAGCTCGTAGGCCTCGGCTACAAGTGCCTTTTCCCGCATGTCAACCCGGGCCCGCCAAGAGCCCGTCGTCGGTACCTAGCCTGCCTCGCTCATCATCACCATCGTGGCCGGAGCTCGCCGAGCATGACACCCAGAAGCTTCAGCGCCTCTTTACGGAGGCCCGCGATCTCGGCTTTCTCGGGCCAGGGGATGTGGGTGAGCAGATAACGCGAAGCGTCGCGTTCGCCGTAGCAGCAGGCGTACCCCCTCCAACAGGCCTCGTGGCGGACCTCGGTAGCGGCGGCGGCTTACCTGCCCTTGTCCTGGCCATCGTCTGGCCCCGCAGCAGTTGGCTACTCATCGATAGCAACCAGCGACGCACCACCTGGCTACGACGGGCGAGTTCGGAGCTTGGCGCCGCGGCCCGTGTCGAGGTCGTGTGCGAGCGAGCCGAGTTGGTTGCACGAAGCCCGCGCCGCCACCAAGCCGAGCTCGTTACCGCGAGGAGCTTCGGGCCACCTGCAGCAACAGCCGAGTGCGCCGCGGCGCTGCTCGCTTTGGGAGGTTGCCTGCTGGTCTCGGACCCACCGGAAGCAGGCCAACCTGAGCGATGGCCCCAAGACGGTCTTTCCAAGCTCGGCCTGGAGCTGGGAAACCGCGAGGTCATCGCCACCGCCGCAGGACCGGTGTCGTTCAGCAAGATCTTTGCCGTCTCGCAGTGTGCGGAGCGCTACCCCCGACGAGTCGGAGCCCCTTTCAAACGCCCGCTGTTCTAGCCACCAAGTGACCTGCTGGGCACCTCTCGTACTTACGCTGGGGCGCCGTCACGGAACAAGAGGCCCTTGCGGGTTCCTTTGTTCCACGTGTTACCATACGGTGAAACACCCCTGAAGTCGCCGGGTAGTCGGTGGAGACTCACCCTTCAGCCTGGCACTCTTGGGGAAAAGGAGGGGTTCGGCTGCCTACTGACTTCGAAAAAGGGTTCATGGTCGGCTTGCTGGTCGGTGAAGGGCACTTTGGGGGTGATGGGCGCCAACCCCAGGTCACACTACGGATGCACGTGCGTCACGAGGCCCTATTCATCTGGATAGAACGGATCTTCCCGGGCGGCAAGGTCTATGGCCCGTACAACCATGACGGCCGGCACTACTTCCAATGGATGGCTAGGGGCAGCTATCTCCGCGAGGTGCTCATGCCCATATTGGACGAATACCTGACAAAGCAGCTGGACGCGGCAAGCGCCGAACGTTACGACGAAATGAAGGCGCGCTACCACAGCCGGCTCAGGCTTGTCGCCCAAACGAGCGTCGACAACGAGCCCGAGAGCGCACCTACCCCCACGGCGCAGGAGAGCAAGCGGCTTGGACGGCCAGAGCTCAACCGTGAAGGCTCGACGGCCGCCGAGATCTTCGATCGGCTCCGCCGTGAACCGCCTCTTTAGGTTTAGCTGTGAACACGCTTGCTGTGGCCGGCAATGCGAGCAAGTATGGGAGGCGCATGACAAATCGGGAGCAGCGACGGGACCGTGCCTCCTCGATCTTTCGCACCATGCACGATGATGACCCCGTCAATACCCTCTCGAGCGACGAAACTTCTATGAACGACGACAAGATCGATACAAAAGAGCACCCGGTGATCGCCCTTGAAGGCCCCGTCACTCCCCCGGCCGCAAGGCTGGGGGAGCCCGCGCTCCTCAAGGACCTGAGCAGCGCTGCTCAAGAGCTCGGAGCAGCTCATGACCTTGGGCGCGCCCCGAAAAAGAGGCTCCCGCTGCCGCGCGTCCTGGCGATCGCCAACCAGAAAGGTGGGGTGGGCAAGACCACCACGGCGGTCAACCTTGGCGCGGCGCTTGCCGAACTCGGCTACCGGGTCCTTGTGATCGACCTGGACCCGCAAGGCAACGCCACGACTGGCCTGGGCGTCAACGCCCGCAACCTCGATAATTCAATTTACGACGTGATCCTCCACGACCTGCCCATAGAGGACTGCATCGAGCCAACCAATCTGAGGAACCTCTTCTTGGTGCCTGCCACGATCGACCTTGCAGGGGCAGAGATCGAGTTAGTCCCTGTTTTCAGTAGGGAACTTCGTCTCAAGCGAGCAATCGCGACCGTGCTCGACGACTTCGACTTCGTCCTGATCGACTGCCCACCTTCGCTGGGCCTGCTCACGGTCAACGCCCTCGCCGCTGCACACGAAGTGGCCGTACCCATCCAGTGCGAGTACTACGCACTGGAAGGCCTCGGACAGCTGCTCAGCAACATCGAACGGGTTAGGGCCAACCTCAACCCTGACCTCAGCGTCACCACCATCATCATGACCATGTATGACGCACGGACCCGACTGGCTGAGCAGGTCGTCGACGAGGTACGTCTCCACTTCGGCGACAGGGTCTGCCGTAGCGTCGTCCCAAGGACGGTCCGTTTGTCTGAAGCTCCCTCTTTCGGTCAGCCGATAATTGTTTTCGACCCCACATCGCGAGGGGCGACGGCTTACCGCGAACTAGCCAAGGAGGTAAGCGGTGGCGCGCCGCAGCGGGTTAGGTAGGGGGCTCGGAGCCTTGATACCGACCGACGTCCTGAGGGACCGAGGGGCATTGATGGAACTGTCCGTGACCGCTGTTCGCCCGAACCCTCGCCAACCGCGGTCGCACTTCGACGAGGATGGGCTCGCGTCGCTGACAGCGTCGGTGCGCGAGATAGGCGTCCTGCAGCCGATCCTGGTCCGGCGTACGGATGAAGACGAGTACGAGCTGATTGCAGGTGAGCGGCGCTGGCGCGCTGCGCGCCGAGCCGGCATGGCGACAATTCCGGCGATCATCCGTACTGCCTCCGACAGCGAGAGCCTCGAACAAGCCCTCATAGAGAACCTCAACAGAGAAGAACTCAACCCTCTCGAAGAGGCGGCGGGGTACCAGCAGCTAATCGAGGATTTCGACCTCACGCACGACCAACTTTCTGCGAGGGTCGGCAAGAGCCGCGTAGCGATCACCAACGCCCTACGTCTTTTCCAGCTGCCACCCTCAGTACAGCGCCTGGTCGCTGAAGGTCGTCTCAGCGCCGGCCACGCCCGGGCGTTGTTGGGTACTCCAGACCGTGCATTTCTTGAAGCGCTCGCGCGCCGCGCGGCCAACGAACAACTATCCGTGAGGGCGGTCGAGGAAGCGGTCCGCGAGCGCAACCAACTTGCTGGCCCCACCGACGCTCCCAATCCCAAGGCGTCCCCACAGCGCCTTCGACCTCCGGGCATACTCGAGCTCGAAGAACTGCTCGCCGACCATCTCAGCACCAAGGTCCGGGTCGACATGGGAGCGAGCCGCGGCAAAGTCGTCATAGAGTTCGCGACACTCGAGGACCTCGAACGCATCTACAAGGTGATGACCGAACCGAATTAGGACGTCCAATGAATTGCCCGGCTTACTCCGAACCTTAGGGTTCGCCCACCTCGACCTCATCCACAGCTGTGCAAATGCTGTGGATGGAGTGAACTGGCCACCCGGTCGCGCTAGGACAGGTGTTTGCTGAGCTCTTGTAGAAGCTGGGCCTTACCCTTTGCACCCACGAGGCGAAGCTGGGGAACGCCCTCTTTGAAAAGTATGAGCGTCGGTACGCTCATGACTTCGAAGCGGCGTACGACCTCCAAGTTGTCGTCGACGTTGACCTTGCCAACCCGGAGGCGGCCCTGGTTCTCTTCGGCGATCTGGTCCAGCACCGGTTCTATGAGCTTGCAAGGGCCACACCACTCCGCCCAAAAGTCGACCAGCACGGGCCCGGAAGCGGCCCCGATCTCTTCGTCGAACGTGGCATCAGTGAATGCGGTCATCAACTTGGACATGTCCCTACGTCACCTTTCGTGTGGCGGCAATCATTCTTTCTGCTCGCCCATCAAGCTCTGTGTACAACCCCGATCGTCGGCGGCGCATTCCACGCGGCCACCAGGATCCAAGAGCCAGCTCGAGCCACGCCTTAGCGAGAGCCCTCGTTCGGTCCCGCGATGTCTTCGTGGTCCTCCAACCAACGTTCCGCGTCGATCGCTGCCATGCAACCGGTCCCGGCAGCGGTGACCGCCTGGCGGTACCTGTGGTCCACAAGGTCACCGGCCGCGAAAACACCGTCGACACTGGTCCCCGTGGTCCCATCACGGGTGAGGACGTACCCTTGTTCATCGACCTCTAGTTGACCTCGCAGGATGTCGCTGCTCGGGACGTGGCCGATCGCAACGAACAGGCCGGTGGCGGCCAACTCCCGTTCCTCGCCGGTCCGGACGTCCTGGAGCATGACGCCTCCTAGCTTGTCGGTCCCGACCAGCCCGGTCACGACACTGTGCCAGGCAAAACGGACCTTGGGGTTTGCAAGAGCGCGCTCCTGCATGATCTTGGAGGCTCGAAGTTCTCCGCGCCGATGCACGAGGGTGACGGAATTTGCAAACTTGGTCAGGAAGATCGCCTCTTCCAGGGCAGAGTCGCCGCCGCCGACCACTGCGATGTCCTGGCCGCGGAAAAAAAAGCCATCGCAGGTCGCACAGGTCGAAACGCCGTACCCGAGCAGCTCGCGCTCTCTCGGCAGGCCGAGCATCAACGCGCGAGCACCCATTGCCACTATCACGGCTTTTGCCTCGACCTGCACTTCGTCGCCCGTAGAAGGATCGCGGTACCAGAGCGTATGCGGCCCCCCGTCTGTGAGCTTGGCCCTTGTGGCCTTCGCCGGGAGCAGTTGGGCTCCAAAGCGCTCGGCCTGGGCACGCATCTGGCCCATGAGCAGCGGGCCGAGAATCCCTTCGGCGAAGCCTGGGTAGTTCTCGACCTCTGTGGTCAACATCAACTGCCCGCCTGGCTGGTCACCGGTTGAGGACAGTTCTCCTTCCAGAACGAGAGGCTCGAGGTTGGCGCGCGCTGTGTAGAGCGCGGCAGTCAGCCCTGCCGGGCCGGAACCAATGATCACTACTTGCCTGAGTTCGCTACCCAACTCCCTCACACCTTTCACGACCAGGCTAACCAATGCACGCCGTCTGGTATTCCGGTCCTCGCCCGCAGGTGCCCGCTCGGCCTCTAGGACGAGCTTCCCCACACCGGCGGCCGGCAGACGGCCCACGGCCCGCCGGTCAAAGCGACCCCGCCCCCTTATCCCTTGTCTGTGCGCCGCCGCGCGAGGAGCACCACGCCCGCGGCAAACAGGAGGCCGCCCAGCACCACATAACCGAGCCACACCCTCCGGCCTTCGGGGCTGAGCGGCACATAGGCGTCCCACATCCGCACGAGGCCGATGATCCCGAGCACGATCGCGACCACCAGCGCGACAGCGACGACCAACCCATAAACGAGTACCCGAAGCACGGTCATCACAGGGACGGTCGTACGCGCCTTCAACCACCCGACCCCTTCGACTACGTAGTCGCTCAGCTCGTCAGCCCAAGTCTTGAGCTGGTGGCCAGGTGCTGAAGTCGGGTCAGGCGGGCCCGTTGGCGTCCCAGCATCCTGCGCGATCCCAGGCGCCGCCCCGGTCGATGGCTCTGTGCGGTCGTCGCTGTCAGGCATGCGGGCAGACTAGCCGCGCTAGTGGACCGACAGCTCTTCGACCACGGCTTGGCGCCTGGGGCCTGGGTCGGTGATCCAAAAAAGCACCCAACTGGCCTTCCTGCCGGCAAGCGAGAAGGTGGCGCTGCCGTCAAGTCCCGACCGCTCGGCGACGGGGGAGCCCCAGCCAGCCAGGTCAGGCGCATGACGGTCTGCCGTGAAGACCTCCGCCGACCAGCCCTTCATGGGGCTGCTAGCGACCAGCTCATGGAGAGCATGGGCAGCCGAAAGCTGTAGGACCAGCCCGAAACCACCTGAACCACCGAACTCGGGCCCTTTGTAAACATCGCTTTCCCAAGAGGTGGACGAGTTGGCGTCGACGAGGTTACCGAGCTGGCCCAGGTCGTCATTTGGCAGGTTGCCGTCTTGGGTCAGCTCGTGCACAGCGATGACCCGGAACGCCGAATTGGCTCCGCTGGGTACCGCTGCGGTACCAACCGAGCCAGTCGAAGCCGCCCCCTTGGAGGCCGGGTGGGACGGGCCACGTGTGCGCACCAGGGCGCCGGCGACCAACAAGCCCGCCACAAGGAGCGAGCCGACGACGATATTCGTGGCCCGCCACGATCTGCGGCGCCGGGCCCCTCGGGGGCTCGGGTTTTTCGCACCGCGGGCTCTGTGGCCTTTCGCCCGGTGCGGTGTACGGCCTTTCACCCCTACCTCGGGACCGGCATCGCCATTGGCGCTCCTCAAAGCAACCGTCGGTTGCGCCCTCGGGCCCACAACGGCCTCTGAGGAGCCGTTGAAGGAGCCGGTGCGGCCGCTCTCGTCGGCTTCGCCGACAGCAGCCCCGACGATGGTAGGGCCCACCAGGTCAGGCCTGAGCGAGTCAGGTAGGGTCCTGGGCTCGCTGCCGTCGTCTGCCGAGCGCACGCCGCGGCCTGCACCACTACCCACGTTGAGGTTGAGGTAGGCGTCGGGCTCGTTCTGGGCAGCAACACCCATGCTCTTGCGGATGGAGGTGAGCGCACCCCCAAGAGCCAGCGCGGAAGCGAGGCGGTAGCGGGGGTCCTTCACGAGCAGGGAACCCACCAGCTCCCCGAGCCCCGACGGCAAACCAGGCCGGAACTCGTCGATGTCAGGGACGGGCTCCTGGACGTGCGCCAACGCCGTCGCCATTTCCGTGCTGGCACTGAAAGGTGGGCGCCCTGCGAGCATTTCGAACAGGACGACCCCAACCGAGTACAGGTCCGCCCTGCCATCCGACTCGCGACCTTGGACCTGTTCAGGAGAAAGGTACTTGGGTGTACCGAGCATGTCGCCGCTGGCCGTGAGGTCGGCTCCAGCGACAGCGACGGCTTTGGCGATCCCGAAGTCCGCGATCTTTACGCGGGCCGTGTCCCCCCCCTCGTCCCGGAGCAACAAGTTGGCCGGCTTGATATCGCGGTGCACCAGGCCCTGAGCGTGCGCGTACGCCAGTGCATCGGCTAGCTGCGCAGTGATCGCAACCGTGAGCTCTGGCGGGAGCGGCCCCGCACGGGCCATAAGGTCCCGCAGGGTCTCCCCGGGGACCAGCTCCATGACGATGTACGCCGTGCTCGGACCATCGGGCCAGGCCGCCCCGAGCCTGTCGGTCTCGTCGCGCGACCAACCGCCTGACAGCGAAGACCCTGGTAGATCGGCGTTGGTGGCCAGCACCTCTACTCCGGCATCAAAGATCGCCACGATCCCCGGGTGCACCAGCCGGGCAGCGGTAACTGCCTCCCGACGGAACCTCTCCCTGACCAAAGGGTCGGCGGCCAGGTGAGACAACAGCACTTTGACAGCTACGGGCCGGTTCAAAACCTCGTCGCGGCCCTCCCAAACCTCGGCCATGCCGCCCTTGGCCACCAGCCGCACAAGGCGGTACCGTCCAGCGAGAGCTCGTGGCACACCGGGTGCTAGACCTGCCACGTCAAACAACGCTACCGCTTCACCGCCCCGTCTTCGCGCCCATCAGACCATTAGACCACCAGCAGAGTTATGTGGAGGAGCTCTATGCTTTGCGGGCCCACGCGACCCCGATGGCGCCCCGGCCTGCGTGGGTAGCGATCACAGGCCCAATGTCGCCGACAACGCGGGGGTGGGCCGAGGGCACCTCCGCCAGGAGGTCGACGAAGCTGGCAAAATCCGCGGCATCCGCGTTCATTAGAGCCAAGCGTTCGAGCGGGCCAGCCGCTCGGACCTTTTCCGCAAGGTACCGGAGCGACTTGGCGCGGGTGCGCTGCTTGGACTCCTGCTCGACCGCGCCGCCGCGCACCTCAATAACCGGCTTGATAGACAACAATGCCCCCAGCAGTGCGGCGGCACCGCCGATACGCCCACCTTTGCGCAGGTTCTCCAGCGTGTCGATTGCACCAAAAACCGAGAGCCGGCTCCGCGTCGAATTCGCTACCTCGACCACCCTGGCCATGCCCGCTCCGGCAGCGGCGGCCTCTGCCGCTGCGAGCGCTACGAAGCCCTCTCCCATCGTGACACTAAAAGAGTCAACTATTTCGACCGGAAAGTCATTGCCGATGGAGCGTGCGGCCTGACCGGCGGCCTCGCTCGTCGCCGACAGCTTCGAGGAAAGTGTTACGCATACAACGCCATCTGCCCCCGCGGTGGCCAGCGACTCGAATGCCGCGCTAAAAGCGCCGGGGGAAGGTGCGGCAGTCTCGGGGAGCTCCGCCGACCCCGCGCAGCGAGCCCAGAACTCCTTTGCGCTCAGCTGCTCGCGGTCGAGTAGCTCAGTAGATCCAAAGCGCACATGCAACGGGACAAGCACGATACCGAGATCGCTGGCCACGTCGTCGGGTAGGTCGCAAGCTGTATCGGCTACTATTCGCACTGTCACGGCGCCTCAGCGTAGCAGCGCGCGGTACCGGCTGCTCAACAACTTGATCTCGCTTATACCGAGAAATCGAGCCGCGAGACTGAACAGGGCGGCCCCCGCCCCCATTACAAGGACCAGACGAAGCGCCGAGACCGCAATTGAATGCTCGGTCGGGACAACCTGCAATAGCGCTGCAACTCCGGCTGCCATGAACCCCGCTGATACTGCGACGTACGCTAGCCACGACGGCGAAGAGACTATGGGAGCGCTCTTTCGCAAGCGGTGCCATGCAAATGGCAGGGTTAGCGTGTACGGGCCTATCCACGCAGCCGCAAGCCCTTGGACTCCAAACGCGGGGTAGAGTGCCAAAGCCGCCACGAGGGTTAAGGCATTTTCCCCCAGGTAAAGCCAGAACATCGAGCGGGTGTCCTGTTTCGATTGGAAGGCGCGCATTAGTAGCAGGTACGCGCTGAAACCCGGGAGGCCAAGCGCGAAGACGCTAAGCGTCGAACCGGTCAACCCGGCGGGGCTCGCGGCAAGGTGCCCGTGTGCAAGAGCAAGGACCATTGTTGGGCGCGCTAATAGCGCATAGCCGACGCCACCCGGCAACAACAGCACCAAGGTCACGCGCATGGCGTAGCTCACTCTGCTCGCAAACCCGTCCCTGTTCCCGAGGGCCCAGAGCTCAGCAAGGTCCGGTGCAACTGCGTAGGCTATCGACACGGCAACGACCGCATAGGGCAGTTGCATGAAGGTGTACGCATAAATGAAGGCGGAGACGTTGCCGGCCCTGCTGTTGGCCAAAACGGACACCAATACGAACGACACCTGGTTGGCAACGACCGCACCGATCGTCCAGCTCGAAAGCCGTGCTATTTTGGCCAACGCAGGATGCCGCGGTCGCCATACTGGGCGGAGAGGGATCTTGGCCCGGACCAGAGCGGGCAATTGTGCCAGCAATTGCACGACGTACCCAGCAGTCGTGCCGATCCCTACAACAGCAATAGCTGCGGTACCTGCTCTGTAGGCATTTACCGAGGGGTGCTTGACAAGGTGATCGGCAACTACAAGGGCCGCGATAGTGACGAGGTTTGCGAGCACGGGGCTGAAGGCCACTGCGGCAAAACGTCGCCGGGCGTTCAACAGAGCCGTGGTGATGGTCGTCAGGCCAATGAAAAACAACTGAGGTGTGAAGTAGCGGAGCCACGTCGTGGCGAGGTCCCTGTAACCGGGTACGTCGCCCCCTGTGGCCCGCAATAGGAAGAGGCGGATTATTTCTGGCGCAGCAAGCCAGAAAATGCCGGTGGCTGCCAGCAACACTAGGGTAAGGAAACTGACCACGGCAGGGACCGTGTCGCCGTCCTTGCCGGCTCCGCGCCGGCTGAGCGCCTCCATGAGCACGGGGAGCAGGGTCGCTGACAGGACGCCACCGAGGAGCAGGTCGTAGATCGTGTTCGGCACCGTGTTCGCCAAGTTGTACGCGTCCGCAAGACGGGCTTGCCCTAATACCCATGCGACGGCAAGGATGCGAGCAAAGCCCGATGCCCGGGACAGCGTGGTCCCTGCGGCCATGATGGCAGCATTGCGAGACGAGGACCTGAGGGCATCGCCCGCCGGGGTTGCTAGTGGGCTCGGCTCGGGCACGAGCCCCCGCGGCATATCTCGTCGCGCGGGGAGGACCGTCAGGACCTCGGCGGCACGCACAGCAACCGGTTGGGCCGGCAAGGGCCGGGCCTGCTCGTCGCTAGGGCTCAACGCGACTGCCGCCCGATAGCACGCCCGCTCCAGGAGCGACAGCGACCGGGCCTTCGGGGCCCTCCCCCTGCCCGCCGCCGTCTTGTTCGTCGTCCGGCGGCTTGGGCACCAAGCGCCGAGCTCGTCGGCCATGGCGGGCGTTGCGCAGCCACCACACCGCCAGGAAGAGGGCGGCGCCAGCCATCAGCACCACGGCAACATCACCGATCGCCGTCGAACGCACAGTGTCGGTGCTGGTAGCGAGGACCTCACCGGAGGGTGTCTCCACCTCCAGCAACAACGGGAAAGCGCCGGGCGTTCTCACGACGACGGGGATCTGCAAGGAGGTAGTGGGGCGGGACAAGGTGAGCTGGCAGTCCTCAGAACCTGCGTTCACCGCCCTACACTCACCACCGTTGAAACGAGCCGTGAGGAAACGCAATTGCTCGCTCGTGAGCACAAGGACCACACGCACCGGCAAGTCCGCGGTTGACACAAGCGTCACCGGCAGCCTGCCCTGGCCTGACGTAAGGGTAATCGATATGGAAGAGGGCAAATGGACCTTGTGGAGGTCGGCCATGGCCACCTGCAGGGCACCGGCGATCAGCGAGGCGCGCCGTGAACCGCTGAACACCGACGACAGGCTTACGACCAGGTCTTCGCTGAGCCCGCGCACCAACGACGTGTTGTCCCCGTAGACCTCGCCCAAGGCGGCGACAGCACCAAGAGCCTGTTGCAGCTGGCCGACCCCGCCGAGGGGGGCGGTCTGCTGGGGGCCCTCTAGCTGGCGTACCAGGGTCCCGGCCGTGGCACTGCTCGTCCCAGAGGAAGCGAGCGGTACGTCTTGGAAGATCTCGTGGAGAGGGACGGCCCTGAGCAAGGGGTTGTCCTGGAGCCCGGATAACAGGACAGATAGGAAGACGGGGTCGAGGGCCGTGTGCGGGGGCGGCATTAGGACGACCCCCCGCAGGACGCTCGGAGTTTCCAGATCGATCATCGCGAGCTCAGCGAGGACCTGGTCCCCCACAACCACGGCCTCTCCGGGCGCCGCCGCCTTGCCGATGCGCTCCGACAGCTCGCTGTCGGCCCCGACAACCTGGATATCGGTCCCCTGGAGGGAGAGCTTGGTCGGCTGCGCGAAGGTAAGTTCTTGATCGGCCACCGGCAGGCCGGAAAGGTCGCTTTCAGGCACCGCAAGCTCCTGCGCCCCGAGCCCGGCCAGGGCGTCCACGCTCGTCGAACCGACGTCGCCAGAGAAGGCCCACGTGCTTGGCGCAGGTGCAATGCCGAGCAGGCCACCCAAGGCAGCGTCACCGGCCGTAAGTTCCGAAGCAAGGTCGACCGTGAGACCCGAGCTAACGAGCTCCCCGATATCGAGGGGGAAATCCGTGCTCGGGAGCAGTTCGTCGCCCGAGGCCACGGCCCGGCGGAGGTGAGCGACCGCGGCCTTTTCTCGCGCCTTGCCCCCAGCCAGCGACTCGATGGCAGGGACCTCGGCCCTGACGGTCACTGGGACGTGCGAGCTTGCCAAAACGGCGGCATCAGCTTCGAACTGCTCCGCTGTCGAGGCAGCCATGGGCCCGATGGAGCCGGCCGGGCTGATGGGGACCCTGGGACCAAATGGGGCTATGAGCGCCACGTCGAGGCGTTGCAGGTTACTGGCATCATTTCCTGCGTAAACGATGAACGTGGTGAGCGGCGGGCCCTTGCGGACCCTAGCTATCTCCAGGTACGCCTGGACCGGGTATACGCCCGTGGTTGGTATGGGCAAGGCGTCGTAGGCGCTACGCCCCGTCGACTGATTGACCGGGATGTTCACGTCCAGCCCGCCGCGCGGGTCGTTGGCCAGGCTGCTGAGCGGCACCGTGTCGTCATAGAACGGGCCTGACACATCGCCACCGAGGGCGGCCTGGAACTGCGACCGGGCGGTAAGCCTGCTGTAAACGACCACCTCGAGGCCCTCGTCCGCGGGATAGTTCGTGGTGACTTTCAGCTCCATCTGGAACTGCTTCGGTCCCGGGCCCAACCAGGGAGTCTCGTTGAGCAGCTGAAGGGCGTCAGGACCGCGCGAGATGTCCGGCCGGGGGGGCGGGTGGGCGACGACCACGGGCCGTACAGCTGGCGGGTGGGAGGGCGCTGCCAGGATCGCGGACGCGTCCCCCGGTGAAAAACACAACGCAGCGGAGCTGCCCGCCAGCAACACGCTCGCAACGGCCCCACGGGCAAACCCGGCCGGCACAGCCTCAAGCCCCCGGCGACGCCGGCAACGTCACCGACAGCACCGACAAGCCCGCCGGGTCGTCCCGGAAACCGACGCGGCGGTACAACACGAGCGCGGCATCGTTGCCGAGCTGGGTGTTGACCGCGATTTCCCCTGCTTTCAGCGCTCGCAACCAGTGGAGGCCGTCCAGGAGCAACCTTTTACCGACGCCGTGGCCTTGTGCCTCGGGGAGCACCGCCAGGCGCTGGACAAAGCCGCGACCACCCGAAGCCCCACAGATCGCGTACCCGATAACCGCGTGCCGCGCCCCGAGGACGACCCGCAGGCGCCGGTGATGTGTGGCCTTCATTGCCTCCTGCAAACCCGCGCGGTCCAAGCGCCAAAACGGCGCGAAGGCGGTGGCGTCCACCTCAAGAACCCCACGCTGGCGAAGAGGGCCGGCGCGGTGAAGCGCAGGGCCAGGAGGTACCGGCGGCAGCACCACAGACCTGTCAAGGACCAGGAGGTGCAGACGTTCCTGCACTTCAAAGCCCGCTTCCAAAAAGCCGCGCTGTTCGTCAGGCGATAGCGCGCCGGTGATGACCCGCTGGAAACCTTGCGCTGCCAACAGCTCAAGGCAACGCCGGACGAACTCAGCAGACGGTGGCGCGCCGTCCGCCACCGGGACGAAGAACGCTACGGAACCATCGGCTCGCCACGGCCCGACCCGGGCGCTCTCCCTACCCCAACGGACGGTCTTGCCTAAGCGCCTGGCACTCGAGGGCATCTGGGGGGCGTCTGTGGTCATCGCGAGGGCTCTGGCCGCCCGTGTACGGCTCTAAAAGCCTAGCGTCCACGCCAAGCTTGGCAGAACTTGGCTGCCGCTTCTGGCTCCCTGCCCGGACGGCTCAGGGAGAGACAGAGACCTGCCGATAAGGATCGTGGTGATCGACCTCCCGGCAATATTGCGTCACGTCGTCGAACAAGGGGCGTCCGACCTGCACATCAAGGTCGGTTCCGCCCCGAGGGTACGCGTGAACGGCGACCTGAGGATGACCCCGTTCCCGGCCGTGGGCGCCGAGGAGTGCGAAGAGCTGGTACAAGTGGTCCTTCCGCCAGAACGGCTCGAGGAGTTCAGGGCCACAGGAGAGGCCGACTTTTCGCTTTCGGTGAGCGGCCTCGGCCGCTTCCGGGCCAATGCATTCCGCCAGCGTGGCACGCCCGGCCTCGTACTGCGCAGAGTCCTGCCGAGCGCCTTGTCGGCCACCGACCTCGGCTTGCCACCGGTCGTCACGCGCCTGGCAGAAGAGAACCGGGGCCTCGTACTGGTGACCGGGCCGACCGGGTCGGGCAAGACCACGACCCTGGCAGCGATGATCGACTACGTAAACACGAACCGTGCAGGGAACATCGTCACGATCGAGGACCCGATCGAGGTCCTCCACCGGGACAAGATGTCGATCATCAGCCAGCGCGAGATCGGTACGGACACCAAGGACTGGTCCCAGGCGATGCGTAGGGTGCTCCGCCAGGATCCCGACGTCATCCTCATCGGTGAGATGCGCGACCCCGAGACGATCCAGGCGGCGCTGTCGGCCAGCGAGACCGGCCACCTCGTCCTGTCGACGCTCCACACCACCAACGCGACCGAGACCATCAACCGGATCATCGACTTCTTCCCTCCCTACCAGCATCGCCAGGTGCGCATAAGCCTCGCCGCCGTCCTGCGAGGAGTGATCAGCCAACGGCTCGTGCCGAGGGCCGACGGCATCGGGCGCGTCGTTGCAGTCGAGGCCATGGTCATGACAGGCCGGATCTCGGACCGCATCCTCGACCCGAACGGCGGCTCGGGCGAGACCATCGAGGACGTGATCGCGGACGGTGAGTACCACGGCATGGTCACGTTCGACCAGAGCCTTTTCAACCTGTTCAAAGCGGGCGAAATTTCGCTGCGCGCCGCCCTTCAGGCTGCGACCAACCCGCACGACTTCCGCGTGGCATTGCAGACGGCCGGCTTGCTGCCGTCCGTATAAACGCCCCGAAGGTTTCCCGGGATCCCTAGGCTCTGTCGCTGTGGTCCCCGAACGTCTTCGCCCGGTGCTCGATGAAGCGAACGAACTGGCGCGCCTATTTGCCGACGCCGGGTTCCGCCTGTACCTCGTTGGCGGGGTCGTCCGCGACGCGCTTTTAGACCGGCTCAACCGGGACGGCGACTTCGACTTCACGACCGACGCACTGCCAGGCCAAACCGAAGCGGTCCTGGCTCCCTGGGCAGATGCCATTTGGGCCCAGGGCAAGCGCTTTGGCACCATCGGCGCTGCCAAGGGAGCGCGGCGCCTCGAGATAACCACTCACCGGGCGGAGGAGTACGACAGCAGTTCGCGCAAACCCGACGTGGTGTTCTCCACGGCGCTGGAGGCCGACCTGGCGCGAAGGGACTTCACGGTCAACGCAATGGCTCTTTCTCTTCCTGACCTGGTCCTCGTCGACCCCTTCGACGGCGTGGCGGACCTCGCCGCGAAGAGGTTGCGCACCCCCCTGTCCCCAGATGTTTCCTTCACAGATGACCCCCTGCGCATGATGCGGGCAGCCCGCTTCATTGCGGGCTACGGCCTCCAGCCAGAGCCGCACCTGCGAGAGGCCGTGGGCCGCCTCCGGGGCCGGCTGGACATAGTCTCCGACGAGCGCGTGCGCGACGAGCTCGACAAGTTGCTCGTTGTGGACGACCCCTCCGAGGGCCTTTGGTTCCTCGTGAGGACCGGCCTAGCCGAAGAGTTCCTCCCGGAGCTGCCGGCCCTCGCCCTTGAAGAGGACCCGGTCCACCGTCATAAGGACGTGCTCGCGCACACCATTGCCGTCGTGCAACGGGCCAGGCCCAGCCGGATAGTTCGCCTTGCCGCACTCTTCCACGACATCGGAAAGCCCAAAACCCGGTCCTTCGGGCCGGGAGGGACGGTGAGCTTCCACCACCACGAGCTCGTGGGCGCCAGGATGACACGCGACCGCATGCGCGCGCTGCGGTATGCCACCGACGACATCGAAAAGGTGAGCGGGCTCGTCGAACTACACCTCCGCTTCCATACGTACGGCATGGGGTGGACTGATAGCGCCGTCCGCCGCTACGTGCGGGACGCCGGTGACCTCCTCGACGAGCTCAACGAGTTGACGCGGGCCGACTGCACCACCCGCAACCCGGCCCGCACAGCTGCCCTGTCACAGCGCATGGATGAGCTCGAGGCACGCATAGCGGAGCTTCGAGAGATAGAGGAACTCGCTTCCATCCGGCCCGACCTGGACGGCCGTGAGGTGATGGACCACCTGGGACTCGCGCCCAGCCCTTTGGTAGGCCGGGCTCTGAACCACCTGCTCGAGATTCGCCTCGAAGACGGCCCGCATTCGCGCGAGGACGCCCTCAGGCTCCTCGACGACTGGTGGGCCATCCAACCCGAATCAGCGCACCCCCTACCTGGGGCGTGAGCGAGGGCGGTCCCGGGCTAAGGGCCAGCCCTAAACGGGACTGCTGAGGCTCGTGCCTGCAGCGAAGTCCTCCACCATTTGGCGGGCCACGTCGTCGTGGTACTGGACCGGCGGTGACTTCATGAAATAGGCGGACGGCCCGAAGAGCGGACCGCCGATACCCCGGTCGAGGGCAAGCTTGGCACAGCGGACAGCGTCGATGACCACTCCTGCCGAATTCGGCGAGTCCCATACCTCGATCTTGAGCTCGATGGAAAGTGGGACGTCACCAAAATTCCGGCCTTCCAGGCGAATATAAGCCCATTTACGGTCCTCGAGCCAGTCGACGTGGTCCGAAGGCCCAACATGGACGTCGCGCGCCGAAATACCGCGCTCTATCTGGCTGGTCACTGCTTGCGTCTTGGAGATCTTCTTCGACTCGAGACGCTCTCTTTCGAGCATGTTCTTGAAGTCCATATTGCCGCCGAAGTTCAGCTGGTATGTGCGGTCCAGGACGAGGCCCCTGTCCTCGAACAAGCGGGCCAAGACCCGGTGAGCGATAGTCGAGCCCAATTGGCTCTTGATGTCGTCGCCGACGATAGGCACGCCAGCTTCTAGGAACTTGTCCGCCCAAACGGGATCGCTCGCGATAAACACGGGTATCGCGTTGACAAAACCCACCTTTGCATCAAGACAGGCCTGGGCGTAGTACTTCTGGGCGGCCTCGGAGCCCACGGGGAGATAGGACACGAGCACGTCCGCCTTTGCGCTGGCCAATACGGCGGCAACATCGACGACCGGAGCAGGTGATTCCTCGATCACTTCGCGGTAGTACTTGCCGAGGCCGTCGAGAGTCGGGCCGCGTTGGACCTCAACACCGAGCTCGCCGACGTTGGCAAAGCGGACGGTGTTATTCTGGCCCGCCCAGATGGCCTTCCCAAGATCTACGCCGACCTTGGTGGTGTCCACGTCGAAGGCGGCGACGACCTCAATATCCCTGACGTGATATCCGCCCAAGTCGACGTGCATAAGACCGGGCACGTGGTCCGTCGACGTCGCATTACGGTAATACTCAAGGCCCTGCAGGAGGGAACTGGCGCAGTTACCGACGCCGGCTATAGCCAATCGCATTTTTGCCATTACATGCCGTCCTTTACAGATGAGAATTTGTCAACTTGAGACGAGGTAGCCGGTGCCAGGCCGGGGGCGGTGCGCTGCAGCTGCGAGGCACTGGCAAGTGGGATGAGCCTGACCGGTGGGGTACCGGCCGGAGCCTGTGAAGCCTGGCCTTTCGAGCCCGGTGCCGCGGTCGGCCTGCCAGCACGCTCCTCGTGGATCAGCTGGTCCAGCCAGGAGACGTCGCGTGACAGAGAATCCTGTTGACGCTCGCACAGGATCCGCATGTAGCGGTCGTCCCTCCTGGCGCGAGCACGAACTGCCACCTGGGCCAGCCGCTCTCCGAGGACGGCACGGCGTTGCTCCAACAGCCCGAGGCGGCCCTCCGGCGGTAGGTAACGAGCGAAGGCAAGCCTCAGGTTGAAGGAGCGTTCGTCCTCTCTGCCGCCCTGGCTATCTGTAAGCAGCTCTTCGAACGCCGTGGCCCCAAGAGGCGTGATGCCGTAGACCTTCCGACGTCGGCTCTCCCGCCGTTCCGCGCCCGCCGTGCCGCCACTCGGAGCGACTTGGCCGTTCGGGGACGTCACGACGCGTACGGCACCGGCCCCTTCCAACCTCGCCAGCGCCGGGTACAACGAGCCGAACGACACTGCGCTCGACACGCCAAAAACATCCGACAGCCTCTTCTTGAGCTGATAGCCGTGCATGTCCTGTTCCTTCAGCAATCCGAGCACGGCCATCTCGAGCACAACGCCATAGTAGCGCGTCGATGTATCGAAGCGCTACATCGAGGCGCGACTAGTGGTTCGTACAGAGGTCAACGCTTCTCCGGCCAAGTATCCTGGGGACCCGTGGTTGCTGTATGGCAATGAGGTTCCTGCCCAACACGGCGCTGAGCGCCACCTCGCGCTTACGGGTGCTCGGCAACGTTGATTACCGGCTGGCCCGCAACGTGGTGGTAAGCGAGTACCGCAAGGGCCGTTTGTCGCGCCTCGACATCTGTGACGCTCATCCGGAGCTTCTCCGGGCCGCCCTCGAGGCCGAGGACTCCCAAGAGGACTGTCCCATCTGCGAAGACGTCAAGTTGCGGTTGGTCTCCTATGTCTTCGGCAACAGGTTGCCTCCTTCGGGACGCTGCGTCGTGACGAAGAGAGAGCTGACCAAGTTGGCGCGCCCGGGCAAGGACCTCGCCTGTTACGTCGTAGAGGTATGCCCTCGTTGCTCGTGGAACCATCTCTCCCAGGCCTTTTCGTTAACCACGAAGAGCAAGTCCAGCTGAAACGTTAGGGGTTCGCCCAGCCGGCTTGTCCAACCGTGCTAGTGCCACGAGATGCAGCGCTAGCATTGGCGGAGTGGCCGGTAGCCCCAAGGCACTGGACCACGGAGGAGATGAACATGAGTTCTTCGGACAGGTTGCCGAAGTTGGGCGCCCCGGCGGTCCGTGCCCGTAAAGGCGGCGACGAGCCGCTCGTAATGGTGACCGCTTACGACGCCCCCAGCGCCCGTGCCGCCGCCGCGGCGGGAGTGGACGTCATCCTTGTAGGCGACTCGGTGGGGATGGTCGTGCTCGGCTATCACGACACGCTCCAGGTCACCATCGAGGACATGGTCAGCCACACTGCCGCAGTGGCTCGCACACAGCCACCGCAGCTCGTCCTAGCCGACATGCCATGGACCAGCTACCACCTCGGCCGTAACAAAGCTGTGGCCAACGCCGTTCGCCTGGTCCGGGCAGGCGCCGGCGCCGTGAAGTTGGAGGGGGGCGTCAAACGCCTCGACGTGCTGAACGCCATCCTCGACGCCGAGATCCCCGTCGTCGGGCACTTGGGCCTCACCCCCCAGTCCATTCATGCCATGGGTGGCTACCGCGTCCAGGGGCGCCAGCCAGGGGACGCCAAGCTGCTCGTCGAGGACGCTATCGCCGTATCTGAAGCGGGGTGCTTTGCGCTCGTGCTGGAAGGAATGCCCGATGAGGTGGCCGCCGAGATCACCCGCGAAGTCAAGGTGCCGACCTTCGGGATCGGAGCAGGCCCCTCATGTGACGGCCAGGTCCTCGTCTTCCACGACATCGTCGGTATGGGAGGTCCCCGGGTGCCCCGTTTTGCCCGCCAGTACGCCGACCTCGAGGCCTTAGCCGGCGACGCTGTCGCCAGATGGGCCGCCGACGTCCGGCGAAGACGGTTCCCTTCAGCCAGCGAGACGTACACCCTGTAACCGTCCCCCGCGCTAGGCCGCACGTCTCGGCCCGTTTTGGTCATCAAGGCGCAGTCGCGGGATAACAGTCACCGGCTCATGGGAACCTAGAGGCCAATGGGATGGTCGCAAGCGTCGGCTACGATGGGCCTATCAAGTAAGCCCTGCTCCGGATTGCCCGGAGCCCAGGTGGCGGGCAGGGCCCGTTGCTCCTGGCCCATAGGGAAAGGTAGGTGACCGCTCATGCGGCCCTATGAAGTCATGGTCATATTCGACGCCGGCCTGGAAGAGGACGCCGTCCGGGCATTGGTCGACCGCTTCACCCGCCAGCTGACGGCTGCGGGCGCCAAGTCGGTCAGCACAGTCAACTGGGGCAAACGTCGCTTGGCGTACCCGGTCCGCCACCGCAACGAGGGCTACTACGTGGTGATCCAGGCCAGCGCCGAGCCAGCGGCTTTATCGGAGCTTGACCGCTCCCTCACCCTCACTGACGAGGTCATCCGGCACAAAGCGATGAGGCTCCCCGAGCGTGCCCCTGGCCGCTCGCGCCCGGCGACGTCCCACGAACCCGCCGCAGCAGTGAGCACGAACACGAACGGAGCATGAAATGGCACAAGACAATACGGTCAGCATCGTCGGGAACCTCACTAGGGAGCCTGAACTGCGCTTCACTCCTACCGGCCAGGCGACAGCCACTTTCGGCATAGCCGTCAACCGGAACTGGACGGACCGCCAAAGCCAGGAACGGCGCGAATCGACGTCGTTCTTCGACGTTGTTTGTTGGGGGACGCTCGCCGAGAACGCTGCCACTTCGTTGTCACGCGGTACCCGCGTGATCGTGACCGGTCGGCTCGACCAGCGGTCCTGGGAGACCCAGGAGGGCGACAAGCGGTCGAAGGTGGAGATCACGGCAGACGAGATAGCCCCGAGCCTGCGCTGGGCGACGGTTCATGTGACGAGGAACGAAAGGCGGAGCCCGGAGAGCGTCAACGGGGATTCGCACGCGGTCCCCGAGCCGGCCTTCCAACGGCCTGCCGGAGATTCCAGCGCGGCGGCGAGCTACAGCGCTGGCCACGAGGATGAGGAGCCGTTCTAACAGCGATGGCACGTTCTAACGATCGGGACCGCAACCCCAAACGAGCTCCCAAAGAAGCTCGCCCCCGCGGCAAGAGGAAGGTCTGCGTTTTTTGCAAGGAGCGCACGGAGTGGGTCGACTACAAGGATGTCAACCTCCTCCGGCGGTTCATGAGTGAGCGCGGGAAGATCCGCTCTCGTCGGGTCACGGGCAACTGCACACAACACCAGCGTGACGTCCAGGTTGCCATCAAGACGGCTCGGGAAGTCGCTCTGTTGCCCTACGTGCAACGGACGGCCAGCGAACGCGGCCCAGGCCGGCCGCGGCCCGCGCCCGGGCGTGAGGACGTGGTCGAGCTCGAAGGCGGCATAGGTGCTGAAGAGGCAATGGCCTACGACATCGACGCCGACCTCGGCCCTGAACTGGCAGAAACGGAGGCCTGATGAAAGTCGTCCTTCGGTCGGACGTACCCAACCTCGGCAAGAGGGGTGACATTTGTGACGTCGCCGATGGCTACGCGCGCAACTTTCTGCTCCCCAAGGGCCGAGCCATCGCTGCCAGCTCCGGCATCGCTCAACAGGCCGCGACCATGCGCCGCGCAAGAGAGACCAAAGACGCCCATGACCGCCAACTCGCTGAAGGGGTTGCCCGGAGCCTGGTCCAGCACGTGATACGGCTCCCAATGCGCGCCGGCCCCGAAGGCAAATTGTTCGGGTCGGTGACGACAACCAATATCGCCGAAGCCATCGCCGAGCAGGCTGGTATCGAGATCGACCGCCACAGGCTTCAACTCGATGAGCCCATCAAGGCACTCGGTACTCACCAAGTCCCGCTTCGGCTTCATTCCGAGGTGGAGTTCCCCGTCACCGTCGAGGTAGTCCGGGCCTAGCGGCCCTCCCCTCTTGTGCGGACACCAGGACGTGGACCGCTATTCCCTCACGCCGAAAAGAACGATGAGGGAATAGCGGCTCCACGCCTGGTCTTCGCCCCGCCCTGGCCAGCTAACCAGCGAAAAAGCCTCCGGTGGCCTCACTAATAGCCAAGGGGGGAGCGGCCCACGTCGTGGTCTCCGCAGCGGGAAGGTAGAGCAGCGGGGTGATCGAGCAGTTCAGACGCGGGCCATGTTGGCAAAGCGTGTGAAGTGATCGAGGAAGGCGAGCTGGGTCATACCGGTCGGGCCATTTCGGTGCTTCGAGATGATTATTTCCGCCGTGCCCTTGTCGGCCGAGTCCTTGTTGTAAACCTCGTCACGATAAATGAACAACACAACGTCCGCGTCCTGCTCGAGGCTCCCCGACTCCCGCAGGTCCGCCAGAACTGGCCGCTTGTCTGCGCGTGCTTCGAGGCTGCGTGACAGCTGCGAGAGCGCGACGACCGGCACAGCTAGCTCCCTTGCCAGGATCTTCAGACCTCGGCTTATCTCCGACACTTCGACCTGACGGTTCTCGGCCGGCCCATGGCCGGACATCAACTGCAAGTAGTCGACGACAATGAGGCCCAAGCCTTCCCTGCTCTTCAAACGTCGAGCTTTAGCCCTTATCTCCATCACGGTGAGGTTCGGGTTGTCATCTATGAAAAGGGGCGCCTCGCCCAGTTTGCCGATCGCGTGGACGACCTTTGGCCAGTCCGACTCATGGAGCTTGCCATTGCGCATGCGCGAAGAGTCGACCCGCGCCTCCGAGCACAACAACCTCTGGGTGAGCTCGAGGTGGCTCATCTCGAGCGAGAAAAACAGCACCGGCAGGTTCTTTTCGATAGCAGCGTGGGCGGCGACCCCCAGAGCAAACGACGTCTTGCCCATCGAGGGCCGTGCTCCGACGATCACGAGAGCGCTCGGCTGAAGGCCCGAAAGCCGTTCGTCCAGGTCGGCGTACCCCGTTGGCACCCCCGTGATGGTGTCCCCACGGTTGTAGAGAGCCTCGAGGTGGTCCAGGCTCGCCGCCAAAAGCTCCCGCAACGGTTTGAGCGAATCCGTCACGCGGCGCTCGACAACCTCGAAGACCATCGCCTCGGCCCTGTCCATCGTGGCGACGACGTCCTCGGGAAGGGAGTAACCCATTTCGGCTATTTCTCCGGCAACGGTTATAAGCCGGCGGAGCAGCGCATGCTCTTCGACTATTCGTGCGTAGCGAGCAGCGTTTGCAATCGCCGGCGTGTTGGCCTGCAAAGCGATGAGGTTGCCGGTGCCACCAGCCGCGTCCAGCAGATCAGCTCGGTTCAGTTCGTCGGCCACAGTGACTGGGTCGGCGGGTTCGCCTTGCGCATAGAGCGAACAGATCGCATCAAAGATATGGCCGTGTGCGGGCCTGTAAAAATCCCCGGTTTTACATAGCTCGACGGCAGCGGCGATGGCGTCGCGCGAAAGCAGCATCGCCCCGAGCAGTGACTCCTCGGCCTGCAGGTCGTGGGGCGGCACCCGGTCCAGGCGAGGCCTCGCGCTCTGGGCGCGTTCACGGATGTCAGCGATTGCTTGGGCCATGGGGTCCTACCCTTATCGGCAATGCCTGTGGAGCATAAGACCCCAAAAGCTGTTCATTCTTGTGTGGATCATGCCCGCTCTCTGTGGGCCCGGCCCGCTGTCGGCCGTCACCCAGGCCATTATAGCGAACCTACGTTCGACGCGTGCGGATGCCTTCCGGCCCCTCCCGCCCCCTAGTGCGAGGTGCTAGCCTCGACTCCCTACAAGCTGCCTGTGGTAGCAGCAGTACAACCTATAAAAACCCAGTTTGAGAGACCGGCTCCTTCCCCCCGGGCCATGGGCAAACGCTGGCGACGGCGCTAGTCCAGGGCCTGGCTCGATCTCCACAAGTTGCGACAGGATTGTGGGTGAGATGAGGCTTATGGCCGTGAGCGGAAGATGAGCGACCTCCCGGAGCTCTGGGCGATTTGTGTGACGAGCTTGCGAGGGCAGGTGCCCGAGCCCACGTACAACGCGTGGTTGGCCTCATTGGCCCTCGTCGAGGTTTCAGGTTCTAGAGGTGTCGTCGCGGCTCCCAGCTCCATGGTGCGCGAACAGGCGGCAACGCGTTTCCAGGCAATGATCGAGCAGGCGCTTGCCGATGCAACCGGCCTCCCTTCCTTCGAAGTCGAGTTGATCGTCCAGGCCGCTGGTTCAGACGGGGTCATAGACCTGGAGGATGCCGCACGGGAGCAAGAGACGGTCAGCGCGTCGCTGCGGGTGTCGTCAGTGGATGCTCGCTCGATCCGCCACCGCCCCTCACCCGGGGCCACCGGGGCGGCCGGGTCGTCGCGTAACGACCGCAGACCGCAGACCCTCCTGAACCCGCGCTATACCTTCGAGAACTTTGTCATCGGTGCTTCCAACCGCTTTGCCCACGCAGCCGCTCAGCGTGTCGCCGAAGAGCCGGCCAAGGCCTATAACCCGCTCTTCATATATGGGCCGTCTGGCCTTGGCAAAACGCACATACTCCATGCGATAGGGCACTACGTCTACCAGAACTTTAGCAACCTCAACGTCTGCTATGTATCGACTGAGACTTTTCTCAACGAGTTCATCGACTCGATACGCACACGCGGTCAAACAGCTTTCAAGCGCCGCTACCGCGCCTACGACGTACTCCTGGTTGACGATATCCAGTTATTGGAAGGTAAAAAAGAGACCCAGGAGGAGTTCTTCTACACCTTCAACTCCTTCTACGAGGCCGAGAAGCAGATCGTTATCTCCTCGGACAGGCACCCACGCTCAATTGCAACCTTGGAGAACCGGCTTCGCAGTCGGTTCGAATCCGGCTTGATAACGGATATCCAACCCCCGGAGCTCGAAACACGCCTCGCAATCCTCCGTAAAAAATCCGAAGGCGAAAAAGTAACAGTTCCCGAAGACGTCTTGGAGCTCATTGCCACCTACGTCAAGGACAATATCCGCGAGCTCGAGGGGGCGCTCACAAGGCTCTCTGCCTACGCCAGCATCCACCGGGTCCCTGTTACCATCCAGCTCGCCTCAGTCGTCCTGTCGGACGTGATCGCGGCAAGCGCCCCGCGGCAAGTGACGGCCAGGCAGATCCTCGAGGCGACTGCCTCGGCGTTCGACCTCACCGTCGCGGAGATATGCGGGCCGAGCCGCCGACGGCCTCTTGTCGCCGCCCGCCAGACCGCGATGTACCTGTTCCGTGACCTAACCGAGTACAGCTACCCGGCCATCGCCCGCGAGTTCGGCGACCGTGACCACACGACCGTGATGCACGCCCAGAAGAAGGTAGCCCGCCTGATGGCAGAGAAACGCCAGGTCTACGAGCAGGTCACCGACCTCATCCATAAGATCAAGTCCGCCGACTGATCCCGACGCGACCACTATGGACAATCTTGTGCCGGGACGTTGTAACTCGGGGGACAGTGGGGCCGTAGTACACAGCCACGCCCTAGCAGGGCACCACGGGCCCCTCCCGCCGTACACATGGGCCGTCAGCGGAATTGCTGTCATTACCAGCCAAGTAGCTCGGCCATACACAATCCACAGCACTACTACTACAGCCCTTTAAAGTTTAAACTTCTTAGTAGAGGAGCACCTAGACAGTGAAACTGCGATGCGAGCGTGACACGCTCCTCGAGGCGTTGACGACGGCCGGCCGTGCCGGCTCCGGACGCTCGGGGGCAACGGCCGTGCTACCGGGAATACGGTTGAGCCTCGCCGGGGACCACCTGGAGGTCACGGGGACCGATCAGGATCTCACCATTTCGACCGAAGTGGCAGTTGCGGGGTTGTCCGACGGAGTGGTCGTTGCACCCGCCAGGTTGCTGACCGACATTGTGCGTGCTCTGGAGCCCGGAGCGGTGATGCTCCAGGGGGACGAGGAAGAGCTCCAGGTCTCAGCCGGCCGGTCACAGTTCACGTTGCGCCCGTACAGGCCGGGTGATTTCCCGCACCTGCCAACGCCGAGTGGTGCCAGCGTCTCCTTGTCGACAGCGGGCCTAGCCGAAGCGTTGCGCCAGGTCGTGAGGGCTGCCTCTTCGGAAGATACGCGCCCCGTGCTCACCGGCGTGCTCATGGCCGCCGAGGCTGAAGGCCTGCGCCTGGTCGCAACCGATTCCTACAGGTTGGCGGTGAAGGATCTCCCTGGTGCCAAAGGTGTGCTCGGAGAAGGACAAAAAGTGCTCGTCCCCTCGAGAGCCCTTGCTGAGCTGCAGAGGCTCCTCGGTAGTGAGGCCGAGGCGGTGGACCTGCGGCTCGGTTCCCATGACGTCAGGTTCGAGGTGGGGCAAGTCAAGCTCACGACCAGGCTCATCGAAGGTGAGTTCCCGCCCTACAGGCAACTAATTCCCTTCAACTACCCGAACCGATTGGTCATCACCCGGGAGCCTTTCTTGGACGCGATCCGCCGGGTTCGGCTCGTCGCCCGCGACGCAACGACGCCCGCGCGCATCTCGTTGCGGGCCGACACCGCGCAATTGAGCGTCATAACCAACGACTGGGGCCAGGCCCTCGAAGAAGTAGATGCCAAGTACGAAGGTACAGAAATGACGATCGCGTTCAACCCTCAGTACCTAGCCGAAGGCGTGGAAGCGGTGACTGGAGAGGAAGTTGTCCTGGAGACGATCGATGCCTTGAAACCCGCCACGCTCAAGCCAACTGACAAGTCGGACTACGTCTACCTGCTGATGCCCGTTCGCGTAGCCTAAAGACCGGTCCCCGCCGAGCCTCGAGCGGTGTACCTAGAGCACCTGAGTGTAAGCAACTTTCGCAACTATGTGGCGGCGGAGCTTCAACCTGCGCCACAAGGGGTGACGCTGCTTCAGGGTGACAACGGTGCTGGGAAGACCAACATGCTTGAAGCGGTTGGCTATTTCGCAACTCTCCGAAGTTTTCGCGGGGCGCCGACGACCTCTCTTGTACGAAACGGCACGGAGCAAGCAGTGCTACGCGCGAGGGCAAACAGGCAGGGCCGGGCCCTGCTCATCGAAGCTGAGGTAAACGTCTCTGGCAGGGACAAGGTACAACTGAACCGCCAACCCTTGCGCCGCAATGACGAGCTGCTGGGAGCTGTACTCGTAACAGTCTTTTCTCCTGATGACATTGAGGTGGTCAAAGGGGCCCCTCAGAGCAGGCGTCAGTACCTCGATGAAATCCTTGTCGCGTTGCATTCCAAGCACCACGCAGCACATGCCGAGCTAGAGCGCGTCCTCAAGCAACGCAACGCCCTGCTGCGGTCCGCGGCCGGCACGCTTCGGGGGAGCATGGCAAGCACGCTCGACGTGTGGGACTCAAAATTGGCCGAGGTCGGGGAGGCGATCGCTGACGCGAGGGAGGTCCTCGTGGCGTCGCTACAAGAAGAATCTGACCAGGCGTACCTCAAATTGAGCGTTGCGCCAAGTACGAGCCGCGGGGCTGTGGGCCTGCGGTACGAACGTAGCTGGGAAGGCTCCCTCATGACCGCCCTCGCGACAGCGCGGGCCGAAGACGTCCGCCGAGGCGTAACCTCCGTGGGCCCGCAGCGGGATGATCTTTTCATGTCTATCGAAGGCTTGGCCGCACGAACCCAGGCTTCGCAGGGCGAGCAACGCAGCCTCGCTCTCGCGCTGCGCCTCGGCGGTCATTCACTGGTGACGGTCCGCCAGAGCTCGAGCCCAGTGTTGTTGCTGGACGACGTGTTCTCTGAGCTCGACCCCCACCGTAGCGCTGCCCTGGCCGCGTGCCTGCCGGACGGCCAAACGCTGCTGACCTCGGCTGGACCTGTGCCAAAAGGGCTGCCTGTCGCTCAACGCGCGTTAGTCCGCGACGGCACGCTTTACCCAGCCCCTGGCGTCCCGAGCCAGTAAAGGTACCCCGCGGACCTTGACTGTCGTGGCGCTAGGTTGGCGGTCGATGAGCACCGATGGCCGCCAGGGCGGGTTTGGAGGGCACGGCCGTGGGGGGCGTAAAGCTGCCCACGGTGATAACGCGGGCCCCCGGCCGGTCGTAGCCTCCCTCGCTGAAGCAACACGCATGATGGGCTTGGAGGGCGCGGTCGAGCTAGCAGAGGTGCAGGCACACTGGGTAGAGGTCGCAGGCGAGGCAGTGGCGGCTCACGCCTGGCCGACGGCGCTCCGCCAGGGTGTGCTTACGGTAGCAGCCGACCACCATGCGTGGGCCGCACAGCTCCGCCTGCTTTCGGCGCACCTACTCCGCGGGCTGCAGGTGCCCTGCCCAACGGTCCAGGCTATCGCCGTCCAGGTCAGCCTTGCCGCGGTCCCAAGACCCGAGTAATGGCGGGCCCAGCTGGTAGAATGTACCTGGCCGTTGGGTTGGTGATGAGCGCTTGCAACCCGAATGAAACCATGCAGCCATGGAGTGCCGCGCGCCCAGAGCATTGCCTCCAGTGCCACCAAGCGAGAAGTGAAGGCTGAGTTATGACGAAGGTCGAAGACGAGCAATTGGGGGCCTTCGATGGCACGTACTCCGCCAAGGACATGTCCGTGCTGGAGGGCCTGGACCCGGTCCGGAAGCGTCCGGGCATGTTCATCGGGTCGACCGGAACTTCGGGGTTGCACCACCTTGTATGGGAGGTCGTAGACAACTCGGTCGACGAGGCGATGGCAGGTTACTGCACCCGTATCGACGTGACGCTCCTGGCCGACGGCGGCTGCAGGGTGGTCGACAACGGGCGGGGCATCCCAACCGACGTGAACCCGCAGTACAAGCTCTCCGGAGTCGAGATCGCCCTGACCCGTCTCCACGGCGGTGGCAAGTTCGGCGGATCGGGCTACAAGGTGTCGGGTGGCCTTCACGGGGTCGGCGTGTCAGTGGTCAACGCATTGTCGCGCCGGCTCATCGTAGAAGTCGATTACGACGGCCAGCGGCACAGGATGGAGTTTGTCAATGGTGGTAAGCCCCTTGGCAAGCTGGAAGCCCTAGGCCCGTCCCCCCGCAACAGGCGAGGGACCTCGGTCACATTTTGGCCGGACGCATCGATCCTTGAAGATGTGGTGTTTGTTGCGCGAACAGTTCTCGAGCGCCTCCAGGTGTACGCCTTTTTGAACGCGGGCCTAGAGATCAGCTTCCGCGACGAGCGCGAAGGCGGCGGGGTTCCCGTCACCTACTCGTACAAGGGTGGGATCATTGATTTCGTCAAGCACCTCAACTCGACGAAGGACCCCCTCTTCAAAAAAGTCGCCTACTTCAAGGTTGGAGAGGACGACGCCGAGGTTGAAGTCGCGTTGCAGTGGAACACCGCCTACAACGAGGGCCTGCACGGCTTCGCGAACGGGATTGCCACCATCGAGGGCGGCACCCACGTCGAAGGATTGAAAAAGGGCCTCACCAACGTCGTCAACAAGTACGCCCGTACGCGAGGCGTCCTGAAGGAAAAGGATGAGAACCTGCTCGGCGAGGACATCCGCGAGGGGATGTGCGCCATAGTCTCGGTGAAGCTGCGAGAGCCCCAGTTCGAAGGCCAGACCAAGGCAAAGCTCGGCAACACGTCTATGCGGTCCCTCGTCGAGCGAGCGACGAACGAGAAATTGGCCGAATGGCTCGAGGAAAACCCGACAGAGGCCCGCCTGATCGTCACGAAAGCCATTCAGGCTTCACGGGCGCGGGTCGCGGCACGGGACGCACGGGAAGCCACCCGGCGCAAGTCCCCTCTGGAGGGAGCTGGCATGCCCGGCAAGCTTACGGACTGCCGCACGCGCGATGCCCGGGAGGCCGAGCTGTTCATAGTCGAGGGCGACTCGGCCGGCGGGTCAGCGGTGCGGGCAAGGAACCCCGAGAACCAGGCGATCTTGCCGATCCGCGGCAAGATCCTGAACGTTGAGCGTGCCCGGGTCGACAAAATGTTGAAGAACAACGAGATCCAAGCCCTGGTCGCAGCGATCGGTGCGGGGGTCGGAGAGGACTTCGATGTTTCCAAGGCGCGTTACCACAAGGTGATAATCCTGGCTGACGCCGACGTTGACGGCAGCCACATTCGGACTCTTCTTCTTACGTTTTTCTTCAGGCAAATGACCCCCCTTGTCGAAGAGGGCTTCGTTTACTGCGCTCAGCCCCCGCTGTTTTCGACTACCGTTGGGAAAGACAAGATCTACTTGAAGGATGAGCCAGCAAGGTTGCGTTTCCTGGCGGAACGTCCGGCCCATAAATCGGAGTTCCAACGGCTGAAGGGCCTTGGCGAGATGGACTACGACGAACTCGGCGGCACGACGATGGCCGCGGCTCAGCGGACTCTTTTGCGGGTGGAGATCGAACAGGCGGCCATTGCCGATGAGGCCTGCAGCATTCTTATGGGTGACGACGTGGAGCAACGCAAGCAGTTTATTGTCGATAACGCCGGCGAAGTAAGGTTCCTGGACATCTAAATGACCGACGTTCTGCTACCCGGTGGCGCCGGGGACGACGGTGGGGACGGGGCGCGCACCGGGATCGAGCCGATCGAGATAAACGTAGAGATGGAACGCTCCTTCTTGGAGTACGCCATGTCCGTTATCGTGCAGCGCGCTCTTCCGGACGCACGGGATGGGCTGAAGCCGGTGCACCGCCGCATCCTCTATGCGATGCACGTCCAGAACTATCGCCCCGACCGGCCCCACGTTAAATGCGCCAAGGTTGTAGGCGAAACAATGGCCAGGTTCCACCCGCACGGGGACATGGCCATTTATGACGCCCTGGTCAGGATGGCCCAGCCGTTTAGCCTGCGTGACCCCCTGATCGACTTCCACGGCAACTACGGCTCGCAGGATTTTTCGGCAGCCGCAGCACGCTACACCGAGTGCCGGCTCTCACCTTTGGCGATGCACATGCTCGAGAGCATCGACGAGGAAACGGTCGACATGGGCCGCAATTATCTGAACGAAGACGACGAGCCGACTGTGTTGCCTTCACGGTTCCCGAACCTGTTGGTGAATGGCAGCCAGGGGATCGCAGTCGGTATGGCGACCAACATCCCTCCCCACAACCTGGGTGAAGTTATCGACGCCGTCACGCACCTGATCGACAACCCTGAGGCGACGGTCGAGGACCTCATGAGGTTTGTAAAAGGGCCCGATTTCCCAACTGGCGGGCTTATTCTCGGGCGCCAGGGGATCCTCGACGCCTACCGTACCGGTCGCGGCTCGATACGTATGCGCGCGACGGCCACGATCGAAGAAACTCGCAACGGTGCCCAGATCGTCGTGACCGAACTGCCCTATCAGGCCAGTCCGCGTGCCGTACAGGAGCGCATTGCTGAACTGGTCAACAGCCGGGAACTCGAAGGCATCAGGGATATACAAGATCTCTCCGCTGGCGTCGAGACCAAGATCGTCATCCCTCTGAAAAGGGACGCCAACGCGAACGTCGTCCTCAACAACCTCTTCAAGCTGACGCCGCTACAGACCAGTTTCGGGGTCAACATGGTGGCGCTCGTCAACGGCGGGCCGCGGACGCTCAACTTGAAGTCAGCGCTCGAAGCCTACGTAGCCCACCAGGTCGACGTCGTAAGGCGCCGGTCCGAGCACAGGCTGCGGCGCGCGCAGGCAAGGGCGCACATCGTCGAGGGGCTACTGAAGGCACTGGACATGATCGACGCGATCATCGTGGCGATCCGAAGGTCCGAGAGCCGAAGTGAGGCTCGCGAGGCTCTTATGGCGGCGCCCTTCGAGTTCAGCGAGGTGCAGGCCGAACACATCCTGGATATGCAGCTCTCCCGGCTTACCCGTTTGGGGAGGGCGGATCTCGAAGAAGAGATGGCGAAGTTGCGCCAGACCATTTCCGAGCTCGAAGCCATCCTCGGCGACCAGGCGTTGCTGAACGGGGTTGTCAAGACGGAGCTGGGTGAGATAAGGACGCGTTTTAACTCCCCGCGGCGCGCTGTCATAACCGTCGATCCCGGTGAGATGGCTCCCGAAGACCTGATCGACGACGAAGACCTTGTGATCACAATGACGCGCGCTGGTTACATAAAGGCGGTGGCTGCATCCACGTACAGGACCCAGGGCCGGGGTACGCGCGGCATGCGGGGCACCAACCTGCGCGAGGCAGACATCGTCGCCAAAGTGATACACACGACGGCGCACGCCTTTCTGCTGTTCTTTTCCAACCTGGGCCGCGTCTACCGCTTGCGTGCCTTTGAAGTGCCGCTCCAGGAACGCACTGCCCGCGGTACGGCCATCGTCAACCTCCTCCCGTTGGCACCTAATGAGCGCATTCAGGCCCTTGTCGACACTCGCGAGTTCCAGTCCGACAGGTACCTGTTATTCGCGACGAAACAGGGCCATGTGAAGAAGACGGCCTTCTCTGAGTACGACAAGAGCCGCCGGGATGGCCTGATAGCGCTCAACTTGCGCGAGAGTGATGAACTAGTGGCGGTGATAGTCACCGCCGGGCAAGACGACATTTTCATGGTGAGCCGGGCCGGTATGACGATCAGGTTCTCGGAGCAAGATGTCCGGGCTATGGGCCGTGACGCAGCAGGCGTGCGCGGGATGGGGATGCGCACCGGTGACGAGGTGGTGGCAGCCGACATAGCACGCGACGAAACGGGCATCCTCATGGTCACGAGCGCGGGCTATGGCAAGAGGACCCAATTGCACCACTTCCATCGCCAGAACCGGGGAGGCCTGGGTGTCAGGGGCATCCGCCTCACCACCAAGCGCGGTGGCGTTGTGTCCGCGTTCACCGTGGGGCTTGACGACGAGATCCTCGTCATCTCCTCCTCGGGCGTCGTAGTGCGGTTGGCTGCTCGGGACATTTCCAGCCAGGGGAGGGATGCGACGGGCGTCAGGGTTGTGAGCATCGACCCGGGCCAGGAGGTCGCCTCGGTAGCCCCGGTCCTCGCTGTCGAGGAAGATTGATGGCCGACCCTGTCCCGCGGCAACCAAGCCGTCGCGAGAGGTCGTCGGCAGGCGGTCCCCCGACCGAGGCTGCGCCAGCTGTCACTGGATGGGGCCAGCCACCAAACCGGTCACCACGCGACGCGGGTCAGCCGCCCAAGGCGCCCTATTTCCCGCCCTGGGATGTGGCGGGTGCGGCGCCGACCCGGGCCGGTGGTCCTCCCCGAGGGCCGCGGGGGGGTGCCCCTGCCTCGGCACCAGGCCGTCCCGCTGGGCCCGCACAGGCCACCGCGGTGCAAAGGCCACGTCCCCCGGCCGGCGCCGGGGCGCCAGGGAGCCGCTCTGGGCCTCCCGGTGCCGCGGTCATCCGTGGCCAGGGCCGGGCGCCCGCACGTGATACGCGCAACCGGCTCGTGGTGCGCCGTGTCAACGCGGTGAGCGTGTTCAAGGTCTCTGCCGTCTTCTACTTCGGCGTGCTCGTGGTGATGCTCATCGCTGGCACAGTGCTGTGGAACGTAGCCGCTGCCCTCGGGGTAATCGACGACCTCGACAAGGCGATCCGATCCCTGTTCGCCCTTTCCACGTTCAAGCTGCACCCCCTTGTCGCACTCGGGTGGGCGGCGGCGATCGGAGGAGCGCTCTGCTTCCTTGGAGTCGTGGTCAACGTCCTTGCCGCAATCATGTACAACCTGATCAGCGACATCGTCGGCGGTGTCAAGGTGACCGTTGCCGCCGACAAGCACGACTGATCCCACCGTGTAATCTTGATTGCCCGGCAGGGCCGCCGGCGTGCGGCCGCCAGTGCCAGGGGCTATAGCTCAGCCGGTTAGAGCGCAGCACTGATAATGCTGAGGTCGGTGGTTCGATTCCACCTAGCCCCACTCACTCACTCAACAAGACCGACCCGGACGACCGCTCGAATTCCGGCGTCAAATTTGGGCAGTACCAAATGCGAACGTTATCCGGTGCTATCAGGAGGTAGCGCACCCGCTGCTGCCGACCGTGCCGCCAGTAGACGCGATCCCAGCAGGGACCCAGTTCCCATTCACGATCACGCCGGCTGGATTGTCACCCGAAACGTAAAAGGCAATCGCATCCTGTGCCACGGTCTCCACCTGCGTTATTGATGGGCAACCGCTGATACTGATCTGGTCCGTCGGAACGAGGGTGCTGTTCTCCGGAAGTTCGGGGACAGCGCACCCGTTGACATACGTCACGGTAGTAGCAACCGCCGCGGCAGGTACCCAGTTGCCGTTGATGATCAGACCGGCGGGCTGGTCTCCGGCAACGAACTGGCCGAGCGCTTGTTGCGCCGCTACGGACACCTGCGTTGGCGACAAGCAAACTCCAACGAGAGCAATCTGGTCCGACGGCAGAGGCGGCGGCGGGTTAGTGGGGTTGGCGGCTAGGGCCATCCCTGCGGACCCAAGGACAAGCGGTAGCACGATAATAGGGATGGCGAGGAAACGCTTTAGGTGCAGCTGATGGGTGTACAACGTTTTCTTCCTTTCTTTGTTTGTGCTAAAGGACCAGCCGCTCCACCTGTTTGTTAGAGCACAGACGAGCGCGCCTGGGTGTCAACGGCGGCGGGAACGCCTCGCCAGATGAGCTGGGACGTAGCGAGGAGGGCGGCGTGAGGCGTGAGGCGTCTTGGCTCCTTTCAGGCGCTGCGAGGTCGGGCAAATACTCGCACCACTCCCGACGGCGGTCAAGATTCGGCGGACGAGTTGAGGCACCGAGCAGCCTGCCCCGTTGCTATGGCCCGCAGCCCCTACTCAGCACGGCGCGCCGACCCTTGTCGGTGGTCGAACTGCTTCTTGACGGGATGCTTGCGATCGTCCCTGTGTACTAATGGACCCGAACCATGTTACAAATGGGCGGCCCTGATGTCGACGAGGCATTGGCGACCTATGAGGCGCTCGGCCTCGGGACCTGACGCGCTAAGCGATATCATAGGCAACCGGTATCGCACCGCGTCTTGGTGGTTTCGAGCCGGCTAGCGGTCGGCCTAGTGGTGCCTGGGCCGGGACCGGTCGGGGCAGGCAAGGGGTTGAGCATGCGCGAGAATGACGCGAAGGGGCCCGAGGCTCCCTCTTCTGCGGTCGAGGTTGCAGCCCTCCTGGCGGGTGCACCGCCAGAGCGGCACGTGCACAACGCGATTGACCAGATCCGAGCGCATCTCAAGTCCAGTGGGCAGCGCCTGGTGGTGTTGGACGATGACCCAACCGGCTCGCAGTCTGTGCACGACGTGCCCGTGCTGACCGCGTGGAGCGTGAGCGACCTAAGCGCGGCCATGGAAGGCCCCGACAGGGTCATCTTTGTCCTAACCAACAGCCGCAGCATGGCAGCGCCGGAAGCAGTTGGCGTGATCCATGAGGTCGCAACCAATCTGAATGAGGCTGCGCCTCATTTAGTCCAACAGATCAGGTTCGTCAGCCGAAGCGACTCGACGCTCCGAGGCCATTTTCCGGACGAGACGGACGAGCTCCAGGCCGTCGCCAGTGGCGGCGCGCGCCCTTACAATGGCGTGTTGCTGTGCCCGGCCTTTTTCGAAGCGGGGCGCGTTACGATCGACGACATCCACTGGACGACAGTGGGCGACCGATTAGTCCCGGTGGGGGATACCGAGTTCGCACGAGACCGAGCCTTCGGCTACACCAGTTCCAACCTTCGCGACTGGGTCGTCGAGAAATCAGGAGGACGGATTGGGCGCGACGACGTAGCGAGCCTGTCACTCTCCGCGATCCGGCTCGGAGGTCCACCTGCGGTGCGTGACGCGTTGGCGCAACTCGACGGAGGACAAACCATCGTCGTCAACGCCGCAGCGTACTCGGACCTAGAGGTCGTCGTGCTCGGACTTCTCGAGGCGGAGTCGCAAGGGCGCCGTTTCATTTGTCGCACGGGACCATCCTTTGTCAGGGTACGTGCTGGTATCCATTCGCGCGGTCCACTAAAGACCTCCGACCTCTACCCGGACGGGGCGCGGAGTGGGCACGGACTGGTGGTGGTTGGATCGCACACTGCCCAGACATCTCGCCAGATGGCGGCCGCTACAGGCCATTGCGTATTGGCGGAGTGTGAGATCCAGGTGCCCCGTCTTCTCCAAGACGATACTGCATTCGCTGCAGAGGTCGATCGGGTGATCACCCAAGTAACGGCTGCACTACGCCAACAAAACGTGCTTCTGTTTACAAGCCGGACTGTCGCGCCGACCTCGGAGGCAGCAGGAGCGCTCACGGCGAGCGCTCGAGTATCAAAGGCTCTGACTGCCGTCGTCGCTGGGATCGTCCCGCGCCAGCCTCTACGATGGCTCGTTGCGAAGGGTGGGATTACGTCATCTGATCTAGCGACCAGGGGCCTTGGGGTGCGCGCAGCGCGCGTCCTAGGACAAATCTTTCCCGGGATGGTCTCGGTGTGGCGGCTAGAAATTGGCGGGACAAACACAGTGGGAATGCCCTACGTCGTGTTCCCGGGGAATGTCGGTGACGACTGGGCCCTTGTCCGCGTTTTGGAGACCTTGCAGGCATGCACTGCCCAGCTAGAGGCCGATTGATGTTAGGCGTAGGCGTGGACCGGCTATTAGAGGCATCGCGGGAGGGCCGCGCGATTGCTGCCTTCTCCACGTACAACCTCGAACTGACTCAGGCGATCTGCCGGGGCGCCGAGGCATGTGGTGTGCCGGTAATCCTTCAGGCAGGTGCGAGCGCCTTTCGTTACGCGGGGCGGGACGCGCTAGCCGCGGTCGCGATGGACGCGGCGAGACGCGCCGAAGTCGAGGTGGGCGTTCACCTGGACCACTCACGGGATCTCGCAGAAGTAAGTTGGTGTTTGCAGCACGGCTACACGTCTGTCATGTTCGATGGCTCTGCTCTTTCGTTCGGGGACAACGTCACCAGCACACGGCGCGCGGCCGACGTTGCCCACGAAGCGGGTGCCTGGATAGAAGGCGAATTATGTGGCATCGCCGGCGATGAAGACGTCAGTGATCCGCTGGCGGTCACCGGACGAATGACCGATCCCGATCAAGTGGTGGAGTTCGTCGCCGCTACAGGGGTCGACGCTCTCGCGGTCTCGGTGGGTAACGTCCACGGAATACCGGAGCGCGTCGTCGATCTCGACATGGCTCGTTTGCGCGCGCTTAAGGCAGTCAGTCCAGTTCCCCTCGTACTTCACGGTGCGAGTGGCCTTTCAGACGATGTCCTCGACGCTGCCGTCAGGTGCGGTGTAGCAAAACTTAACATCAACAGCGAGCTCCGTGAGGCTTTCCTCACTTCGCTAACAGCTGGCCTGGCGACCGGTCCTGCGCAGGTTGGCTACGGGATCGAGGCGGTCTTCGGGCCAGCGCGGGCGGCTGTGGAGCAGATCGTAACGAGAAAAATTAAATTGTGTGCTGGCGAAAGGAGCCATCCATGAACGGTGGGGAGAGCGGCCAGGGCCGCCGCCGAGTCGCCTGGCTCGGGCTCGGGTCGATGGGAACTCCGATGGCGCAGCGCCTGCTTACGCCTGAATTCGAACTGCGCGTCTTCGACGTGTCGGCCGAGCGTGCGCGGGTGTTCGACGGCACGTCCGCCACCGTCGCGCAGTCCGCGAAGGCAGCGGCAAGTGGAGCCGACACGCTCGGGGTCATGGTGGCAACGGCAGAGCAACTCGAAATCGCACTGTTTGGTCCGGAGGGCGGAGCTAGTGCCCTAGCGCCTGGTGCCACCGTTCTGCTGATGAGCACCGTCGGCCCGGACGTAGCGCGCGCACTCGAGCGCAGGCTTGCCGATCGCGGTGTCAGCGTCCTTGACGCCCCGGTGAGCGGCGGTGTCAAACGAGCGGCAAGCGGAGATCTTCTTATAATGGCGAGCGGACCTTCGGAAGTCCTCGAGTCGGCGCGGTCGGTCCTCAACCGTCTCGGCAGCCGTGTCGCTAACGTTGGCGACGAAGCGGGATCCGGGCAAGCGCTCAAGCTGGTCAACCAGTTACTTTGCGGTGTGCACATCGGGGCGGCGGCGGAGGCGCTGAACCTTGCAACCGCGCTCGGGCTAGACGCAACCAAAAGCTGGGAAGCGGTACGTACCGGCGCTGCTGCCTCGTTCATGTTGGATGACCGAGGCCAAAGGATGCTCTCGAGGGAATTCACGCCAAGCCGCAGCGCCCTGAACATCTTCGTCAAAGACATGGGCCTGGTCCTCAAGGCCGCAAGGGATAGCCGGACGCCCACCCCCATCGCGGGCGCCGCCGAGCAACTCTACCTAGCGGCAGCATCAGCGGGGCTCGGGGACCTTGACGACTCCTCGCTCATATCGCTATTCGATCGAACGCCGCAGTCAGCTGATGGCCGTTAGGTGGCCTCATGGGGATCCTCGATCACAAGCGAGCCGTCGTAACCGGCGCTGGTCAGGGCATCGGGCGCGGCATCGCGGTGCGCTTCTCGGCCGAGGGCGCCACCGTTGGCGTAGCCGACATATCATCCGAAAATGCGTGGGCCGTCGCCCGTGAGATCGAGGCTGCGGGCGGAGCGGCTACCGCTCTGGTCATGGACGTACGAGACCGTACGGCGGCAGAGAAGGCCATATTCGACTTCGCCGGCCCCCGGAGCGAGCTGGACATCTTGGTAAACAGTGCCGGGGTCATCCAAACCGGGCCGTTCCTCGAGATAGACGGAGCGTGTTGGGACTACATCATGGACGTGAACTGCAAGGGCACGCTGTGGTGCTCCCAGGCGGCCGCCACGGTGATGATCAGGCAGGGCCGTGGCGGGAGGATCATCAATATCTCCTCCCAGTCAGGCCGGCGCGGGGAGGCAAACGCCGTTGTCTACTGTGCCAGCAAGGCTGGCGTAATAAGCATGACCCAGTCGATGGCGCTGGCATTGGCCGCTCACGGCATTACTGTCAATGCCCTGGCACCGGGCGTCGTGGACACACCCATGTGGGACGACATCGACCGCCGGGCGACGCAGGCTCGTGGCGAACCGATAGGGGAAGCCAAACGCAGGGCGGTGTCCACCATCCCTATCGGGCGTATCGGGCGGCCTGAAGACGTCGCGGGGGCGGCCCTGTTCCTGGCCTCGGACGATGGTGAGTATGTCACCCAGCAATGCCTGAATGTTGACGGCGGCAACTGGCCCAGCTGATCCTGCTGACGCCGATCACCTCGAGATGCCTGGCCGCTACTCATGCAACTACTAAATTGATGGAAGCACTTGCGTCTAGCGGAAGGGAGCCGAGCAATGAGCTCAACCGATGGGTTGATCGCCAACAATGCCAGTTATGTCGCCGGGTTTACCAAGGGGAGCCTTCCTCTGCCCCCGGCCAAGAAGGTGGCCGTCCTGGCTTGCATGGACGCCCGCCTGGACCC
>Ga0302325_10002521_pt1 | contig 44388 bp, 43 predicted proteins | sample Palsa_T0_2_FD_201948 | JGI IMG/M metagenome (GOLD analysis project Ga0302325, IMG submission 201948) | Peat permafrost microbial communities from Stordalen Mire near Abisko, Sweden - Palsa_T0_2 | ecosystem: Environmental > Terrestrial > Soil > Palsa > Peat permafrost | place: Sweden: Abisko... | reverse complement strand
GGGCATTCTGGTGAAGGTCCATTCGTGCGACTCCTGCGAAGCAGATTGGTCAGCACCATCAGCTTCTCCGGTCTTGCTCGAATGGACAATTCACTTCTTGGGAACAACGTGTTGAAAGATCACAGGTACCCCACCACTCCACCTAAGGGGGTGTGGTTCTCCGGGACCACTCCACCTAAGGGGGGCACCTACCACTCCACCTAAGGGGGGTACTAGTCTCCGATGTGGGTCTCCGATGGATATTAGTCTACGATGCCCAATCTCAGATACCGCCACAAGCGGTGATCGTAGGTGAGCGAGTGAGGCTTTTACACATCCAAGAGCGACAGCAAATCTGTCACGGGAAAGCAGTCATGATAGGGAGCAATAAGCAAAGTGAATGGAAGTCTCAAACTCGCAGAGCCGCAGCCGTTCGCAGATTGGCTCTCCAAAGCGAAGCGGAAGTTCGTCGGTGCCACGATACACAATTCCGGTCAATTTGCCGTCGCAGTAATGAATCACATTGACGTGTATCTTTTCGATGACTTTTTCGATGCGGCTGAATTCGCTGCAAAAGATTCAAAGTACCGACTCTACGATCTATCCGAAGAGCCTGTTCACAAAACAACCTTGATCGCTGGCAACATCAAGTCGCAGTCAGACTACGAAGATCGCCTATGGGAGAAGCGCCAAGCGCGTCAGAAGGGTGCAGAGGCGCGTCAGGGACAGGCGTAGAGGCGTTGGAAAGGGCGTGGAGCAAGTCACAGACACACACATATAACCACGATCACCCGCAGACAACCTCACCATTGACACTCTTTGTCATTTCACAAACTGAACTAGGCTGATAGAGTAAGCCCACCAATGGCGCATCTACGAGCACTTCCGCAGCGCTTCTGCAAGGAATGCGAAGCCTCGGTAGGAAAGGGTAAGAGCTACTGTGCGCCGTGTCGTACAATGCGCCGCGTCCGTCAGGGGCAACTGACTTACGGACCTCAACTCCCGCCCGGGTATCATCGAGGTTGCGCACCCCGCCCGCCCCGCATCTGCCAGAACCCGTTCTGCGGCAAAGAGTTTCACGGCAGATACTACGGTTGGAGAGACAAAGGCGGCGCCCGCAGACAGAAATTCTGCTCGCAAGAATGCAGCGGCTCTCTAAGATATGGCGGCGTTCTCGGTTGCATCATCATCTCAGCAGTCAGCGAAGCGCGTCAGTCCTTGAAGCGTGAAGCGTCTGAAATCTTAAAAGAAATCCGCAGAGGGCAAGCGCAGCTAAAACGCGAAGACTTTCTAAAGCGGAATCGAGCAGGTAGGCGCTGCAAACTTTGTGGTGAATGGTTCAAGCATGGCGGTGACGTCAAGTATTGCAGAGACTACTGTGCGACCTGCCGTGATCGCGGACTCAGTTTTGATCGGTTTGAGAAGTTCGGTTGTGCTTGGGAAACGGTCAATCCTCGCATCGTCTTCGAGAGGGACAACTGGACGTGTCAGCATTGCGGTTATGCAACTCCCGAATGGCTGCGTGGATTAGGCGCTGAAGGTCCAACACTGGATCACATCTTGCCGATAGCAAAGGGTGGAGCACACAGCTATGCAAACACTCAATGCCTTTGCCATACATGCAACAGCATCAAGAGCGACCGCATAGATCGCGAACCAAAGCTGATAGGAGTAGAGGACTTCACACCCTACAAGGTAGCCAAGATACCAGCAGGGCAGAAGCGTGACCAACAGCCACCGAAAGAGTGCGCATGTAGATGCGGAGCGATGTTCACTCCATTTGTGGACGGCAATGCTGACTACAAGATCGGTCATTGGAGCCGTACCCCGGAACGCAAGTATCAGCAGCACATCACTGAGCGCAAGCGTATCGACAAAGAGCCGCTGACGTTTGATGAGTTCGCAGCGACATGCCAGTATAGCCATGTTGGTGAGTCAAAGCCCTACACGTCTCTCGGTCCACTTCTGCCTGGCTCCCGTCTTGCAAAGAAGCTGGCACGCAGCCGAGCATCGAGAAATCAGCGTCGCTCTGCACGAGTAGCAGCCCGTCGTGACGCTCGTGTCCTTGCACGCGCACACGCCGCTATCATCAGCGCGTCGGCTCTGGTCGCCAGTTTACAAACCGTTTAGAATCAAGCGGATAGCCGGGTCACTTTTGCTTTCGGCAAAAGGCTGACCTGCGCTACGTGCGTCAAATAATGTGCGACCCCCTGAATCCGCTTTAATACCCGCTCCTTTAGCCCGCCTTTAGGCGCGTTAACTTCTCTGTGCTGAGCGCCCTGCACGGATTAAGCGCCATTTAATACACCGTTTAATACCCGTCACAGCCAGCCGTACACAGTGATACCACCCACAATGCTGACGATCCTTCACCTCACGGGAAGAAACCGCCACGGTCAACGACTGTGCAAAGCGTCATGCGCCTGCGGTGCGGAATTCGAGACGATACATAACAACGTTTTGCGCGGCAGAACTAAGTCGTGTGGTCACTGCGGTAAGCCAGCGAAAGAACCGAAGCAGAAACCTACTCAGAAAGTGACGTCGGAAATCAAGCAAGACTGCGCATCGGCTTTCGAGCGTGGTTCCGTCGCGTGGTTTAACGATCAGATCGAGAGCAAGGAACGAGCAGCGCTTGCCGCTGAGGTGCGCGTCAAAGAACTGCAAGCGGCAATGGCTGATTCTGAGTCTACTGATCTTGACTTGCTGAAGCGTTGGAATGCCGAGAGCACTGCCTTTGAGAAACTGAACCGCCAGATCGCCCGTTTGCAGACAGCAAGGGACAAAGCAGAAGCGTCCGTGCACAAGGACGAGCGCTCACTCGCAGAAGTCAACCGCGACAAGATCGCAGCACTGCGGGGTCGGAAATGACCTACGTAGAGACAGCGAATCAGTACATCGAGGATGTTCTCTCGGGCAAGATCATTGCCTGCAAGTGGACGGTGCTCGCGTGCCAGCGCCAGAAACACGATCTCGCAAAAGATTGGCATTACTACTTCGACGCTGATGCAGCGAACGACGTTTGCTCCTTCTTGGAATGCTTGACACACGTCAAGGGTGAGCACGGCGGACAGAATCTCGTGCTGCAACCGTGGCAGTGCTTCTATGTGACGACTGTATTCGGATGGAAATTGAAGTCGAACGGTCGCCGTCGCTTCCGACGCTCACTCCTATTCTGCGGCAAGGGACAGGGCAAGTCATTCCTGTCATCAGGTCTCGGACTGTACATGCTGGCTGCTGACGGTGAAGCGGGCGCCGAAGTTGTCTGCGCAGCCCGCGCTACGGATCAAGCTCGTCTCGTCTTCGATACAGCGCGTGACATTTGCAGAGCGAATCCGAAACTCTGCGAGATGTTTGGTATCCACGTCTTGCAGCACACCATCGTCCAGAAGTCCTCTGCTTCGACAATGAAGCCAGTCAGCGCACAGGGAAAATCTCTGGCTGGCAAGATTCCGCACTTTGCCTCTTGCGATGAAACGTGGTCGCATCGTGACCGTGAAGTCGTTGACGAGATGGAGCGCGGCACAGATAAGCGGACCAATTCTTTGCTCAGCACGATCTCACACGCTGGTGAAAATCTCTCTTGTGTTGGCTTTGAGCAGTACGTATCGGCTCAGAAGATCCTCACAGGTGAGCACAGCGACGACCGAACGTTTTGCGTTCTCTATTCCGCGGACGGACTCGATTGGAAATCAGAAGAGGCACTCTACGCGGCTAATCCGAACCTCGGTATCAGTGTCTACGCCGACACGCTTAGAGAAGCGCAGCAGCGGGCAATCAACATTCCATCTCTGCAATCCGCTTTCCGTTCTCACAACTTGTGCGAGTGGATTTCAGCAGACATGCAGTGGGTCGAGACGAACAAACTCCTCGCCTGCCGTCAGCGTGACTTGCGGATGGAAGATTTCAAGCACTGGCACGTTGGTGAACATGAAGGCGTGACTTCTCCAGACATGCTGCGCCCGTTCGTGCTCGGTCTCGACCTTGCTAGCAGACAAGACTTGGCGGCGGCGATCTTCTGCACGATTGGATTTCTCGATGGCATCGCGCACTACTACCTGTTCGGAAAATACTATCTGCCGTCAGAAACGGTCGCTGCTTCTCCGATTTCTCAGTACAAAGGCTGGGCGCAAAAGCAAATCTTGACGGTTCACGCTGGACCATCGAACGACTATGCGCAAATTGAGGGAGACATTCTCGCGCTCTATCGTCAGCACATGGGCTACGGCGCAATCACGAACGAAGACGGTTTTTCATTCAAAGCAATCGCGTACGACAACTGGCAAGCGCAGCAGATGTCTGGCAACTTAGAGAAGGCTGGAATCACTGCCGTACCTTTTCCGAAGAACGCGAAGACGTACAGCCCCGTTATGGACTGGTTCACCAGTCTTGCACTTGCTGGTCGGATTCACTTTGCTCACGATGATGAAGTTCTGCTCTGGTGCTTCAGCAATGTCGTTGCGCACCGCGATAGCAATGAGAATCTGTTCCCGAACAAAGCCAACAAGGACCCGCTGCGAAAGATTGACGCTGCAATCGCTGCGCTCTATGCATTGCGCCTCGCAATGGCGCCAGACCTGCTTGTGCCGCCGGTGACGAGCGATGTCAAGTGCACATTTCTCATGGAGGACGGCAGCGTTATGGAGTCAAGTCCTAACGGTCTTGTTCAGACTCACAAGCCTTTGGAGCGGAAGAGAGAAGGCATTCACCCCGGAGACTCACAGGGGATGCTGCGATGAGCGCTTTCTGTTCAGAGCCGGGGTGCTTTTGCATCACGCAGACAGGTAGGTTCTGCGACAAGCACAAGACGGACAACTATCTGCGTCGGATCATTCGCCCTGAACTGGACAAATGGTACTGCAAGCGTGCGTGGCGAGACCGCGTGCGCCCGATGCAGTTGCGACGAGAACCAATCTGCGAGCACGTAGAGAAAGATGTGCGATGCGCAAAGCCAGCAACAGATGTCCACCACAAGGACGGCTCATGGAAGACGACAGGAAACTGGCGCCTGTTTATTGACTCAGAGAATTTGCAGTCACTCTGCCACGAGCACCATAGCAAGATCACGATGGAGGAAAACTTGCAATGCAGAAAAGCATAGTCGTTGAACACCAAGAGGGTGGGGATTGGGCGCTGGTACTTGTGGCATCGCGGAATGACTACGGTCGTCGGTCCATAGTTCCAATGATCTTCGCGAATAAGGGCTGTGGTCTGTTCGCAGTCGCGCCAATGCTTCACCAGTGGATGAAAGCAGGACTTATTTTTGTCTATGATCCGCCTCCGGACCGCCGCGAGGAACTGCTCAAGAATGCAGTCATCGAATTTGTGCGGCAGTGCGCTCTCCGATCTTTCATCTGTGACCGCTCGCGCGTCGGCATCGTCGCCAGAGCGAAAGCGCGGCGTGATGACTTTGACAAGCCCCCGGAAGGGTTTGACCTGAGCAGCGCAACAGAACCCGCATTCTTTTGGTTGTGCTCGAAGTCTGAGACCGCCGTCCAAGCTATGCGGGTTGCTCGATACCTGATTGAGAAAAACAAAATTGGTGAACTATCTCAGGGTGAGCGCGAGTCTATCGGAGAAAAGTTGCTCACAAAGGGCGAAACGCTGAAGAACGTATTTCAAAGGAGCAGATGACATGCCATTTCTCGACTTAGCCAAAGCAATCTTGAATCTCGCGCCGCCTAAACCGTCGGCACCAATCGTGGTCGTGAGTTCCTTCAGCCCCGAAGAACTGCCGCTCGGATTCTTCAATGTCATCACGCGCTCCGGCAGGAAGTCTCTGGGGTATCGCGGCGGCTTCGTGACGTATGACTGTGGGACGACTGTGGTCGATGGGAAAAGAGTCACCCTTGATAAGCCGCTAGAGGAATTGCCAACCGTAAAACTCGATTACGGCCGCTCGAATGTGGCTGGCGGGTTCAGAGTCATCGAAACGGACTCACCCGATGACACCACCGGAGAAGTGAATTGGACAGGCATGCCCCCTTCCGGCGGCGTGACTTTGCGCTAAGCGCACCCGTCACAGGCACAGGACATTATGGGTCAGCGTGCTAGATGCTGACTGCGGTAAAACTCTCGCACTACGAAGGAGCACATCATGTTAGTCAAACACCTCTACGGTCCAAAAGTTGGTCAACAGTTACGTCCTGATCTTCCCCCCGGTGTCGAAGACATCAAACCTGAAATTGCAATACCACTCATCGGCGGCGGGTTCGCTGAAGAAATCAAATACAAAAACTACATCGAGCGCCTAGCGTCTCTCAGCAAAATGAATCAAGCTGCGGAGATTCCTCCGACCGTTCAGTGGGCGTGCGTTAAGGGTGCCATTAGCGAGCGTTATCACATCAGCGCCAAATGTTCTCGTGCCAACTGCACTTCGGTGCTTTACGATGCACCGCCTTCGCCGTCTCTTGAGGCGCTCACTTTCTGTCACAGTTGCGGCGGCTCTGCGCCTGAAAAGATCCCTGCTGCTGTGGCTGCTCAGTATCGGAACTTGTTCAAGGTGCCGTCTGAGATGACGGCTGACTTGTCGTCGTATTTCTACGCGGCGCGACCACAGCCGTCTCAACCTGTGGACCTACACGGTCCGCAAAAGAACGAGCAAGGTGTCATCGTCGGACCTCCGATAATCAGCAGCCACCCTGTGAATGCCAAACACAATAACTATGGGCGTGAAAATTTTCAGCCTACGCCAGGGGACGGGCAGAAGATGGACCTCACTCCGATCAATCCGGTGTTCAAGAAGAAATAGCCGCGTCACAGTTTAAGGATATTGAGAGAGGGACTTATGCTACTCAACTTCAACGCTGAAGAACGACAGCTTTTACAGAGCGTGGATGCCGTAATCGACATCCCGCGCAACACGAAGCCAGCGGTCGCTCGAAAAATCTACGACAACCTGAAGAGGCTCGTCAGCCAACTGCGTGGTCTGGCGCCTGTGCTTGAGGCTCGCGGGATTGGACTGCGCACCCAGAAAAAGATGACGGCTGCTGAAGTGCGAAACTTCGTCGCAGCGCAGTATCCCGCTGGTGCGCCATTTGAAGAGGTCGCACGGTGGCGGAAACTCGGCTACAGCATCGACTCGATGAACGCACTGCGTTTGGCTGACATCACACAACAGCTTCGACAGGGCAGCGGGCTTGAACCGTTGCCAATGAGACAAGAGCCGGGGCAGTCGCAAGATCCCACAGCGAGTCTCAGAGATGATGATGATGACGATATCTATCCTGAAGCTGCCGACCACACCAGAGCGGCTGCGCGGCACCGAGCGCTCGCAAGCAAAGCTAAGACGTTGGAGGAGTGCTCAGCGCATCACAAAGCAGCAGATTTGCACGATACAGCTTCGCGCCTGTATCCAGACTTGAACAGCAGATTAGCCGCCGCCGCTGCAAGTAAGAATCTCCGTCGGGAAAAAGAGAACTGCCTGTAATGTTCTACGGTCTCGAATGCGCATTGACTGCCCAGCGTGCTGCCGCTGAAGCGTTGGCGGAACACATGGCAGAGAAAAATGACGACAAGGGCTTTGCGCTTTTCGACGAAGTGCTGGAAGCGTCTCACATGGTGTTGGTGGTCATGAACGACCAAATTCGTGCGGCACAGAAAGCAAAGGTATGAGCGGAGCAAACAAATATACGATCCACACTCGGCTTGCAATGGCAGAAAATGCCATCGCTGAGTTGAAGAAAGAGAATGCAGAACTCCGCGTCCACTTGGCAGGCAAGTTGGAGACGCTGGTCAATGACGCAAAGAACGTCATTCAGGATTCAATCCGCATTCCGCAAGACGGTGCTCCCGGCAAAGATGGGCGTGATGGCGTCGATGGTGCGCCCGGACCTCGCGGTGAAGCTGGCAGCTTGACTGTCATACCTGAGTCCGAGATGGCGCAAGCAGTGCTTGACCTGCGCCGTGAGTTGAAAGAGAAGCACGCAGCAAAGATTGCTGTGATTGTCGAAAGGCTTGAGTACGAAAAGAGCGCTGGAATAGAAGGCAACGGCGCGTGGTTGCACCGCCATTTTGCGCAGATATTGGAGAGTCTGAAAGCCGACATCGAGAGGCTGCGCTAAATGGGTTTCGCTGAATTTCTAGACCTCACAAGTCGCTATCAGACGTACTTCGTGCCGCTTCCGGGGGATGTAGGAATCTTCGGTACGGTCTGCGCGGCATGGAGTCATGGCGGCGGTCAGGTTCGTGCATGGGCGAATCAGAGCGTTCCAGATTCAGATTGGGCTGGGGCGCCATCTAGCGGCGGCTGTTCGCCAATAGGGTTTGGATCACCGCTAATAATTTCATTCGATGCTGTGTATCTCAAGCCTGTACCGGATAACCCCGGCGACTTCTACGAGATCGCCCAAGACTTTTGTGTCGGTGCGCGGGTGAGTTTCGATGTGGTCGCCGGACCGTATGCCGCTGGCGGACAAAATTTGCAAGCAATCTAAAAGGAGAAAAACTATGGGAGTCCTCCCAAAACCACTTAGCAACGAGCAGTTAAACGAAATCAGGCGCAAGGCGCAGGCTGCGCAATCGCCCAGCGCTGAGCCACCGACTGCGGAGCAAGTTGCCTATGACTGCGGAATAAAGGGACTTGTGCCAATCGTCAAGCGTATCGAGGCTCTTGAGCGCCAAGTCAACGAGTTGACGGCAGCGCAAAGCCAGCGCCCTGCATAAAAGTTCAGTAACACAAGTGTTGGGGTCTCTTGCGCCCTTCACGATGTGTGGGCAAGAACTACGCGCTTGAATCACGCGGGAGTCGTGACCACACTGACAACTCGGCAATGCGGGCTGCGATGGGTCAACATCGCTGGTCGAAGGAGACTGAAGCCCGCGCCGACCCCTTTCTAGAGTTCTCGCAACTGGCTGCTTGGGAGAAACTGCCCCAGCCAGTCTGCGGGGAGATAGGAGACACAATGGCTTTCAACGTCGAACTAATCTACGACGACTACGTCGCATACTGTGAAAGAGTTGGCTGCAAACCCGCCTCTTACGCCACTTGGAAATTGCTCACCAAAAGTTAGCGTCACAATTCTCAAGAGATTATGGGTCCCCCACAGACCCGATTGGAGTGGAAGCGTTTGTTCAGTGAGAGCACGCTTCCGCTCCTCCCCTAAATTCTTATGACACTCAATCAGAGCGAATGGATCACGCGGCTGCGCAGCATCGTGAAGTCTTCCGACAGTTCACAGTGGGAACTTGGAGACGCACTCAGTCAGGGAGAAACAGCATACGGGCGCCGACCATGCTACGATCTCGCCCAGACTGCGACGGGATGGCACAGGGTCTCGCTCTACAGAATAGCGGGTGTCGCATCTTACTTTCCCAAGCCCTTGCGCTTCGAGAATCTCTCATGGTCGGTCTACGTTCTGCTACGCCCTTTTCCGTTGTCTTTTCTTGAAAAGTTTTTGCCGTCTGTAGCCGACTCTGCTCTCAGTGCGAAACTCATTCGTGAGAAGGCGGTTGCTGAGTACGGCAGTGATCCCCAGGAATGGCGCAAGCAAAAGAAATATCGCGCCGTTCGTATTGCGACCAGCCTGTGCGACAAGATCGTCGAGAAGTCCGGTAATGCGAAAGTTACGGCGCTCGTGACTGAGATTTTGGAGAGCTGGCTCATTGGGGAGAAATGTGAGCGCCAGCCAGCCTCCGGCAACAAGACTCAGGAGTGGAATCAGAAAGTGAAAGATGCGGGTAATGAGCCTGTAGAGGCAGAAAGGGTGCCTGTAGGAGACACGGACAGCGATGGGAACGAACCTGATGCTACTCAGACATGTCCGAAACCTGAGCCTCCCAGACCAGTCGAGGGTGATCTTTCCGAGCCTGCAACGCGCCGCTCTCCGAATGAGTATCTCGATGCTGAAGACGGGATTCATCGGCTTACGGACAGACCGACATACGATCAGCGCCGAGCGCAGCAGATCGCAGAGGGTGCAGAGCCGATCAAGAAGAAACTCAGAAAGCCAAAGCCTCGTGCCCTCCGGCTTCAGTGGACGCCATGCTCGAAGCCAATACGTGTAGAAAAGGGAGCGGTGACTTTCAGATCGCACAAACCGGATTGCTTTCGGACGCTCGAAGATGCACAAGCCGCCGAAGAGAAGAATTTCCAAGAGAAGGGTCATCGCGAAGAAGTCGTCTACTGCGTTGTGCCGTGTGATGCATATCACGTCAAACACATCTACAGCAGCGAAGTGCTGCAACGAAAAAGCGCTCCAGCCGAAGCCGGAGCGCTGAGTTAAAACGAAGAATTTCCTTACCGAGTGATCTTGAAGTCCGAATGCGCGTGACTGCGGAAGAGTTCGACGGTGCGACCCTCTTTGGCGAGCGCTAGTTTGTGCTCAGCCTCAGTAACGGCTCTCGTCACCGCTTTCTGAACACCCAGCAGATAGTGAAGATCCGCCGCAGCGTCTCGCGCCAGAAGCAGGCGCAGAGAATTTTTCTGGCTGATAGTTAACGTAGAGAGAAACTGCCCCGCGTGTGAGTGATGGTGAGTGCTATGCTTTTTTAAGGACATTCGATCCTCCTGTGATCGGGTGTTTTAGGGCTACGGCGCTGCTGAAACAGCGCCGCAGTCCGGTTGAGGTTTTAGCGCGACTTCTTCGGCAAAAAGTTCCGCGCCAGCGTGAGCTGGTCGGAGGACAGAGTGCCGAGGATTGCTTCGTCATAGGTATGTGGAACAACAAACCATGTTGGCAATCCGCGTGACTGAGGGTTCCCGATGGGCGAGTCTCCGCCGCCGTTCCAGCGCATAGCTAATACGGGATCGTTGTCCCAGCGTCCGATTGCCAGAACGCCACCGCCGTCTTGTTCGTCTTTCAGAACAGCAATGAGCGACCAGTGCAGTTTGGGGGAAGTGACTCTACTTGCGGGTATATATTTTGCAGCCATATTCAAGTTTCCTTTCACGTCGCCGTGACGACTTTGTACAAGATAGCATTCTACATGGCGTTAAGCAAGATGTAGTTGTGGATACTCACGAAGCATTGAAGTCATTGGGTTACAGCGATTGGACTCTGTTGACAGGTTCTCAGCCGCACACTACGCTTTTCGGCGTAGGGGAGGTGCTTGTGTTTTGCGATGCATGCGGCGCGGGATGCCCAGACGCAAGCGCATTTTGTTCCAAGTGCGGGCGCCCGTTTATCGCCAGTTCCTCCGCTCGGCGCCGCTTTGACACGAATGCCTTAACACGCCGTCAGACCGTGCTGATTGTGTTAGGAATCGTGGGGTTCCTCGTCATTTGTGGGCTCCTGACCGATACTTCTAAACCTACGCCTGCCGAAGAACAAACCACCACGACTGGCGGTTCCGGCAGCTATCTCAATCAGATGTGGAACATGCTTACGGAGAAGGCAACGCATGACTGTGTTGCGAGTAGGGGGCTCGGTCAATGCGAAACCGGGGAAGAACTCGATCCGTTCCGAGTTCGCTTGGTTTTGTTCATACTCGACGAGAAAGAGGTATGGCTTGGTCCAGATGACAATGGGTTTCGTACGCTTCAACCCGCCGGAGCCGACGCTCAGCGCCATAGGGCAGAAGTTCTCGCACAGTCAGGCGATTACAGCGGAGCAGCAATCTATTTCGCTCAGAGCCATGTGAAGCCAACAGAGGATCTCCGGCGCCTCTACCCTGATATGACAGCCGCGAAACTCTTCTACGAGAACAAACCAAACTCAGCCGTCTGGTCAGCAGTTGACAACAAGCGATGGTGTGGCGATGGCTGCTGGATGGTCTGGTGCGTTATTAAACCAGACAAAGAGCGAAACGTCGGTCCGATTGGCGGTTATTGGGAAGTGAACTTAACGTCGAAGAGAATAACAACGGTCGATAAAACAGCCACGCAGAAGTTTTTTGTCACCGACACGAACTGACGTGTTCAGCACAAAGCAACTGACTTCAGCGCCGTTGCTTTGACGGCGTAAATTCACGCGAAAAGCTGTCACTTATCTGTCACTGGAAGGGGCTAAAACAGCATCAAGGTGCAGCACATCAGAGCATATAAGTGGTTGAAAACTAACAAAATTGGCTGACGCTGAGGTGATTAAGAGTCAGTTGCTCTGCCAATTGAGCTACGCGCCCACGGCGGAATGCTTAGCGGTGGGACAATCCGTGATTGTAGCATCTCCCACGGGCGCGGTCATCGCTCGCGGCGCAATCAACTTTCATGGCAAATTAGCGGCGCGCCGTTTTCCATACATCGTTCAACCCGCTGGCTAAATTGTTGTTCTGGGCGAGTGGCAGCGCGTCCACATGGACAGGCACAGATGGGACCACCGGACATCTGCAAGCCCACACCTTCGGCACGCTCGTTTCGTGCAAGAAGATATCTTCGCGGGTGCTCTCGCGTTACACTTCCATTCAGATCTTGTTCCAATCGTGGTGGATGCCACCGGAGGTGATTATGCCTAAGAAGATTCTGCGCTTCGTAGCGATGATTTTTGTGACTTCCGCCTGGCCGTTGCTGGCGCAGACCAGCGCCCCGCCATCCAACACACCGCCCGCGTCAACTCCGCCGGGCCGCCGGGCCGGGCAGGAGCCCTGCTGGCGGCAGGCTGGCATCAGCCAATCGGTAATGGAACAGCATCACGCGATTGAACGCGACACTCATTCGCAAATCGAGGCTGTGTGCGAGAATTCGTCTCTCACGCCGCGGCAGAAGCAAGAACAAGTCAAGGAAATCCGGGAGCAAGCCCGGCAGAAAATCGATGGGCTGATCACTCCAGAGCAGCAGGAAACGTTGCACTCTTGCCAACAAGCGCGGGCGGCAAACCGTCCCCCCAATGAAGGCTATCATCGCCAAGGTGGACCGTGCGGGAACTTCGCTTCCTCGCAAGGGCGCCAAGGTTCCTCCAACGGCAACGCGGGCGGCGATAGCCCGCAGCCCCCGACAGACTCTCCGCAGCACTGACCGGGCTTCCGTTGAAAAGCCGGCCAGATCTAGGAACGCTGCCGGACTTCCGCAGCCAACTCGCCGGAAGTTTCGCTGGCCACGGGGCGAGGCGGTGGGAGCGACCCCGAGGCCATGGCTGGGCGCTTTTCGACCGTACCAATCACAGGGGCATCCTCCAGTCCATCGGCATAAGCCATGGAGACGAATCTCTGCTCGGAGCACAGACGGTCGATCAAACGTTGCTGCCAGCCGTTGAGCACCGCGTGAGGAAGAATGGAGAAATTGCGGAACATCCAAAGAAAGTACAAGCGCTGAAGAAAAGATGGCATTAAATAGCGCGGCCCGATGGGAGTTTGCACTTGCACTACACCGTCCGCCAATTTCTCGATCCACATAACTAGGCCCACCTGAGTATCCGCATTTGGCCAAAGCAAATCTAGGGCCGCCATTATTGCACCAAGGTCGGTGCCAAGGGAAGCGTTTTCTGAAAGAATTCAGCGAATTTGCTTGGAACGCGAGCTTTTCATGCCTGGCAACTGGATTCGGAGGATTCCGGGTTCGTTTTCGGGAGCATCAGTCGTGCGTTCAGGCGTGCCTCGCGGATGGTGCAGCGGGAGAAAACTAGATGGGAATCTCGGGCAATAAATCTATCCGCCGGATTTCGGCCGCCACGCCGAAGTCCTTGCCCGGCCCCTGCTCTATCCGCAGCACCCGGGCATGGCAGCACACCCAGCACTTCTCACCGGAGGTCAGTTCGGGCGGGAGAATGAGGATCAGTTCCATATCTGAGCCCTCCGCCATCCGAGCCTCGGTATAGAGGAACACGCCATTGGCGCTCAGATCACGAGTCTGAGCGGCCACTTCCGCGGTTTCTGGGGCAGCGCGAACACGAACGGGCAGCCGTGTGACGACTCGTCGTCGGGAGCGTCGATCGATCTTCGGGTCCATTAATTAGGGTTCATTAACTGGAGTCCAACAGCCGTGAACCAATCGCCAGCCAATGCCAGCACGAAGGTGCTTCGGCTCTCCGGCCAGAGTTTGCCAGTATAGACCAACTTTGCGCGGACGACGAAAAGCGTGCCTAGATTTCCGGGCGGCGAAGGCGTGCGGCCGGTACCACCAGGGCTTGCTCCATGGTGGGAACGTTGGTGCCTCGCAGCCTGACTTCCACCTCGTGCAGCTTTTCGGACTGGTTGGTCTGGTAGTAGGCCTGCACCAGAAGTTCCATGGTGAAGGGATTGTCCTGGTCTTCTTCCAGGAAGGTGATGGCTTCGTCGAACTTCTTCTGATCGATCAGGAGGGTTCCGGCCGCACCGTTGTAGGAGCGCTGAATCACACGGTTGCGGCTGCCGGCCGCCATGGCTTCGAGTTGCTTCAGAGACTTGTCGGCCAGCGCCGGGTTGCCCGCATGCGCGGCGCGCACCGCACGGTTGCGCAGAATGCGGGACAGCTCCTCATCCTTATCGGACTTTGAAATCGTGCTGCGATGTCCCAGAGCATCCTCGGCGCTCTCCAAGTATTTCAACGCTACGTTATCGTCTGCCTGATACTCGGCTAAGTGCCGGTAGGCCTGCGCTTCCTGCAAGTCCTGCTCTTTGGCGTGACCTGTCTCCGCAACTTCGAGGAAGACCTTGTCCGCCTCGGCGAACTTCCCGTCGCGCACCCAGGTCATTGCCTTCTGCATGCTATAGGCAAGCCGGTCGGCCTCGTTGTGGGCATAGCGAATGGCCTTGTCGTACTCCACCCGCGCCTGATCCTGGTTGCCCATGAGAGCGTAAGTATCTCCCAAGCCGACCTGGGAGGTGACAAAGTCCGGATCGATCTTCAGCGCGGCGCGGTAGTGCTGCAGCGATCCCTCAAAGTTTCCCGCCATGCGCAGCAGTTCGCCGTAGGAGTCCTGCGGGTTCGGTTCCTTGGGCAGCAGCGCGACATAGCGGTCCATGGCCGCAAAAGCTTTGGCAAACTGCCGGTTGCGCGCGTAGAGATAGGCCAAATCATTCAGCGCGGCGGGAAAATTCCTGTCGATGGCCAGCGCCTTCTCCATGATTTTCTGCGCCTGCTCATCGCCGTCTTCCAGCATCAGCCAGTTGCCGGCGAGGTAGAGCAGATGCTTGTCCTTGGGATACATTTCCAGCAGATCGTTCATAGCGGAAATGCCGCCGATGAAGTCGCCTTCCTGCACTTTGGCGATCCATGCGACCATCAATTGCTCTCCTGGGGGCAGCTTGGGCGCAAGCGTTTTGGCCTTTTCACGGGCAGCACTCACTTCCTCGGGATTGCTGCTGTTGAAGGCAATCCATGCCCACGCCACGGCCAGGTTGGAATCTTCCTTCACCGCTGCGCGCCAATCGTCGTTGCAGCGCTCGAGGTAGAGGTTCTCGTAGTCCTGCATGCCCTTCTCGTAAAGCGCGCGAGCCTGCGCCGACGAGGTGGTCACCGGCAGCGAAATCGTGCCACCCTGCTTCAGGTGATGGGCATAAACTGGCGCGGCAAAGCACACGCCAAGAATTAAAAGGGCGCAGATGGAGCGACGCATCGAAGTCTCCGCAACAGACGCTTTAGGGGAAGAATTGAGAGCAGCGTAACATCGGAGTAACCGGCAACCTAGTGACGGAAGGCGTACGACGGGCGGAAAAGGGTTGCGGAAACAGAGCCGTTCTCTGACCGGAAAACAAAAGCCCCTGCCGCAAGCGGCAGGGGACCGGAGGAGGTGCTGTCGGTTAGAAGATAATCTTCAATCCCAGCTGTATATTGAAAGCTTCGCCGGGCCCAATGCCGGGAGCGCCGTTGAAGTCGCCGATGGTGTCGCTGATGATGCCGCTGCCGGGACTGGTCGCGCCCACGCCCGAAGCGAGGTTGATGCGGTTGAATGTGTTGAACATCTCGTACCGGAACTGGGCCTTAACGCGCTCCGTGATCGGAATGTTCTTGAACACCGACAGATCCACGTCGGAGAAGCCCGGGCCGTAAATCTGGTTACGGCGCAGGTCGCCGCCGAAGATGTTCGGTCCCGAACAGGGCGCAGTCCCACCGTCGATGGCAGGCAGGCAGAACGACGCTGGATTGATCCAGGTCACGCCCGCCTTGCTGAATGCATGCGACACGCCGGCGAACGGATTGCCGATAATGTCATAGCCCGTGCGGAACTCGTCGAGTGGTTGTCCACCGTGGAAGGTCATCAGGCCGTTCAATTGCCAGCCATGGGTCAACCATTGCGGGCCGTGCGCGGAGCCGGGAATGTCCCACGCGAACGTCGCGGAGAGATTCTGCCGGGTGTCGAAGTCCCCGTTGCCATATTCCGCCTTCAGATTGGTGCTGTCGTAGGGGATGGCGCCGCGGTAGGCGCTGATATCGTCCAGTGTATGCGCCCAAGTGTAGGCGATCGAGGTCGAAACTCCATGCCAGGCTCGGAGCCGTAACGTGCTCTGCAGCGCGTTGTAATTGGACGTGCCGCTGCTGTTGAGCTGGTTGATCGAACTGAAGTCCGGGTATGCCGCGGCGTACTGGCCAAACTGGTTAATATTCAGCATAATCGAGAGCTTGCGGCCTTCGCTGCCGACGTAGCCAAGCTGGAACACGCCGACTCCGTTGCCGAAGCTTTTCTCGACATTCAAGTTGTAATTGAAGAAGTAGGGCGTGCGGAAGTTCTGGTTAACCCCGAAGACCGCGAAGGGCCCACCGGTGCAACCGGTGCCGGTTGGGCAAGTCAGAGTGGGGCCGAAGATGGCTTGATTTGGCTGCCAGGTGTAGCCTCCAGCTAACGTCTGCCCCCCTGAACCGGCGGTAAACGGCCCGATGTTGTAGACGGTGACCGGCTTCGGCCCAGCCGGATTGTCCTCCAATCCGTCGGCACCTCCATTGGGCGGACGGAAGTCGAGGAATGGATTCATGTTGATTTGGTCGTAGAAAACGCCGATGCCGCCGCGAACCACCATATCGTCGCGGCTGGTGGGCTTGTAGGCGAAACCGATGCGGGGAGCAATGTTGTTCCTGTCCGGCGGGAAGATCGAACTCGCACCGCTGCCCTGGATGACCAGCCCCTGGCCGGGGACGAAGTTTGCCAGATCCTTGCTGCCGTCATGAAGGGGGCCGTAGTAATCCCAGCGGAGGCCCAAGTTGATGTTCAGTCTGCTGGTAAGCTGCCAGGAATCCTGGCCAAAGAAGTCGATTCCGTTGACCACGACTTTACGCTCCGCATCGCCCACGGCAATCGAGCAAGGGCTGGCAGTGGGGCAAGAGAGGAATCCACCAAGGAAATCGGCCAGTGAGGCAACATTCGGATCGGCACACAAAGCCGCAGACAGAGGGCAATTTGTGTAATTGCCTTGTGTCCCGTCAAAAATAAAGCTCCCAAGTGAATGGCGATAATAGAACTCGTCCACATGCCCCTGGCGATACTCGCCGCCTACACGGAACTGATGCTTGCCGACGGTGTAGGAAAGGATATCGGTGAGCATCCCGGTGATATCGTTGCGTCCTTCTGGCGGCGTGATTCCTACCTGCTCAAAACCTGCGATCTGAATATTTGGCGCTCCCAGGATCGGGTTTCCGTTAATCAGAGCGTCGGGACTAAGATCCAAACCATAGGAACTCGTGTTGAAGCTGTGATTGGCGTCGTTGAAGATCTGATTGAAGTAGTTGACGCCGAAGAGAATTTGATTGGTCATCCTGGGACTCAACACCGTGTTCAGAGTCGCAGCATAGTTGTAGACATGGATGGGGGCCTTCTCGAAGTAGTACGGATCGTTCGAGCTCGCGGTTGCCAGCGCAGCACTGCCGCCCAGCGGCGCGATCTGATCGCCTTGCCCGCCAAACCAGCGAATTGAAAAATGGTTGTTGTCGTTAAAATTGTGATCGAACTTGATCACTCCGTTGTAGCTGTAGCCGATCGAGGGATTGGTAGCGAAATAGTTGCCGGACTGGGCCGGCAGGTTGTTGATGAGGCTGGGCCAGACATTTGCGATCAACTGTTGAGAAATCGGGCTCTCCGTGTAACCATTCGCCGCCAGCAGGGCCAGAGCGGCGTTCTGATAAGCCACCGAGGGTTCTGTGTTTAACCCCGATAAACCGATGGTGTACTTTTGCCTCTCAAAGCTAATAAACCAGAACGTCTTATCCTTGAAGATGGGCCCGCCGAGCGAGAAGCCATAATTCTCGTTGCGCAGCGGCGGTTTCTTGTCGGGCAAGCCTTCCGCCGCAAGCGCGCTCGGGTTGAAAAACGGAGTGGCTGCGCCCAAAGAGGTGTTCCGGTTGAAGTAATAGACCGAGCCATGCAACTGGTTGGTGCCCGACTTCAATACCACGTTGACAATACCGCCCGCATTCCGTCCACCTTCAGCGTTCGACTGCGTTTGCGCGGAAAATTCGTCGATCGCGTCTAACGGCATGATGATGCCCGCGATACCCGACACACCGCCTTGGTTTACCGCCGGAATGTTGTGCCAGAAGTCATTGTTATCCACGCCGTCAATCTGCCAGTTCATCTGATTCGCGCGGGTTCCATTGAGTGAACCGAAACCGCCGACCGAGTATCCGCCGTACCCGGGCTGAACCGCGGCGAACTGCGTGAAGTCGCGACCGTTCATGGGTACGTCTTCAACTTGCTCGTTGGGGAGGGTATTGTCTTGAGCTGCCGTCGTGGTATCGAGACTCAGTGCCGCAGCGGAGACTTCCACCGCCGTGGTACCCGCAGATCCCACGGTGAGCTTCACCGGAAGGGTATACGCACCTCCTGCCGTAACCGTGATCTTCTCGATATTCTCTGGTTTGAAACCCGAGGCTGTCACCGAGATCTTGTACGTGCCGAGCGGTAGATCCTGGAAGGCAAACGCGCCGTCACTGGTGGTGGTGGCGGTGATCGCAACGTCGGTGGCGACATTCGTCGCCTTCACGCTGGCATTCGCCACAACCGCTCCCGATTGATCCGTCACCGTTCCGTTGATCGCACCGCGGAAGGTTTGGCTATAACCCGCAACCGCAAACACCAAAGCCAGAACAATAGCAGCCCCTATTCGTCGCATCTACGCCTCCGTCAGAATTGTATCCACACGCCCAGTTCAGCAATCCCGAGCAACTGCTCACTAGCCAGTCCAAGGCATGTTTCCTGCCAAATAGTTTTGCACGTATCAGCCATATTTTTCAATGATTTATGCTTGGATGGCGGAAATGAAATACGATATGTCGGATACTTTTCGGGAAGGTATATGAAAATCAGTATGTGCTGCTGGACGTCCTTGAAAAATTTGCGATCCGCAACATCGAATTTATTGATAATAAGTGGCTTACGCGCCAGTCACTCATCGGTTGGCGATGAACAAGGCAAGTACCGACGAACGAACGGGCAACGACATACCGCCTAGAAGCTAATCGCCACTCCGCCGCGCACGGAACGGGCGGACTGGACCAGGTAGACAGTTTGGCCGTCCTGGTCGATGACTGGAACATAGCCCTGCGCGAGGAGGTTGCGCAGGTCGATGATTGCTTCCATGTGGGCGGGCAGGAAGCCAAGGGTTGGAATCGGCTGGCGGACAAAAACATTCAGAAAGGGATAGCTTTGTCCCGGGGAGGCGTTGAACATGTCCACAGGAGTCAAGGCCGAACCGCTTACCCAGCGGTACGACGCGATCCACTGAGTATGGGTCCGAGGCACGGTGCCACGGAGCTTGGCGGCAAGGGCGTGGCGGCGCTGGGTGCCGATCCACTGCTGGGCATTCTGGATCTCGACATCGGGTTTGGCTAAGTCGAGGACATCGCCATACGCATAATCGAGCGTCGCGGTGAGGTCAGAATTGAATTTTCGCTCGAGTACCAATCGCAGACCCTGGGCGTTCAAAGTGTCGCCGGCATAAGTGAAAGTGCCCGAGTAGACGTCGGGCAGCAGGAAACCGCCGGCAGCGGTCACATCGCCGGTGCCAATCAGCGCCGTATTGTCCACGTGATCGCTAAACACCGCGACCTGGATGCTGTCATTACCGATGCGTCGGGAGACATTTAGTTCCTGGTGGCGGGCGTTTTCGAGTCGGGTGGCGAAGTTAGCCACGCTGACGCGCGGATCAGCCTCGCTAAGATCCGCCGGCGCGGAATCGAAACCCTTTTCGTCCCGCGTGTTCGGCAAGGAGGTCGTGTAGTCGTAGCCCACGACGGCGTTCGGGGAGAGGTGCAGTTCAACGGAGCCGTGAGGACGGAACGCGGTCACGCGTCCGAGGAACTGGATGCTTTGCAGCTCGCTGCCAAAACTTAACTCCAGCACGTCCCCAACATTGAACTCGTCTCCCGCCGAAAGCGCGAGCGCCTGTAGGCAGGCATTGCGCAGGTTAGGATCGGAGGGCGCGAAGCGGCGGATGGCGACCGCCATGGAAGGACCAGAACCATCCGGCAGGTGGTGTGCGTACATCGCCCGCAGAACCGCCGATGGCAGACCGTCTCCGTAGCCCACATTTCCACTCAGTCCGACGCGATCCGCGGAGAAAATGGAGCGATCCAGCGAGAAAGCCGTGCTTCCGTCGGAGCCACTGCCATAGCCCTCAGCCGCCGAGCCAGCCAGGAACGAGAGGCTGGCCTTCAAGTCGTGATCCTGCTTTTCAGCGCCCGAGGCCGGATCGTCGAACACGCGCAGTACGGGACGGTTTGCCACGGAACGCAGAGTCCACTTCCAGTTGTCATCACCGTAGGTCCCGCGCAACGGACCTACTCGCATCGCGTTCAGCAAAGTGTTCAGCGTTACATTCACATGGAGGCTGGCGCCCGGATGCAAGCCAACTTTATCGCGCAAAGCGGGAAGAAAGGAGGGAGCCGAAACCTTAACCGTGTAGAACCCGGGCAGCAGATCGGTCGCTGAATAGAAACCAGCGCCGTCGCTGAATACAGTCATAGTACGGGCCGCGGTGCCGACGATCTCCACCACTGCGCCCATCTGGGGTATCCCCGAGGAGTCACGCACGTATCCCGAGATCGCGCCCGGGCGTTCTCCGGCCCAAGCGGGAAAAGACAATGCGACAATCACCGCCCAAGTTCCGAGCTGGCGAAGCTTCACTCCCACCCCCGGGAAATCCAGCAGCCCGCTACTCTACAGCGAACGTCGCTGAAGGATCAACAGTCTGCTTGGAGACGTTGTCGTTCACTTTGATTTCGATGCGATACACGCCGGGCTGTAGGTTAGCCGATGCGATCGATTTCTGCAGCGTCACCTGTTCGCCTACATTACCCATGGTCTCGGTGGATTCCGTTTTCTGAACCACCGGTTTATTGGTCGCAACATTGACGATATCGAACTCGAACGTAGCCGAAGCCTTGTGCGTCTTCTCGTCCACGCCCAAATTATAGACCTGCATCCAGAAGTTCACCTTCTGGTCCTTGCTCCGCTTGAACAGGGCAGGTTTGCCGTCAGCCGGAGCTACGCGTGGACGAACTTTCGTCAAGCCGATCACGAAGCTGCCCGTGCTCACATCCTTGGTGGGCACCGGTTCCATCTGGTCGGCCACGATGAGCGTGGAGGTCGACAGCTTGTCGTCGGAGAATTCCGGCACCACGACGCCACGGCTCCACAGGCCTTTGCGGTCGCCGTTCACGTCTTTCACCGCAATCTCGACCTTGTAACGTCCGGGACGCAGCGGCAACGCCTTCCAATACACCGACGAATTCTCCGCCATGCGGGGCAGCAATTCCGCTGGAACATCCACCTGAGCCGTGTCTTCGAAGGTCTGAACGACCCGTCCGGTCAAAGTGGTAACCCGGCCAAAGATGTTCACGGTGCCGCGCTGTACGCCATCTTTGTTGGTGAATGTAATATCGCGATACTTCATCTGGATCGTGATCGGCACCAGCACCGTGTCCCCGGTCACCTTCACAAAATCGGAGCGCACGTCGAAGGGCATCAGGTTCGTGATGATCTTCGTGTTTACGATTTCTTCCAGATCCTTAAATTTGACCGGCGGCGGCGCTTGCAACTTCGCGAATTGCTCCAGTCGGTCGAACTCCTTGGTCTGAAGGTCGGAACTCATCGGACCAGCTCCCAGTTGCTCGAGGCCTCCGCCGCTGAAGCGCTGCGCCTTGGTCGACATACCCATTTGCTCGTAGAGCGTTAACCCGGCGTTTGGCGTGTACTTCAGAGCATCCTTCTCCGACCGGTCTAGCGACATGTGATAGTCGCCGCACATGCAAGTATCGACGAATTCAACGATGATCTCTTGCCCGATGCCTTCGAGATAGCGATAACGCCAATCTTCGAAAGGGTACGTTGAGGTCTCGCCGCCGCCTTCTTCCATCGGCCTCTCGTAGGAGCCGCCGGACGGATGCGAATCGATTTCGTCGGCCGGACCATACATGATGTAGATGCGGCCACGGTCGCTCTTCCAGCCGGGAATACCGGCTGCAAAATGCTCGTTGGCGTAGGCGATGCGGCGGTAGTGCTCTTCCTTGTATTCGTTCTCTTCGGTGTCGGGCGTGGGGTCGCGGCGCTGCCAGAAGGCTTCGATAAAGTTATCGCGCTCTTCGTCGTTCGAGAGCTGCTTAAAGGCGGCGCGTTCTTCGTCGGTGATGATCCAGACTACGTCTTCATTCAGCCATTTCTTGTACGTCTTGCTAAGCTCGATATTCAGAGACCTCTTCTGCGCCTTCTTCTGCTTCTCATTCGGTTTGCGCTTGAGTGGGTCGACTTCATCCGTGGGCTGCGCCTGCGAACTGGTTACCGTCGCGCCGGACGCTGGCGCGGTTGGAGTGCTGGAAGCAGCGGGCTTGTCGCTTTGCGCGCTGGCAAAACCTGCCGCGAGGGCCAAGAGCACAGCCAACAGAACCAAAGGCGAAAGATAACGTGAACCAACCCGAACCATGAAAGGGACTCCTGCGACGGCACAACCTCGTCCAGCTATTTTAGGCTCCCCATTGAGCGAAAGCAAGGTTAAGTCACATTAAAAGAATGGATTGAGCACCCGAACCGTCCATCTGCTGGATGCGGCGGAGTCGGTGCCGAGTTGCCCGGGTGAGGGGAATCTATCCTTGAGTCGATTCGTGATTCTCGCCCCAGAAACAATCTGGGGGGCTCGCTATTGCGCCGACAAACGCCAGATCGAAAGCGCAGATGCTCCCGCGGACAACATGCCCAGCGTCACGGGCAGCCGCGTTGCGGTCGCGGGCATGTCAGATTGTTGGACGCCGGCGTCGTCGGGGCCCCTTGTTTCGCCGGTAACGATGGGTTTGTTAGGAATCGTTTCGTAGGCGTAGCCCGTTAGGTAGACTCTAAATTCATCCGGCCCTTTGACAACCACCCTCAGCCGCGCCCAGCTGTAGTGAAGCTCTCCCCCGAGCGAAAACTTGAGCCCGACGTAGCCGCCCGGCGTGCTTTGGTCCCAGGGGCCAAAGCAAGGAGGAGTGCCGGAACTGACGGCACAGTCGTAAAGAAACTTGCCGGCACCCCAAAGCTGGAGAATGAGCCGCCGCGCCTAAAGTTGTTGTTTGGGCCCACGTGGTAACCCGCGGCCAAGTTGGCAACAAACGAACCCGCTGTCGCAAGAACACGATTCGATCCAAGGGAGTACACAACCATGCCCGCGTCACTGCGGAATACTCTCTCCTGAATCCTGAAATCGGCGAATCCGTCGTTATTCAGATCGAGTCCGATGCCGTGCCGGCCGATCTCCTGGTGCGCCGGAGTATACACAATTTCGGCCTGGGCCGATGACGAGAGCGCGGCCATCCCGATTCCGGCTGCAGCGGCGGCAAGGCCATACATATCAAGTTTCCGGCGCAATGACTCGGACAGCTTGGCTGTCTTACGACGTTCGGAAGCGCGATTCATAAGATTCCCTCCCCCCGAGAGGTCGCGGGCGATATCATTCGTCGGCGGGATGCGTCAATGGGACGAAAGACTCTTTGTACAAAACGGGCCTCTTCTCAGGCTATAATTACCAGTTCCGGGTCCGATACCCTCGGCTCTTGGATTCCCAAGTCGGGTCCCAGCTAGGCGTCAAGCGTCTCTCTAACGGAACTTTCCTGTCACCAGGACCGTACTAAGAAGACGTGTCCGTCAGACCCGGCGGAACCGGGCTGGCCAGGGTCGAACTGTAGGCCGAAGGTAGGCAACCCCGGGTTGTCATAAGGAACGACGGTGACGGAGACAATGAAACCCTGGAAAAAAATCGCGATTGGCGCCGGCGTCGTGGTGCTGTTGGCTATCATCGTCGGGATCACGGTGCATCAGAGCGGTAAGAACGTGGTGACGGTGCAGACCGGGAAGGTCCAGCGCCAAGACTTGTCGTCGGTGGTGAGCGCCTCGGGCGAAATCCGGCCTAAGACGTACGTCAACATCGGCGCCAATGCTTTCGGCAAGATCACGCATCTGCTGGTCAAAGAAGGCGACCACGTCAGAAAGGGTCAATTGCTGGCTCAATTGGAGAACGTGCAGTCGTCGGCGGATGTAAACGCCAATCAGGCTTCTCTGCAGGCCGCCGAAACGGATGCGCTCGCCGCCGATGCCGCTTTGAAGACCTCGCAGGCTGATTTAGTGCGCGCCCAAGCCGACTATGATCGCAACAAGCTGGATTGGGGTCGCGCTCAGAGTCTGTTTAAGGACGGCCTTATCTCCAAGTCCGATTTCGACAGCCGCAAGGATGCCTGGGCTACCGCCGATGCCGGCTTGGTTCAGGCTCAAGCCCGGGTTGCGCAAGCCAAGGCACAAATGGATTCGGCCGGTAAACACATATCCCAGAACCGGGCCACGCTCACTCGCTTCGCCGATGTGTTGCAAAAGGCCACCTATACCGCCCCCTACGACGGCATCATTACGAACCTGCCGGTGCGCGAAGGCGAGACGGTGGTGATGGGCATTCAGAATGCACCCGGCAGCACGCTAATGACGCTCGCCGACATGTCGGTGATTACCGCCGAGGTGAAGGTGGACGAAACTGACATCGTGAGCGTTCACCTGGGCCAGTCCGCCGAAGTGACCATTGACGCCATTCCCAAGAGGATCTTCCACGGCACGGTTTCTGAAATCGGAGACAACGCCATTGTGCGCTCCACCGGAGTGGCCACCTCACAACAAACCACCGCCAGCGAAGAGGCGAAAGACTTCAAAGTGGTGGTGACGGTCACCGATCCGCCGCAGGATCTGCGTCCCGGTCTTTCGACCACCGCCAAGATCACCACGGCAGCTCGGAACAACGTGTTGAGCATTCCGATTCAGGCGCTCTCCATTCGCACCAAGGAACAATTGGAGCAGGAGAAATCGGCCTCTGGCGCCGTGCATGCGGCGGCGCCCGCACCCAAAGAAACAGCCTTCAAGGATAGAGATCCGAAGCAGGACATACAGGGCGTCTTCGTCATTCACAACAAGAAGGCGGAGTTCGTACCCGTGACCACCGGCATCACCGGCACCAGCGACATCGAAGTGCTCAATGGCTTACGCGAGGGGGACGAAGTGATTACCGGAAGTTATAAGGTTTTGCGCACGCTTCGGTCCGGCAGTGGCGTCAAGATCGACAACGCTGTTCCGAAGAAGGACGAAGATGCGACGTAACCTTCGCCCGCCTCATCCGTCCAACGGAGAAGCCTGTGCGACCACGAGTTTTGGAACGATCGGCCTCGAACAATTAGGTCTCGAAGAATAGGTTGGAACCAGCAGACGGAGCTCTTGGAGTCGACTTCAACCTCGGAGAATTCAGTGGCACCGGAGCAGGAGAAAAACATGGCTACCGCGGAAATAATCAGCATGCCGAACACCACCGTTTCAGCGCCGCCCGAGTCCTGCATGATTGCGGCTGAGGATCTGTGGAAGACCTATGACATGGGATCGGAGCAGCAGGTTCACGCTTTGCGTGGGGTCAACCTGCGAATCGAGCGGGGAGAGTATGTTGCCATCATGGGGCCATCGGGTTCGGGCAAGTCCACGCTGATGAACCTGATTGGCTGCCTGGATACGCCCACCAAGGGCGAATACTGGCTGAACAGCCAGTTGGTCAGCGAGCTTGACGACGACGAATTGGCGCGCATCCGCAACAAGGAAATCGGATTTGTTTTCCAGACTTTCAACCTGCTGGCTCGAGCCACCGCTCTGCACAACGTGGAGTTGCCCTTGATTTACGCCGGCATTCCGACCAGTGAGCGCATCGAACGCGCCAAGGCTTCCTTGACGGCGGTGGGCATGGAATCACGCATGACCCACAAGCCGAACGAGCTGTCCGGTGGCCAGCGCCAGCGCGTCGCGGTGGCCCGTGCGCTGGTGAATCGACCTTCCATCATTCTGGCAGACGAGCCCACCGGCAACCTCGATTCGCAGACGGGAAGCGAAATCATGGCCTTGTTCGACCGCCTGCACGGGGAGGGAAACACCATCGTGCTGGTTACTCACGAGCATGACATCGCCGAGTACGCTCATCGCGTCGTCAACATCAAGGACGGAGTAGTCGAGCGGGACGAACGGAAGAAGTAGTTCTCAATCTACGCCGATGAATGGGAAAGCCCGGCCGTCGCTGTCTGTTCGACGGTTTGCGATGATGCCACCACCACGCGGTCGCGGCCGCCGCGCTTCGCTTCATACAGGGCCGCGTCGGCCGACGCCATTAATTCCTTGGGCGACATACCATGCTGAGGGAACTCCGCCACGCCGACGGAAATTGTGACCATCCCCAGCGACTTGCCCTGATGCATCATGGTCTGTTCCCTCATTCTTGATCGCAGCCGCTCGGCGCGGCCACGCGAAGCCGTCAGATCCGCAGTCGGCAAAATAATGACAAACTCTTCCCCTCCCAAGCGGCACACAAAGTCCTCCGTGCGGATGTTCTTGGTCAGGAATGCCCCGGTCTCGCGCAATACCGTGTCGCCCGCGTCGTGTCCATAAGTGTCGTTGAAGCTCTTGAAATGGTCCAGGTCGATCATGATGATTCCGAGAGACTGCTCGGATCGCGCCGCGCGCCGCACCTCACGCTCCAACATCTCCTCGAGGTAGCGGCGGTTATAAAGACCGGTGAGAGCATCCTTGATGGATTGGGTTCGCAGCGCTTCCCGCAGTTTTATGTTGGCAATAGACAATCCAACTTGTCCTGCAAAAGTCGTCTTGAAAGAGAGTTCGCTTGCGTCCAGCTCTGGCACTTGATCCGTCGCCTGAAAGTGCACGATTCCCAAGGTTTCGCCTTGCGCCAGGATGGGGGTGCACAGATATGTGTTCTTCACGCCCGCGGCGTGAGCGCACCGTGCCGTGGAATCGTCTGCCAATACCAGGTGGGTGTGCCCCGTACGCAACGCCCAGCAGGCAGTCGGATCAAACACCGCTGCCGGGAGCTGGCAATCGCTCCACGAACCGATCACTTCGGCCACGCTGCGCGAAGGGTCGAGCAACGCCATCGCGCCGGGGACGACGGGAAATATCTTGGGCGCAAACCCCAGGGCTGCCGCGAACACCTCTTCCCGGCTGGTGCAACTCTGCAGAAGCTCGCCCATCTTCGCCAACATGGTGGCTCGCTGGGATCGCTCGGTAAGGTCCCCCAGCATTCTCTCGTTCTGCTGGTCGAGTTCGTTGCGTGCGAAGTCCTTCTCCAACATTTCTTCCTGCAAGCGCGTGTTGGCGTCCGCCAATTGCATGGTCCGTTCCAGTATCTGCGCTTCCAGAATCTGCTGATTTTGTTTCTGATTCTCGATGTCGGTACAGGTGCCGAACCATTTGATAACCTCCCCGGTGGAGTTGAGGATGGGATTGGCCCGCCCCAAGAACCATCGGTAGATTCCATCTCTCCCCCGCAGGCGATACTCCACATCGTAGGGCTCGCCGGTGCGCAGCGCGTTGTCCCACTTCGCCAGACAGGGAGCCAAGTCGTCGGGGTGGACCGTCGCCGTCCACCCCCTGCCTAGGGTTTGCTCGGGCGTCCTCCCGGTGTAATCAAACCACTTGTCGTTGAAGAAATCGTCCATGCCATCTGGGGTGGCGGTCCAGATCATCTCGGGGACCGCTTCCGCCATCGTCCGGAAATACAACTCGCGTTCCCTGGCCGTGTTGAGATTGTCCTTCTGCATGGCCATGAACCGGTCGAAAAACGACGAAGTAATCGCGCCTCCCAGCACGAAAAAACTGGTCGCACTGATGGCTACGATACCGAGCGTGGAAATGCCGATGGCCTGTGTGAGGTCAACCGCAAGCCCGGAACGATGAAAGGTGGCAGCCCACATCCCCGTGTAGTGCATCAGCGGAATGGCGCTGCCCATGACAACTGCGCTGATGATTTTCCGGCGGCTTACCCGCATCTCATCCCGCACTCGGAAGGCAAGCTTCAGGGCGACCAGGGAAATCGCAATGGCCAGAACAATCGACAAGGCAACGATTCTGCGGTCGTATACGATTACCGCCGAACAGCGCATGGCGGCCATGCCGATGTAGTGCATGGCGGCAATCCCGCTGCCCATGACTATGCTGCCGGCGATTTCCTGCCATACGCTCATCTTCGACCGGCTGACCACGGATAAGGCCACTGCGGAGGCCGCTACCGCAGCCAACAGCGAAAATGCTACGGTCGGAAGATGGTAAAAGATCTGCATTGGCATGCTGAGAGCCAGCATCCCGATATAGTGCATTGCCCAAATCCCCAGGCCCATCGCCGCCGCCCCAGCGCTCAGCCAAATGGCTTGAACCCGGCCATGCGACGCCGCGGTTATCCGCCCCGCAAGGTCCAGCGCGGCATACGAGGCGACCATGGCCAGCACAACGGAGAGCGCCACCAAGCGAAAATCGTAGCTGCCGCTTATTACCGTAATCGAACTCATCTCTTGAGCTAACCGCTCCACTTCCTGGTCTTGCCCTTGACGAGAAACAACCGGGCGCTTCCGACCCACTTTTGTGGTCTTCTTTAGCTACATATCGGCGGTGTTCGCGGTTTTCATGTTAGAAGACACTAAGTTCTTCAAAACTTAGCCGCCAATTTGCATGGCTAAAGTCGCATGGCAAAACATAAGGGCCTCCGCGTCGAGAGGCCTCTTGACAGAATTGAAGATTAGGATTGCGTTGCCCGAACTGCGTGCGGTGTAGCTCCGGTCTTCACTGCACCGCAGCGGTGTCCGCCGGTCTCAGGGGACCAGCGAGGAAGAAGTTGTGATCGTAGAGGTTTCGGTAAATCAGCCCGGCAATCTCGGCCGCCTTTGGGCCAAACGTGGGCCTGCCGCCCTCCAGAAAAACCACCAACACGATGCGCCCATAGCTGGTGTTCGCGTAGGAGGCAAACCAGCCGAAACGAGTGCCGGCGTGGGAGCATGTCCCGGTTTTGCCCAGAATTTCTTCTTCGCTAAAATTGAGGCCGAGCCTGCGAGCTGTGCCGTATTGCACCGCTCCTGCCATGCCCACTGAGATTTCCGGGATCAGCGGAGCGATGTCTAGTTGCCGTTTGATTCGTGGCTGGAAATTTGCGATCTCCTCTGGCGTTGTCGGATGCTGCAGGTAATAAAGTGTGCCCCCGTTCGCGATCGCTGAAACCATTCCGCCCAACTGCAGTGGCGTCATGGACACGCCTTCGCCGAACGAACACATTTTGCCCACGCCGCCCAGCTTCTCCGGTATCACTTCGTCGGGATAAGTGCCCAACTGCTCGCCCGGCATATCGTAACCAGCCAACTCGCCCAAGCCATATTGGTGGGCGTAATAAGCGACCTTGTCGAAACCCAGCTTGCGTCCCAGCGCCTCGAAGTATGCATTGTTTGAATGGGCCAGAGCTTCCGTAAGGTTCATCCGGCTGCGGCCCCCGAGCGGGACCTCGGTTTCCTTCGAGATCAAACCCTCGCTCAACGCCGCCAGAGCCACGGAAAGTTTAATGGTGGAGCACGGCTGCGCGCCGCTCGACAGCGCCAGCTTCTGATTCACCATGGCCAGTACGCGTCCGCTGGTCGGTTCAATCGCGACCACCGTGCCATTCATGTTGCCCAAGGCGTCTATGGCTGCCTGGCGCACAACCGGGTCTTCGCCTGCCGTAATATCGCCGCCAGTGATTCCATCGGCGAACGAACTCGTGAAAAAGCGCTCGTGATAGATGTGGCGGGGGTTGGCCGAAGCTCGCGCGGTGGCGGTTCGCGTACGCGTAAGGGTTGCGCTGTGACTGTTCGTGCCGTGGTTGCTGGTGCTGCGACTGCTCGCCAAATGCCGCATCCGGCGCTTTGTACGCTGGCTTTCACTCACTTTCTGGGTTGATTTAGGCTTGCTGCCATTCAGAGCGCGCGGGTTGACATGCGCCGCCCGCACTCCCGGCGCAAACAAAAGTCCTCCTACGATCACCGCCAGACGAAAATAGCGACTTCCCAACTCGGACATCTCTAGCTTGTTCCTCGGATCTCCGGCTTTCCCAAATGATTCGATGCACGAAGCCTGCCAGTCTACCGGCCTTGACCGCAAACTTCGCCCAACTCCGCGATACTACGAGACTTAGCGCGTTTCAAGCAACAACAAAGTTTCTATCGCGGGAAACATTAATTTCGATACAACCCATTATGGAACAAGCACTTAAACGGGAATTACTTCGGTACCGCAGCCTCGGTAACGCGTTGCCCCGTAACTGAAAAGATACCGACTGTTTAGGCAAGTCGTTTCACCTGGCTGCCGTTTCTCCTACCCATTGCACTTGCACTATCGCGGTCGAATCTTTGGTGTTTTGCCTTCACATGACTTCGCCCCGCTTGCGCAGAAATGCTGGAACGTCCAGGTCATCCTGCTCGAAGTTCGCCACCATGGCGCTCCGCATGGTATCGAGCGAGATCACTGCGCCACTACCATGGGCCATCGCCACCGACGAGGACTCCGGCATCCCGGTGTGCCGTTCCATGCTTGGCTCGGACGTCGATTCACGAAATGGCTCGGAAAATGGTGCCGGCAAGGTTTCTGCCGGACCGAGCCCGTCGGGAAAATCCATGGCGTCGTCGTGCGCTGTGGCGGAGGAAGTGTGGACTTCGGGCCGTCGCTCGTGTGCGCGGTTCACTTCGCGGAAGCCGGTGGCGATCACCGTGATCTTCACAGCATCCTTCATGTTTTCGTTCATCACCGCGCCGAAGATAATGTTCGCGTCCTCATGGGCCGCGCTCTGGATGATGGTGCAGGCTTGCTGCACCTCGGCCAGCTTCAGCGAAGCCGAGCCGGTGATGTTGATCAGAATGCCGCGCGCTCCGTCGATCGCGCCCGCCTCCAGCAGCGGCGACGCAATGGCCCGCCGCGCCGCTTCCGAAGTGCGATTCTGGCCGCTCGCCGTCGCCGTGCCCATCACCGCATAGCCCATGCCGGCCATGATTGTCTTCACGTCGGCAAAGTCGCGGTTGATGATGCCGGGGATCGTGATGATGTCGGAAATCCCCTGCACACCCTGCCGCAGAATGTCGTCGGCAATGCGGAACGATTCGAAAAATCCCGCATTCTCCGCGACAGCCAGCAGCTTTTCGTTGGGAATCACGATGGTCGTGTCCACTGATTCCATCAATTCTGCGATGCCCTTTTCCGCTTGCGTCATGCGCCGCTTCCCTTCAAACGAAAACGGCTTGGTCACCACCGCGACGGTGAGCGCTCCCATTTCGCTGGCCAGCGACGCGATGATCGGCGCCGCGCCCGTGCCCGTGCCGCCGCCCAGGCCGGTGGTCACGAAAACCATGTCCGCGCCCTCGAGCGCCTCGATGATTTTGTCCGAGTCCTCGAGCGCCGCCTTGCGCCCCACTTCCGGATTCGCGCCCGCGCCCAGCCCGTTCGTAAGTTTCACGCCCAGCTGCAGCTTCACCGGCGCGCGTGACATGCGCAACGCCTGCAAGTCCGTGTTGGCGACGATGAACTCGATGCCCTCCACTCCGGCATCAATCATGCGGTTCACCGCGTTGCCGCCGCCGCCGCCCACGCCGATGACCTTGATCTTGGCATCGTTGAGCGGCTCTTCGTTGAAGCTGATGCGAATGCTCGAATCGTTTTTCATAACTCGCCACCCCGTATTCGAAATGTCCGATCTCTTGCACAAAGTCAAAATGTTGAAACTGACAACTGGCAACTGTTACTGGCAACTGCTATCCCACCAGCAACGCCTTCAATCTCGATCCCCACCGATCTCCTTGAAACCCGCGCGCCACCCTCGCGCGTTGTCCGTAAGCCACCATGCCGAGCACCGTGGCATACTCCGGCTCCGCCAACGTGGCTGGCATCTTAGCCAGAGGCGTCGGCCAGGAGAGACGCACGGGTTTTCGCAGCACAGACTCGGCCACATCGAAAATTCCCGGCAGCCGCGACCCTCCGCCGCTGAGCACGATGCCCGCCAGACACGCGTCGAACATGCCGCTCTGCCGCAGGGTTTCGCGCACCATTTCAAACAATTCGCGGGCCCGCGGCTCGAGGATCTCCGCCACCAGCCGCTGCGGCAGCAAGCGCGAGGGACGGTCGCCCACTGATGGCACCTCAACTTCATTGCCTTCCGGAATCAACGTGACGATTGCATTGCCGTAAACCTTCTTGATTTTTTCCGCCTCCGCCAGCGGCGTGCACATGCCCACCGATAAGTCGCTGGTGAAGTGATCTCCTCCCACTGGAATCACTCCCGTGTAGGCCACCGCGCCCTGCAGGAAAACGATCAGTTCCGTGGACCCGGCTCCGATGTCAGCCAAGCAGACACCCAGTTCGCGTTCGTCGGCCCGCAGCACGGAGTCGGCCGCCGCCAGCGGCTCGAACACCGTGTCATCCACGTGGACGCCCGCGCGATTCACCGCCGTAATCACGTTTTGCGCCGCGCTGGCCGCCACCGTTACCAGGTGAACGCGTACCTCCAGTCGCGCCGCCATCATGCCCAGTGGATCGTGCACACCCGCCTGATCGTCGAGAATGAACTCCTGCGGCAGAAGGTGCAGCACTTCGCGATCCGGCGGCAGCGGAATCGCCCGCGCTCGCTCCACCGCCTGCTTGATCTCGTCGCGGCCAATCTCCCGTGGACGCGTGCCCAGGCTGATGCCGCCATGGCTGTTCACGCCGCGTACATGCGCTCCGCCGATGCCCACGATGGCGTGCTCGGCCGCCGCACCTGCCACATTCTCGGCCGCCTCGACCGCGGTCTGAAGCGCCTCCACCGCCTTGTCCAATTCCACGATCACACCCTTGCGCGAGCCACGCGATTCGGCCACACCGTGCCCACGATAGCGCAAGCCGCTGTCGGTGACCTCGACCATGAGCGCGCACGTCTTGGCGCTGCCCACGTCAATTGCCGTCAGAAAATTTCTCTGCTGATTCGCCATTCTTTAATGATTCCCCAAACAAATTTCCCGGCTAGACTTCCCCGGACTGCTGTCAAGTCGGATTCTCACTGTTCCGGCCCCTGGCTCGTTTGACTCCGGGCAATCGCCGGACTCGGTTTCTGACCGGCGCTGCCGCTGGAAGACTTCGTTTTTGGCTTCGGAGACGATGACGGAGACGGTTTCCCATCCGCCGCTTGCCGTGGCGCACCGGCCCGTGAACTCGTCTTCTTCGCCGTTGTGGATGCCGCGGGCTGCCCCGTCGAGACCGCCTTTTTCAAGCCCGCGGTCGCTCTCCCAGCCTTGGCGTAAGCTTTCTTGCCCTTGATTTTCGCGGCTGTGTTTTTCGCTCCGCCGGCCGCCGTCTTGGGATCGAGTTTCTTCGGCGTCAACTCGAATGCCAGCTTCGGCACGGGGCGATCGTGCGGACCCGCGCGCGTTAATAAAGAGACCGGCTTCACTCCCGCCGCTGCCGCAGTTCTCGCAACCGCCGGACTCAACGGGGGCTTCTTGGCCGTCCGTTCCATTTCTGGGTTCACGATGATCTGGTTGTCGTAGCGCAGATCCACCGACTCCAGCTTCTGAAACTGCTGCCGCCAACCCTGGGCATGAGTGACATAAATCTTGTAGCGCCGCAGATAATCCGACGATCCCAGATGCACGAGCACATCGCCCGCCGCATCGTTCACTCGCACCTTCACATCTTCCAGATCGGAAAGATCCACTTCACTCAGATCCTGCGAATAGCGCGCCCCGCCTGAGTCCAGATCCTGCACCATTTCCGCATAGGTCTTCATCCGCGGCGCCCGCGTCGAAAGCGGCTCGCCCGGATTCATCCCCAGAATCACCGGAAACGAATACTTGTGCTTCGGCGACAACTCCATCAGCGTGCCGCCCGCGTCGATCAATGACATGCGCGGTCCCACGCGCGCGAACGCCACCGGCGTGCGCTCGTGAATCTCCACTTTCAATCGGTTGGGGGCGAAGCGCATCACGCTGGCCGATTCCACCCATGGAATCTGCTCCAGTTGCGCCTTTTGCTGCGCCAGCGGAATGAAAAAAATGTTGCGCCCAATGTCGGCGCCCATCGTTTCCATGATCTGCGCCTTGGTCACGTTCTGCATGCCCGTGACTTCAATGTTGTCGCTCGATTCCACGCGGAAGCGCCACGAGTGCTCGCCATAGTGATACAGCGAGGCGACGCCCACTGCCGCCAGGCACAATACGGTTGCGGCCACGACACTCCACAACAAACGGCTTGCGGTTTTTTTTGGAAGAGAACTTCGGCGGGCAGAGACCCGCTTTTGCCCGCGCAGGAACGGAGATTCCTCGTCCACATCCAGGTCGATCAGCCGCGCGTCATTCAGCTCCAAGTCACGCCCGCGCAGATCATGGAGACCCGGGCGCGCACTTTCAGCGCTGGGTGGGTACAACTCCTCCTGCAAGATGGTGCCGCCCGATTTCCGCGCCATCAGTTCAGGTCAGTTGTCGCTGTGAATCGCTGAGCCTTCAAACTATAACTTCATTTGGCCAATTGAGGTAGACAAAATCTTGGAGTTTTTCACAGTGAGGAATCGCATTGGGCATCATAGGCCGCTCGCGAGGGGGCACGACCGAGCCATCCCAGCTCGGTTTGTTTCCAAAACCGGAACCTAATCAACTCGCCGTTTCGGAGACAAACTCGCAAACAGACGAGGACGTTTACATCGACCCCAGATCAACATGCACCACCGGAACCGAAATCTGCACCCGCGGACCCCTTACCCGCACTCGCGGGCACACCATAGGATTAAACACAGTCGGCTCAAAGCGTGCCGGAGCGACTTGAGCCTCAATCCGCGCCCGATTCGCCTCGATTCGAGCCAAGGCAGCTTCTTCCTGTGCTGACAGTGCCTCGATCCTGGCCATGCCCGTCTGGGTTCGAGCCATCTTCGTCTGAAAGCGCGCCACGGAGGTGGCCGCACGGCAGGACACGGTTTGCTCCTGCGTGGCCGTGAGTTTGGCTTGTGTTAAGAACCAATCAGCTCGTCCGGCTGCCAAAGCAAGCACCGGACCAGTGTGGCTCTCGATTCGTTCTATGACCTGACCAACGTTCCGGCGGCCCCATGCCGCGCCGCCGTCGTGATAAATCCCATTCAAGCCTAATGCTATGACCCCAGCCGCCAGCCATCCCCATCTCTGCATCGATTTCATCGCCATAACCCCTTATGGCAAATTGGACGGGCCTCGCCCCGATCCGTTAGCAACGGATACCGCGAGGCGGAGCAGAAGTTCCTTCGCAGGTGTAGAATTCCAGCAATTGGGGTGGAGAAGTATGCCTTCTCCATTTGTTCTACTCCTAGCGCTCGCCTCGCTCCAGGTTCAGAATGCGCCAGTTCAGAATGAGCCCCCCAAAGATGCCCTAGCTCTGCTGACGGAAGTTAGCCATCGCTACGCCGAGGCCAAGTCCTACCATATAGAGGCCGTCCAAGAGCGCATTTATAGTAACGAACTGCAACATAGCTGGCAAAAGACGCTGTTTACGGCGATTGTCATGCCCGGCGGTCGCTATCGCTACGAGGGGCGCTCGGGCTACGATGCAGCAGTTGTAGTCTCTGACGGAACCACGCAGTGGGATTACCACTCGAAACGAGCACCGCTACACGCAACAGGCCGCACCGGCCGAATATCCGCCGGATGGATCGATTCCGCAGCAGGAGAGGACAGCGGCGGAGGCGGAGTCCGAGGTGAGGCAAATGGCTGGTACCGCCAAACGCCTCAAGTCCGCCGCTTTCCTGCCCGATGAAAGCATCCCGGTCAATGGCACCAGAGTTGGATGTTATGTGATTCACTATTCCGACGAAGATCTTAAGAAACCGCGAGAAGGCCTCAAGGAAGACACCACTTTCTGGATCGACAAGTCCCGCGAGCTCGTGCTTAAAACGTTTACCCCTGCCGAATCCTACATGGGCATCCGGCGTCACTGAGCCGCATTCCCCTGCACGAGGAGACTACGCTGATCTATCCAGTCGTGGAACTGGATCAGCAGGAGCCCGCGATCTCGTTTAGCTTTGTGCCTCCATCAGACGCCAAACAGATCGCACAGTTTCCGAATGCATTCGGCAAACAATTCGACGTTCAGGACCTTACGGGCAAGCCCGCGCCGGATCTAAGCCTAAAAACCTCGGAAGGGAAAATTGCCACGCTTAGCAGCTTTCGGGGCCATCCTGTCTTTATCGAATTCTGGGCCACATGGTGCGGACCGTGCGTCGACCTAATGCCGCATTTAGGCGAACTCTATGCGGAGATCAAAGGCAAAGACCTGGCTTGGATGAGTATCGACAACGACGAAGATTCAACCTCGGCTGCCGAATTCCTTGCGGACCAGCATATCCCCTGGCCGAATTACCACGACGAAGATGGCTCTTTGGGCAAGGCTTTCCATCGCGAGGGCATCCCGCTGGGAGTTCTGATAGACGCAGACGGCAAAGTCGTTTTCCATCAATCAGGGTACGAAATCTCGGACTTGCGAGCGGCCATCGCGAAACTGGGGCCGCAGTTCAGTTCGGTCGCCTCTCGCGATGCAAAGGTGCAATCAGAATCGGTGATGGAAGTGGAGAATGTTGCCGTCAGAATCGCGGGGGGCGCGATGATTCGCGCTGCGGTCAGGTCTTCAATCACAAAATCGCAGAATCACCCGATTCTTTCCCGCTCTTTCAGCTTCTCCACAATCATCGGCCCCAACTGCGAAACGCTGCCCGCCCCCAGCGTGAGAATCATGTCCCCATCCTCCGCCACGGCAGCAGCCGAACTCACCGCATCCGCAAACGAACTCACATACTCCGCACTCCGTCCGCCCTTCTCGCGGATCGTCCGCGCCAATGCCTCCCCACTGATGCCCTCGATGGGCTTCTCGCTCGCCGCATAGATGTCGAGCACAAACAGCGAATCCGCGTCGCCAAACGCCGTGGCGAAGTCTCCGATCAGATCGCGCGTGCGCGTGTACCGGTGCGGCTGAAACACCACATGAACCTTGCGAAACCCGCACTGCCGCGCCGCCGCCAGCGTCGCCTTGATCTCCGTTGGATGGTGCCCGTAATCGTCAATCACGCTCACATCCGCCGCTCGCCCGCGCAGGTGGAATCGACGGTCAACCCCGCGGAACCGGTCGAGCCCCGCGCGAATCGCCTCCACTCCCACATCCAGTCCCACGCCCACCGCAATCGCCGCCGTCGCATTCAGGATGTTATGCACTCCCGGTACGTGCAGCGTGAACTCGCCCAGGTCCTTCTTGCGATAACTCACCCGAAAGCGGCTCAAAGGCTGGCCATCGCCCCGCACACTTGCCTGCGCGGAATCCGTTTCCAACTTGATCCAGAAATCCGACCCGCGCTTCGTTCCATAGGTCACGGTCCGCCGCTGCGCCTGCGGCAGCAACCGCCGTAGCAGCGGATCGTCATTGCACACCACCACCATCCCGTAGAACGGCACCCGATCCATGAATTCCAGAAACGTCTTCTTTACGTCGCGCATGTTGCGGTAGCAATCCATGTGCTCGCGGTCGATGTTGGTCACGACAGATAGGATCGGCGAAAGCTTCAGAAACGACCGGTCGCTCTCATCCGCCTCGGCCACCAGATACTGCGACTTCCCCAGCCGCGCATTCGAACCCATCGCATCCACGCGCCCGCCCACCACCACGGTAGGATCAAGCCCGCCTCCGGCCAGCACCGCCGCCACCATCGAAGTGGTAGTCGTCTTGCCGTGCATCCCAGCAATGGCGATGCCATACTTCAACCGCATCAACTCCGCCAGCATCTCCGCCCGCTGAATCACCGGCACATGCAGCTTGTGCGCTTCGAGCACTTCAGGATTTTCCGTGGCGATTGCAGAACTCGTCACCACCACTTCCGCCCCGGCAATATTCTGCGCGCGATGCCCCTCAGATATCGAGGCGCCGAGGCCGGCCAGCCGATGCGTGAGGGCAGAACTCTTCAAATCCGATCCCGAAACCTTGTAGCCGAGATTCAGCAACACCTCGGCAATCCCACTCATGCCGATCCCGCCAATTCCCACGAAATGAATCTGCTGAATCTTGGCAAACATAAGTCAACTACTGCGCCGCGTTAACGGTGCGGTGCTCTCTCTCGCGGCCTAAGGGGTGTTAGCGGAGGCGTGTCCATAAACGTCGTTGTCTAGCGCACCGCCAAGTTCGCTGAGTAACAGGACGGTTTCAGCGGACAAAAACAGTCCTCGAACATCCTCATCTTTCTCGTACTGGGTGACCACCTCCAGATAAATTTCAGCCTCTCCTTTGTATTTCTTGATCACCGGGAAAATCTCCTTATGCTTCGACAACAACGCCTTCAATCCGTCGTCGGGGTCATCAGCATTGATGTCGATATATTCGGTCGCCCAGTGCCAACACATATCATCGCCAGATGCACTCCTCGGAGCCTTCAGTTGCTTGATATTTGCGCGAGGAACGTTAGTACGTTCGTGAATATCGCGAATTGTAGCCTCGTCACCAACAACGCGAAGATACGCGTAGATGCGCACGGTTTCCTCTAAGTACAGCCGACCCCTACCCGGCGAATCGTGGCCGCTACTCTTGTATCCCCGCCACGCGCGCCGCCATTGCGGCGATATCCCGCGCCGCGTTGGGATGCGCCAAACTCCGCGCCGCTTCACTCATCCGCCGCAGCCGTGGCTGATCTCCCAGCAGCGCCGCGATGGTTTCCGCCAGCCAGACGCCCTCTAGCTTCGACTCCTCCACTACCACAGCCGCGCCCTCGCGCGCCAGCGCCTCCGCATTCACTCGCTGATGATCGTCCGCCGCCCGCGGAAACGGCACGAAAATCGAAGGCTTTCCCGCAGCCGTAATCTCCGCCACGGTGCTTGCCCCCGACCGGCCCACCACCAGATCCGCCCGCGCAAACGCCGCCGGCATGTCTTCAATAAACTTGAAAACTTCCACCGACTCACCCAAACCGCGATACGCTGCCAGCGCGTCATTATAGTCACGCTCGCCCGTCTGGTGGATGATGTGAATCCCCGGCGCCTGCCGCCGCAACTCAGGCAGGCACCGGATCATTGCCTCATTGACGGCGTGCGCTCCCTGGCTTCCGCCAAACACAAGTACAGTCGGCGTTCCGCCACACTTCGCCGAGATTTCAAAGAACGCCTGCCGCACGGGCACGCCCGTCACTTCCGCGTGACGAAAATATTTCGCCGTGTCTTCAAAATGCACCGCGGCGCCCGAAACGAACCGCGCCACCACCCGATTCGCGAATCCGGGCACGACATTCGGTTCAAACGCCAGCGTAGGAATATGCTTCACCACTGCCGCCAGCATCGCCGGACCCGACGCATATCCGCCCACGCCAATCACCACGTCCGGCGCGAATTCGTTCAACATTCGGCCCGCATCCCACACCGCCCGCGGCAAATCAAATGCCGTCTTCGCCCGCGTCATCAGGCTGACATTCTTCAGCGCGCCCACTCGCACGAGTTGCAACGGATACCCCGCCGCCGGCACCAGGCGGTTCTCGATCCCGCGCGCCGTCCCAATGAACAGCACCTCGGCCCCATAGCTTTTCTCGAGTTCATTGGCGATAGCCAGGGCCGGGATCACATGCCCTCCCGTCCCGCCGCCCGCCAGAATGGCCCGCATGAGGTGACTATATAAGGAATTGCTGATTGCGGATTGTCGATTATTGCTTGAAAAGCGACGCAAACCAATCAGCAATCAGCAATCAGCAATTCTCGATTCCCAATTTATTTCTTGGCAAACTTTTCCGGCAGCGGATTACCCGCCCGCTCCGTATCCCACAAAATCGAGAGCACCCACCAGCGCGTGCCGTCGTTCAGCAACTGAATGCTGTTGATCCCCCGCTCGAAAGGCTTGTCGGTCGGGCTGTGCCGCGATCCGTAGCTGCTGAATACCTGGGTGACATTTCCGAAACTCTCCGACCGGTTCACGATCGCTTTCTCGTAGAACGGTTCCTTAGCGAAAACCTCACCCGCATCCCGCACAAACTCGTCTACGTTCCAGGTAATCACTACCTTCGATCCATCCGGCCCCGTGCTCACTTGAGTGAAGCGCGCCTGCGGAAGAAACAGGGAATGGAATCGCTTCCAGTCTCGGTCGCCAGCTGGTCCGGAGATCACGTCATAGATCGCGCTCAAAATCGCATCCATCGACTTCACGTCTTCCGGCTTCGCTGCCGGAACTTTCGCGGCCAACTCCGCTGCAGTGAAAATCGGCGCCTGTGGCGGCATTTCAATCGCCGGAGAGGGAGTCGATTTCTGCGCAGCGGAGATCGACGCTATCCCGAAGCAAAACAGGAAAAGAAAGATTAGTCGTCTCAATCCGTTCTCCTTGGCCTTAGTCCGTCAAGATCCGTGCCAATCCTTGGCAGTTTCTATTTTGCCGGCTTCGTAATATTCAGCAGCACGCCCACGCACACCAATGTGAAGAATGATGACTAACAACGATTGAGCGATTGGGTCATTGAGTGTCTGAGTCATTGCCTTTCAATCACTCAATGGCCCAATGACTCAATGTTTCTATTCCGCCTGCTTCGTAATATTCAGCAGCACGCCCACGCATGCCAGCGTCACAAACAGAGACGACCCTCCATACGAAACCAGCGGCAGCGGAATCCCTTTGGTCGGCATCATGCCCAACACAACGCTGATGTTGATGAACGCCTGCAGCACCACCATGCTTGTAATTCCCACCGCCAGGTATCGCCCGAAAATGTCTTCCGTACGCCACGAAGCCCGCATCCCGCGCCACAGGAAGATCGCAAACAGCGTCACCACAAAAAGAGCTCCCGCCAGCCCCAACTCTTCCGCGGTTACGGCAAAAATGAAATCAGTGTGTGGCTCGGGCAAATAAAACAATTTTTGCTTGCCTTCCATCAGCCCGGTGCCTGTAACGCCGCCCGTGCCCACTGCAATCAGAGATTGAATCAGGTGGAACCCCGCCTTCTGCCGCTCCGCATAAGGATTCATGAAAGCCAGAATGCGGTCCCGCCGAAAGCTCACGTGAAAAACCAGAAAATATAGAGGCAGCAGCGAAGCCGCAAACGCGTACCCGAAATACCGCAGCCGCATACCCGCCACATAGAGGATGCAGGCCGCAATCCCGGCACCCGCGATGGCCGTACCCAAATCCGGTTGAAGCACGATCAGCCCAAGCAACATCACCACAGGCGCGGCCGCCGGCGCCAGTGTGTTGCGCCAGTCATCCAGGTTTTTCGAGCGGCTTTCAAGAAAATAGGCGAGAAACAGAATCAGGACCGGCTTGGCCAACTCCGAAGGCTGGAGCGAAAACCCGCCCGCGTGGATCCAGCGATGCGTATTATGCGAGCGGTCCAGAAAGAACACGGAGATCAGCAGCAGCGTGGTCAACCCCAGCAGCGAAAACACCAGCGCGGGATGCTTGTAGCGCCGGTAATCCACCCGCATCGCGAGCACCATCGCCACCAGGCCCGCCGACGCCCAGATCAACTGCTTCAGCAAGAACGCATACGGCGAACCAAACCGCTCCCGCGCCATCACCGCCGACGCCGAAAACACCATCACCAGCCCCACAAACACCAGCAGCATGGTGACGGTAAACAGCCAGCGATCGACACTCACCCGCTTTGCCATGGGAAGTTTATTTCACCACGGAGGAGTGGAGTCAGCGAGAACCAATTGCTGATTGTTGATTGCTGATTGTTGATTGTCTTGGTTCGGGGGTCTGCTTTGTCATCCTGAGCGGAGTAAGTGCTTCGCGAACGCGAAGCACTTGCGGAGTCGAAGGATCCCTAGCAATCTCGCACCGCCGCCGACTTCAAAGGGAGTTTTACCTCTGATTTTGCAGCAGGCCCTCGGCAGCGAGACGCGCACGCCCCCGCCGCTTCACATCGCTGGCAAGGTCACGGACATCCTGCTCGGAGGCGATAACGCGGCCTTCGCCACGCGCCAGCGAAGCTTCCGCCAAATCAATTGCAGCCAGGATCTCCGCACGAGTGCGTTCCCGCTCTTCCCACAGCCGCAGAGCTTCCTCGACGGCGTCCTCTGCACGGTGCAACCGTCCAGACTCAATAGCCTGCCTCACGAACGCTTCCTGATCGGGCGTCAAACGTACTTCCATGACTGTAAGCGTATGAGCCGGGAAACAGAGTGTCAAGCTCTGAGAATCATCACTCCAGCCCCCGCACAATCTCCTTAAACACCTGTCCGCGCTGCTCATAATTCTTAAACTGATCGAAGCTCGCGCAAGCCGGAGCCAGCAGCACCACATCCCCCGACTCCGCCACAGCGTTCGCCTTGCGCACCGCGTTCTCCAAAGTCTCGGCGTGAACAATTTCGACTCCCTTTACCTGCGACTCAATCTTCCCCGCCGCCGCGCCAATCGTGTACACGCGCTTCACCCTCTGCCGCAGCAATTCGTTGAGCACGGAGTAATCGCTGCCCTTGTCCTTGCCGCCAAGAATCAGGTGAATGTTCGCCGGAAACGACTCCAGCGCCTTGATGGTCGCATCCACGTTCGTAGCCTTCGAATCGTTGTAATAATCCACGCCGCGAATCGTCGCCACAAACTCCAGCCGATGCTCGACCGCCTTGAAATCGCGAACCGCCTGCCGGATTTTTCCCGGCGCGCATCCCATCAGCGCCCCAGCGCAAACCGCCGCCAGCACGTTCTCCAGATTGTGCGCCCCCTTCAGCGGAATCTCTGAAACCTGCATAACCTCGCGCTGTCCCCGCCCGTTGCGGAACAGAATGTTCCCCTCGCGCACCCACGCGCCCTGCTTCACTTCCTTCTGCCGGCTGAACCAGAACACCTGCGCCCGTGTCCGCGCCGCCATCGTCACGCAAGTTGAATCGTCTTCGTTGAGCACCGCAAAGTCGTCACCCCGCTGATTCTCAAAGATGCGCGCCTTCGCATCCACATAAGCCTCAAGCGTCCGGTGCCGGTCCAGATGGTCGGGCGTAACGTTCAACACCACGGCAACCTTCGGACGAAACGTCTGAATGGTTTCCAGTTGAAAGCTAGAAACCTCGAGCACAATCACGCTCTCCGGCTTCGCCCGCTCCGCCAACGAAATCGCCGGAGTACCAATGTTCCCGCCGACCAGCGTCGGCAATCCGCCCGCCGCCAAAATCTCGCCTGCCAAACTAGTGGTCGTAGTCTTCCCGTTCGACCCGGTAATCGCGACGATCGGTCCCGGCAGAAACCGCGCCGCGAGTTCAATCTCGCCGATCACCGCCTCACCCAACGACCGCGCCTGCACCAGCAAAGGCGCATCCACCGGAACCCCTGGGCTAACCACAATCAAATCCTGCCCGCGAAACGTGCGCTCGCCGTGCCCGCCAGTCTCCACCGTAATCCCATGATCAAGCAGCGCCGGTATCTCATTACGCAATTCGTCCCCACTCTTCGTATCGGAAACAGTAACCCGAGCCCCATGCGCCTTCAAAAAAAGCGCCGAAGCCACCCCAGACTTTCCCAGCCCAACCACCAGCACGCGTTTGTCTTTAAGCTCCATCAAGTTCATTTCACCACGGAGTCACAGAGGCAAAGAGAAAACCAATCTATTGTTTTTCTTCTCCGTGCCTCCGTGTCTCCGTGGTGGGTTCGTTCGTCATCTCAATTTCAAAGTCGTCAGCGCGAACAGCGCGAACACCAGCGACGCGATCCAGAAGCGCACAATAATCTTCGACTCCGACCACCCCATCAACTCAAAATGATGATGCAGCGGCGCCATTTTGAAAATCCGTTTTTTGCGCAGCTTGTACGAGCCAACCTGCAAGATCACCGACACCGCCTCGATCACGAACACTCCGCCGATAAACGGCAACAGCAGTTCCTGCTTGATGATCACCGCGACCGTCCCAATCGCGCCTCCCAGCGCCAGCGATCCCACGTCGCCCATGAACACTTCCGCCGGATGCGCGTTGTACCATAAGAATCCGATCGACGACCCCACCATCGCCCCGCAGAAAATCGTCAGCTCGCCCACTTGCGGCATGCGCGGAATTTCCAGGTAGGTCGCAAAGGTCGCGTGCCCGCTTACATAAGTCAGCACCGCGAGCGCTCCCGCGGCGATCACCGTGCAGCCAATCGCCAACCCATCCAGCCCGTCCGTCAGATTCACCGCATTGCTGGCACCCACAATCACGAAGGCCACGAACGCGATAAAGGGCAGAAATGCCAACGGCCAGAGATGCGGAGAACGTTCCAGGCTCTGTACCACCAAGTCAGGATGGAATTGTTTGAGAAACGGCACAATCAGTTTGGTCGAATACATGCCATAGGTCTGCATGGCGATCAGCATCACCCCGATCACGATGCTGGTCGC
>Ga0302325_10002520_pt1 | contig 44428 bp, 43 predicted proteins | sample Palsa_T0_2_FD_201948 | JGI IMG/M metagenome (GOLD analysis project Ga0302325, IMG submission 201948) | Peat permafrost microbial communities from Stordalen Mire near Abisko, Sweden - Palsa_T0_2 | ecosystem: Environmental > Terrestrial > Soil > Palsa > Peat permafrost | place: Sweden: Abisko... | reverse complement strand
AGGCCCCAGACACCCGCGACCACCCCCTGGCCCCGGCCAGCTAACAGCCGCCACACCAAACCCGGCAGCGCTGGCGCGCCGCCGGGTGCTGCCGCCTGCCCAGCGAAGGCCCCATTTTCGGACCAGCTACAGCGGACTCCCAACGACGCTAGTGAGGTCACCCGGGCACGGTGATCCGGATTGAGGTGACCCGGTGCACGATGGCCCGGTGCACGGTGATCCGGGGCACGATGGTCCGGTGACCGTGAAGCACGCGACCGCGAGCGTTTTCGTCTTCTCCCAGTTCCCGCCGGGATGGCGGCTCGGGCTGATCCTGCACCCGATCTTCGGCCGGCTGATGATCCCGGGTGGTCATGTCGAGCCGGGTGAGTCGCAGCAGCAGGCGGCCCTGCGCGAGGTCCGAGAGGAGACCGGGCTCACGATCCGGCTGATCGAGGCGCCTGGCGCGCCATGGCCGGCTGGCCTCGGCCGGATCAGGGTCGCCCAGCCGTGGTGGATCGTCGAGCAGCCGGTTCCTTCTGATAATCACCTGGCGTCCGCGCACGTTCACCTTGATCATCTCTATGTCGCCGTGGCGGAGAGCTCTGCGCCGGCGACCGAGCCCGCTCATCCGTTCGGCTGGCATGCAGCCGCTGAGCTGGCCGGCCTGCACATGTTCGACGACACACGGCAGCTCGCAGGGGTCCTGTTCGCGCGGCTCGAGAGCATGGCCGGGCCTGGCGCGAGGCTGCCGGGCGCGAGGCTGCCGGGCGCGGCCGGTCGGCAGCCGGATGGCGGCTAGCCGGCCGCCTGAGCTCAGGGGCAGAACGCCCGGACGGCGCCGATGGTGTCCGCCTCGGCGGCATCCTTGTCCGGCCGGTACCGCACCACCCGGGCGAAGCGGAGCGCGACGCCGCCCGGGTACCGGGAACTGGCCTGGACGCCGTCGAAGGCGATTTCCACCACCAGCTCAGGGCGGACCCGCAGCACACCGCGCTGCAGGGCGCCCGCTGTCCCTGTCACCCGAGGGGGATCGGCGAGTTCCAGCAGCCTGGCAGTCTGCCAGGCCAGCAGCTCGTCGGTCAGGCCCTTGAAGGTCTTGCCCAGCATGACCAGGCCACCGGTCGCCGGGTCGCGGGCGCCGAGGTGCAGGTTGGATAGCCAGCCCTGGCGCCGCCCGTGACCCCACTCCGCGGCGAGCACCACCAGGTCGAGGGTGTGCCTCGGCTTCACCTTTATCCACTCGCTGCCCCGCCGGCCGGCCGCGTACCGGCCGTCCGGTGACTTGACGACCACGCCCTCATGGCCGCGCGCTACCGCGTCGCTGAAGAACGCCGAGGCGGCGGCCGGATCGGCCGTCACGATCCGCGGGATGACCAGCCCGGCCGGCACTACCTGCGCAAGCCGCGCATGCCGCTCGCTGCCCGGCAGGCCGGTAAGGTCCGTGCCGTTGAGGTAGAGGAGATCAAAGAAGAACGGGGTCAGCTGAAGTTCCTGCCGCTGCCGCCCGCCGCCCTCGTGACTCGCCGCGCGGCCTGACGTCACCTGGAAGGGCCGGGGGCGCCCGTCAGGGAACAGCGCCGCCGCTTCCCCGTCAAGCACGGCCGTCGCCGCGGCGAGGCCGCGGACGGCGTCGGCGATCTCGGGCACCCGCCCGGTAATGTCATCGAGCGTCCTGGTGAAGACCGTCACCTCACCGTCGTTCTTGTGAGCCTGGATCCGGATTCCGTCGATCTTCCACTCCACGGCCGCGGGCGATATCCGGGCCAGCGCGGCGTCAACATCGGGCGCGGAGGCCGCGAGCATTGGCCGCAACGGCCGGCCCACCCGCAGCGTGAAGGACTGCAGGGCGGCAGTAGCGAGGCCGGCATCCGGACCGCCGGGCCCGCCCAGCGCGGCCTGAGCTACCTCGGACAGCGATCCGCCCAGCTGATGGGCGCGGCGAACCAGGTCGGCAGGCACGCCGGCCGCCCGCGCGATCGCCTCGGTCATGACTCCCTCCAGGGCGCCCTGCCTGAGATCCCCCGCCAGCAGCCGGATCAGGAACGAGCGCTCGCTGCCGGTAGCGCGGCTCAGCAGGGACCTGAGCAGCCGGCGCCGCTCGGACTGCGCGCCCTGGCCGGTGACAGCACCGATCGCCTCGAAGGCGGCGTCGGCGTCGGCCAGCGTCAGGGATGGCCCTGGAGGCGGGTTCGGCTGCCTCGCGGGGCTGGTTCCCGGCGGGCTGGTTCCCGGCGGGCCGGGCGGCGGGTCATCCGGACCGGGCAGCCCGCCGAGCACCGCGTAACCGACCCCGATCTGGCGCTGGCGTAGCTCACCAGACAGGAATGCCACCGCGACGGCCACCTCACCGGGTGGCACTACCGCGAGCAGCGCGGAGATTTCCCCGATCTTGGCAAGCCGCGCGCGGACGCCGGCTACGGCGGCTGACGTCCGCACCAGCTCATTCAGGAGCACAGGGGAATTGTGCCGGACACCGCGGCGAAAGGCCGGGGCGGCATGCTTACTGCCTCAGGACGACGCGTGAACCTGCCCGTTGACGTCCACCTGGGCGTCGTCGTCCGCCCTGCTGCCCTGGTCACCGGGCCAGGCGGCGCCGTCGCCACTCCCGCCCATGCCGATCGAGGAGATCCTCTTGCGTAGCACCGCGACGACGGCGAAGGCACTGGCGGCCGCGCCGAGCACCACGATCCCGCGCGCCAGCCGCGAGCGGCGCCGTGGCTTCGGCGCCGGGTCCAGCCGCTGCGCGGCCTTGGTCAGCAAGCCGGACACCTGCGGCGCCAGCTTCTCCTGCACCACGGTGCCGGTCTGCTCGACGCGGGGCGCGGCCCAGGCACGGGCGCCGCGCACTCGCGGGGAAGCCCAGTCGGCGACCCCGCCCGCGCCCTGCCGGACGGTCACGCCCGCGGCCGCGGCCAGCGGCACGGCCCTGGCCGCCTTCCGCCGTGCGCTTCCGCGCATTTCTGCGCTTTTGCTGTTCTTCCTTGTCAGTAGCGACATTCCTGCCTCCCCGAGAGTATTTTCGCCTGCCTCTCTTCCCCCGGCGGGGCGCGGTCAACCCTTTCGGCCCCGCTTCGCCCTGATCGTCAGGCGCGAGTGGATCGGGCTCGCGGCTGATGGGCGCGGCGCGGTGGCAGCCGCACTGCTCCGGTCGTGCGAGGATTCTTCTCATGACGAACACGCTTACCGCAACGCTGCGGACCAATCGCGGGACGGTCATCGTCCGCCTCTTCCCTGATTACGCGCCGAAGACGGTGCGGAACTTCGTCGAGCTTGCCGAGGGGTCGCGCGAATGGACCCATCCGCAGACGCGCCAGCCCGGCGGGAGGCTTTACGACGGGACGATCTTCCACCGCGTTATCCCGGATTTCATGATCCAGGGCGGGGACCCGCTCGGCACCGGCACCGGGGGGCCCGGTTACCGGTTCGCCGACGAGTTTCACCCGGATCTCGCCTTCGACCGGCCGTACCTGCTCGCCATGGCCAATTCAGGCCCAGGGACCAACGGCTCGCAGTTCTTCATCACGACCGTCCCGACGCCCTGGCTGACCGGCAAGCACACCATTTTCGGTGAGGTCATCGAGGGCGCCGAGATCCTCGACCAGATCAGCAAGACGCCGACAGGACGCGGCGACCGCCCGGTCAGCGACATCGTGCTCGAGTCGGTCGTAATTGACCGCGAGGACGATGCGCCGGGATCTGCGGGATAGCAACCATGACCGTCCCCCCGGGCGCCGGCACCAGCAATGAGACGGGAACGCCGACCTGCTTCCGGCACCCGGGCCGTGAGACCTACGTGTCCTGCGTCCGATGCGGCCGGCCGGCCTGCCCGGACTGCCTTCGCTCCGCGGCGGTCGGCCAGCAGTGCGTCGACTGCGTGCGGGACGGAAACCGCGGCGTCCGGCGGGCGGCCGGCGCCTTCGGCGGCCGGCCGACGTCCAGCGCGATCGTCACCTGGACCCTGGTCGGCGTCAACGTCCTGCTCTACATTGTAGAGCTGGCCCATGCGAGCCTGGGGAACGACTGGGCGATGCTCGGCGGGGCCATCTCCGGCAACCAGGTCATCGGTGTCGCGGCCGGCCAATGGTACCGGCTGATCACTTCCGCGTTCCTGCCGCCACCCGGCCTGAGCGGGCTCGGCCCCGTGGACATCATCTTCAACATGTGGGCGCTGATCATCGTCGGCCCGTCAATTGAGCACATGCTCGGCCGCCTGCGCTATCTCGCCGTGTACCTGATCAGCGGGATCGGCGGCTCGGTGGCGTTCTACTTCCTGGCGCCGGCCAATGAGGCGGCGCTTGGCGCCTCCGGGGCGATCTTCGGCCTGTTCGGCGCCTGGTTCGTGCTGTCGCGGCGGCAGGGCCTGAGCAGCCGCGGGGTCGTCATGGTGATCGGCCTCAACCTGGTGCTCGACTTCGTGTTCCCCGGCATCGCCTGGCAGGCCCACGTCGGCGGGCTGCTCGCCGGCTGTCTGCTGACCGCCGCGTATGTCTACGCGCCCCGGCAGAACCGGGCGCTGGTCCAGGGCGCCGCGACCGTGGCGCTGCTCGCCACGGCGGTCATCTGCGTGGTTGTCCGCGATTACCAGCTCGTGGGCTCAGTGCAGTTCTGACGCTGGCACGGGCATGCGCGTCCGGCAAGGCGCCGTCCGGCACGGGGCCGTCCCGCACAGTGCCGTCGGCACGGGGCCGGTCACGCGCGGGTGGCGGTCGGCGTGGCTCAGCGCCACTTGGTCGCGAGAGCCACTCCGGCGATGATGAACCCGAATCCGAGCACCAGGTTCCAGCTGCCGATGGCACTCTGCGCCGGGTTGGTGCCGCCAGTGATGTAGAACAGCGCGATCCACGCCAGGCCGATCAGCAGGCAGCCGAGCATCGTGGGCACCAGCCAGCGCGGGCTGACCTGGGCCTTCGCCGACCTTGGCGGCGGCGTGTAGACCGCCTTGCTTCGCACGCGTGACTTGGGCACGTTCTCTCCTGGTCCGTCTCGCCACCCGCGCGCGCCGCCAGGAAGCGGCGGAGCGCGCACGAGAGCATCTGCCGGTAAGCGTAGTTGCTCCGGCAAGTGCCCGCGGCCCGCACGGCCGGCCCGGCCCGGGCCGCGAGCGGCTGGTGTCCGCTAGCTGGTCGACGGCGACGGGCTCGGCGACGACGTCGAGGGCGACGGGCTCGGGCTCGTCGACTGCGCCTGCGCGACCGAGAGCGTGACCTGGCTCTCCGGAGGGACGATGTTGGTGGGCGCGGGGTTTTCCCCGACGACGGTGCCCGGCGTGGTGCCGGGATTGGCCGGGACGTAGGTGATCTTGTAGCTGAGGTTGTCGGCCGTCAGCGTCTGCACCGCCGTCTGGACCGGCTGGCCGATCACGTCCGGCACGCTGACGCCACCGCCGGAAACCGTGAGCTGAACGACCGTCCCCGGCTTGGCCGGCGTGTTGCCGGCCGGGCTCTGGCGGATCACGGTGCCGGCCGGCTGGGACGACGTCGGATCCGTCTTCGGCGTGCCCACCTTGAATCCGGCGTTCTCCAGGGTGGTCTCGGCGGTGAGTTCCTTCTGCCCGACGACGTCGGGCACGGACTTGCTCGCCGGGCCGGTGGAGATGTACAACGTGACCACTGTGTGGGCGGCGACCAGGTTGCCGTCCGGCGGGCTGGTGCTGATCACGTCGCCCTTCGGCGTCGTGGCTGATGTCTTATCGACGACGGCCGACTGCAGCTTCGCCTTCTCAATGTCCTTCTCCGCGGCCTTCCTGCTGAGCCCCATGACGTTGGGCACCGAGATCTTCCCGCCGCCGCCTGCGGCGTATTTCACGGCATAGCCCACCGCTCCCAGCAGCAGCAGCACGACCAGCCCGATCACGACCCATAGCCAGATCCGCCGCCGGCCGCCGGACGGCGGCTGGTCTTCCGGCCCGTAGCGGTACGCGGGTATCGAGCTGGTCGGGCCTGCCACCGCGGTGCCCGGCCCCATCCGCCGGGTGCCCTGGTAGGCCGCAGTGCGGTTCGGCGCGGAGACCGGCATGCCGGACAGCGCACGCTGGATGTCATTGCGCATCTCCCCGGCGGACTGGTAGCGGTCGGCCGGATCCTTGGCCATCGCCTTGAGCACGATCGCGTCAGCCCAGGCCGGAATCTCCGGATCGACCCGCGATGGCGGGATGGGATTCTCCCTGACGTGCTGGTAGGCGATCGCGACCGGGGAGTCGCCGGTGAACGGCGGCCGTCCGGTGAGCAGCTCGTACAGCAGGCACCCGGCCGAGTACAGGTCGCTGCGGGCATCCACCCGCTCGCCCCTGGCCTGCTCCGGCGACAGGTACTGCGCGGTGCCGATCACCTGGGCGGTCTGGGTCATGGTGGCCTGCGCGTCGCTGACGGCCCTGGCGATGCCGAAGTCCATCACCTTCACGTCACCGGCGCGGGTGAGCATCACGTTGCCTGGCTTGATGTCCCGGTGCACGATGCCGTTGCGGTGGCTGTAGTCCAGTGCCCGCAGCACGCCGTCGGTGATCTCCATCGCCCGCTCCGGCAGCAGCCTGCGGTCCTCCCTCAGCAGGTCGCGTAGGGTACGGCCGTCGACGTACTCCATCACGATGTAGGGCACCGGGGTGGGGCCGAGCATGTCCTCGCCGGTGTCGTAGACCGCGACGATCGACGGGTGGTTCAGGGACGCGGCCGACTGGGCCTCGCGGCGGAACCTGGCCTGGAAGGTCTGGTCCCTGGCGAGGTCCTCGCGCAGCGTCTTCACCGCGACGATGCGGTCGAGACGGATGTCTCTCGCCCGGTAGACCTCGGCCATGCCGCCGCGCCCGACGACCCCGTCGAGCTCGTAGCGGCCGCCGAGGAGCCGGGGCTGGGTCATGTCTCGCACGTGAGGTTACCGTCCTGCGTCGTGGTTCGCGGCCGGGCACGCCACGGTACCGCCCGCCGGGCACTGGATCTTCCCGCCACGGTCACGGCAGCGGCCCGGTGCCTGTTCATGAAACCCCCAGGTAGGCCTGGATGATCTTGACGGCGATGGGCGCCGCGGCATCAGCGCCGAAGCCGCCACCCTTCACGATGACGCCGACGGCTATCGTCGGTTTGCTGGCCGGCGCGAAGCAGGTGAACACCGCGTCGTCCAGCCCCGTGTTGTTGACGCCATTCTGCGCCGTGCCAGTCTTGCCCGCGATCTCGACGCCGGCCACGTGCTCGTTGGCGGTCAGGTATGCGGTGCCGGCCGGGTTCTGGGTCACCTGGATCATCATCGTCCTGACCTGGCCGGCTATCTGAGCGCTGACCACGCGGGAGAGCACCGAGGTGTGCGCGGACTGCACCACGCTCAGGTCAGGCGCCTGTACCTCCTGGACCAGGTACGGGGTCATCAGCGTGCCGCCGTTGGCGATGGCCGCCGAGTCCATGGCCTCCTGCAGCGGCGTGATCTCGTCGTCGAATTGGCCGATCGCCGAGTACGCGGTGTAATCCGGGTTGGAGATCCTCGGGAAGACGCTCGGCGTGACCGGCATCGGGACCGTCAGGTCCGGGTCGTTGAAGCCGAACCTGTCCGCGTAGTCCCGCAGCACGCTGCCGCCCAGCTTCAGGCCGAGATCGCCGAACGCGGTGTTGCAGGAAACATAGAACGCGAAGATCAGTGGCGGATGACCATCCCCGCACGCCTCGTTACCGTCGTTGATCAGCACGTGCGTGGTGCCGGGCAGCTGAAGGTTAGTCGGCGCCGGCACCGTGGACTGCGGGCTGGCCACCGCGCGAGTCCCGAACGCGGCCGAGCTTGTGACTATTTTGAACGAGGACCCGGGCGGGAATGTGGCCTGCAGAGCCCGGTTGAGCAGCGGCTGCTGCGGGTCGTTGCGGTAGGCCCGGTCGATCCGGTTGAGCTTCGCGCCGTTGAGCGTGGTGTACCGGTTGGGATTGAAGGTGGGGTACGAGGCCATCGCCAGGATGGCGCCGGTCCGCGGGTCGATGGCGACCGCCGCGGCCGGCCGGCCCTGCGCCCGCAGCGCGTCGTAGGCGGCCTGCTGGGCCTTGGGGCTGATCGTCAGGTAGACGGTGGCGCCGAGCCGGGGCTTGCCGGTGACCAGGTCGATCAGGTTGTGCACCGCCAGCTGCGGTGCGGTGCCCGCCAGGTCCTTGTCCTCCGCCAGCTCGATGCCCGCGGTGCCGGCGACCGACGGGCCGTACACCGAGTCGTAGCCGGTCACCGGCGCGTAGACCGGCCCGAACGGGTAGTACCGGTGATACGTGCCGTCCTTGGCTGGCCGGGAGACGGCGATCGTGGCGCCGCCCGCCACGATCGAGCCGCGCTTGTACTGGAACTGCTGGTCGAAGACGCGGACGTTACCCGGCCGGGACGCGAGGCTGGTGGCCTCGAATGCCTGCACGTAGTTCACGTTGATCAGCAGTAGCGCGAACATCACCAGGCAGGCGAGGGAGAGCCGGAGCAGCGCGCGGTTCACCGGCCGCTCACCGCCCCCGGACTGGCCGGCTGAGTCGTCATCAGCCGGCCCGCACTATCTGGGTCATTCCCTCGTCCTGGATGGCCTGCGGCGCTGGCCGCCTGGCAGTGTCGCTGATCCGTATCAGCAGCGCGATCATCGCCCAGCTCGCGACCAGCGAGGATCCGCCCTGGGACATGAACGGCGTGGTGATGCCGGTCAGCGGGATCAGGCCGGTCACCCCGCCGACGATCACGAAGACCTGCAGGGCGAGCACGAAGGCCAGCCCGCCGGCCAGCAGCTTGGCGAACGGGTCGCGGACGCCGATGGCGGCCCGCAGCCCGCGCTGCACGATCAGCGCGAAGATCAGCAGGATCGCCATCAGCCCGGTCAGGCCGAGTTCCTCGCCGAACGCGGTGATGATGAAGTCGCTCTGCACCAGAGGCGTGTAGAACGGCTGGCCGTGACCGAGGCCGGTGCCCAGGATGCCGCCGAAGCCCATCCCCTCCAGCCCCTGCACGAGCTGGAAGGCCGCGTGCGTCGGGTTGCTGCCGGCGAACGGGTGCAGCCAGATCGTGAACCGCTCTCCGACGTGCTGGAACAGCCTGCTGGCCGCGTATGTGCCGAGCAGGAACAGGCCGATCCCGATCAGCAGCCACGAGGTGCGCTGGGTAGCGACGTAGAGCATCGCCACGAACATGCCGAAGAACACGGCCGAGGTGCCGATGTCGGTCTCGAAGACCAGGATCAGCAGGCTGGCTGCCCAGGCGATCAGCACCGGGCCGAGGTCGCGGGCCCGGGGCAGGTCGATCCCGAGCACCCGGCGGCCGGCCAGCGCCAGCACGTCGCGCTTGGCGACGAGGTAGCCGGCGAAGAAGACGGCGAGCGCGAGCTTCGCGAACTCCTCCGGCTGAATGCTGAATCCGCCGACGGCGACCTGGATCTTCGCTCCGGTTCCCGGCACCGCGCTGAAGCGGGCCGGCAGCAGCGCCGGGACGGCCAGCAGCACCAGGCCGACCGCGCCGAGCGTATACGTATAGCGCTGCAGGACCCGCGGTTCCCTGATCACCGCCAGCACCGCGATGAAGGCCGCGATGCCGACCGCGCTCCACACCACCTGGTAGGCGGTCGTCGACGCGGTCATGGTGCTGATCTTGTTGCCGGGGTTCCCGCCCCGCCCCGACTCCTGGAGCCGGTAGATCATGACGATGCCCAGGCCGTTGAGCAGCGCGGCGAGCGGCAGCATCAGCGGGTCGGCCCACGGCGCGAGCCGCCGGACGGCGAGATGCGCGGCGAGCACGAGCACCGCGAACGCGGCGCCGTACTCGATCAGCCCGGCAGGCAGCTTCCCGTTCAGGCCGAGACCGGCGCTGGCGTACGCGGCGAGCACCACGCCCAGCGCGAAGAGCAGCATGAGCAGCTCGGTGCTGCGCCTGCCGCGCGGCATCGGGGCCGGTGCCTCAGCGGCCGCCCCGGCACCGGAGTGAGTCGCCACGGCCATCATCAGGCCGCCCCCTGCCGCGGGCAGTAGGAGGGCACCAGCGGCTTCGGCTTGTAGGACGGGACGACGGTGCGCACGACCGTCTTGCCGTGTTCCTTCCGCCTGACCTTACGCGGCCTGGGCTTGCCGGCCTGCCATTTCGCGACCGCGGCGGCGGCCTGCTGGCAGGCGTAGTCGTGCCGGATGCCGAGCACCACGCTGCGCGCCTTGGCCAGCCCGCTGGACGGGATCGAGGCGCTCTGGACCGGCTGAATGTCGTTGGCGGTCACGTGCGACATCGGGATGCCGGTGCGCTGGTACACGCTGGACAGGCTCATCCCCGCGACCCGCTCGTTGACCCCGCGGAAGATGACGACCTGGCCGCCGGAGGCGCCAACGTAGTACTGGCCCTGGGTGTAACGCCACGCCGCGTAACCGCCGCCGGCGATCAGCAGGAGCAGGACCACCAGGATGGACGTGACGACCGGCCAGCGCGGCCTGGCCCACCGCCCCTCGTCCTCGTCGTCCTCGTCGTCGTCATAGGCCGGGCGGACTTCCTCGTCGCCGAACTCCGCCGGGCTGGTCGCTGGCAGCGCGGAGACCTGAGTGAGCTGGCGCGCGCGCTCGGCCGGGCTGTCCGCGCGCACTGGCGGCGCGTCATCGCTGGAGACCGCGCCCGCCACGACGGGCAGCTGGCTTGGCGGCGCCGGATCGGTGGCGGTGTCGATCACGTCAGCGACGATGCAGGTGATGTTGTCAGGGCCGCCGCCGCGGTTGGCGAGCTCGACGAGCTGGATGACCACGTCGTCCAGGTCCGGGATGCTGACGAGCGTCTTGTGCAGGGTCTGCTCGGTGACCACGTCGGACAGCCCGTCGGAGCAGAGCAGGTACCTGTCGCCGGCCCTGACCTCGCGGATCGACAGGTCGGGCTCCGCCTCTGTCCGGCCGTCCAGCGCCCGCAGCAGCAGCGACCGCTGCGGATGGGTGGCGGCCGCCTCGGGAGTCAGCCTGCCGTCCTCCACCAGCGACTGGACCAGCGTGTGGTCGCGGGTGATCTGCGAGAAGTCCCCGTCGCGCAGCAGGTAGGCCCGTGAGTCGCCGATATGGCAGACCGCGGCTATCTCACCGTGCCAGAGCATGGCGGTGAGAGTGGTGCCCATGCCCTCTACCGCCGGGTCGGCGGCGCTCATCTCCTGCAGGGTGATGTTGGCGTCGGCTACCGCGGCGGCCAGCGGATCCAGCAGGTCGCCGTCCGGCATCTCATGGTCGAGCCCGGCGAGGGCGGAAATGGCCACGGCACTGGCTACCTCGCCCGCCGCATGACCGCCCATGCCATCGGCGATGGCGAGCAGGCAGGGGCCCGCGTACGCCGAGTCCTCGTTGCCTTCCCGGAGGAGCCCGACGTCCGAGCGGACCGCGTAGCGGAGTGCAAGTGTCATCTGCGCAGTTCCAGGACGGTTTTGCCGATGCGGATGGGCACGCCGACCGGCACCGGGGTCGGCTGGGTAACCTTCTGACGGTCAAGGTACGTGCCGTTGGTAGAGCCGAGATCCTCGACGATCCACTGGCCATCCTGGGGGAATAGCCGGGCATGTCGGCTCGAAGCGTAGTCATCGGTCAGGACGAGCGTGGCATCATTCGCGCGACCGATGGTGATTTGCTGATCAGCCAGTCCCATGCTCGTTCCCGCCAGGTCCCCGCCGGTTACCAGCAGCTGCTGCGGCGCCGCGCGGCTGCTTTTCCCCGCCCGGGCCGGCTTCGCAGGCTGGGCCGGCCTTGGCCGCTGCTGCTGCTGCCGCTTGCGGGCCTGCCTGCGGCCGCCGGCCGAAGGGCCGAACAGGTCGGTGCGCACGACACCCACGGCGGCGATGACGAAGAGCCAGAGGACAGCGAGGAATGCCAGCCTGATGAGGGTAAGGGTAAGCGCGTTCATCTGGTCATGTGTCCTCGGCAGCCGAGGCTGCCTCTGCTCGTCCGTGGGCGCCGCGGCGCCGGCTGGGTCATGTCGGGGCCGCGCTATCAGTAAATGCCATCCCGGCGGAACACGAGGGTGGTCCGGCCTAGTGTGACGCGGGTCCCGTCCGTCAGGGACACGCGGCGCACCGGCTGGCCGTTGACGAAGGTGCCGTTCGTGGAGCCCAGGTCCACCAGCACGACCTCGCCGTCCTCGACGCGCAGCTCGGCGTGGTGGCGCGAGACACCCGGATCGACGAGGCGCAGGTCACAGTCGGTGCCGCGGCCGAGGATGGTCAGCGGCGCGCTGAGCTCGTAGGTCCGCTGCGTGTTGCCGTCCGATCCCGGCTCCGGGCCGGAGACAAGCAGCCTCGGCGCGCCGTTGAAACTGCCGGCCGGGTGCGGAAGGTCGCTGGCGGGCCTGCGGATCTCGCCGTCCTCGACGGTCGTGCCGCGGATGACGCCGGAGCGGATCCTGAAGGTGCCAGTGGTCAGGTCCGGCACTCCCTCGAACCGCATCCGCACCGGCCCGACGAAGGAGTACCCCTGCTCCCTGGCGTGCTCGCGGGCCAGCGTCGCTAGCTCGATGCCGAGGCTGTCGGCATAGACCTGGAGGCGCTCGTGATCGGTCTCCGCCAGCTCCACCACGAAATCGTTCGGTACTAGCGTCCGGCCCTGCGCGACGATCGCTGCGCGGTCATCCATCTCGCGCTGCACCGCGCTGGCAACCTCCACGGGCTGTAGCTCGGATTTGAACGCCCGCGCGAAGGCACCCTCTACCATCCCCTCAAGCCTGTGCTCGAAGCGCTGCAGTACTCCCACCGGGGGCACCTCCTTCCATGCTCGCATCCGATCGTATCGGCGGCGTGGGGCAGTTTGAGGACGTGCTAACCTGACTCCCTCGCCCAGGGCGGGTGGCGGAACGGCAGACGCGCACGGTTCAGGTCCGTGTGTCCGAAAGGACGTGAGGGTTCAAATCCCTCCTCGCCCACACCTCCTCGCCTCGACTTCCCTTCCTTCCCCGCTTGGTACGCTGGCCCGCAGCCTAAGCGCCGGCATGTCCGCTGTCACTTGCGCGCTGGCATATTGGCCGGGTGAGCGGGGCAGCGGCACTACCGGAGCGGGCCTGACCAGGCGGCTCACCGCTGCGGCGACCTGACGCCGGGTACTCCGGCAGGGACCACTCATCGGCCTGCGCAGGGCAGAATTGGTCGCGTGCCGGAACTTCCAGAGGTAGAGGCACTCGCGGCCGACCTGCGCGAGCGGGCCGCGGGCCGCGTCATCGACCGGGGCGACGTCGCGGAGATCGCCGTGCTGAAGACCTACGATCCCGCGCTGACCGCGCTGCGCGGCCGGACGGTCACGGCGACCCGGCGTCACGGCAAGTTCCTCGACGTGGTGACGGAGCGCGATCCGGGCGATCCGCCGCTGCACCTGATCACGCACCTGGCCCGGGCGGGCTGGCTGCGCTGGCGTGACGAGCTGCCGGCCGAGCCGCCTCGGCCCGGCAGGGGACCGCTGGCGTTCCGGCTCCGCTTCACCGACGGGGCCGGATTCGACCTGACCGAGGCGGGGACGCGCAAGCGCCTCGCGGTCTACCTGGTCGCCGATCCGGCGGCCGTCCCTGGCATCGCGGCGCTGGGGCCCGACCCGCTCGACCCGTCGTTCACTCCGGACGCGCTGGCCAGGATACTGTCCGGGCGCAGAACGCAGATCAAGGGCGTGCTGCGGGACCAGAGGGTCATCGCCGGCATCGGTAACGCCTACTCCGACGAGGTCCTGCATGCCGCCAGGATGTCGCCGTTCCGGCTCGCCGCGAGCCTGTCGGACGCGGAGGTGGCCGGCCTGCACGCGGTGATCGTCGGCACCCTCCGGGACGCGATCGCCCGGTCCGCTGGCCTCGCCGCCGGGGACCTGAAGAAGGAGAAGAAGGCCGGGCTGCGCGTGCACGGCCGGGCGGGCCAGCCGTGCCCGGTGTGCGGGGACACGGTCCGTGAGGTGTCGTTCGCCGACTCTGCGCTGCAGTACTGCCCGACCTGCCAGACCGGCGGCAAGCCGCTAGCCGACCGCCGGCTGTCCCGGCTGCTCAAGTAGCGAGCCCGGCCCCCGGGCCCCCCGGCCCCCGGGCGGACCCGGCAGCCGCGGCCGGTCAGTTGAAGATCGGCCCGACCTTGTTCCAGCGGGGCAGGCCGCACCCGCTCCGGTTGAAGCTGCTGTCGACGTGCTTGCCGAACCAGGTGCCCTGGACGGTCGCGATCTTCGTGCCGGCCGGGATCATCGGGCACATCTCGTGCGGCGGGAGCGCGGCGAACGGGCTCCTCGCATGCAGCAGGGCGTCGCAGGCTGCCTGCGGGTCGGGGTGCGTGCCGCCGTCCGGATCACACCGCAGCGTCCAGCGCTCCGCCTTGGCGCCCGTCCCGGTCACCTGGATGACAAGGGAGACCCTGGCAGGATGGGCAGCGGCCGCTGCCGCGCCCCCGCCAGCCGAGTGCCCGCTGCCGCAGGCAGTAGCGGTAGCCGCGCAGAGCGCGGCGATCAGGACGGACCGCAGGCCGGTCCTGGCCGGTGGCTTGTTCGTCATCATGCCGATTCGACGCGCGGCGGGCCCGCCCGGTTCCGCCGCCGCCGGCATGTGAGGCCCGGATCATCAGCGGCCTGTCGCGGGCGGTGCGATTATGAGGTCGTGGGGCGCAGATCCGCGGTAACTGGCGGGCCGGACCGCGTGGACGCGACGGCGCGCGCGGTCATCGATTCCGCCGCTGACGCGATCATGGCCCTGTCCGCCGACCGCACCGTGCTGCTGTGGAATCCGGCGGCGGAGCGCCTCTTCGGGTGGACCGCTGCCGAGGTCATCGGCCAGCAGCCGCAGATCATCCCGGAGGAACTGAAGGCGGAGCACAACGCTGTCCTGGAGCGGGTCCGCGGCGGCGGGGAGATCTCCTTCGCCACCCGCCGGATCCGCAAGGACGGCGGCGTGCTTGACCTGCGGATCGATACCAGCGCCCTGACCAGCGGTGACGCGATGACCGGCTGGGTGAGCATCTGCCACCAGACCGGCGAGGACCACGTGGTCAGGCACGACATGGCGGAACGGGCCAGGGTCGTGCGCAGGCTCGGTGACGTGGTCGCCGACATGAACGCCCACCGGGACCTGCCGGCGGTGCTCGACCGGATCGCGGCCAGCCTGCGCGAGCTGACCAGGGCCGACGCCGGGGGGTTCGTGCTCATCGAGGACGGCAAGCTGCGGCTGGTGAGCATGGACGGGCTGCCCGCGGGGCTGCGCGGCCGTACCGCCGACCTGGCGACCAGCATGGTCGGCGACCTGATGCGCTCGGGCCGGACGGTGATGATGGCGACCGGCGAGTCCGGCCGCTTCGACGACCTGATCTGGTCCGCGCTGCCCGGGCTGCACACGATCACGCTCAGCCTGTCGCATGTCGGCGGGCGGCCCTACGGTGCGCTGTACGCCCTGTACAGCAGGCGCAAGGTCGGCCATATCGAGCTGGAACTGCTCGAGCTGCTCGCCGGGCACGCCAGCGTGGCCCTGTCCAACGTGACCGCCTTCGAGGAGGTCGTCGCGCAGCGGGCGCACGAGCGCGCGGTGATCGACGCCAGCGCCGACGGCATCGCCGTGCTCGACGGCGATGGCCTGGTCCGCCAGTGGAATCCTGCCGCGCACCGGCTGACCGGGGTCGCCGCCGAGGACGCCATCGGCGGGCCGCCGCCGTTCCCGGTGCCCGAGCCGGGCGCGAAGCTGGCGCACAGGCTGCGGAACGGCAGCTGGCTCGACGTCCTGTGCACCGGGCTGAACGGGCGCGACGGCAAGGTCGTTGACTTCCGCGACGTCACTGCCGCCAAGGAGCTTGAGGAAGCCAAGGACCTGTTCCTGGCCACGACGAGCCACGAGCTGCGCACGCCGATTACCGTGGTGCAGGGCTTCGCGAGCACGCTGGCAAGCCGCTGGGACAAGATGGCCGACGCCGACCGGCGCAGCGCCGTCCAGACGATCGCCGAGCGGGCCGGCTCCCTTGGCCGGCTCGTGGAGCAGCTGCTGCTGGGCTCACGCGCCGGCGCGGATCAGCTGACCGTCAGCAACGGGCCGTTTGACCTGGCCGGGCTGCTGCGCGGGGCTGCCGTGGCGTTCCGCCCGCTGTCGGACAGGCATACCCTCACGGCTGACATTCCCGACGGGCTGCCGGCCGCCTACGGTGACCCGATGGCGACGGACATCATCGTCGGCCAGCTGCTGGAGAACGCGTTCAAGTACTCGCCGGAGGGCGGGAACGTGACGGTACGGGCAAAGCAGGCGGACGGCTGGATCGAGGTGACGGTCGAGGACGAGGGAATCGGCATCGCGCCGGCCGACCGCGAGCGCGTATTCGAGAGATTCGTCCAGGGCGAGACCGGGGACCGCCGGAGGTTCGGCGGCATCGGGCTCGGGCTGTACATCGTCCGTCAGCTCGCGCGGGCCCAGGACGGCGAGGTCGCCGTGAGCGCGCGGCCCGGCGGCGGCACCGTGATGCGGGTCCAGTTCCGCCCGTGCTAGCCAGCCGAGGTCTTCGCGGGCACGCGGGCGCCGCCGACCCGTTCCCTGGTGACCGGGTCGCGCATGACCTGCGCGCCGCCGGAGGCCTCGATGTAGCGGTCGATGATGCCGATGACATCCTCGCCCTGCATCACCATCTGGCCGCGCTCCATCCAGATCACCCGGTTGCAGGTCTGCTCGACCTCCTCCAGGTTGTGCGCGACCAGGAAGACGGTGCCGGCCTCCTGGCGCAGCTCCTCGATCCTGGCGTGGCTCTTCACCCGGAACTCGGCGTCCCCGGTGGCCAGTGCCTCGTCCACGAGCAGCACGTCGTGGCTCTTCGACGCGGCGATCGCGAACCGCAGCCGGGAGCCCATGCCGGAGGAGTAGGTCTTCATCGGCAGGTCGATGAACTCGCCGACGCCGGAGAAGTCCACGATGCTCTGGTACTTGTCCTTAGCTTCCTGCTTGGTCATGCCCATGGCCAGGCAGCCGAGGATCACGTTGCGCTCGCCGGTGAGATCGTCGAGCAGCGCGGCGTTGACGCCGAGCAGCGACGCCTCGCCGGTGGTATAGACATTGCCCTGCTCGGGCGGCAGCAGCCCGGCGATGGCCCGCAGCAGCGTCGACTTGCCCGATCCGTTCCGGCCGATGACCCCGACGGCGTCGCCGCGGTAGGCGACGAACGACATGCCGCGGATCGCGTGCACCTCGCGGATCGACCCGCGGGTCTTGCGGCCCAGGATCCGCAGCAGCGCGGTTGCCGCCGTGCCCCGGTCGCCGCCCGCGCCGTAGACGCGGTACACGATGTGCAGGTCGTCCACGACCACCATCGGCTCAGCCACGACCGTATTTCGCCTCCGCCCGCCAGAAGAAGAAGAAGCCGACCACCAGGGCGAACACTGCCCAGCCTACGGCGTAGTACCAGTAGTGCGACGGGTTGGCGACCGCATGGCAGTAGGCGCTGTCATAGAGAACCGCCTTCGGGTCCGCCGATGTGTAGTGCCGCCACAGAGCGCATTTCGCCACGTTGTATGCGTGCGCACCTGGCTGGCTCAGCCGCTGCGACTTGATCATCGAGAGCCGGATCAAGGTGATGTACAGGGCGGCCGGGTTGATCTGCAGCAAGGCGACGATCTGCCGCGCGTGGTGGCCGAACGAATGAGTGTCTAGCAGTGTGGCGATGCTGAACAGCACCCCGGAGAGATACATCCAGGTGCGCAGCAGGAACGGCAGCAGCTGGCTGAAGTCGTTGACCTGCGAGCCGATTCGCGCGACGAACAGGCCGACGCCGACGTTGAAGATCGTCTGCAGCAGCAGCGCGGGGATGGTCAGCAGCCAGTACCAGGTGATCGGCTCACCGAGACCGAGCAGAATGACCGCCAGGACCGCCATCGTCAGCACCATCTGCTGCAGTTCGATCATCACGTAGGCCAGCGGCAGGCTCGCGCGCGGGAACTGCAGCGCCCGGATCAGCGGCAGGCTGCTGGTGATCACGCTGGAGGTGGAGATGAACGCCCGCTGGGTGAAGTTGAAGACGAACACGCCGGTGACCAGGAACGCCGGGTAGTCGGGGATGCCCTTGTTGAGGTTGAGGATCACCCCGAAGATCAGCAGGTAAACGCCCGCGTTGAGCAGTGGCGTGAGTACCTGCCAGAGCTGGCCGAGCCTGGCCTCGGTGTACATCGCGATGTTGCGCGCCGTGGCGAAGGCGATGATGAACTGATGCCGCCGCCAGAGCTGGCGCAGGTAGGCCAGCACCGGCGGGCGCGCGGCACTGGGCCGCAGGCCGTGCTCGGCGGCCAGCTCGGCCAGCGATCCGGCCGGCATCATGGCCGTGGCGACCCCGCCGTCCGCCTCGGGCAGGTTGTCGCCGTGGCTCAGCTGGCCCGGCGCGCTCAGCCGCCTGTCATCGCTCACGCGGCAGCACCAGGGGGAGCGGGCCGGCCGGCGGTGGCCGCGCGCCAGCCTGGCAACGCCGCTGGGCCGCAGGCCGGCCGCGCGCGCGCCGGCCATGGCCGCGAGTTGTACGCAGCAACTGTCACGTCCGCGACTGTACCCCCGTCTGGTTGTGCGATACAACTGATGGTGTGAACGAGCCCCTGCACGATACAGAGCTTGAGCGGCTTCTCGCTCAGCTACTCCGGCTGGTGAGCCCGGCCGTCACGGCGGGCGGGCCGGGACAGGGGGGCCCGGCGGGCGGCGCCGGGGAAGGTGAGGACCAGGTCACGTCGCCCGGTGCGGAGAACGGGAGCTCGCCGGGCGAGGCTGCGAACCAGGCTCAGGGGGCGGGAATCCCGGCGGTGTCAGCTTCCGAGGCGCGGGCGCTTGTCGAGCTGGTCGCGGCGCGCGGGATCGCCCAGGGCGAGCTGGGCAGCCTGCTGGGCCTGGAGAAGAGCACGGTGAGCCGGCTGGCCGCGGGGCTGGAGCGCAAGGGATGGGTCAGGCGCGGCAGGGACGAGGGCAACCAGCGCTACGTCCGCCTGTACCTGACACCGGAGGGCGGGGTCATCGCGGCGCGGCTGTGGCAGGCATGGCATTCGCGGCAGGAGCGCATCCTCACCTCGCTCTCGCCCGAGGAGCGGACCGGCCTGTCCGCCGGCCTCCGCGGGCTGGTCCGCGGCCTCGCCGCCGAGGGCATCCTCGGCGAGGCGAAGCCCGCTTCCGCGGGACAGGGCAGCGGCTGAGGCAAAGGCCGCCGCGCTTACTTGCCGGTGAACCGGTACACGATGGCGCCGTCTGTCCGGTAGTCGAACCGGAAGCCGGTCGCCTTCAGGTAGGCGGCCACCGGCGGGATTCCCGGATGCCGGGTCCAGATCAGCGCCCAGCCGATGCCGAGGCCGGGCAGGTCGCGGCGGGCCGCGGCGAGCTGCGCCGGGGTTACCTGGTTTCCGGCCGCGTTCGGCCGCCGCGGCGCGAGCGGGATGCCGGACTCCGCCCGGACGAGCTGCGCGTAGAATGGGTGCCCGGCGATCTTATTGCGCGTCGTGGCCGGCACCCAGGAGGTGTAAGCGATAGACCGGGGGTGACCGTCGGCGGTCGCCAGGACCAGCGCCGGCGGCGCGCCCTGCTTGCCGTACACCGGTATCCCGCCGCGTAGCCCGAACGGCACGTCGAGCACGATCGAGCCGGAGTGGTCGGCCGCGATCGGGCGGTCCAGGGTCGGCAAGGTGGCGGGCATGATGCCGCCCGCAGGGTTCTGGCCGATGGCCGAGCCCGCCTCCAGCAGGCCCAGCGCGGCCACCACGATGATCAGCGGCCGGGCGTGATAACGCAGCCAGTCCACGGCCGCGCCGGCCAGCAGGGCGGCGCCGACCAGTCCGAGAATGGCGAACCGGTCGGCCTCCCGGAATGCGGACAGCACCGGCAGCCGCATCACCCAGGTGTAGGGCATCACCGGCGACACCCGCACGCCGTGCCACCACTGCTGGAACGGCACATGCTGGACCTTCATGACATACAGCGACGCGCCGAGCGCGAGCCAGGCGCAGCCCAGCCACAAGGCGGCGAGCTGCCAGGCGCTGCGCCGCCGCCAGGACACGGCCAGGCCCAGCAGCGCGACGACGGTCAGCACGATGCCGAACATCGGCATGGCCTCGGCGGTTGGCCCGTGGTCCGGGGCCGAGGCGGAGGCCGCCGCCAGCTGGTGCAGGCCGTAATAGCCGACCCGCTGCGCAGGCGCGAACAGGTCGCCGAGCCCTACGCCGTAGGTCTTACCGGTCACCGCGAGCAGGTGCTGGCTGACTTTGGTGCCCCCGGCGCTGGCCTGCTGGGCCATCGCGATGAGCTGCGGGCTCGCCACGACGACGGCGATCACGCCGCCCAGGATGAGGGCGGCCGCCCGGACCCTGGACGGGTGACGGGCGAGCCACGGGATGAGCAGCAGGACGGCGAGGATGGCGGCCATGACGGCGGATTCCTGGTTGACCAGGAGGCTGGCACCCAGGACCAGGCCGAGGATGACGGCTTGCCGCCGGCCCGGGCTGCGCCGCAACCGGACGGCGGCCTCCACGGTCATCGGCAGGAACAACGTGCCGGCCACGATGTTGAGATGCGCCCAGTCCTGCTCCGCCAGCATCGACGACAGGCCGAAGAACGCGCCGGCCGCGATCGCGCCGGCCTGCGAGGGCAGCCATAGCCGGGCGACCCGGTACATCACGTAGCACAGCAAGCCGGGCAGGACGATGGTCAGCAGGTTGAACGCGGCCGCCGGGCCGAACAGCAGCGTGACCGGGGACATGATGAGCCCGGCCAGCGGCATGGTGGTGTCGAAGCCGAGCTGGATCCCTGCCGGCGCGGCCATCTTGGCCGTGAACCACGGGTTGCCGAGGTGCACGATCTGATGCGCCACCCACCACAGGTCCCATACGTAGCTGGCGACATCGTTGCTTTCCGGCAGCTGTCCCCTGGGCAGGTAGAGCGCCCGCGGCCAGGTCAGCGCGATCCCGGCGGCCAGGTAGCAGGCCAGCAGGGCCAGCTGCCGTGCCGCCGGCCGGGCCGCCAGGCCCGCCAGCCGTCCGCCGCCGCTTGCCGCCACCGCGGCCGGGGGCACCGGACCGGCCGCGTCCAGCGTCGCAGCCGGGGCGGACCTCGGCTGGCTACGCCGGTTACGGCCTGCTCGATCCATCAGCTCACCCCGTCAAAGCGCGTACCGGGCGGATCGCCTCAGCCGACTCTCCATGAGGTGGTCCATGGCCGGCCATGAGGTGCTCCATCGCCGGGAACAGTACCCCTGACGACGGCAGGCTCGGCGCTTCAGGAGTGCCAGCGGCCGAGGCGGGCCGCCCATGCTACCCGGCCTGCCGGGCCGGGCCGGGTAGCCAAGCGACTGCCGGGACTGAAGAGGCGCATGCCGGTTTCCGGCGCGTCCTTGCGGGGAATTCTGCCTGACAGCGAGTCTTCGCATGCGGGCATCGCGGCGGGTGCCCAGGGAGGTGAGGGAGTCGAGCGTGGTGCTCCTGCCGTGCGTGCCCGCCAGTGTCGCCGCTGCCCGCCACCGCATCACCGCGGATCTGCTGGCGGCCGGGATCTTCGAGGCCGCGATCGGGGACGCCGCCCTCGTGCTCAGTGAACTGCTCAGCAACGCGATCCTGCACGCGCGCCCGCTGCCTGACCGGTGGCTGCAGGTCGCCTGGGAGATCGGGGCCGGGTCGGTCGAGATCGCGGTCAGCGATGGCGGCGGCCCGACCCTGCCCCGCGCCGCGCACCCGCCGCTGTCCGCGCTCGGCGGCCGCGGGCTGGAGATCGTCGAGCACCTGTCGGATCACTGGGGGGTCCGGGCGGACAGCCCGGGAACCACGGTATGGGCGATCCTCCCGGCACCCTGCCTGCTCGCGAAGGACCCGGCCGGCCGCCGGCATTGACCGGCAGCGCGCGTCAGCGATCGGGCGGTTATGCGTAAGCGGCCGGGATAACGGTAATACTCCCCATAGGGGCTGCCGCGCGGGGGCACGGTGGGGACGGCAGGGGGAATCGTGAGTCATGCCCACGGCGTGGACAGCGAAGTCGGCAGGCTGCGGTCGGTACTGCTGCACCGCCCGGGGCTCGAGCTCGCGAGGATCACCCCACGGCACCGGGACCGGCTGCTCTTCGACACGGTGCCCTGGGTGGGCCGCGCCCAGCAGGAGCATGACGCCTTCGCCACCGCGCTCAGGGACCAGGGCGTGGAGGTTCTCTACATCACGGAGCTGCTGCAGGACGCCCTGGAGTACCAGCCGGCCAGGGACGAGGTGATCGGCCTGGCACTCGGCGATGCGGGGCTGGGCGAGGATCTGGCCGGCCAGATCCGCGGCCACCTCGCGGACCTGGATCCGGAGGCACTGGCCCAGGTCATGATCGCGGGCCTGACCCCGGCTGAGCTCAGGATCGGCCGGGGCGTGGTGTTCGAGCTGCTGGACCGGCATGATTTCGTCATTGACCCGCTGCCCAACCTGGTGTTCAGCAGGGATTCCAGTGTCTGGATCGGCGACCGGGCGGCGATCACCAGCATGGCCGCGCCGTCACGGCGCCGTGAGTCCGCGCTGATCCAGGTGATCTACGGTCACCACCCCCGGTTCGCTGGCACCAAGTGGGTCTACGGCCAGGGCCATGATCAGCTCGAGGGCGGCGACGTGCTGCTGCTCGCGCCGAGCGTGATCGCAGTGGGGGTGGGCGGGCGGACGACAGCGGCCGGGCTGGAGCGGCTGGCCCGGAACCTGTTCGACGCCGGTCTCGCGCACACGGTGCTCGCGGTGCCGATCAGGCCGCCGATGGCGACCATGCACCTGGACACCGTCTGCACGGTGGTCGACACCGATACCGTGGTCATGAACCCGGGCCTTGCCTTCACGCTGACCGCGCACACGATCACGCCCCGGCCGGACGGGATGGCGGTCTCGCGGCTGCAGCCCTTCCTTGAGGCGGCGGCGCAGGCGATGGGTATCGAGCGGCTGAAGGTCATCGGCACCGGCCTTGATCCGCTGACGCTGCCGCGGCAGCAGTGGGACGACGGCGGCAACGCGCTGGCGGTGGACCGTCGCGTCGTGATCTGCCATGAGCGCAACGCGGAGACCAACGCCCGGCTTGAGGCGGCGGGCATCGAGGTGATCCGGGTTCCCTGCGGCGAGCTCGGCAGCGGCCGTGGCGGACCGCGCTGCATGGCCTGCCCGGTCGGCAGGGACCCGGCCGCAGAGCCTGCCGCGGGCCTGGCCGCGGACCTGGACGCGGACCTGCCGGACAGCCAGCCGGCCTGGCCTGCCGAGATCAGGCCCCCGCGCCGGGATCTCGGGCGGGCGGCGCCGGAGCGACCGCGCCGGCGGCCTGCCCTGGAGCCGGCGGGCTAGGCCCGGGTCCCGGCCCGGCGGGACTGCGACAGGCAGTGCTGCACCGCCGTCACGACCTTCTCGGCGTCCTCCTCGGTCAGCTCGGAGGACATCGGCAGCGCCAGCACCTCCGCGTCCAGCCGCTCCGTGACGGGCAGCCGCTCGCCATCGCCCAGCCCGGCCAGGTGCAGCGCCCGGAAATACGGCTTCGTCTGCACGCCGCACTCCAGCAGCGAGCGCGCCACGGCATCACGCCCCGGGGAATCCGGCGAACCAGGGACCCGCATGACCCAGTGCACGTAGGAGTGCCTGTCCCCCGGCCGGACCTGCTGCGTGACCAGCCCGGGCAGCGGCGGCAGCCCTTGCTGGTAGATCCCGGCGACGCGGTTACGCCGCCGGACCAGGTCCTCAAGCACCTCGAGCTGGTCGAGCGCGCAGATGGCGTGCAGCTCGTCCATCAGCTCGGACCGCAGCCAGCCCGCCGGGCTGTCCCGCATCGCAGCGGCGGACCCGGCCGGGAGCACGACCGCGCCGCCGGCTCCGCCGGCCGACAGGACCTTGGCGAAGCTCATGGAGTAGGCATGGCCGTCCGCCTGCAGGCCGACCGGTCGCCCCTGATGACGGCTGCCGAAGGACGCCGCCGAGTCGGCCACCAGCGGGACCCCCGCGTCGCCGCAGACCTGCCGCAGCGCATCGTAGTCGCAGGGGTTGCCGAACGTGTCGACGCAGATGACCACCCTGGCGAGGCCCGACGACAGCTCCACGCGCACCAGCTCAGGGTCAAGCGTCCAGGTGCGCTCGTCGACATCGACGAATCGAAGGCGGTAGCCGAGTTGCAGCAGCACCTCCGCGGTAGCCGGGAAGGTGAAGGACGGCAGGATCGCCACCGCGCCTGGCGCCGCTAGTCCCGCGGTCGCGGCGACGACCAGCCGCAGGGCCGCGGTCCCGGACGTCACGGCAAGCACGGCATGCTCCTGGCCGGCGCCGAGCGCGGCCGCCAGCCTGTCCTGCAGCTCCGCCGACCAGCGGTTACCGTGCTTGGTCTCGCCGCTCCACAGGCTTGCCTGCTGCCGGGCGGCGACCTGATCGGGGAAGACGGCCCGCGGCGGGATGACCACGGGCAGCGCGGGCTCGAACAGCGGGCGGCCCTCGGTGCGCACGGCGCTGATCATCTCGCCGAGCTGCGAGCCCAGCGGCATGACGGTATAACCGGCCGCGGCGAGCCGGGACGTGTCGATCACCCCGCAGCTGTCGTCGGCCGGCGGCTGCCGGGGGATCAGCGGCGAGGCCGAGCCGCACAGCTGGCGGATTTCCCCGGCGAGCGCGACGAGCGAGACCGGCTCGCCGCCGACGTTGTAGACGCCGCGCGGCGGCCCGGCCGCGACGATCCGGCCCACCTCGCTGACCGGGACGAAGCTGCGCGCCGTGGTGGTGACGGGCAGCGGATACCCGGCGAGGGCCTTGCGGATCAGCCGGGCGGCGAAGCGCTCCTGGCCGGGTCCGCAGACGTTCGCGAGCCGCAGGACTGTCAGCAGTGCCGGATCGACTACCCGCGCGACCAGCCGCTCCTGCGCCAGCTTGGACAGCGCGTAGGTCCATCGCCCGGTGGGATCGGCGGCGGCCATTCGCCGCCCGGCCGGCGCCGCCCGCCACGGCGGGCAGGGCTCCCGCGCAATCTGCACCGCCTCGTCGCACCACTCGTCGATCTGCTCGATCGTCCATGGCAGCTCGGGCTGGACGTCCTCCCGCAACGGCGGCGGCGCGCTGCCGTAGACCTCCACCGACGACAGCAGCAGCACCGCGCGGCCCGCCAGCGCGGGCAGGATCCGGGCGGTGGCCAGCGCGTTGCTCACCGGCAGCGTCCAGTGCCAGCGCGGCCGGGGCTCACTTGAGCCGAGCAGGATCGCCACCTCGCCTTCCGGCAGCGGGGGCACCCGGTCGGTCAGGACGTCGGCCATGATCCACCGCGCCCCGCTGATCATCAGCTTCTCCGGCGGCGGGCGCCGGTCGACCACGGTGACGTCGCGGCCGAGGGCAAGCAGTGCCTCCGTGATCGCGCTGCCGACAAATCCGGATCCCCCGACCAGGACGAAACCATCCACTGTTCGCTCGCTTATCTCTGCGGTCTCCTGCGCGCTGACAACGTCGCCCGCTCTCGCGGCCACGTCACTTCCGCGCGAGGAGGACGTCACTCGCCTGGGCCGGCTGCTGGCCGGCGGCCGGTCGCCAGCAGCTGCTTGCCGATGTCGGCCAGCACCGGCTCGGCGAGCAGCTGGCGCTCAAGGCTGAGGTGCGCGTCCCAGTCGCGCCCCAGCTGATCGGCGAGGAGCTCCCGGCCGAGCGGCGCCGCCGTGGCCAGCAGGCCGCTCACCCGCACCTCCCGCAGCCCGGCGTCCTGGAAAATCCGGTACAGCCCGGCTCGGTCCATCAGGTGCATCTCGGCATCCTGCCCGGCCACGGCCCACACGCCCCGCCGGGTCCGCAGCCGCTCAACCGCCTCGTCATAGCGGCCGTCCCGCAGCAGCTCGAGGACCAGCGCGACGAGCGAGTCCACCAGCACCACCACCGTCCCGCCCGGACGCACCCAGCTGGCGAACCGGCGCACAGTGGCCGCCGGATCGGCCGTGTACTGCAGGGAGCCGAGCGCGAGCACCAGGCCGGCCGACGCCTCGGGCAGTTCCGCGGTTTCCATCGACCCCTCGACGAGGGTGAAGCCGGGGCCGTGATCCGCGCGCCGAGCTTCCGCGATCATCCCCGGCGCCTGCTCGATCCCGATCACGTCGTATCCCAGTCCAAGCAGCGGGCCGACCCAGCGCCCTACCCCGCAGCCGGCGTCGACGATCGGCCCGCGCGGCGGCAGGATCTGCCGCACCTGCTCCCAGGCCAGGGTGTCGTACGCCCGCCGGTGCGGAACGTCGAAGTGCTCGGCGTAGGAGGGGGCGAGCGCGCTGTAGAGCGCCTGGCTCGACCGCATTCTCAGGCCTCCTTTCCCAGCTGCCGGCGGCCGGCTCGCCACAGCAGATCGCTGACGTAGGTGGTGGGACGCCAGCGCAGGTTCAGGCTGTAGTTGCTGCCGCAGCCCACGCAGTCCTTGCGGAACAGGCGCGCGTGCTCCTCGCGGTAGTGGGCCGACCCGATCACGTCGGCGATAGTCCGCTCGCGGACGTTGAAAGTCGGGTCGTGCGCCCAGCATCCGCCGATCTCGCCTTTCGAATGGATCATGAGCTTGAGCTGTGACTCGGCGCACGGCACGTCGCGCTGCACGATCTCGGAGAAGTGCCGGGGTATGTAGCTGAGGTCGGAGTAGCGGGGCAGCCAGCGCGAGTCGGCACGCTTCACCGCCTCAAGCCGGCGGAGTGCCGAGCCGATGTCCGCGGCCTCGACGCGCTTCTGCTTGCTCACCTCGGGAGCGCGGAAGAGGAACGTCTGGTCGGTGGCGAGGTTCAGGTAAAGCTGCACGCGCAGTTCCTGGGCGAGGAGCGCGATATCCGGCAGGCTCTCTATGTTCTCGCGCATGACGGTGAAGTTCATGCGCACCTTGAGCCCGAGGCGCTCGCGCCGGGCGATCAGCTGCCGCAGATGCGCGGTGGTGGTCTCGAACGCGCCGACCCGCCCGCGGATACGGTCGTGCACGAGGCTGTTCGGGCCGTCCACCGAGATGTTGAAGCTCCGGACTCCGGCCGCCAGCACTTTCTCCTGGGTGCCGGGCGTGAGGCGGATTCCGTTCGTATTCAGGTGCATGTGCCGTATGCCGAGCTCATGCGCGTAGGCCATGAGCTCAATCGCATCCGGGCGGATGAGCGGCTCGCCGCCGGTGAAATTCGCCTTGAGGATTCTCAGCCCGGCCAGCTGGCGCAGGACGCCCTTCCATTCGTCCGTCGTCAGCTCGCCCTTAGTGTTCTCCAGCCAGCAATTGCAGCTTATGCAGCGCAGATTACAGTTCTCCGTCAGGAACAGCTCGGAGACAAGCGGCCGGACATGAAGATTCGGGGCGATCCGCTTCTTGACGGAGAGCTGGACGAAGAACATCGCCAGCCGGGCATTCTCTGAGACCTTCATGGAACCCTCCGTGCTGCTACGAACATGTTCGCCGAGTTGAAGATCTCGCCATCGAGATAGATGGCTCGCTCAAGGAGCGCGCGCAGCCGCCCGCCGGCCAGGAGGGCGGGTACCTGGAACCAGCGCCAGAAGAGATTCGCTCCCTCAACGGTCGCCGGCTCGAAGCCGTGCTCGCGCAGCAGCGCGATGAGCTCCGAACGCCGGTAGTTCGTGTGCTCGTCCTTGCCAACGGACATATCCCCGCGCAGATCGTTGGAGATATCAACGAATCTCTCTGAATAGACTCGCCTGCCGAACCGTGCCGTGTAAATCAGCCGATGAAAGCGCGGGAACCGGAATTTCACGTTGTCCGGATCGAGGAACGAGAAGAAATGACGCCGCGGCACGGTCAGCACGAGCAGGCCGCCCGGCGCGAGCACCCGGTGGATCTCGGCGAGCATCCGGCCCTCGTCGAGGACGTGCTCCAGCACGTCGAGCAGCGAGACGGAGTCAAATTCCGCCTCGCCGAAGCAGAGCTCGCCGTTGACCCGGAGCTGGTGAACCGGCAGGCCGGGGCATCTGAGCTGGAGGGCGTCAAGATAGCCGGGGTGCGGGTCGGCGCCCGAGCACTTGAGCGAGGTCGCCGCGTGCAGCACGGAAAGGAAGTCGCCGCCGCCGCAGCCCACGTCAAGATGGCAGCCATCGCGCCCGGCGAGCTGCCGCCAGGCGAACGCGTACCGGCGGAGGTGATGGCGCGCGAACGGGCTCAGCTCAGCGGCCACGGCCGCCACGGCACACTCGCGCGCAGAGCGAATCGAGAGTCTTGATGATGTGATCGGAACTGGCCGGCGGCAGCACCGGGCGCTCGCGGAGCAGCCGGATCTGCTCCGCGTCATGCGCGAGCACCGCCCGGGGGAGCTCGCGCACGTCCCAGACGGCCTGAACCGGGCCCGCGAGCTCCTCGAAGTGCAGGTACTCGACCTGGTGGTCGTTGGCCATCTCGCCGAGCGCCGCCCGCCGGGCGACCGCTATCGGGACCTTCTGCGCCCGCTGGACGAGCCGGACGGTGTTGCCAGCATGCGTGATGATGACGTCGACCGTCCTGATCAGGGCGTCCAGTTCGCCAAAGGGCACGAACGGGGCGTGCGGGCACGGCGGGCGCACCGATGACGTGCCCGTCTGGGCGAAGACCTCGTGCTCGGCGCACAGCGGCGTGATCGCCTCGATCAGGCGGTCGAAGGGCCAGGGGCCCATTCCCACGGTGACGAGAACTCGAGCCATCAGTACAGTTCGCCGAGGAGCACGGCGCGGGGCCTCGACGCGGCCAGGGACGGCCGCTGCACCAGGATGGCTGCGGCGAGCCGTCCGCACAGCCTGCTCGCCACCCCCGGCGCGCCCACGATGTTGAACGTCTCTAGCCACAGCGCCGGAACCCGCATCAGCCGAGCTGCGATGAAAACTCCCACCGCGACGCCGGAGCCGGCCGAGATGATCAGGTCGGGGCGCTCCCGGCGCAGGATCCGCAGCGCGCGGGCGACCGCGGCCACCACGCCGACGGGCCTGCTCGCCGACTGCTCGCGTTCCCAGTACACCCGCTCGCCGGCCAGCAGCGCGGTCGTGTCCGGCGCCCGTACGGTGACCCAGCAGGCACCGTGCCGGGACAACCATGGCCTGAGCGCGAGGAGATCGAGAAGCACCCCACCACTGCTCGAGACCAGCAGCACCCGGTAATGAGGAGCGCCCATTGCGTCCCCCCGTCAGATCAGCTTGTCCATCCAGCCACGTCCGATTACATTCCCACCATACGTGCTTATCTGATACAGCGTCCTGCATTCAGCAAATAGTAGAGGCATCATCCTGAATGTCGTCGTAATCAAATGGACGAAGCGGGCCTGGCGGCAGGCGCCGCCCTGGCTCTCGCCTGGCGGCAGGCGCCCGGGCGAGCGATACTGACGCCGTGCATGGCAGGCAGCCCGTCGCCGTGGCCTTCGATCTGCACGGCGTGCTCATCGACTGGGATCCGCGCTACCTGTACCGGCGGCTGTTCGCTGATCCGGCCGACATGGAGGACTTCCTGGCCAGGATCGCCACCGCGGACTGGTATCGCGAGCACGACCTCGGGGCGGACATCGCCGGATCGTGCCGGCGGCTGGCCAGGCGGCATCCCGCGCACCGGGAAATGATCATGGCATGGGCCGAGCGCGGTGAGGAGATGGTGGCCGGCCAGTTCGATCAGACGGTGCAGGTGCTCGCCGAGCTGAAAGCCGCGGGCATCCGCTGCTACGCGCTGAGCAACATGGAGCCGGATGCCCTCGTCGCCCGGCGGGCGCGCTTTCCCTTCATGGAGTCGTTCGACGGCTACGTGATCTCAGGAATGGAGCGCGTCGCAAAGCCGGATAGGCGGATTTTCGAGATTCTGCTGCGCCGATACGGGCTGGAGCCGCGGGCGACCGTCTTCGTCGATGACGTCGCGCAGAACGTCGAGGCAGCGCGGGCCCTGAATATGTACGCGGTGCAGTACGTCTCGGCTCGTCGCCTCAGGCAGCAGCTTCGCTCCCTTGGCCTCACCGAGCTGCGGCCGCCCCGGGCGCCTGGCCAGCGGCCGGACCCGGGACCCGGTCAGCTACCCGCGTGATCCCCGCGACGATGACCGCCTGCCCAGCCGGAACAGGGCGACGCTGCCGATCGCGACCAGGGCGATCAGGAAGTAGATGACCAGCACGTGCGCGATCCATAGCACGATCATGACCGCGAGGAACGCGGCGACGAGCATGAGAAGTATCCGTCCCATGCTCCCAAGGTACGGGCAATCGGCCCGGCGTCAAACAGCCGCCGCCGTACCGGTCACCTCGGCCGGATGCTGTCGAGCACTTCCGCGATGGTCCGGAATGTCGGGCAGGGCCAGCGCCACATGCAGCTGCGGCAGCGCAGGGCGGGGGCCGACGCGTCGCTGGCGATGCCGCCCGCGTCCAGCGGCTGATGCAATTCGAGCAGCCGCAGCCCGAGTTCGGCGAAGCCGAGCATCTCCTCGCGGGCCTCGGCAAGGAACGCGAGGTCGTCCGCGCTGAACCTGGCCGTCACCGGAACTACCCCATCGCGGTTGATCAGCCGCGCGTAGTGGCCGCTGGTCTCGAGCCACGATGCGGCGCGCTGGGCGTGCAGCCGGACCGCCTCCAGGTGGTCCCGCAGCCGCCGGTCGGCCGTCCCCCCCTGCCCGGCCGGCCCTCCCTGCCCGGCTGCCTCCCGCCCCTGCCCGGCTGCCTCCCGCCCGGGCCCGGCTGCCTCCCGCCCGGGCTCCGCCAGGGCCGGCTCCCGCCCGGGCCCAGGAAGCGGCGCGCGCGGGCCTGGCTCCCGGCCGTCCCCGGCCGGGAGGCCGTCAAAGCCGCCGGTCCTGGCCCGCCGGCCCACGGGCGGCCGCCAGGGCCCGTCCAGCGGGGCGGCCGGCCGGGCGCGGGCCAGCCGCTCATTGTCCGCGGCCAGCATGCTCGGCGGCAGCGGCCCGGCTAGCTGCGGCCGCGGCTGCGAGAGGCCATGCCTGGGCAGGGCTGACGTCGCCTGCCGCTGGTCCGGCTGATCTGGTTCAGGGTGCATCAGAGGGGCTCCCGGCTCCTTCATGCGTCAGGTACCTCCCCAGCTTTGCGCACCAGGCCGCTTACTGTGAGCGATTTAGCTGTGTGCTCTCCGTAGTCACCTGGCCGGCGGCCTTCGAGGGCGGTAGGGTGCGGCACGTGGAACTCAAGGTCTCGTGCCGGTCTCAGGGCGATCACACCATTATGTCGGTAGCGGGCGAGATCGACGTCTATACCGCCCCACGCCTGCAGGTTGCCCTGGCCGAGGCGCTGGCAGGCCGGGTTCCCGCCCGGATCGTCGTGGACATGTCCGGTGTCGGGTTCTGCGATTCCACCGGACTGAACGTGCTGCTCGCAGCTCAGCGCCGCGCCCGGGAGGGCGGCGGCGAGCTCGAGCTCGCCGGCCCCCGCTCCGCAATCAGGAAGGTCCTGCAGCTGACCGGGCTGCAGAGCGTCCTCATCGTGCGCGACGACATCGTGCGCGACGATATTGCGGGCGACCACGCCGTGCGCGAGGACGCCGTGCGCGAGGACGCCGTGCTCGACGACCCCGCCGCGATGGCCGGACAGTAACCGCCGCGGCACCAGGCTCGCCAGGGGGGCACTAGGCTCCCAGCATGCCGACCACCGGTGATGTCGCCGTGGTGATCCCCGCCAGGAACGAGTCCGACCGGATCGCCGCGACCGTGGCCGCGGCCGCGGCGCTGCCCGGCGTGGACATCGTCGTGGTGGTCGATGACGGATCCGCCGACGGGACCGCCGCCGCCGCCGAGCGCGCGGGCGCGTCGGTGATGCGGCACGCCCGCAACAGGGGCAAGGCCGCGGCGATGGAGACCGGGGCCGAGGCGGTCCGGCTGCTGGAGACCGCCGAGGGCCGGGACCGCCCGCGGCACCTGCTGTTCCTCGACGCTGACCTCGCGGAGTCCGCGGCCGGCGCGGCACCGCTGGCCGGGCCCGTCAGGTCCGGCGAGGCGGACATGACGATCGCGGTGTTCAGCGACCGGGCGCGCCGCGGCGGGCACGGCATCGTCGTCGCGCTGTCCGGCTCCGGGATCCTGCGCGCGACCGGATGGCGGCCGGCCCAGCCGCTGAACGGCCAGCGCTGCCTGAGCCGGGCCGCATTCGAGGCAGCGCGGCCGCTCGCGCCCCGCTGGGGGGCGGAGACCGGGCTCACCATCGACCTGCTCCGCAAGGGCCTGCGGGTCACCGAGGTGGAGGTCCCGCTCGCGCACCGGGCCACCGGCACCGACTGGCGCTCCCAGCTGCACCGGGCCCGCCAGCTCGCCGACGTCGCCTGTGCCCTGGCCGCCAGGCAGCCAGGCTCCCGGGCGGCGCGGCCCACCAGGGGATGACCACGCAGGCCGCCGGCCCCCCCGGCCGCGGCATCCCGCGCACCTCCGCCCGCCGCGGCGTCCCGCGCACCTCCGCCCGCCGCGGCGTCCCGCGCACCTCCGCCCGCCGCGGCGTCCCGCGCACCTCCGCCCGCCGCGCGGGCCAGCTGGGACTGGCCCTCAGCGCGGCCAGCGTCGCGCTGACCCTCGCCGTCGCCGCGCTCGGCCCCTCGGTGATGGAGCCCGCGCTGCCCGGCCGGCCCGGCCAGCCGCCGTGGGCCTTCGCCGCCAGCCCGTCGCCGTACCTGGTCGTTGCCATGACGGCGGTCGCCCTGGCAGCGGGAACCGCCGGCCTTGCGCTGACCATGAGCGCGGCCCGGCGCGGCTGGCAGGTCCCGCCCCGGCTGATCCTGATCGCGGGAGTCGCGCTGGCGGCGGCACTGGCGCTGGTGCCTCCGTTCGGCTCCTCTGATCATCTGAGCTATGCCGCCTACGGCCGGATGGTGATCACCGGTCATGACCCCTACACGACCACGCCGGCGGCGCTGGCCAGGCTCGGCGACCCGGTTGCGCGGGCGGTGCAGGACTGGCGGAACAGCCCGTCCGATTACGGCAGCCTGGCCACCGCCGGCCAGGCGCTGGCCTCGCTGATCGGCGGCGCGTCGGCCCGCCTCACCGTGTTCGTGCTCTCGCTGCTGAACGTGATCGCGTTCGCGGTGACCGGGCTGCTGCTGCACCGGCTGGCCCGCGGTGACCGGGCCAGGCAGCTCCGGGCCGGCCTGCTGTGGACGGCCAACCCGCTGCTGCTGCAGGTGCTGGTGGTCGGCGCGCACGTGGACAGCCAGGCGATCGTCTTCTGCGTAGCCGGCCTCGCGACGTTCACCCTGATCATTCCGAACGGGGCCCGGCCCGCCAGTCCCGCCCGCCAGAGCCTCGCCGCCGCCGGGGCGGGCGCCCTGATCGGGCTGGGGTTCGCGGTCAAGCCGACGATGGTCCTGGCGGCCGCGGGGCTCGTGATCGCCTGCGCGGTCGGCTGGCGCCGGCGGCGCGCCCGGCGGCAGCCGGCCGGCGGCCCGCCCTCCCGCTGCCGGCCGGCCGGCGGCCCGCCCTCCTGGCGGGAGCCCGCGCTGCTGGTCGCCGGCCTGGCCGCCGGGTTCGCGGTGACCGCTGGTGCCTCGGTCGCCGTCTGGGGGATCTCGTCGCTGCGCCCGGGCCTGCGCGCCGGGAGCTTCGTGTCGATCGGGTCGCCGTGGCGGGCGGTCCGCGCCGCGCTCAGCCTCGCGACCGGCGAGGCGATCGCCGAGGACGCGGTCAAGGCGGCGGCGATCGGGCTGGCCGTGGTGCTGCTGGTGCTGCTGGTGCGATCGATCAGCGTGCTGGAGCCGGCTGCCGGGCCCGGTAGCGGGCTGGCCACGCTGGATCCAGCCGGACGGCAGGAACTGGATCCGGCCGGACGGCAGGATCTGGTCCCGGCCTCGCTGGCCTGGGCGGCTGCGTTCGCCGTCGCGTTCGCCTGGCTGCTCGCCTGGCCGTACGTACTGCCCTGGTACGACGGACTCGGCTGGGCGCTGATCGCGCTGCTGCCGTGGTCACGGCTGGACGGGCTGCTGCTCGCCCGCACCTCGGCGCTGGCGTTCGGCTACCTGCCCGCCCGCTCGATCACCATGCCCGCCGGGCTGGGCTGGCTGCGCACCGTGGTCAGGACGGGTATCACCCCGGTGGTCCTGCTCGGCGTGGTCGTGGCGCTCGTGGTGATGCTGTGGCCGTCGCGGCCCGCCGTGTCGCGGCGGCTGGCCGGGGCTGATCCCGCGGGCCCCGCGAGTCAGCGGATTTCCCGGCGATGAGACCGGCGCTGGCGGCGGGCCTGGCCGTGGCGGGCCTGGCGGCCGTGGCGACGGTGACGCTGGTCACCTGGCCCTCGCCGGGTAAGCCCGGCACCGCGGCGAGCCCCGGCACCACCGTGAGCCCCGGCACCACCGTGAGCCCGGCCTCGCCGTGCGGCCAGGCACCGCCGGCCAGCCGCCCGGTCATCCGGCACGTCATCATCGTGATGCTGGAGAACCGCACGTACCGCCAGGTGGTCGGCGGCAGGGCCGCTCCGCAGGAGACACGGCTCGCCCGCGAGTGCGGCGACGCCACCGAGGCGTTCGGCGCGACGCACGACAGCGCCTCGAACTACCTGGCGGTCTCCGGCGGCCAGTACCCGCGGACGTCCCTGCACGGCTGCGACTACGCTGCCTGCGCCAGCGACGAGGACAGTATCTACCAGCAGCTCGCCGCCGCCGGGCTGACCTGGAAGGCGTACGAGGAATCCATGCCGCGGGCGTGCGACAAGGTCAGCGCCTGGCCCTACAAGATCGGCCATAACCCGGCGATCTTCTACACCGGGCTCGGCGCCCCGGCCTGCCGCGCCGGTGATGTCCCGGTTGCCAGCATGACCGCCAGGTCCGGGGCGTTCTATGACGCGCTGCGCGGCGGATACCTGCCCTCGGTCGCCTGGGTGACGCCGAACAGGATCGACGACGGGGAAGCACGCTGCCCGAGATCGTGCTCGCTCCGGTCCGCCGACCGCTGGCTGGGCGGATTCCTTGCGCTGGTCACTCCGGCCCCGGCGTACCGGGACGGCTCCGTCCTCGTGCTGGTGACCTACGACGAGGGCACCGGGCGGGACGACACGGCCGGCGAGAACTGCGCTGACAAGGCAGCGGATCTGGCCGGGTCGCAGCCAAGCTGCCACGTGCCGCTGTTCGTGGTCTGGCGGTACGCGAAATCCGGCGCCAACGGCACCTTCTTCACCCTCTACTCGATCACCCGGACCGTCGAGCAGCTATTCCGGCTGCCCTGCCTCGCGCATGCCTGCGACCCCTCCGTCGCCAGCCTGGCCGGCCGCGGGTTCGGATTCTGACGCCGTCCGGTAGCTGGTAAGTTGTCCCAGGCCAGAGGCTTGATCCCGGAAAGAGAATGAGGAGCATGTCGCATCGGTGCGCTTACCTGGGTCCGGCCGGCACATTCACCGAGGCCGCGCTCCGCGCGCTCGAGGCCGGTTCACGCGCGGTAGCCGTGCCGTGCCAGACCATCCAGGCCACGCTGGACGCGGTCAGGACCGGCGCGGCGCAGCGCGCCGTAGTGCCGATCGAGAACTCGGTCGAGGGGGCGGTCACTGCCACCCTGGACGAGCTCGCCACCGGCCAGGACCTGATCATCCGCGCCGAGGTGCTGCTGCCGGTCGCGTTCGCGCTGCTGGTCAGGCCCGGCACCCAGTTCGCTGACATCAAGGTCGTGAGCGGCCATCCGCAGGCCCAGGCGCAGTGCCGGCAGTGGCTGGCGGCGCACCTGCCGGACGCTGAATGGCGGCCGGCCTCGTCGAACGCGGAGGCGGCCCGGCAGGCGGCCGAGGGGCAGATCGACGCCGCGCTCGCCGGGGAGTTCGCCGCCGGGGTGTACGGGCTCGCCGTGCTCGCCCGTGACGTCCATGACCGGGCCGGAGCGGTCACGAGGTTCGTTGCCGTCAGCCTGCCCGGCCCCCCGTTGCCGCCGACCGGGGCCGACCGGACCTCGGTGGTCGCGTTCCTTTCCGAGGACCACCCGGGCGCGCTGATGGAGATACTCACCCAGTTCGCCGCGCGCTCGGTCAACCTGACCAGGATCGAGTCGCGTCCCACCGGGGAGGGACTGGGCAGGTACTGCTTCTCGATCGACTGCGAGGGCCACGTCGCCGAGGCGCGGGTCGGCGAGGCGCTGATGGGGCTGCGCAGGGTGTGCGGCGACGTGCGCTTCCTCGGTAGCTATCCGCGCGGCGACGGCGGAAGCACGACGATCCGGCCCGGTACGTCCGACGCGGAGTTCGCTGACGCCGTGGCGTGGCTCGGCCGGCTCAGGTAGCGGCCGGCGCTATAGGTAGGGGCCGGAGGACGACCGGGGCTGCTGCGCTTCCTCGGGTCCTGGCGCCATTCCGGCAGGCAGCGCCCTGCGCATCTGCTCCAGCTGGGCCCTTGCCGCCATCTGCTGCGCGAACAAGGTGGTCTGGATCCCGTGGAACAGGCCTTCCAGCCAGCCGACCAGCTGCGCCTGGGCGACCCGCAGCTCGGCCTCGCTCGGCAGCTCGTCATCGGCAAAGGGCAGCGACAGCCGGTCGAGTTCCTCGATCAGCTCTGGGGCCAGGCCGTCCTCGAGTTCCTTGATCGAGCTTTTGTGGATCTGCTTCAGCCGGGCCCTGCTCTTCTCGTCCAGCGGCGCGGCCCTGACCTCCTCAAGCAGCTGGCGGATCATGCTGCCGATCCGCATGACCTTGGCGGGCTGCTCGACCATCTCGGTGACCGGGCGCTCCGCGCCCGCCGGGACGGCATCGGACTCGACGGCCACGCCGTCGGGGCCGACCAGGACCACCCTGCCCTGCTGTTCCCGTTCAGAGTTCGTCTGGTCGTTCATGTCCCTAGTCTGTCCGAGCGCCCGGCCGCGGCGCACCGCAGGGGCCGCCATCTGCCGGGTGCGCAGGGCTATGACACGTTTGGTGCCGGGCAGGATGCAGAAAGTCTGGCGCCCGGCAGGGTGCAAAACGCCGCCTGAGGTGCCGTCGGCGACTGTCTGGCCTATTCTCGGGCCTGATGCACTGTTCCCTGTCCGTGCGGGCACGCCGTTCTCCTCCCGTCGGGCGCGAGGAGGGCCACCTTGGCTGACGAGTATCAGGACCGCGCGACCAGTGGCGCGCGGCGCCGGCGTGACCGCGAGGCCGTCGGTGCCGTCGGCGACCGCGGGCAGCCGTCCTCTGCTGAGGCCGATTCGCCTGCCGCCGAGCCTGATGGCGCACGCCCGGAGGCGCCAGCGGCACCGGACGGGCTGGCGCCGCGGCAGCGGTCAGCGCCGGACGCGTCGGCTCCGGACGCGTCGGCTCCGGACGCGTCGGCTCCAGACGCGCCAGCCGGGCCGGGTGCGCCAGCCGGGCAGGGTGACCATGGCGGACCGGGCCGGCACGGCGACGCGGACCTCAGCTCGCCGCTGCCTAGCCGGCGTAGCTCGGCGCGGGTATCGCCGCACGCCGCCGGGAAGCAGGCCCGTGGCCGGCACCTGTACGGCCAGCAGCCGCCCTACGCATCCCATGATTCATTAGGCCTCGGCCCGGAGCCGCCTGACTCGCTCGCCCCGGCGGATGAGCGGGGCGCGGACATCTGGCCTCTGCCGGGTCCCCGCCGATCCGATCCGTACGGACCCGATCCCTACGGACCCGATCCGTACGCGGTCGCCGTCGGCTACCGGCCGCCGGACGGGTCCGGGCTTCCGGCTGGGTCCGGGGCGGCGGGCGGGCTCGGACCCGCGCTCCCGCCCCCCGCCGCGCCGGCGCTGCCCGTACCGCCCGCGGCCCCGCCGGCGCCAGCACCGCCCACGGGACCGGCCGGGCCCGCATCCTCGGCCGGGCGGGCATCCTTGGCGGAGCCGGCAGTTCCGGCTGGGCCGGCCGGGCCCGCATCGTCGGCAGGGCCCGCGGGGTCGTCGGCGCCTGCCGGATCGTCAGCGCAGGATTTTTACGGGCTGCAGGCCGACTACGGTCTCGGCGGCGGCTACAGTTCCGGCGCCGACTACAGTTCCGGCGGCAGCTACGGTTCCGGCGCCGACTACGGTTCCGGCGGGAACGCACCCGGTAGCGGCTACGCACCCGGCGGCGGCTACGCCGCGGGCAGCGACTATGCCCCGGGCGGCTACGGTTCCGGCGGCGGGTATGCCCCCGGCAGCGACTACGCCCAGGGCGGCTACGGTTCCGGCGGTTATGAGCCAGCCGACGGGTACCTGACGCCGGATCCCTATCTCTCCGGGCAGTCGTATTTCTCGCCAGATTCCTACGGCTCGGCTGACCTGTACGGCCAGCCCGGCTCCGTCGCCCCGCCTCCGCCGACCGGCCTGCCCGGGCTTGAAAATCCGGCCGCTGCGCGCGGCTCGCATGCCGCGGCCCCGGCTGCGGCGCCAGGCGGCCTGGCCGCCGCGGCGCCGTCAGGTATCCCCGCGGCCGCGGTCCTGCCCGCCGCCGGCGGTCCGCTGGCGCCGGACGATCCGCTGGTGGCCTACACCCGCCCGCCCGCCTACGGCGATGCGGGCGGCTACAGCCCGCCCGGCGGCCTGCCGGGCGGCGGCCAGGCTGATCGGGCCCATCAGCAGCCCGCCGAGCCAACCGAGAGCCTGACCCCGGAATTCCTGCTGCCTGGCAGGCGCCGGGCGCCATCGCCAGGCTGGCGCCGACTGCTCTACCAGGCGAGCGGCGGGCTGCTGCGGGTGCCCGCGTCAGCGGCGGAGATGCGCCGCCGGGACATGATCAACCGGATCCGGACGCCGGTGGCCGGCGGTCATCACCGGGTGGCGGTGCTGAGCCTGAAGGGCGGCGTGGGCAAGACCACCACGACCGTCGGGCTCGGCGCGACACTGGCATCCCTGCGCGGCGACCGGGTCATCGCTGTGGACGCCAATCCCGACCGGGGCACCCTCTCGGACAAGATCCGGCTGGAGACCGCCGCGACGGTAAGGGATCTGCTGAACGAGCGCGGCCAGATCGAGCGGTACGCCGACGTCCGGGCCTTTACCTCGCAAGCGGCCAGCAGGCTGGAGGTACTCGCGTCGGATCGCGACCCGACCGTGTCCGTCGCCTTCGGCGGGGACGACTACCGCGAGGTCTGCAAGGTTCTCGAGCACTACTACTCGATCTGCCTGACCGACTGCGGGACCGGCCTGCTGCATTCGGCGATGGGCGGGGTGCTCAGCCTCGCGGACCAGATCGTGCTGGTCAGCTCGCCGTCGGTGGACGGCGCGCGGAGCGCCAGCGCCACGCTCGACTGGCTGGCCGCGCACGACTACGGCGACCTGGTGCAGGGGGCCGTCGTGGTGCTCTCGATCGTGCGCCCGAGCAGCAGGAGCACGGTGGACCTGGACCGGCTTGAGCAGCATTTCGCGGCCCGGTGCCGGGCGGTGACCAGGATTCCCTACGACGCTCACCTGGAAGAGGGAGCCGAGGTCGAGCTAGAGGAACTGAGCCGGCCGGCCGCCGACGCGTACCTCACGCTGGCGGCCCTCGTCGGCGACGGGCTCGCCTGGCCGCGTAAGGCGGCACGGCTGGCGCCGTAGCCGGAGCACGCGACGCGACGACGCTGGCCCTGGCATACTGCGTTCCGCATTGTGGTGATCGCCGCCAGGCCGAGCGCCGGAGGAGAGACGATGGAGCCGCTGGCCGAGGATTGGGACCGGGCCGTCGCCGTGGTGGCGCATCCGGATGACCTTGAATACGGCACGGCCGCCGCGGTAGCCCGGTGGACCGGGCAGGGACGGCAGGTCAGCTACCTGCTGGCCACCCGCGGCGAGGCGGGCATCGCGGGCATGGCACCGGGCACTGCCGGGCCGCTGCGCGAGGAAGAGGAGCGGGGCGCCGCCGCCGTCGGCGTCAGCGAGGTCGTGTTCCTCGATCACGCCGACGGCCTGGTGGAGTACGGGGTGCCGCTCCGCCGGGATCTGGCGGCCGCGTTCCGCAGGCTGCGGCCGGACGTGGTGATCACGATGAGCTTCGACCTGACCTGGGGCGACGAGGGCCCGGTCAACCACGCCGACCACCGGGCCGTTGGCCTCGCCGTGCTGGACGCCTGCCGGGACGCCGCTAACGAGTGGGTGTTCCCTGAGGCCGGAACGCGATGGCCGGGTATCCGCCATGTGTACGTCGGCGGGAGCGGCAGGCCCACCCATTTCACCGACGTGACGGCCACGATCGACGCCGGCATCACGTCCCTGCGCGCGCACCGCGCCTACCTGGACGGCCTGGGCGGCGATTTTGATGCTGACAAGTTCCTCCGCGACGCGGCGAGCGCGGCCGGCGCCGCGGCGGGCTGCCAGTACGCGGTCAGCTTCCGTCACTATCCTGCGGGCTGAGCCGGCTGCCCCGCCCGGGCCCGCGGGCTGACCTGCGGTGAGATGCGGTCCGGTTATCGCATGCGAATACGCGCTTAGCGGTGCGGCCAGGGCCGGGCCGGGCAAGACTAGGAGCTGCTGACCAGGAAGGACCGGTACAGGGACGCGATCGCACGCGTTCATGGCCGCCGCGATCGCGCCGGCCCGGTGAGCCGCGAGCCGGAGACGCTAAGGCAGGGATCTAGTGAAAGACACGTGGGGGGCACGGGAGCTCCCGGTGCTAACGGCAACAGTCGCGCTGCTCGAAGACAGCTACATGGTCACGGTCAGCGACATCGCCCAGCGAACCGGCCTCGGGCTCGCCGAGGTGGCGCGCTCCCTGGACGCGATGAACCCCACCTACGTCGACTTCCGCAAGACCACGACCGGCGGAGACCCGCGTTTCTGGTACGTGCTCAAGGTGACGCCCGCGGCCCGCGAGGAGGTCGGCCAGTGGCCGGCCCCGGCCAGCCTCATCGACCGGCTGGCCGGCGCGTTCGGCGAGGCCGCTCAGCGGGAGTCAGATCCCGTCCGGCGGGACCAGCTCCGCCATGCCTCGGCATTGCTCGGCGGGCCGGTCAGGGATGTCGCCGTGCAGGTGGCAGCCAACGTCCTGGCACGCTCGGCCTGGATCAGCTGACGGCGTGAACCCTCCGGTGCGTGGCTGCTTCCCCATCACCCGTGGCTGCTTCCCCGCTGCCTATTGCGCACCTTTCGGATAACTGTATACAGTTTCATGGTCCTAGCTCGCTGGTACCCCGATGGGCGGGGAACCGGGCTCCTTCGCACGGGAACGAAGGGAGAGACCGATAGTGACTTCCGCCGCGGCCCCGTCCACCGAGGAGATGGTGCGGGAACTGTGGGACCGCCAGCAGATCAGCGATGTCATGCTGCGTTTCGGGCGCGGCCTGGATCTGCACGACTGGGATATGTACGCGGCCACGCTGACTGACCCGTTCGAGGTGGATTTCTCTGACCTCACCGGGCGGCCGCCCGCCATCACGACCCCCAAGGACTGGGCGCGCTTCGCCAGTGCCTGCCTGGAGCGGCTCACCGTCCTGCACCAGTACTCGAACTTCCACGTCACTATCCATGGCGACGAGGCTGACGGCGTCTTCTACCACGTGTCGCGCCACCGGCTGCCGAACACCCACGGCGATGACCATTACACCCAGTACGGCTGGTACGAGAACTCGTTCCGCCGCACCGAGGCCGGCTGGAAGATCAGCAGGCTCAAGCACACCTTCCAGTGGTGTGACGGCAATCCGACCCTGATCGACCTGTCCGACCCGGCATGGCAGGAAGCCGCTGCCGCGGTCTTCGGAACCGGCTGAGCATCAGGGTTTTCTCCGGCATGAGGGCTTTCTCCGGCACTGAAGGGAACGGGCGCCATGACATCCGCGCATGCCCTGGAGCATCACACCGCCCAGGTCAACGGAACCAGGCTGCACTACGTCACGGCCGGCCAGGGCCCGGTGGTGATGCTGCTGCACGGATGGCCGCAGACCTGGTACGAATGGCGCCACGTGCTGGGCCTCCTCGCGGAGGACTTCACCGTGGTCGCGCCGGATCTGCGCGGCTTCGGCTACTCAGCCAAGCCCGCCGCGGGTTACGATGCCGGCACCATGGCCGCCGACCTCGCCGCGCTGAGCGACCACCTGGGCCTGCGGGAGGTAACCGTGATCGGCCATGACTGGGGCGCGGTATTCGGCTATGTCTACTCAGCGGCCTCACCGGATCAGGTATCGGCGCTGGGGATAGTCGAGATGGCGCTGCCGGGCGTCGGGGTCATGGAGCAGGCGATGGCGCCCCAGCCCGGCGGCAACTTCCTCTGGCACATGGGCTTCCAGTCCGTCCCTGACCTTCCCGAGCTGCTGATCCAGGGCAAGGAGCGGCCCTATCTGCGCTGGTTCTTCGAGCACTTCGCCTACGACCCTGCCGCCATCACCGCGGCCGACCTGGACGAGTACGTCGACGCCATCAGCCAGGTCGGGGCGCTGCGGGCCGGCCTGGCCGTCTACCAGGATTTCTTCCTCAGCGCCGAGCAGGTCGCCGCGCACGCGAAGAAGCCGCTCTCGATTCCGGTGCGGGCCTATGGCGGCGCGGCGTGCCTCGGCGGCCTGACCCTGGCGTCGGTGCAGGCCGTCGCGCCGCATGCCCAGGGCGGGGTCATCGACCGCTGCGGGCACTGGGCAGCCGAGGAACGGCCTGACTTCGTCGCGGGGCTTGCCGGCGAGCTGGTCACCCTGGGCAAGTAGCTGGCCTGGATCGAGGCTCGGGGTAGTCAGCGGGCGTCTGCGCGCAGGGGCGTGTCGTCCTCCTCTATGCGTCGGCATCACTGAGCCGCGGCCGTCGTCATCAAGCGACCGGCCGGATCGCCTCCTCGACCCAGGACCGCAGCGCCGCGGCCGGCGCCGCCCCGACCTGGCGCGCCGTCACCTGCCCGCCCCGCAGCACCAGCAGGGTCGGAATGGACTGCACCCCGAAACGCTGCTGCAGCCTGGGCGAGTCATCCACGTTGACCTTGACCAGCTTCATCCGCCCGGCCATCTCGGCGGCAACTTGCGCCAGCGCGGGGCTGACCATGCGGCAGGGGCCGCACCACGGCGCCCAGAGGTCGACCACCGCGGGCACCGAGGCGCGCTCGGCGACCTCGGCGAAGCTATCGTCATCCGCGTCCACCACCCAGGGCAGCGGCTGGTGGCAGTTGCCGCAGCGCGGGGTCCCGGCGGCGGAGGCGGGCACCCGGTTCCTGCGCCCGCAGTTCTCGCACCGGACTATCTCAGCCGTCATGTGCCGCCCCGTCTCATCTCAGGCCTAATTCTCGTACGTGACCGCAAGCTCAGGCAGCGCGAGGTCCAGTTCGAGCCAGTGAGCCAGGTCCCTGATCTCGCTATCCACCGCGGCAGTCATGGCCGCGTCGAATGCCGCGTCCTGGTGAATCGCGTTGACCCGCAGCACCCCGGCCTTGCGGTCGGCGGCGGCGTCGAGCTTCCCCACCAGCCGGTCGCCGTGCAGGATCGGCAGCGCAAAGTACCCCCAGCGGCGCTTGGCAGCTGGCTTGTACATCTCCAGCTGGTAGTCGAACTCAAAGAGCTCGACCGTGCGCTTGCGGTCGTGTATCAGCCGGTCGAAGGGGGACAACAGCGCCGCGCGCCCCGAGAACGGCTGGCCCAGCAACGCAGAATCGACTCGCCACGTGCCCTTGACGCCCTCCACCACGGCCGCCTCGCCCGCTTCGCCCACGTCCGCCGGCTCGACCGGGCACTCTGGTCCCCGGGCGCGTGCGATGCCCAGAGCCCGCAGCCGCCGCTCGTTGCGGATGCGCAGCGCCTCGTCCCTGGGGACCACCGGGTCATCGGGGTAGACCCGGGCCGCCAGGTCCCAGAGTCGGTCGCCGCCCCGGCGCCCGGCGACCGCGACCTCGCCTCGCAGCACCATCAACTCCAGCAGCTGGGTGACGTTGCGGTTGTTAGTCCACCCGGTCGACCGCCACGGCACTGTGCAGGTGTCAGGAAGATCGCGCGACCGCAGCGGCGCCGAGGAGCCAAGCCGATCGAGAATGTCCAGACGGCACGCGTCGTTGGCCCGCACCCAGTCGCGATAGAACGCCCGCCAGCCGGTCAGTTCGCCGCGCCCGGCCCGCTCCCACCCGGCCATGTCGGCGCGGTAGAGCGCCAGGTCCTCGCTGGGCCTTATCATCGCCCGCAGCTCGAGCAGCGTCCGGTCCGCAAGCGCGGTATCCAGCTCGACTGGCGAGTACGACGACCCAAGGCGGCTCCAGGCCACGAGGTCGGCACTCGGCGCGATCACCGCGACCGGATCGATCTGGAGCAGAGTCAGCTGGCGCACCACGTCAGGCAGCCCGGCCGGCCGCGGGCGATCCAGGAGCTGCGCGCGCACGGCAATGCGGCGCGCGTCGAGCCGGGAGAGCTCGTGAACGGTCACGACTTGAGGTTATGGGACGTGGTCCCGGCATCTGACTCCGGTGGCCGCGGCGGCGGCGGGCTGGATCATGTGATTGCCGAGCTGGGCCGAGACCTGCTGCGCATCCGGCGGGCGATTCAGCTGGTGGCGCACGCTGCTTCGACGATGACTCTGGCCACGGCGCGCGGGTGAGAGATCATGGACAGGTGCCCGGCGTTGATCTTGGTGATGTGGGCGTGAGCGCGCTGAGACATGAACAGCTGCTCCGCGGGCGGGAGGACATGGTCGGCGGTGCCGATGACGGACCAGGACGGGATCGTCTTCCAGGCAGGGACTCCTGACTTCGCCGACGCGGCGCTAAACGCCAGGGGACGCTGGGTGGCTGCCAGGACAGCTGCCTCGCTGGCAGGCAGGCCATTGGCGAAGCACTCCGCGAAGCCGGGGTAGGGCAGATCCGGGGCGGCCTTGAGGTACAGGTCGACGTCGC
>Ga0302325_10002518_pt1 | contig 44441 bp, 27 predicted proteins | sample Palsa_T0_2_FD_201948 | JGI IMG/M metagenome (GOLD analysis project Ga0302325, IMG submission 201948) | Peat permafrost microbial communities from Stordalen Mire near Abisko, Sweden - Palsa_T0_2 | ecosystem: Environmental > Terrestrial > Soil > Palsa > Peat permafrost | place: Sweden: Abisko... | reverse complement strand
ATCAGCCGCGAGCTGCTGCAGGTCCGTTTTGCCTTCTGCCGCGGATATGGGTGTGGCTGTCGACATTATCTGCCTGTGCCGCCCACAGTCATGCGATCCAGCTTAATGGTTGGCATACCCACGCCGACGGGAACACTCTGCCCATCTTTGCCGCAGGTCCCGATGCCTTCATCAAGCGCGAGATCGTTACCCACCATAGATACATATTTAAGCGCTTCCGGGCCGTTGCCAATGAGGGTGGCATCGCGCACCGGAGCCGTGACCTTGCCGTCCTCGATCAGGTAGGCTTCTGAGGCGGAGAAGACAAACTTGCCGCTGGTGATATCCACCTGGCCGCCGCCGAAGTTCACCGCGTAGAGTCCTCGCTTCACGCTGCGCAGAATATCCTCCGGGCTATCCTCGCCGGAGAGCATATAAGTGTTAGTCATGCGCGGCATGGGGATGTGTTGATAGCTTTCGCGGCGACCATTTCCGGTGTCGGCCATGCCCATCAGGCGCGCAGAAAGCTTGTCGCTGAGATAGCCCTTGAGAATGCCGTTTTCGATAAGCACGGTTTCCCTGGTGGGCGAGCCCTCATCATCCACATTCAAAGACCCGCGGCGTGAAGGCATCGTGCCGTTATCCACCACCGTCACCTTGGAGCTGGCGACCTGGCGTCCGATGAGCCCGGCAAAGGCCGAAGTCTTTTTGCGGTTGAAGTCTGCTTCCAGCCCGTGGCCCACGGCTTCATGCAATAGCACGCCGGGCCAGCCTGGTCCCAGAACCACCTCCATGTCGCCGGCCGGAGCAGGGACGGCATTGAGTTGCAGGATCGCCTGGCGAGCCGCTTCGGTCGCGAAGTGCTCAGGAGACTTATCGCCTGCAAAGAAGTTCAGTTCAACTCTCCCACCACCCCCGGAGCCGCCGCGGGAGTTCTTCGATCCATCCCGCGCGATGACGTAACAGTTGAAGCGGGCAAGCGGCTGGGTATCGCTGGCGAAGGTGCCATCGGAGGCGGCGATGAGAATGTGACGAAGCTCATCGTTGTAGCCGGCGCGCACCTGCACGATGCGCGGGTCATAGGCGCGGGCTGCACGGTCGGCGCGCATGACGAGTGAAAGCTTAGGGGCGATGCCGGTATCGGCATCGGCAGCCGAGATAGGGTAGAGGCTAGCCTTGGGTGTCTCGCGAAAGCCGGCAACACTCTGCTTGCTCGGTCCATCGGCGATCAGGGCCGCGGTCCGGGCGGCGCGCATGAGCCGCTCAGCCGAGAGATCGTCGGTATAGGCGTAGCCGGTGCGATCTCCGGAGACGACACGAATACCGCAGCCGGCGCTCACTCCCTGACTGGCGGATTTGACCAGCGACTCATCCACCGAGATAGCGGTAGAGGAAACGGATTCGAAATAGAGATCTGCGAAATCACCACCGGCTGAGAGCGCCTCGCCCAGGCACCGTTCGATCAGGCGCCCGGTCAATCCAAACTTCTGAAAGAAGTGGAGTTCATGCTCAGGAAAGGTCATTGGCGGCCTTGGGACGCAAAATTCACCATCCCTTCATTCTAGGCCACGGCGAGGGGCAGGTAAACACCGGCCTTCTCGCCTGAGCTGCCTCGTACCCGCCAACGTAACCTCCGTGTTACGCGGCCTGGACTGGTTCGACGCGGAACTTGATCGCGGAAAAAACCGTGAGTAGAAGGAAGAGCGTCAATACCGCCAGCTGCGTCACCTTGAATGGCATCTCCGTCTGCGTCGGGGCGAGGGCTTTGAGGGCCGGCACCTTCTCGAAGAGCTGTACGACTAAAACGAAGACATTCAGGTAGAGCGCAAGCACCGCAGTGACCGCGTAGATGCGACGCCACACACCGGCCAAGCGCCGCGCGTAGAGTGCGTAGATAGCCACGGCTAGCAAGATCAGGGAGATGATGCCAACACCATGAGACGGCATGAAATGATGAACGGGGAATAAGAAACCGGTCACGCTCGTCAAGACCGTGGTTGCGAGAAAAAAGCGAGTCCAGCCACTCAGGTGCCTTGAAGCCAGCAGTCCGTATACAACGATGAAGCCGGAAGCAATCCCGGCCAGGCTCAACGCGACGTGAAAGAGGGTGAATAGCGTAAGGAGCATGTCGTCAGTTTCTCCTTTCTTGAACACTGGCCCGACTCGAACGGCTGTCCGTTTGGCCTGCGATACCAGGTGGTAGGCGACTGAAATTACCTTGGGAAGGGCCGGACAGGAGTGATTGGTGTCGAAAAGATACTAGCAGCGACAGCACCGATTGCATTTATAGAATCCGAGCTATCTCGCGCTTTTAAGCCACTAAAAGGAAAAGACGATGAAAGCGATACTCCACCCGCTACTCAGCCCGCATGATGGCAGTAGGATCCGTGCGAACAGCACGAAGCGCGGGCAACAAAGTTCCCAACAGCGTGGTAATGAGACACAGTGCAGCTGCGGTTGAAAATGTAAGCGCGTCCGCCGGCCGCACCCCGGCGAGTAGGCTCTCCAGGAGCCTGGCCGCGATGTAAGCCAGTGCCAGCCCTGGCAGCAAGCCGGCCACTGCCAGTTTGACGCCCTGCAGCAATACCATTTTGAAGAGGTCGCCCGGGCCGGCGCCTAAAGCCAGCCGGATGCCAAACTCCTGCTGCCGCATCGAGACCATGAATGCAAGCAACCCGTATAGCCCCAAGCCGGCCAGAACGATCGCAACACCGGTAAAGACAACCAGCACGCGCATCTGAATGGTGCGCGACTCCGTTTCTCCGGCGACGACATCCTCCATCGTTCTTACGTTCGATATAGGCTGTTCGGGATCAGCCTTGTGAATGATCTCCCGGATCGCTGGCAGCAGCTGCTCCGTCGGCTGGGTCGAGTGGATCACCAGATCTTTGGGCGCGTAATAGGTGACCCAACCGTCCGGATCCTGTTTAGAGCTGAGATACACCTGGGGCTCGCTGGTTCGTTCCAGTCCCCGCGCACGGATGTCTCCAACGACACCTATGACCTCGTGATCGTGAAAAGCGAAATTAAAATGCCGCCCGATCGGCTGTTCGTTCGGCCAATATCGCCGCACGAAGGATTCGCTTACCACGGCAACGTAGGGTCGATCCCCCGTGTCGGTTTCACTGACGGCGCGTCCGGACTTGATAGGAATGCCCAGGGTGGAAAATAATCCGGGGGTCACGAAGCGCATACTGGCCGAATTGCTCTCGGTGCGAATCTGGCTGCGCCCGTCCACCAGGACCGGCCAAATGCCGCCCCCCCACGTCATGGGAAGCGCGGTGATGTACGCGGCGTCGGTCACGCCAGGCAGCCTGCGAACATCCGTCAGCACCTTGCTATAGAACTGATCGCGCGTGCTGGTCTTGTTGTATTTGGGGAACGGCAACTCAGTACGCAGCGACAGGATGCCGCTGGTCCTGAATCCAGGGTCCGTAGATTGTACCCGCCACAACGCGCGAATCAACAATCCTGATAAGACCAGAAGCACGACGGATGCTCCGAGTTCCGCAATCACCAGCGCAGATCGTGCCCTGTGATTGCCTGTACCCCCAGTGCGAGTTCCCACGCGAAGCCCGCTAAAACCCGCATCCCTGCACGCTTGTAATGCGGGAGCGACACCGAAGGCGATTACCGTAATCAGGGTGAGACCCAGAGCAAACAACAATGTCTGTGCGTCCACCGGAGGCACCTGCTGAATAGGAAGTGCGTTGGGCACCAGACGTGACAGCAGCGGCAATGCCGCTATGGCGACCGCGGTTGCGCCGGCTCCCCCGGCCAGCCCTAGCAGAAGGCTCTCGGAAAGGAGTTGGCGCAGTAAATTACGACGGCTAGCGCCCAGCGACAAGCGAATCGATAGCTCTCTCCGTCTTGCCAGCGAACGCGCCAACAGAAGATTGGCCAGGTTCGCGCAGGCAATGACCAGCACACAGAGTGCCGCTCCACACAAGCCCGTAAGCAGCAGGCGCGATTCCGTAGTGAGTTCATCGCGTAAGGCGATCACCGACAAGTCGACGTTTTCGTTCTCTTTTGGATATTGCCGGCGCAACCGGGCGGCGATCAGTGACAGTTCGCTACGCGCCTGCTCGAGCGATACACCCGGCTTGAGCCGGCCGATTCCTTCCAGCATGTTGTCATCGCGGTCCTGGTAATCACCTTCCTCAAATCGAAAAGGCGTCCAGAATTGCGTCTCGCGTGCTGGAAAATGAAAATCGTGTGGCATCACCCCAATCACCGTGTAGGGTTGATCGTCGAGCGAAACGGACTTCCCAACTATGCTGGGATCGCCTCCGAACGCTGCCTGCCAGAGCGCATAGCTCAACACCACCGTGCCCGGCGCCCCTGCCAGTCCATCGGCCTTGCTGAAAGAGCGGCCTATGAGCGCCGGCCTTTGCAGGACAGAAAACAAGTTCGCAGTTACTGAGGCGCCGTCGATTCTTTGTGGCTCGCCCTGACCAATCAAGCTCATCGAATTCCCGTTGTAGGCGGCCAGAGCGGTGAACGATTGGCTGGATGCGATCACGTCGCGATAGTTGGCCGGGGAGAGCTCCATCCTGGAGTAGCCCGCATGCTTTTCCCAAACTTTCATCAGCCGTTCCGGCTCAGGAAAGGGCAGCGGCTTTACCATCACAAAATTCGCCAGGGTAAAGACGGCAACGTTGGCGCCGATGCCGATGGTGACCAGTAGAATCGCGGTCAGCGTGAAGCCAGGAGAGCCAAGTAGTGAGCGCGTGGAATGAAACAGGTCCCGCCGGGCAATTTCCCAATGCACCATGGCCGCGTTGAAGCAAACCTCGAAAAAAGCACCAAGCCAAAGTCTGCATCTCGCCGCCATTCCGCTGTGGCGGCCAAGCTCCAGGGCAAAGATGGAGCTCATCTCATCGCCATATTCTGCCCGGAACGAGTAAGGATAAAGATGGAGGAGTAATCGATAGAAGTTCATCAGGTCGTCCTCGGTGCGACTCCGCACAAGCGCGCCATTTTGAGTAAATCGCGCAGGCGTCCCGCCTCCGCTTCTGCGACCGCTCTTCCCAAGGGCGTGATGCGGTAGTACCTGCGGCGTTCATCGTCCATCTCCGGAGCAGGTCTATTCCGGGTCTCAATAATGAGGCCGGATTCAAGCATCCGCTGGATAGAGCGGTAGAGTGTGCCCGCACTCAGCTTCAGTTCTCCCTGGGTGCGCCGGGCTACTTCAAGAATGATCGCGTAGCCATGCCGATCTTCGTCCGTCAACGACAGAAGGATATGAAAGGTAGTCGGTTGCAACGGGAGAAGAGACGTGATGCTGTCGTCGGCCATGGCGCAATGCTATATGCGATATGGCTATATGTGCAAGGAGTATATGCGGGTCGCGACCAGCCCGAGGACCAGCCGAAGATCCGTGTTGCGCATTCGAACCATCGACCTCAAAATGGGTGCGATGCGAAAACCTCGTCCCAATAAAGCCTTTCCGCCGCCGGACGACAGGATTTTCCCGGTTAAACGGCGCAAGGCCGTTCCCTACGAGTTCGTGCTTGATGCCCTCGCTAACCTTCCGACCGAAACCCGCACTATGTTCGGCTGCCTCGCGGTCTACCTGGGAGACAAGATCGTACTCATCCTGCGCGATCGGCGTGACAATGCAGTGGACAATGGCGTATGGATCGCCACCACGGAGGAGCACCACGCGAGCCTGGGTCGCGAGTTCCCCAATATGCGGTCGATTCAGCTATTCGGGGAGCGAACCACCGGCTGGCAGGTGCTACCGGCCGACGCCCCGGATTTCGAGCAGGCAGCGCTGCACGCTTGCGAACTGATCGTCGCCCGGGATCCTCGCATCGGCAAGGTGCCTAAGTCCAGGCAAAAAACGATCGCCAAAACCGCTGCTCAGACAAAGCGACGTATCTAATACGCTCTTTTCCGGCATCCGCCATGAGCGCCGGATGAGCCGGTTTGGCCGCAGGCTCTTCAAGCACAACAAACATGGGTCACGCATACTTTGGGCTCAGCTGGAACTCCCATGTATTCCGTCGTCCCGGGTTGTTATAATTTAACTAACTGGTTAATCAATGTCGGCCAAAGAGTTACAGGCAAATCGTCGTGCTGACCTCACCCGCAAGTCCATTCTGCGCGCGGCCATTCGCGAGTTCAGCGCCCAAGGACTGGCGGGCGCGCGCACCGACGCCATCGCGGAATCGGCCAAGGTCAACAAGGCCCTCCTCTACTACTACTTCAAGAGCAAAACCGGTCTCTACGCAGCGGCGATCGACGAGGTCTCAAGGGCCGTCGCAGAGCGCGCGTTCGCCGCGTTGGACCCCAAACACAGCGCCGGAGAACGGCTGTTGCGCACGGCATTGAGTCACTTCGATCGCATTCTCACCCAGCGCGATTTTCAAAGCCTCATGCAACAGGAGATGGTTAGGATGCGGCGCGGAGAGAGTGAAGCCCTACCAACCATGGTGGAGAACGTCTTCAAACCCCTGCTGGGAAAGCTACAGGAGGCCGTCCACGACGGCATTAAGACCGGCGAACTGTGCCAGGTCGATTGGCTCCAGGTCGTTTATTCCGTGCTTGGCGCGAATGTTCTCTACTTCCTTAGCGCGCCCATGATGCGTCTGATGCTGCCGTTCGACCCCATGACTCCGGCTGCGGCCGAGTGCCGGCGAAGAGCGGCGGTGCAGTATCTCGGCAATGCATTGTTCGTTGACCGCGCCCACGGCGCGAGGCTGGTCAAGCGCGTCCTGGCCGATATGCCCATGCCCAAAACCAGCCACGGTTATGTCTGGAGAAAGCTCGTATGAACGCACGCAACCGGATATTCATCCTGCTCGGTGTCCTGTTCGTCATCGCCCTCTGCTGGTATTTCTTCACCACCAACCGCTCGGGCGATCTGCAGTTGATCGGCACTGTGGACGCCAACGAAGTAGTGGTCAGCTCGCGCATTCCGGGCAGGATTCAGACCCTGACAGTGGATGAGGGGGACGACGTGCAGGCCGGACAGCTGATCGCCACCATTCAGAGTGATGATCTGGCGGCGGCACATGAAGCTGCCGAGGCGACCGCGATCAGCGAGCGCTACAAACTGCAGGGAGCAAGCGATACTGAACGCCAGACCCGTGGGGGCATGTCAAGCCAGGTAGCCAATGCCGAGGCGCAGCTGCGCAGTGCTCAGGCTGCGCTGGTGCAGGCCCAGGCCCAGTATGAGCATCAGGATGCCGACACCTCGCGTACCGTCGCGTTGGCCGCACAAGGAATCATGAGCTACCAGTCGCGCGATGAGGCGGCTACGGCTCTGCACGCGGCGCAAGCTGCGGTCGACTCCGCCAAGGCAAATGTAGCCGCCGCGGAAGCGTCCCTTAAGGTCGCCATGGCGAATACGATCCAGGCCCAGGCAGCAGCCAAGACGGTGAGCGCAACCCGCGGCGAAATGCTCAACGCGCAGGCTCTGAAGGATCAGGCGCAGATCCAGTTGGGATATGCCCGCGTCCTTTCCCCCATCTCGGGCAAAGTCAACGTCCGCGCAGCGCGGCAAGGCGAAGTGGTCGCGGCAACTACGCCAATTGTAACCATCACGGATCTAACCCAGACATGGATTTACGCACCACTGCCTGAGACCGAGGCGGACTCGGTCCAGCTGGGCGACAGCCTGCGAATCGTGATGCCGAGCGGCGCCACGATCCAAGGCAAGGTGATCGCCAAATCCGCAGAAGCGGACTTTGCCACCCAGCGCGACGTGAGCCGTCGCAAACGGGATATTAAGACCATTCGCCTGAAGCTCCTGATTGACAACCCGGGCATGCGCTATGTCCCGGGAATGCTCGCTGAGGTCTATATCCCGAAGAGCAAGCTGGTGGAGCGATGAGCAAGCCATCATCGATCCAGCCTGGGCCAGCCATCGCGGTAGAAAACATCGTCAAGCGTTACGGCGATTTTGAAGCCGTCAAAGGCATTACCTTCGAGGTGGCAGAACGGGAAATTTTCGGACTCCTGGGGCCTAATGGCGCCGGCAAGAGCACGCTGATCCGCATGATGACAACGCTGTTGCCGGTGACCAGTGGAAAGGCCATCATCGCTGGGCACGACGTCTCCCGTGAGCCCGACGCGGTGAGGCGAGCCATCGGTGTCATTCCCCAGGCGCTTACCAGCGATATCGATCTTACGGTCGAAGAGAATCTCTCCATCTACGCCAAGCTCTATGAGGTTCCCAAAGCGGAGCGCGAGCGCAATATCAACGACCTGTTGCAAGCGGTGGACCTGCTCAAATGGCGCCATGCGCAAACCAAGACACTCTCCGGCGGAATGCGACGTCGCCTCGAGATCGCCCGCGGCCTGGTCCACAATCCGCGCATCTTCTTTCTCGACGAGCCCACTACGGGGCTCGATCCGGTCTCCCGTGTGGCCGTGTGGGAAATGCTCAACCACCTCAAGAACACCCGCAACCTCACCATGCTGATCACCACTCACTACATGGACGAAGCCGATCGTCTATGCGACCGCATCGCCATCGTCGACCACGGGAAGCTGGTAGCGCTCGATACACCCATGGCGCTTAAAGAAAGTGTTCCCGGAGACAATGTAGTGGAAGTGCATTTCATCCACGAATCGCCGGAGTGGCCTGAGCGGTTGAAACAGCTCGCCGGCGTGACCGCAGTGGAATCAAAGAGCGCAGGAATGTACCGGTTGCTCACCTCCAACGGCTCGCTGACCACCACCCAGTTAGTGGAGATGGTGAACAGACACGGCGAGACCATCAAGTCACTGACGGTACAGAACACCACGCTCGACGACGTCTTCGTGCACTACACGGGGCGCGCGCTTCGTGATGAACAGGTCAAGGCGTTGGGCTTCGTCATGCCGCCGCGCCCAGGGATGCAACCATGAAACGAATGATGGCGATTGTCGAACGAGAGATGCGGAAGTTTTTCCGCTCACCGACGCTAATGATCATGTCGATGGCTCTTCCGCTGGTCCAGCTAGTCATCCTGGGCAACGCCTTCGGGGGCAAGATTCGCGGCGCCCGAATGGGTGTGGTCGATAACGACCGAGGCTCGCAGGCTCTCAAGATCGAAGAGGCCTTCAATTCCATCGCCGTCAATATCCGTACGTTCACCACGGTCGCCTACGACGATGAACAAAAGGCCCGGGAAGACGTGCGCACGGGAAAGATCGACGGAGCCGTGATCATCCCGGCGCAGTATTCGCGCCGCGTGCTCGCCGGCGATTCTCCGGCCATCGGACTGGTGGTCGACAACAGCGACCAGGTCATGAGCGCCAGTCTCGAAGCGGAGATGCAATCCCTGGTGGACGCTTTGAATGCTCCTGTCATTCAACAGAAAGTAGTGCAGCAGATCGCGCTCGAAATCGTGGAGCTCTATCCCTACGTTGAGTACATGAAATATCTGCTCGCCGGCTCCGTGGCGCTCGCCATGTATGTAGCTGTCATGATCGGGGGTGGCATGCTCTATATCGATGACAAAGCAAGGGGCGTGCATGAGGGCTACCTGGTGACCCCCATCACCAGTCTCGAACTGGTGATGGGATTGAACCTCGCAGGCACCATCAAGGCTGTGCTGTCAGGCATCTGCATCACCGTCATTGGATCTCTGCTGGCCGGTCTGGGTGTCATCTTTCACCCGGAATCCGCTCTCCTGCTCTTGTTGCTCATCATCGCAACCTCGATGGGGTTTAACGGCATGATGTTCCTGATGATGGTGCGGGTCGAGGATCCCCTGGTGCCGCGCATGATGTTTGGCGTACTGAATACGCTCCTGTTCTTTCCCAGTGGAGCAATCTCTCCCGTCTCGGGGTTGCCAAAGTGGCTGCAGGTAGTCGCCCACCTCGATCCTTTTACCTACGCCGTACATGGTTTCAAGAGCATTCTTCTCAAAGACGGCGGTTTTACTGCGATCCGCATGGACCTGCTCTTCCTGGCTGGCTTTGGCATGGTAACGCTCCTGGTTGCGACTCCTCTCTTCAAGCGCACCCTGTAGCGAACTCACATGTAGTCGGCGGATACTGCAACAGATGCGGTGCTCATCCTTTCGCGGATGTTTCCTCATGACACTCCGAAGAACGCGATTGCCGCTCCCGACGCCATATCGTTCTCCAGGACGGCGTGCCCCTGCGTATCGAAGCTGATTTCCGTTCCGGGTGTCGCCCAAAAAGCTTTGTTCGGCGTATGCTCGGTCACGTAGACGATCCTGCCCTTGGTTGGAGAAAAAAGAACGACCGCACCTCGATTGCTGCTGTTGGAAATCTTCTCGTGAACTTCATAAACCTCGGCAACGTTGCCGGTCCGAATGGGATCGCTTTCCGCTATGTCGTCTCGTACTTGCTTATAACGTCCCATCACCTCGCCGATCCACTGGACGCCTGCCTCTGAAATCTTGGGAAGATCCCCCCAGATTCCGTTTTGGCCGAGAATCAGGCTAGCCATGTTGACCAACTGCGACGAAGCAGGGTCATCGGGGAAGTAGTGGGTAAGAAAAAGATTCGAGGGAATCCATTCATCGTAGGTAAGCGGCCGGCGGCAGATCCACGTGCGCGCAGTTCCCGGATAGAAGAAGATGTTGTCGCTCTCTGTGTCCGAGAAGTGTGGCAGATCGTAGTCCACCAGGTAGGGACCGTTATTGATGAGAAAAAATCTGCCGGCAGAGAGGAAGCTCAGGCCCATAGCGCGGCCCGTCTCCGTGATATCAAAATCGAAGATAACCTCGGGGTAGGCGCGCTTGACTTTTTCTACGATGCGAACCATCTGCAATGGAAGCTGAAAGGCATAGGAATTCGAGCGCTCTTCTTCGCTATTGGCTGAAGTTCCGTGCCAGTGATCCGGCGAATCACAACCGTATTGCGCAACCGCATCCCAGACGAAGTAGCGGGCGCCGGTCTCGCGCGCGACGCGGATCACCGTGTCCGCATAGGCATCGGCATATTCACTGACCAGGCACATGGGATAACTGACTTCACTGCCCCAAACATCTCCCGGCTCAGCGAGCTTACCCTTCCAGGAGGAAATACACGACCCGTACGCTGCCAGGATCTTGCTGGAGACTGCGGCCATGGTGGGGTTGAACCAGAGTCCCAGCTTCATTCCGTGCTGGTCGAGGCGCGCTTTTATGGTCTCCAGGCCATCCGGAAAACGCTGCCGCTCTACCTCCCAGTCACCGCTCTTTCCATGCCACCCGCTAACCATCACGAAGATCTCAAGCCCCAGCCGATGTGCGATGTCGATCTCCTGCAGGATTCTTTCCTGGTTATACGAGGTAAAGTAACCTTTCCCATTCCACCACTTGTTGCGCTCTTGAAAGTTCCATGTGTTGTAAAACAAATACGGACGTCTGCTCTCTCCTTCGACCTCCATATACTTACGGACAAAGGTCCGAAAGTGGCTGGCAACGCTTCCCGCAGGGGAAACGGCAGCTTCCATCCATACGGTATCGAAGACCTTGAGAGCCTGGCCTGATAGGTAATTGCCTTTAACGCCGACCAGCTTCACCACGCGATCTGGGTGTAGATCGAAGCGCAAAAAAGTGTCGGGCATTTGCGAGCCATGTTCGTAGGCAAGCAGAAGTGCCTCATGGTCTTCGCCCTCACCGATAAGGATGGGGCCGGAAACGTTAAGCCGGCCCGTGAACCATCGCGGTGGAACGTTGAATTCGCCGACCGTATCGCTGTGAAGCATCGAATTGAAGTCTGATAGCCGAACCTCCTTGACCCGGCTCATGTTTGCGAGCGACGTGCTGAGATAGGTGAGGGGGTCGTCTGCCTCCTCGAATGCTAGAGCCTCCGCGCCGCGGTTCTCGAGCGAATATCGGAATCGGACCACTGGATTGTCCGGCGCTATGCGAAATGTCATTCGCAGCAATAGCGACGGTCTTGCTATAAGTGGACCGGCGAAGGAGCATTCGGTTACGCCATTCTTCAGCTTCTCGGGCGCACCGCCGGCTCGCACTTCCTTGAGGGCCGCCGGAACGGTCTTTCCTCCAAGGGGGAAGACCGGGCATCCAAAACGATAAATCCGGCGGCTTGCTCGGTTCTCGAGCGACCAGAAATCCGAGCTCGAACCGGATATTCGGACACGAACCAGTGAATTGCCGCCCTCCAGTTCCGGGTGCCTCGCCGGGCTCCCGTTGGGCTGCTGCTCCATTTCGGAGGGCGCCTTCGCGGATGTGGCTTCGGCCTCGATCCCGGGTCCAACCAGGTCAGAAACGGAAAAGGCGGAAATCCCCTGGAGAAAACCTCTTCTGCTTACCATATGTCGTCACCATACTCGGGATCGGGCGTTGAGGTCATCGAGGCTGCACGCTTGGGAGCGAATTCTCGTCGAGCCGACGGCGACTCTTGTTATAGCTGTTGGTTGGGCTGAGATGGGAAAGTGTTCAATTGTCACGATATCGAGACAATTGTCTCTATATCGAGACAAATGGTTTGTCTTAACCTATACGCGCAAAAAAATCCTCCTTGACAACCGTCTTTCGGCGGTGATGTAATCCTCGACGTTTCCTGAAGGATTCCCCTTTCTTCCGCAAACAATCGCTTTGTCTTTGGGAGAGAGTAGGAGACGCATGCCATCCCGCGCGGGCGGGCTAAAGGCATGAGCGTCTTAGCGCCCTTATCAGGAACCCGGCGATGCTTCCAGCAGGAGGCCGGCGGGGAGAAGGTTTTGCCGTACTTTGGAGGCTTATGAGGAACGCAACACGCTGGATGCTCTGTTTCCTGCTCTGCGCAAGCGGAGTCGCCATCGCACAGAACACAAACTCGGGTGACCTTCGAGGCACAGTGACGGACTCCTCCGGAGCTTTGCTTCCAGGGGTGACGATCACGGTGCTGAACGTCGACACGGGAGTGTCGAAGGACTACACCAGCGACAGTGCCGGCCTGTATGACACCTCATCGATTGTGGCTGGAACCTACAAGCTCACTTTTCAGAAGGACGGTTTCGACCGGCTCGTGCGCGGTCCGGTCACCGTCCAAGTCGGCATTACTAATGTGAACGGCGAGTTAAAGGTTGGCTCCGTCTCGCAAGAGGTGGTTGTGAACACGGACGTGCCCCTGCTCAAGACCGAATCAGGCGAGCAGTCGACCACTCTGGGCGCAGAAGTAATGTCCCAATTGCCTCAGACCGGCCAGGACTGGGAAAACTTCACCATCATGCTCCCCGGTGCAGCGGGCAATAACTCTTTTGGCAACGCAACCAACCCTGGGCAGGTCGCCGCCGTCAATGGGAACCTACCTTACAACGCCGTGCTCGCGGATGGTGCTTCCACCACCCTCCCATCGAGCGCCAACTCCGATGTTTCTATCCTCGAGACGGTCTCCGAGCTTCAGGTCAACACCTCTTCCTTTTCCGCCCAGTACGGGATCGGGGGCGTCATCTTCAACCAGATCAGCAAGGGTGGCACCGACAGCTACCACGGCGCAGCTTACGAGTATTTCCAGAACGACGCCTTGAATGCCGCTAATTATGGGTTTGGCTCTAAGGTAGTGGTTCCGTTTCTGCGTTACAACAACTTCGGCGGATCGATCGGCGGCCCAATCCTGAGGAAGAAGATGTTTTTCTACTTCAATTTTGACAAGATCGACCAGAACAGCGGATCGAACAACGGATTTACCACGATTCCGACCACGGCCATGATGGCCGGCGACTTCACCGGCTTTCCCACGATTTATGATCCCACCACTCAGGTCGTTCAGCAGTCGGGTACCGAGGTCATCAATGGTGTTAGCCAGACCTGCCCTTGCGTAACCCGCAAGTCATTCGCGCAGGAATACGGCAACGGCAACAAGATTCCCGCCTCCATGATCGATCCGGTTGCCGCGAAGCTTCAGGCCTACTATCCAAATCAGACAAACCACCCCGCTACTGGAAAATTTGTCCCGGGAACGTTGGTTGCCGGTGTGGATACAAACAATTACTACTACAGCATTCCTGCCCCTAATCCATACACGAAATACTTCGGGCGGTTGGACTACGACATCAACACCAACAACCGCCTCACTATGTCCGACACCCAGCGCGACAACCCGGCTCATTACCCAGGTATCTTTACTTGTCCTATCAACTGCGAATCCGGCGACGTTGACAGCAACAACGCCCAGGTTTCCGACGTGTGGAACATCAGCTCGCACACCATCAACGAAGCCAGATTTGGATACACAGACCAGTGGAACTTCTTTGGGGCGCAGAGCACAGGCGAAGGCTACCCAGCCAAGCTAGGTTTGCAGTTCTCTAAGGCCGATATCTTTCCCACCGTGGCCATCAACGGGGCAAACTGCTGCAATCAGGGCGGCACGAATGAGCTTCAGCCCGCAACCAACGCAGTTTATAAGGAGATGGCTTTCGACCCCTCCGACGTGATTACGATGATCCGCGGCAGGCACGTCCTCCACTTCGGCGGCGAGCTGCTCTTTTTTCGCGACGACACAACAACCTGGGGAAATATCAATGGCGCAACGGTCACTTATACCGGGGTATATACGCAGTCGACGGTAGGCGATAGTAGTAGCGGTGTCGGCTATGCCGACTTTCTTTTGGGTCAGACCCAGTCCTGGAGCGCAGGCGTCAGTCCTGAGTATGGAGCGAGGTTAAAGAGTCCGCAGATGTTCGTTCAAGACGACATCAAGATGAGACCGAATCTTACTGTGAATCTTGGCCTGCGCTATCAGATTCAGCATGGCTGGAATGAAGTGAAGAACAATATCAGCGTCTTCGACCCGACAGTGACCAACCCTGCGACCAATACGCTGGGAGCGATGTGGTATGCATCGACCCACGCGAACGGCCGCACCTCGCTGCAGGCCAACATTTACAATACCTTTTTGCCACGCGTGGGATTTTCCCTGGTGGCCGACCGCAACACCACCATTCGGGGCGGCTTCGGTCTGTACGCCTATAACTACAGCCTGGATGAAACCGGCACCGGAATGGGATCTGCGCTCAGTTCCCAAGGCAGCCTGTCCGATCAGACCAACGGCATCTCGCCGGTGGTGATTCTCTCCGGGAGCGGCTCTAATCTGCCCTACATCCTGCCCACCACCAACCCGGCTGCACTGAACGGACAGGGCGTGAACTACAACAAGTACCACACCCCGCTGGGCAAGAGCATGCAGTGGAACGTCGCCGTTCAGCGAGAGATAGGTACCAACATGGTGGGCGAGGTTGCCTACGTTGCCAGCCACGGCTACAACCTGGCCTTCCCCCTCAATCTGAATCAGGTGCCGGAAGCCAAACTCGGTCCCAACGACTCTCCCTCCGAACTGCCCTATCCACAGTTTCAGGGTATCGGCGGAAGCAATGGAAGCCTCAACGCCATCTCCAACTACGACTCCTTGCAAGTCTCCATCAGCAAGCGATTCACCCAGGGAGTCAGTTTCAACTTCAACTATGTGTGGTCGCACTTCCTGGATGATGAGGATTCTTCAGGATGGGGAAGTCGCGGAGGGACACAGGTTTGGCAGCGCGCTTATGCTCCGTCGGCCAACTATGGCGCTTCCAACTTCGACATCCGTGACGCATTCAAGGGGAATGTGGTCTATGCGCTACCATTCGGCCAGGGCAAGATGTTCCTGAACCACAACTCGCTGCTTGACCTGGCGATAGGCGGTTGGCAAGCGTCGGGCATCATCGTCCTTTCGACCGGCAATCCATTTACTCCGACGGTGAGCGGAAGCGACAACTCATACTCTCAGGGCGGTCAATCGGGCAACGGCTACGCCTGGCTTCCCAATCAGATCGGAGATCCGACATTATCGAATCGGACGGTCAACCAATGGTTCAATCCGGCAGCGTTTACCATCGCGCCGGCTGGAACCTTCGGCGATATGAAAAGGAACAACATCTATGGTCCGGGAATAGAACTGGTCAACCTATCGGCGTCGAAGACTTTCGCGATCTGGGAAAGCGTCAGGCTGCAGATTCGGGGCGACGCAACCAATGCGTTCAACCATCCCAGCTTCTCCTTGCCCAATTCCAGTCTGGTGTGCACCACCCCAGGGGTTCCTTGCACCTCGAATGCGAACGTCACCGGGGTCTCTCAGGGAGGACGCAACATGCAGCTCGGCGCTCGCTTGTCTTTCTAGAACAAAAAGCTTGCGGCTCTGTGGAGAGGGGCGGTCTGTCTTCGGTTTTGACAGATCGCCCCTTTCCGTCTGTTCCTGGGTGTTGCGTGCCAGGGGAGAGTATTTCCCCTGTGTTCGGAGGATGAATGAAATTGCGTTTCGTGCCGGGGTTTCTTTTTGCGTGTGTCGTTCTATCCGCCCTCCCTTCTTGTGCTCAACATGGAAAGAGCGCCACCGTTTGGCTTTCGACGGAGGACCGCTCCTCTCTTCTTGCCCCGCAGGCTGCGCCTCTCCACTTCAAGAAGAGCGATCAGCAAGCTTCCGCGATTGATGTGGACGACCAGCAGAAATATCAGCCGGTGGATGGGTTCGGATTCGCCCTGACCGGCGGCAGCGCGCAACTGCTCATGCGCATGGACGCTCCGCGGAGAAAGGTGCTGCTGCAGGAGCTATTTGGGAAAGGGGACAAGGATATTAGCGTGAGCTACCTGCGTATCAGCATTGGCTCGTCCGATATGAACGATCATGCGTTCACCTATGACGACTTGAAGCCCGGTGAAACGGACCCAGGCCTGGCGAAATTCGACTTTGGATCGGATAAGACCTCCGTGATTCCAGCCCTGAAAGAGATTCTTGCCATCAATCCCAACGTCAAAATTCTGGGGTCCCCGTGGTCGGCTCCGGCGTGGATGAAGACCAACGGCGATCTGAAGGGCGGAAGCCTCAAGCCCGAATACTACGATACCTATGCGCAATACTTCGTCAAATTTATCGCGGGGATGAAGGCTGCGGGAATCAAGATCGACGCGGTCACGCCACAGAATGAACCGCTAAATCCCAAAAACACGCCCAGCATGGTTGTGGAAGCTGCGGAAGAGGCCGCATTTATCGGGAAGTCTCTCGGACCCGCATTCCGCAAGACAGGGATCGACACCAGGATCATTGTCTACGATCACAATTGCGACCGGCCAGACTATCCATTGACCATCTTGAACGATTCCCAGGCGAGGCAGTATGTGGACGGGTCGGGATTCCACCTCTACGAGGGCGAGATTACGGCATTGAGCAAGGTGCATGATGCCTATCCGCAGAAGAATCTCTACTTCACCGAGCAGATGGTGGTGGATGAGCGCGGCGATCCGCGCTTGCACATCGCCGCGCCGGTGGCGAGGCTGATCGTCGGCGCTCCGCGCAACTGGAGCCGCAACGTATTGCTGTGGAATCTCGCCGCCGACCCGGAGTTTAAGCCGCATACCGATAACGGTGGCTGCCCGGTGTGCGAAGGAGCGATCACCCTCGACGGGAACAATGTGACCCGGAACCTGGCCTATTACACGGTTGCGCACGCGACGAAGTTTGTGCCCCCCGGCTCGGTGCGCATCCAGTCGAGCACGCTGGATAAGCTGCCGAATGTAGCCTACGAGACTCCCGGCGGCAAGTATGTGGTGATCGTGGCCAACACCAGCGGCACGGCGCAGACATTTCAAATTCGCTTTCATGGCGAGAGCATTGTGTCTACCTTGAGCGGCGGCGCAGCTGCAACCTATGTGTGGTAAAGCGGGGAAGATAAACGGATCTTATTCCGTGTTGCGGCGGCTGTTCGAATATGACCCGCCGGCGCTGGACACGTTGCAGACCGGTCTTGTCGAACTTGCTTTGCGTCGTCTGAGCCTCGAGGGACCGGTAGATTCGCGGACAACCAATTCGGGCTCCACGGCTACTTGTGGAACAATCTTAGCGCCGGAACGCCGGAGCTGTTGGAGCAGTAATTCGACAGCCAGTTCGCCCATCTTGTGAAGGGGTTGCCGAATGGTGGTCAGACTCGGTGTCTGGAAGGCTGCTTCTTTAATGTCGTCGAATCCGACTACAGACACATCCTGAGGAACTCGCAGCCCCGAGTCATGGAGCGCACGAATGCAACCTATGGCAGCAATATCGTTGAAAGAGATAACCGCGGTAAAGCGGCGATGGTGAGCTAGTAGCTGCTCAACTACGGGATATCCCAGTTCAGGTGATGTCAAATCCTTTTCCAGCTGAATGGTCAATTCGGGCCGTATAGAGAGACCTAAATCCCGTGCCACTTCAACGATGCCTTGCCACCTGGCGTCGGAATCGGAACTATAAGGCTGCCCGCGCATGACTGCAATGGTGCGGTGCCCCAGATCGTAAAGATGACGAAGCGATAGTTCCGCGGCCCGGTGATGATCGAGCTCGACGCTGGTAACCCCGCTGATACGCCTGTGACCGGCTACCGATACGACTGGAAACGGAAGCTTGTCTACTAAGTTTGTATCGATAGCGATCAGGCCCTCCGCACCGCGATTGATCAGCATGCGGGGGTACTGCTCGATGAGATCGGTACGGTGCCGGTGGTGGGCGATGAAGTAGAAATACTTTTCCTCGAGAAGCCTGTCTCCTATTCCGGTCATCACCTCTGCGTGATAGCCGTCGGCGAGTACCGGAACCAAAATGCCGATGGTCATGGTGCGGCGATTTCGCAAGGATCGTGCAAGGAAACTGGGCTCATAGTTGAATTTAAGCGCCGCCTTGCGAATTCGCTCCCGCGTAGCTTCAGGAATGGAGCGTCCAGGTACCTGATTCAGAACGACCGATACGGTCGCCGGATCAAGATCGAGATACGCCGCGAGAGTCTTGAGACTGACGGGTCCAGCGGGGAAGTTGTCGTCGCGCTTGGGCTTTCCCATCGTACTGTTGTGACCTCCGCTCTACTCTGCAAAATACCAACCGAGGTACCTATAGACAAACGCTTGTCTAAGGACAAAACCGTCACCGCGACGAGGCTTCTTCAAACAACATCTTTGAGGAGTCTGCGAGGCTCCGTGCCGTCGTGTTGGTTGAGATACGCTGGCCGGGTGCTCTTGGTTCCCTGCGTTCGCAGAATTTTCGGTCGCCTTCCAGGTTCTCAGCCACGATTTCCCCGGTGCGGGTGCCCGGTCACCCAAAAGGCCGGACCCGGACCTCATCTGCGAGCAGTTCTCGAGATGCAACAGGACCTACGCCGTACACGGCTTCAAGGCCATTCTTCTCAAGGACGGTGGCTTTACGGCGATTCGCCTGGATCTGCTCTTTTTGGTTGCTTTGGCATCGCCAAGCTGGCGATAGCAACTCCTCAGTTCAAGCGCACCCTTTAGTCCGGCTCCACTCGTGTGTAACAGAATGCTCTAGACAAACCCTTGTCTACAGAACGTCCGGGCGATAAGATTCTGTATCAACAGATATCGCAATGGGCGAGGTCATGCAACCCAATGGGCAAGCGCACGCCAGACCGGCCTTCTGGACTCGTCAGTCTCAAGACACTTGCGGCTTATCTTAATCTCGACCCGACCACGGTGTCGGTGGTCTTGAACGACGTGCCTGGACGCTCCATTCCGGAGGCAACGCGGGAGCGAATCCGCAAGGCAGCGCTTAAATTTAACTATCAGCCCAGTTTCCTCGCTCGATCATTGAGGAATCGTCGCACGATGACGATCGGCATCCTGGTTCCGGTGCTTGCCGACGGATATCACGCAGAAGTGATGACCGGCATTGGAGATAGGCTGCTTGAAGAAAAGTATTTCTACTTTATCGCCCACCATCGGCACCGGACGGATCTTATCGAGCAGTATCCTCGCATGCTGATCAGCCGCGGCGCGGAGGGGTTGATTACGATCGATACCAACCTGGTAGCCAAGCTGCCTCTGCCGGTGGTTGCAATCGCCGGTCACCGGCGCGTGAACGGAGTTACCAATGTAGTGCTCGACCATCACCGCGCCGCGGAGCTATCGCTTCGTCATCTTTACGGTTTGGGGCATCGTACTATTGCGTTCATGCGCGGGCAGCCGTATAGCTCCGATTCCGACGCGAGATGGCAAGGCATCGTTCAGGTAGCGCAGGATCTTGGCCTTGTGGTCCGCCCGGAACTGACTATCCAACTCGAAAAAGATCTGACATCGCCGGAATTGGGTTATCCGGTAGTTAAGCAACTACTGGCTCACCATCGCAGCTTTACCGCGGTTCTCTCGTTCAACGATATTGCCGCCATAGGCTGCATTCGTGCGCTCCACGATGTCGCTTTACGAGTACCTCAGGATGTATCTGTGGTTGGATTCGACGATATTAAAGAGGCGGCCTTCCAAACACCGAGCCTCACCACCATTCGCCAGCCCCTTCACCAGATGGGAGCATTGGCGGTGCAGGCACTGCTTGAACAGCTCCGCCCTTCAAACAACCGCGAGCATCCGCAAATAGCAGTGGCGCCTGAATTGATCGTCCGCGAATCAAGCGGCCCAGCACGGAGAAGGCTAAGCAGGAACGGTAACGCTAAAAGCTGACCTCTCATATCCAAATTCAGTAACACTGGGACGGCTGAGAGCTACCCTGAGTGACCCCAAGGTGTCCCTGCGGGACAGAGTTTGCAAATACCGGTTCTCACGTGCACCCTACACCCAAGACTTAAATAAAGAAAAATACGGGGTACCAGAAATCCTGGTACCCCGGAGGACCTACGAAGAAGTAGGGTGTGTTCAAAACGTTACGTGCGCGCTGAGCTGCAGCGTACGGCCGGGATCAGTCAGGCTTGTGATCGTCGATGTGCCTGTCGCAATCGCACCGTATGCACTACATCCAGCAGTTAAGGTTCCGGATGATGGGCAGACCGTGAGTTGCGTGTTAGGTAAGCTGAAGCCTGGATGGTTGAACGCATTGTTCGCGTCGGCGCGTATTTGCAATCGGATCCCTTCCGTGAAGGCGAACGTCTTGCCGAGCGAAAGGTTGGCTCGCTCGAACGCAGGGCCGGTCATCTGATTTCGCCGCTCGTCGCCGAAAGTCCCAGGGGTTGGGGCGGCAAAGGCAGCTTCATTGAACCACTGGTTCGGACCGCGGTTTTGCAGCTTAGGGTTCCCGATCACGTTGGGAAACCAATCGAAATTATTGCCACCCAGCGAGTACGAGTTAGTGCCGCTCGCCATGTTTGCCGTAAAGGGCTGACCGCTCTGAACAATGATCGTGGTGGCAAGCTGCCACCCGCCGACCACTTCATCCAGCAGTGTACTGTTGTTCAGGAACCGCCTGTTTCTCCCGAAGGGCAGCTCGTAAATGGCGTAGCCCCTGAATGCATTTCTTATATCGAAATTGGAGTTCCCATAGTTCGCAGAAGGAACAAAGGAGTTCTGGATGAACTGGTCGCCTGAATGGCTCCCCCAACCGGCGGAGTCTATATCATCCAGGAAGTGGGACCAGACATAGCTGAACTCAAGATTGAGACCATTGCTCATGCGTTTTTCCATGATGGCCTGCAGCGAGTTGTAGTTTGAGACTGCATTCTCGTTCGGCGGAGTCCCGGAGGTATTGAGCGATCCAAATTGGGGGAAGGGCCGCGATCCCTGATCGTTGGCTGAGAGCAGGTTTTCCGGTACCTGGTTGATGTCAACCGGGAAGGGGAGGTTATGACCATGGGTTGCTACATACTTGAGAGAGGCCACAAAGTTGGTACTCAGCTGGCGTTGTACCTGGAGGTTCCACTGATAGGAGCCACCGACGGGTTCGTGGTACGCGTTGTAGTTGAAGCTCTGTCCGTTGTATGCACCGGGGGCGGTTGAGTTGGACACGTACGGAAGGTTCGACCCGGATCCGGAATAGGTAACTACCGGAGTTACGCCATTGGTGTTGTCGGTAACGCTGCCCTTTGAACCGAAAGCCCCACCCATGCCTCCACCATATTGGTCGTTACTCCAGTTATACGCATAGAGGCCAAAGCCGCCTCCTATCGTGGTGACCGGATTCAGCAGGTAGGAGAATCCAACCCGTGGGAGAAAGGTGTCGTAGACGGGTTTTTGCAAGTGGGTGCGGCCGTTGGCATGGGTAGACCCGAACCAGATGGCGCCCAGGGTATTCGATACCGGGTTTTGCACGGTCGGATCGAATGAGGCTTCATTACCCTTGACCTCGCTCCATCCCGTTTGTATCTGGTAGCGCAGGCCAAGATTCAGCGTCAGGTTGGGACGGATCTTGTAATCATCCTGAACAAAGATCTGCGGAAGCTTCTCACGACCGCCATACTCCGGCGTTTCATTTGCCTCCCAATGCTCCGCCTGTCCAAGAAGGAAGTCCGCGTAGGGTGCGCCACTTGTCGTGCTTCCGACATACTGCGATGTATATTGCCCGGTGAAGTTTAGCTGCCCGGCATCCAGGTTGCCCCAGGCCGTAGAGTTGTTCTGGTAAATCAGGAACTCGCCTCCGAAATGCAGGACGTGTTTCCCGACAATCATCGTAACTACATCGGATGGATCGTACGCATGCTCTTTGTAGACCGCATTGGTTTGCGAGGAAAGCACGGTGTTGCCATTAGGACCATTGTCGAAATTTGTGATGTTGATGTTGGGAAAGTTATCCGACTTGGCGAACTGCCATCCGAGCTTGGCTGGATAGCCCTTGTCCAGTGTATAGGGCACAAAAAAGTTAAGTTGGTTGGTATAACCCAACCGCGCCTCGTTGGTCACGTGCGAACTAATACTCCACACGTCTGTAACCTGAGCGTTGATCCGGCTGACATCACCGCTCTGGCAACCGATCGGGCACAGACCGGGGCCAAAGGTTTTGCCCGGATTGTTTCCTTCAGTCACCGATCCGTTGATTTTGTTGGTGGGGGTCACGTTGTAGTCGAGACGCCCGAAAAACTTGGTGAACGGATTGATATCCGGAGATGTATAGGTGTAATTGTTTTGCGCCTGGCCATTGGAGACCGTCCCGGCTGTATTGGGAGCAGGGAAATAAGCCTGTGTAGCCTTGGAGACGGCATCGAACCGGTCAGCGGGAATCACGTTCCCCGGGAAAGCCGTGCGATTGATGCACGGGCATGTGGTCGGGGAGCTCGCCCCTGGATAGGTGTATGTGCCTGTCTGCTGGATCACGGTCGTGGTCGCAGGGTCATAGATGGTGGGCAATCCGGCAAAATTGCCGCTCAGTTCGGCCGCTGTCGGAACGGTGTAGAAGCTGGCTGCGGCGCCGCCGTTGTCAATGATGTGATCGTAGTTGAAGAAGAAGAAGAACTTGTTCCTGAGGATCGGGCCGCCAACCGTGCCGCCAAACTCGTGAAAGTGGATAACCGGCGTTGCCGTATTCGCGCCGAAGGTGTAATTGTTCGCATTCAGTGCTGTGTTTTGGAAGTACTCGTACGCCGAACCATGAAAGCGATCGGAGCCGCCTTTGCTGATCTGGTTGTAGAGAATGCCGCCCACGCCGTACTGCGCAGAAAAGGCGGAGCTGCTGGTCTGCACCTCCTGGATATCCTCCTGGACCGTGATATCCGAGTTCGCGCTCGCCGGCAGAGTGGTTTCCGCTCCATCTGCGAGTACTGTGCTGAAGGGCAAGTTGCCGTTCACCGACAACATGGTGCCGTTGGAAGTACCACTGCCGACGACTCCCTGCGCTCCCATTGGAGCACCCGCGGCCCCTGCCTGCAGAATATTGAAGCTTGACCAATCCTGCCCTATCGAGCTTACCTGTGGCAGCTGCGCCAGGGTGTCTGAGTTGAGGGTGGTCGATATCGCTCCGTTCTCTGTGTTCAGCAGGGGAACGTCGGTATTGACAACCACCTGCGTGCTTACGGTACCCACCGCCAACTGGGCATTGACGGTTGTCGGTCCAACGGGGATCGTGATCGAAGACCGGACTAGCGTGCTAAAGCCTTGCCTGGAGAAGGTGAGCTTGTAGGTGCCGGCAACAATGGAAGACGTGTCGTATACGCCGGAATCATTTGTGGTGTAGTCCTTCGTAATCCCGGTGTCAACGTTTAGAACCGTTACCGTTGCGCCTGGGACCGCAGCGCCTGTAGTGTCGGTGACAATACCGCTGATGTCGCCCGCGTTTGTGGCTTGTCCGAGAGCTGCTGCGAATGATCCCGTGAGAAGAACTCCGACCAGCAAGGCCAATCGTCCTGGTTTCATACCACCTCCACAAAAGTTACCGCTATATATTGTCTTGGTTCCCGTACATCGTCTTCCGCGCGAGAATCCAATTAGACAAACGGTTGTCTATCGGCATCTGGGCGCGCGGGAGCAATATAACAGGAAGCCGCATAAAGTTGTCAAGGATTATCTTCCACCCGTTGAAAGTCTGTAACTTACAGGACAACCGTGTGTCTTAAGGAGAAAAACCAATTCTCCGCTTTCAGAGATAGCCACTTTTGGGTCCGGCGCGCGCGCGGCTGTAAGCGGGGCCCGCAATGCAGCAAGCCAAAGTTGGTACTTGAGTCCAAGCCTTTCTCTGTTACGGTATGGCGCGGTATCATTCTTAGGCGATGTGCGTAAAAAAAAACTCTGTGCCCTGTTGCTGGTATTCCTCCCCACCCTCCCACTCCTGTCCCAGGCGCCGGCTAACAATCAGGACCAGATTGCTGCGCATTCCCGATTGGCCCAGCAATACCTGAGCCAGCGGCGGCCCGATCTCGCCATCCCGGAACTCCAGGCGCTGGTCTCCCTGGAACCGCGAAACTTGGATGCCCAGGCCAACCTCGGGGTTCTGCTGTTCTTTCAGGGCGACTATGGCAAAGCCGAACCCCATTTGCGCGCGGCCCTCGAGATGCAGCCGAACCTGACCAAAATTCAAGCCCTGTTGGGTATGGCGGAGAAGCGCACCGGCGATACCGCAAACGCACGCACCCACCTGGAGACCTCGTTTGCCGCCGTGGACGAAACAAAATTAAAGGTGCAAATTGGCATGGAGCTGGTTGAGCTGTATACGGCCAGCCAGGATCTGGCAAAGGCCAGCGGGGTGGTGAACACCATGCGCCAGGCCGACCCGGCCAACCCTGAGGTGCTTTACGCTGCCTATCGCGTGTATTCCGACCTTTCCGGGGAAGCCATGCTGAGCCTGGCGCTGGCCGCCCCGGATTCAGCGCAGATGCATCAGGTGATGGCGCATGAAGAGGCAAGGCAAGGCAACAACGCCGGTGCTCGCCTGCAATTCCAGAAAGCCCTCGAAATCGACCCCAAACTGCCCGGCATCCACTTTGAAATGGGAGAATTGCTTGGCCTCTCTGCGGATGCAAAGAGCAAGGCGGAAGCGGAAACGGAGTACAAGGCGGCGATCGCCGAGAACGCCCTGGACGAAAAGGCAGAAGCCAAGCTGGCGGACTTGGCCAGCCGTAAAGGAGATGCTGCCCAGGCCCTGCAGTACTACAACACCGCGCTCCATTTACAGCCCGATGATGCGGAGGCCGACTTCGGCTTAGCCAAAATCTTGATCGCGATGAACCAGCAGGCTAAGGCGTTGCCGATTCTCGAGCGCGCGGTCCAGCTTGAACCCACCAACGCCGCTGCCCACTTTCGCCTGAGCACCATCTACCGTGAGATGGGCCGCACCGCCGACTCACAACACGAGGTGGAGGAGTACAAGAGGTACAAGCTGATGAAGGAAAAGCTGGAGGCGGTTTTTAAAGAAATGCAGCTCCATCCGGCTGGATTGCCCACTGACGACCAGGAGGGCAAGTAACGACCATCAGCACCAGCCCAGGGAAGATACGGATGCGAAGAGCCCCCGTGTTTCGAAATCTGGCTCTTCTATGTCTTTCGCTTGGAGCCTTCTGCCCACCTCAAGTGAGTCGAGCCCAACACCCTGCCCCGCAACTAGCGAACCAGTCGCCGTTGCCCAACCCGCAGATTCCTCAGCTCGTCGACATCACGCGTTCCACTAAGATCCAGTTCGATCATCTCTCTTCGCCCGCGAAGAAGTACATTGTCGAGTCGATGAGCGGCGGAGTCGCGCTCATCGACTATGATCGCGACGGCTGGCCTGACATTTACTTCACTAATGCGCCCGGGATCGACATGGCGCTGGCTGGCCACAAAGCGCGGAGTGCGCTCTTCCATAACAACCACGACGGCACCTTCACCGATGTCACGGAAAAGGCCGGCGTCGGCTATCCCTGCTGGGCCATGGGAGCCTCCATCGGAGACTACGATAATGACGGCTGGCCCGACCTGTTGGTCACCTGTTTTGGCGGGATTGTCCTCTACCACAACAACCACGATGGCACGTTCAGCAACGTAACTACGCAGGCGGGGCTGGGCAAGGATTCCGGCTGGTCGACGGGCGCGGCTTTTGGCGACTACGATGGCGACGGCTGGGTTGACCTCTTTGTTGCGCATTATGTGGATTTAGATCTCAAGGATCTCCCGGAATTCGGCTCCAAGCAAACCTGTCAGTACCATGGCATAGCCGTGCAGTGCGGCCCCCGCGGCCTGAAGGGCTCTCCTGACGCGCTTTACCACAATAACGGCAATGGAACCTTCACCGAGGTTTCGAAAGCGGCCGGAGTGGACGACGCCCAGAAGTTTTTTGGGCTGACGGCGGTTTGGTGTGATTTCAACAACGACGGGCGGCTCGATCTGTTTGTAGCCAATGATGGAGAGCCCAGCTACCTCTATCGCAATGATGGTAACGGCCACTTTACCGACGTGGCGCTGGACGCCGGAGTCGCCGTCAACCTCGACGGCAGCGAACAGGCCAACATGGGCGTGGCCCTGGGTGACTACGAGCACAAAGGTCTGTTCTCGCTCGCCATCAGCCACTTCAGCGAGGAGTATGCGGCGTTGTTCCGCAACAACGGCGACCTCAATTTTACTGATGTCTCATACCCTTCCGGTATCGCCCGCGGCTCCACGCCGTATGTGGGATGGGGAGACGCTTTCTTCGATCTGGACAATGATGGTTGGCTCGATCTGATCATCGTCAACGGGCATGTCTATCCACAGGTCGATACCAAGGACATCGGCACCACCTTTCGCGAGCCTAAGCTGCTCTATCTGAACCAACACGACGGCACATTCCGCGATATAAGCAAGCTTGCCGGCCCCGCGATTCAGATACCCCAGGTAAGCCGCGGGCTCGCGGTGGGCGACCTGTTCAACGACGGCCGCCTGGAGATCGTGGTTGAGAACCTGGAAGGCGAACCAATGATCTTGCAGCCCCAGGGAGGACCTCGCAATCATTGGGTCAGCTTCGAACTCGAGGGGGCGAAGGGCAACCGGCTCGCGCTGAATGCGCGGCTGCGCGCAACTGCAGGCGATCTTGTGCAGCAAGATCAGGTTCAGAGCGGGGGGAGCTACCTTTCCCAGAGCGATCTGCGGATTCACTTTGGCCTCGCCGGCCACGAAAAGGTCGACAAACTGGAGGTTTTTTGGCCGTCGGGAAAGGTGGAGACGCTAACCGATGTGAGGGCGGATCGCTTCTACATTCTGAAAGAAGGCGAGGGGATCTTTCCCCAGCGCAACAGTACGGCAGCAAAGCCCGGGAGCCCAGGCGGCTTCTGACCGCCGGGACGGGCAGAAGAATGTCGATAAAGTCTCTAGACAAACTATTGTTTAGCGATGCCGTGGCTGATATCGTTATTGCCAACCTGCACTTGGACGAATGAGGTTACGGCAGTTCGATGGGAAAGCGCACGCGCAATGATAGCCAGCCTGCCGGGCCCGTCAGTCTCAAAACCCTTGCGGCTTATCTCAATCTTGATCCGACGACGATCTCGGTAGTTCTGAACCAGGTCCCAGGGCGCTCCATTCCCGAAGCTACGCGCGAGCGTATCCGCAAGGCGGCGCTCAAGTTCAATTATGAGCCCAGCTTCCTGGCACGGTCTTTGAGAAATCGCCGCACCATGACCATCGGCATTCTGGTTCCGGTTCTCGCCGACGGCTATCACGCAGAGGTGATGACCGGGATTGGAGACAGGCTTCTCGACGAAAAGTATTTCTATTTCATAGCCCACCACCGGCACCGGCCCGACCTGATCGAGCAGTACCCTCGCATGCTGATCAGCCGGGGTGCCGAGGGCCTGATCGCGATCGATACAAATTTAGTTCACAAGATCCCTCTGCCGGTGGTTGCGATTGCCGGCCACAAACGTATGAGCGGGGTTACCAACGTGGTGCTCGACCATCGCCGGGCTGCGGAATTATCCCTTTGCCATCTGTACAACCTCGGGCACCGCACGATCGCCTTCATGCGCGGGCAGCCTTATAGTTCCGATTCCGATGCAAGGTGGCACGGTATCGTTCAGGTGGCGCAAGATCTCGGCCTCTCTATCCGGCCAGAATTGACCATCCAACTGGAAAAGGATTTGACGTCCCCTGAGCTGGGCTATCCGGTCGTTCAGCAGCTTCTGGCTCACCATCGCAGCTTTACCGCGGTTCTCTCGTTCAACGACGTGGCGGCCATAGGTTGCATTCGTGCACTCCATGATTCCGGGTTGAGGGTTCCGCAGGACGTATCTGTAGTGGGCTTTGACGACATCAAAGAGGCAGCATTCCAGACCCCGAGTCTGACCACCATTCGCCAACCTCTTCATCAGATGGGCGAACTCGCCGTCCAACTACTGCTGCAACAGCTCCGGCCTTCGGAGACCAAGACTCCACCTCTGGTAGCAGTGGAGCCCGAACTGATCGTCCGCGAATCGACCTCTCCTGCGCGGCAAAGACTGCGCAAAACGGGTTCAACGCGATCCACCACGAAGAGCGTTTAGCGCGCATCTGGACGTCCCACTGGTAAGAAGCACAGCGGCGGTTACCTGGTGGCGTGTGTTCATAGCGTGAACGCGAAGTTTTCGCTCCTCAAAAATTTACATCCATGTAAGAAATCTTTGGCATAGTTTGGCAGACAACTTGCGACAATGCAGTCACGAACATCCTCGCGGTGCGAAGTGCACCAGCGATGGGCCCAAGCGCCAGCCCGGACGCCGCTTCAACATCTAGCAGAAGACTGAATGACCAATTTTGAGGAGAGCCCAAATGCAGCGAACTTCTCGATTCAATTTCTTCGCACTGCTGACTTTACTCAGCGTGTTGTTTGCCCCTGTTTCCCGCGCTCAGACCGCGGTGGATGGGGCCGTGGGAGGCACAGTAGTCGATTCCTCGGGTGCCATTGTCAGCGGCGCGACCGTTACCGTCCTTGAGAACGCAACCAACGCGGAGCAAACCGCCACGGCCGACAGCGCGGGCTATTTTCGCGTCATTCACCTCCAGCCAGGGACCTACAGCGTGACCATTAACGCGCCGGGCTTCGAGCCCTACAAATCAGTAGACGTGACCGTTCAGGTTGGCCTGCTGACCACCATTGACGCCCATATGCAGGTAGGATCCACTTCGCAAACCGTGGAGGTCACCGGTGCCTCTCCGCTGGTGAACACCACCAATCCGGATTTTGCGGGCATCATCGATCAGAAGGTCCTTCACGACCTTCCGGTCAGCAACTATCGCTGGTCCAGTTACGCTTTGCTCACGCCGGCTGTCGTGAACGACTCCAATGGCTATGGTCTGCTCAGCTTTCGCGGCCAAAGCACACTGCTGAATAATGTAACCATCGATGGCACAGATGATAATCAGGCCTTCTTTTCTGAAGAGCGGGGCCGCACTCGGGCTGGTTATTCCACGGCTAAGGAGTCAGTCCAGGAGTTTCAGGTCAACACCTCTAACTATTCGGTCGAATACGGACGCTCGGCCGGCGGCATCGTAAATTCCGTCACCAAGAGTGGTACCAACGCGTTTCACGGAGTGGGCTACTACTTCGATCGCGATAGTGCCTGGGCGGCTACCAACAGCACGGTCACTCACCCGGTCGAGGTTTCCGATAATCCTCCTACCTACCAGGTGCTTCCTTTCAAACCCACCGATCTTCGCCGTCAATATGGCTTGGCTGTCGGAGGCCCGATCTGGAAGGATAAGATCTTCTTTTTCTTCGCCGCGGACCGCTTCTATCACGACTTTCCGGCTGCTGCCACCATCACCGGCGCGAGCGCAAATGCAAATTTCTATACCCCCGCTGACGCCGCGCTTCCGGCTGGCAAGAAGTGCGGCGGCACAGGCTCGGCTGCTCCCTCTTACCAGGACGCCAATGTCTGCCAGATCGCAACCGATACCGGCCTGCCCTACGGAGGGTCCTACAACGTCTACAACGCGGGCATTGCCGGGCTTCAAACAACCCTCGGTACCGTGCCGCGAACCGGCGACCAGACCATCTACTTCCCCAAAATCGACTGGCAGGTGAATGCCAAGAACCATGTCTCGGTGGAAGCTAACCGAATGCGCTGGACCTCCCCAGCCGGGATCCAAACCAGCCCTGCCGTCGCCTACGGACTTTCAAGCTTCGGCAACGATTACGTGCGCGACAATTGGATCGTTGGAAAGTTGGACACCCTTTTCACCCAGGTATGGAGCAATGAGGCGCGCTACATGTATGGCCGCGATTTTGAATACGAGACCAACCAGGCGCCCACCGCGTATGAAACCAGCAACCTGGTCAACACGCCGACATACACCAACCCGTTGGGGCTGCCGGTGAATGTATATTTGACCGGATTCTTCCAGATCGGCACACCGCAGTTCCTTCTGCGCGGGGCTTATCCCGATGAGCGCCGTTGGCAATTCTCCGACACCCTGAACTGGATACACGGGAACCACAGCTTCAAGTTCGGCGGAGATTACGTCCATACGTACGATCTGCTTTCCAACCTATATAACCAGTTTGGTGGCTACACCTACAGCGGCAACACCACCTTGGGTAATTACATCTCCGACCTATACCTCGCCGGCAACGCGGGTACCGCCGCCAAGGCCGCGCACTACACCTACTTCAACCAGGGCGCGGGCCTTGCTGGACTTCCATTTACCACGGGCGATTACTCGCTCTTTGCTCAGGATGAGTGGAAAGCTACCCGTCGGCTCAGCCTCACGCTGGGTATTCGTTGGGAATATGAGAGTTTTCCTGGACCCCAGCTTGCCAATTCGGCGGTTCCGCAAACTTCAAAGTTGAATGACCTAAAAACAAACTTCGGTCCCCGCGTCGGCTTTGCCTATGATCCTTACGGTAGCGGCAAGACCATCGTGCGCGGCGGCTACGGCATGTTCTTCGCTCGTGCCATCAATTCCACCCTTTATCAGGCCCTTATCGGCACCGGAGCCACGGGGAGCCAAACCAACCCGCAGTTCAACGCCGGACAAACCTGCGCTCCCACCTTCCCCCAGGTAGTCGCGCCTGCGCGGCAAAGCGCCTGCCTCGGCTCAGCCAGCGGCAACGCAACCGTGGACTATCTCGACCCCAATTTCAAAGTTCCTCAGATCCATCAGGCTGACCTCACGGTCGAGACGCAGGTTACCAACCACGATGTGTTCAGCCTTTCCTGGCTCGGATCGTGGGGGCGCCGTCTGCCTGATTTTGTCGATATCAACCTTCCCGCGCCGACGCCCGTCACATTCACCATCGACGACCCGCAGCAGCAGGGCCCCATTCGCAATGGGACCACCTTTCAGGCCAATGCATTCTTTGCCACCGCCAATAAGAACCTGCGGCCCAACCCCAATTTCAGCTCCATCACCGACATCTTTAGCGGCGTAACCTCAAACTACGAAGCGCTCGTGGCGCAGTTCAAACATCAGCTCTCGCATTCGATTGAATTTAACGCCAACTACACCTGGTCGCACGCCCTCGATTTCGGAGAGAACAATACCACCGGGGCCGCCGCTACCTCCTTGCTCGACCCAACCAACATCCGTCTGGAAAAAGGCAATTCCAACCAGAACGTGCCTAATCGGCTGGTAATGGCCGCCGTCCTCAGCACGCCCTGGCATCTCCACGGAGCGTGGGGTTATCTGACCAACGACTTTGAAATGGCGCCGGCTTTCGCGACGCAAACGGGGCTGCCGTATTCGGTAGGCATTAGCGGCTCCGCCAGCACGCTCACCGTCACTCCCGGAGCCCCGGTCCAGAAAATCGTCAATACTGGTTCCTTTAACGGCTCCGGAGGAGCGAACCGGGTGCCAATCACTGATCGCAACGCCTACCAGCTTCCGGAGACGTACGTCGTCGACCTGCGTCTTTCCAAGAGGCTGCTGTTCCGCGAGCGCTATGGGCTTGAGTTCCTCGGCGAAGCATTCAACCTGGCCAACCATCCGAACGTGACAACATCGAACGCCTCAGCCTATTTCGTCAATGATGTGCTCGCGGCCGGTTCAAAAACGATCGGAGCGGGCAACACCTTAACTCCTTATTCCACCCCATTCGGACAGGTGACCAGTATTAATAACAGCAACTTCGCGCTCAACGTCCGACAGCTGCAGCTAGGGGTCCGCTTTCAGTTCTAGCCGCCGGGTGCAGAGAAATCGTGAGTAGTGTACTGGAGGCAGGTGCTTCTCTATTTTGTCCTCCCGCCGTTCGCTCTGATGGCGCGGCACGCCTCCCGTGTTGATCCTATGCGCGCTCTGCGAGGCGAATAAACGCGTATGCTGGATTCCCAAGGATTGAACGCCGAGGGAGAAACCATGAACCTGACGGAAGAACCCGAAATCGTAACTTGGCCGCAAACACACTATGTGTTTGTCGAGAAAGTAGGACCATTCCAAACCAATGCTCCCCAGGCGTGGCAGAACTTGCACACATTCGTCCCCAGTATCGCCGACCACAATCAGATTACCGGCTACATGAGCCTCTACAAAATGGGGCCGATGATCTACCGGGCTGGGGTCTCGGTCGCCGCCCATCCCGCCGTGTTGCCCGAAGGCCTCAACTATACCCAATTCCCCGGGGGCAAGTTCAGCCGCTTTGTCTTGACCGGCCCTTATTCGCAGCTGGGTGCGGCCTCCGGCCGGGTGATGCAGATTATCTCCGAAACCAAGCTGCCGCTGCGGGATGACTACTTCATTGAGAACTACCGCAACGATCCCAGAACCACGCCGGAAGAAGAATTGATCACCGAAATCCTGGTTCCCACGGCTTAGACCAGGAGAGGCTCCCGATCAAGCACTGTGGCCGGCGCACTGCAGCACGCCCAGGTATACGCTCCACGGGCCCACGGCTTCACGGTACTGGTGGGCCATGACCCGCGAGATCTGGTGCAGATGAGTTAAGTCATGCGTCACCCAGGTGGCCAGCAGCTCTGACAGGGTTACCACGCCGAAGGCAGGATGTCGTCCACGCTGCTGAAGGTCCGCTTGCTGCAGATTCAAGGCGCGCAGTTGGCCGAGGTTCTCTGCTCGCAAACGGGCAAACTCATCCAGCAACTGCCCCAGCGACTTACCTTGAGTCTCTCGTACCATTCCCCAACGATCAAAAGGCGGAAACGCCTGATCCTCGCCAACCTGCAGCACCATCCTGACCCGTGGCATCCAATCCGTGCGTTCGGCGTGGATCAAATGTCCGATTACATCGAACGCGCTCCATGTGTTTTCCCCTTCATTGCGCGACGTCCACATCTCCGGGAGATCCCGGAGAAGCGCGTTGAGAGCACCGGGGGTGCGGGTGAGAAGGGAAAGTGTGTTCTGCAAGTCCTGTTCCATTGCGTTCCTCAATCTGGCCTGCATCGCGCCCGCGGCAGCGTGTGAGTTCCCCAACGAACTACTCGCCGAAGAAGGCCTTTCGTTGCTCCCACAACCCCGTCAATTGGGAATATAAATGGGTTCGATAACCGTTCCATTTTCATGGTTCCGTAATGAACGGGTTCAAGGGGACGGAGTGGCTCAATTGATTGTGACATCAACGCGGCATCAGAGGTAGTCGATGAAAAGAAGAGATTTGCTGCACGGGCTCGCAGCGGTGGTTCCTGCATCCTCGGTGCTGCGACACTACACCGCGCTCGCCGCTCCATTGCGCAAGAAGGTGAAGATCACCGATTTAAAAGTGATGGTCGTCGGCAAGCCCGGGGGCAATACCCTGGTTCGCATCGATACCGATGCGGGCGTCACCGGATATGGTGAGGCCTATTGGGGGTTCGGCATCAAAGACGTGATGCTGGGATATCTGCGGGATACAATCATGGGCCAGGACCCATTGGACATCGACCCGCTTTACACTCAGATGATCCTGCGCACCGGAGGGGCGGGTGCGATTGGCGGCGTAACCATCACTGCGATCAGCGGGGTTGAGATTGCCCTTTGGGATCTCGCCGGAAAACTTCTCGGAGTACCCGTCTGCAAGCTATTGGGGGGCCAGTACCGCAGCGGTGTGCGCGCCTACCTCACCACCAGCCCGGCGGATTTTCTTGACCCTGCTTCCTGCCGCGAATGGGCGGCGATGGTCAAGGAGCACCGCTACGGCTTTGAAGCGGTGAAGACAGACATCCGGCGCGCAGGGGACCCCTACGGCCTTGTCCCCGCAGACGCCCGCTTTAACAGCCGCCAGCTAAGCCTGCATGATTTGGAAATCAACACCAAAGGTTTCGTTAACGTGCGGGAGGCGCTCGGCGACCGCTTTGAAATTGCGGTTCACTGCCACTGGGAGCTGGACATGTCGGATGCGCTCAACTTGGCCCGCGCGGTTGCTCCCATCCAGCCGATGTGGCTTGAGGATCCCATGGATCCCGACTTCTCCGAGTCTTGGGTCAAGCTCACGGAAGAATCTCCCGTACCCATCCTTACCGGCGAGAACCTGTACACGCGCCGTGGCTTTATGCCGTTCATCGTCCACCAGGGCTGCAAGATTGTACAAATCGATATACCTAAGTCGGGAGGATTACTCGAAGCGAAGAAGATTGCAGATTTGGCTGACATCTTCAACATACCCGTATCAGCGCACAACGCAATCGGTCCCCTGGGCGCTATTGCGTCGGCACATTGCGCAGCCGCGATTCGCGATTTCAAAGCGCATGAGCTGGCGCTTAGCCCATCGCTCGGTCCCCAGGATTCCAAGACTCACGAACTCACTTGGGGTTTTTATCAGGGCGACCCGTCCCTGGCCTGGGAACAATTTGTTTTGCACGACGGACCCCTGGTTAAAGACGGAAGAATTCAAGTGCCGGATAAGCCTGGCTTAGGCGTGGAGCCGAACCCTGACTACGTGCGCGCCCACCTTGCTCCGGGTGAGGTCTGGTGGGGCTAGCGAGGGCGGTACGGCATCTAGCGCACCTTGCCCGCGGAGTGCTCAAGAACGACATCGGAGAGCACGGCGGTATCCGTTGTGGCGGGTAAATGCGAGCAGAAGCCAACGCCCACGTAAAATGGCTGGTCAAAGTGCAAGGTGATCGGTGGGCCAAGCTGGTGCATGGGTTCGCCCTGCAGGCTGACGAAGATCGCGATGGCATCGCCGTGTTTTTCGATCCCGATGCGCTTCGCTTTGACCCCGACGAGCGTTCCCCCAAAACGATACTGCATATCCTTGAGGAACGCGCCTTTGTCCGGACGCCACGCTAGGTGGATCATGCCCACCCCGTGCTCGCCGATCATGGCTTCTTTGGAGTCGTCTTCGAGGTTCTGGCGAATCACCAGGACTACTTTGCGATCGCCGTATCCCTTCGCGTCCGGAAAGGTGACGTCGGTTGCGAGCGAAACGTCGCCGGACATCCTCCTCCACAAAAAACGGAACTCATCGCGCGAGTACCAGATGTTGTAACCGGCGGAACGGATGGAGTACTGCCTGGTGGCGGGATCATAACTGGCACTGCCTGGAACCACTGCGCTGCCGATGTCCGATTGGCCCTGAAATATGCCGATTGGCGTATCGAAATTCGTACTCGGCCGGTGAAAATCCGCCGGTGGCGGGACTTGGACGTGTGTCGGGGAGCCAGGTTGCGCCCAATCCGGCACAGTGGGTGCAGGTGCTGGCGATGTGCCGGCCGCCTGCGCATCGAGCAGATGAGGTGCGGCGCACAGCGGCAGGACGAGGACGAAGAATTGCCAGCAGCGAGCGACCGCGATACGGGCGTTATTTTCCATAGCCATGCACTAAGAGTATTACTTCAGCGCAGGCGTAATTACCATATTGCGGAAAGCGACGCGTCCTACTTCCGTGCCCTGGAGGTAGATTGGACCCGGCAATCCCTCGTTACTGTCCAGAGCTCCGCCGGTGATCCCCGGAATTTGTTTATGATCGATCACCGTGATGCCATTCTGAACAACGGTGACCGTGCGTCCTACAAAGGTTATGTCGAAGCTCTGCCATTGATCGGCCTTGCGCGGCTGCTCTGGTATTGGATCGAGGAATCCGTAAACTCCTCCCGTGTGATGGCTTGGGGGCTCCGCCGCCGATTCCGTTTCAATTTGAACTTCGTAGCGCCCGCGCAAGAAAACGCCGCTGTTCGAGTTGGTTCCCGCATGGAAGTCCACGTGCAGCTTAAAATCAAAGAACTTCGGAAGACTGATCAGCTCTGATCCGTGGCCATTGCTGACCAGAGTTCCGTCCACGACCTCCCAACTCTTCTTGCTGGGATCGCTCAACCTCCATCCTGCAAGATCTTTACCATTGAATAACTGGATAGGTTTTCCCCATTGGGGATCCTTTGTCTCGCTGAGAGCCGGCGCGCGCACGCCCAGCAGTTGCCAGGTGTGATTTGAATTCGTAACTGTCCCTACCAGTCGTCCTCCGGCGAGCTTGGCCTTGTAGGTCGTATCCGCGTCAAAACCTTCCTCGCCTTTAGGCGAAACAAATTCCAGTTCACCATTCGTGATTTCCGCTTGCTTGAGTCGCGTAGCGTGGTCCGTCGGTCCCACGAAGACCACCTTAAGTTGCCCCTGGTCCTCGGAGACCTCGATCCAGGAAGGCAAATTCTTAGCAGTTCCTTTCAGAGTCAGATCCCAACGTCCCGCGAATGCTCCGCTAGGATTCTCAGCACTCAGATCACCTGCTAAGATGCCAATCCCAATTGCCACGACGAGGAGTGGTAAGGATCCCCGAAGCCTCCCATGTAACGGCCTCATTATTCTTCGCAACCCTGTCACAGCAGATAGCCACATTGGTTAACTCCTTTTGCGTTGTTGCGAGGCGCCTGGTTTCGGAGGTGTGCTGCTAGGATTTCTCCAACACCTTTTCCTGTTCCGCATCGAAGTAGTACACCTTACCATTCCTGTAAGATCGCACCGAGAGATCGGTGGCTATCGTGACTTTCTGCCCTATGTCGGCATTGCAATTGGGCTGGTTGCGCGATCGAACGCAATCGAGAAAGTTATCAATGTGTTTAAGATCACCTTCGTTGCCAACGCCATCAACCCGCACCAGCTGGTCGCCATTCTTCTTGACGAATTCTTCCACGTAGGATGATTCAGGAACGATGTCGGCGTAATCGTACTGGCGCGTCGGAGGTCCCTCCCACTCGTCACTCAGATGGATCGTCGCTTTGGTGCCCCTGATCATCATCGTGGGTCCATTCTCGTTGACCTGCGAGGATTGGATCATCATGGAAAACTTGCTCGGGTAATCGGCGGCGGTGAGAAAAGTATCAGGAACCTGGCGCCCATCGTTGTAGACCCATAGACCCCCCATGCCGGCCACGCGCGTCGGGAAGTCATTCGCCACTGCAACGTGAAAAGGAGCAACGACGTGATAGTGAAGGTCGGTGGCGATGCCGCCCGAGTAGTCCCAGTATTTGCGGAAACGGAAGAAGCGGTCCGCATCGAAGGGGATCTGAGGGGCCGGGCCAAGCCACTGTTTCCAGTCGATGTGTTCCTCACCCTGGGCGTCGGGTCCAGCAGCGGGATCGATCGACCAGAACTCCCCGCTATTCCAGTCTCCTACGGGTGCATTGCGGCTATAGGTCCCCTGTACAGCAACCACCTGCCCGATCATTCCAGATTGAATGATGTCCCGGATCTTGTGCCAGCGCTGCCAGGAGAGGCCCTGCACACCCACTTGCAGCACCCGATGGAGTTCTTTCACCCGCCGCGCGACTTCTAAGCCCTCTTCGGCCGTATGCGTCATCGGCTTCTCGACATAAACGTCTTTGCCGCTCTCCAAAGCGGCCAGTGTAATCGGAGCATGCCAATGGTCCGGAGTGGCGATGAACACCGCATCGATGTCCGGTCGTGCAAGTACCTCCTGGTGATGCGTGTAGGTTTTTGCGCCGGGCACTTTGCGGGCGGCGATGTTCAGCCGCTTTTGGTAGACGTCGCAAAGTGCAACCACTTCCACGTCCGCTTTGATTTGCCGGTGCTGAAGCACCAGGCCGAGAAGGTCTGTTCCCCGCGCGCCTTGGCCGATCATGGCCACATTGATACGGTCGTTGGCTCCTAATACCCGGGCCCAGGCGGGCACGGCGAGTATCTGTGCCCCGACGGTTGCTGTTTTAAGAAAGCTGCGTCTCGATATACAGCCTGAAGAAGAGTCTGCAGCTGAATTCGGTGACACGTCCTCAGGAAGGAGCATGAATTCTCCTGTTTTCCTGCATATAGGAAATCGGTTACCTTAAACGCTTATGACTCTACCATAGTAAAAAGAATTCTTGTCAAGCGCGCAGTCCAGGCTGCATGCTTCGGTTTGCACCGGCCGTATTCCCTGTGAGGACCTCCGCTCCGTAAGTGGAACGGCCAAGGGAGCAGTCATGGCTTACACAATGAGAGACGTGGCCAAGCGAGCCGGGGTGTCGCCGGCCACCGTGTCTCGCGTTCTCAACCAGACGCACTACCGCTCCGCTGCAACAGAGAAGCGCGTTCTGCAAATCGTGCACGAACTGAATTACTACAAGAACGTCCACGCCCGTAGGCTGTCGACCGGAGAAAGCGACCTGTTTGGGCTGGTTATTTCGGAGATTGCCAATCCTTTTTTTGCAGAAGTCATCCGCGGGTTTCAGGGCGCTGCCTGGGACCTTGGTTTTGACGTTCTTCTCTTTAACACTGAATACATTGAAACCCGCACGCAATCGGTGATTCGCAAGTTAGTGGAAAGCGACGTCCGCGGGGTTGCGATCATGACCTCTTCCATTGAGAACCAGATGGCGAGGGCACTGACGGAAGCGGGCATCGGAGTCGTATTCTCAAATCTGGGACGCGCCGGCAGGCTGATCAGCAATGTCTCGATCGACTATGATCGGGGCATTCTTCAGGCGATCGAACATGTGGCAGCTCTGGGCCATAGGCGCGCGGCCGTCATCAGCGGTCCAGCGACCAACAGGACTGCGGTACACATACGGGAAGCTCTCATCACCGGACTAACGCAGAGGGGGATGGACCCGTTCCTCACTACCGAGAGCAACTACAGGGTGGATGCCGGAGCTTCCGCCGTACGTGAAATCCTCTCCGCTCCTTATATTCCGACGGTGATTTTTTGTGGCAGCGATCTTATTGCGCTCGGGGCCATGACCGCTCTGGAAGAGGCCGGCGTCAACGTTCCAGAGGATGTCTCCATCGTCGGGATCGATGACATATCATTTGCATGGCTGGCGCGCCCACCGTTGACGACCATCCGGGTTCCTCGCGAGAGCCTTGGAGTAACCGCCTTCCAGGCCTTGCAAAGAATGCTAAAGCTCAAACGGCAGAGAGGTTCAGAGTATTCGCTGGAAACCGAGCTGGTGATCCGCAAATCGACTGCTCCGGCACGCAAACGGAAGTTGCGACTTGAAAAAGGGAAGCTCGAATCGCTTGCGTCGGCCCAGAAATCGTGGCGTTAGCCAGGAGACGGCCGGGCCCAAGTGAAGAACTTGCCACAGATCGGCAAAGAGGAGCGGCAGTGAGGCAGCATTGGACCTTTCAGCGGACGGCTACGCGAGGTGAAAGATGTGGTCACAAAGACGATTCAACTGGATGATCCGCTAGCCGGGCGCCAGCAGGTTGCATCCGCGCGTTTGTTATCACTGGACGCCCTGCGGGGCTTCGACATGTTTTGGATCATCGGCGGTCAGGAGATTGTCAAGGGCCTGGCCCAGGTCTTTCCCGGCAAGTTATCGGAGATAGCCGTCGGCCAGCTCGAGCATGTCCGCTGGCAAGGATTGCATTTTTACGACGTGATTTGGCCTCTCTTTATGTTTATGGTGGGAGTGTCGCTCTCATTCTCTCTGACCAGGCGTAAGTCGAGCGGGGCCACCGACAAAGTCTTGTACCTACACGCTCTGAAGCGCGCACTGATTCTATTCATGCTGGGGATGATGGCACAGGGCAATCTGCTGCAATTCAACCTGGCTACGCTTCACCCCTGTTATAGCGTGTTGCACGGTATCGCTGCCGGCTACCTGATTGCCACCGTGGTGATGTTGCGTTTTGGACCGAAGGGGCAAGCGATCACCACCGCAGTGTTCTTGATTCTGTACTGGATATTGCTGATCATCATCCCGGTCCCTGGCGTGGGACGGGGAGTACTGACTCCCACCGGGAATGCGGCAACGTACGTCGACCACCTCGTCCTGGGACGGTTTGAGTACGGAGAGAATACCTGGTTTCTGAGCTACCTGGGATTTGCTGCCTCAGTCTTGATCGGTGGGTTGGCCGGCAACCTACTTCGCTCAACTCGTTCCGCAAGGGACAAGTGTCTGTTTCTGTCTGCTGGCGGCCTGGGCATAGTGGGCCTGGGACTGATCTGGAGCCTCTGGTTTCCCATCATTAAATTGCTTTGGACCAGCTCGTTTGTCCTGGTTGCTGGCGGGATAAGCTGCCTGCTGCTAGCAGCGTTCTACCTGATTGTGGATGTTGGCGGTTACCGGAAGTGGGCCTTCGGCTTTGTCGTCATCGGCACAAACGCCTTGGCCGTCTACATGGCAACCATGCTATTCGACTTCCGCAAGATTGGGGACATCTTCGTCGGGCACCTACTCCCACGGGTTGGGCGCTACAGCAGCCTTCTTGAGGCCGCGGTTGCGTTTACCATCATCTGGTTGGTGTTGTACTGGATGTACCGCACGAAGTCGTTTGTGAAAGTGTGATTCTGGCTAAGCGATAGCTAATTCTGGCTGAGAGATATCTCCGGGCCATCGTTCTCGCTAAGCGCTCTGAAAAAAGAGGTTGACATGGGTTGAAGCCGCGTTGAAAATCCATTCAACCGGTTTACTGCAACCGGTTTCCTTAAAAGGGCTTTTCGCCTTTTGCTTTTGTTCGCCTTTGCCTTCCTCGGTAGAACGGCTTAGTGAAGCGGTGGGCCAAAGTTTTCGCTAATTATTAGAGATTTCTCAAACCTTTATAGGAGCGCCACGGGACCGGCTGGTGTTCGGGTTGCCGTTCCCTAATTGAGGAGAGAGTTATGCGAGGGCAGATAGGTATGCGGTGGGTCGGGTGTAGTTGCTTGCTTCTGCTCATGAGCCTGCTTCCAGCTCCGCTTTGGAGCCAGGCGGTCGGTAGCATTGTGGGTACAGTGACCGACTCGAGCGGCGCAGTGGTTCCGCAAGCAAAGGTCACGGCCATCCGTGATGCTACGCAGGTGTCACAGTCCACAGTAACGGGCGGCGCCGGAACATTCGCCATTCCCCATCTGGACGTAGGAACTTATACCGTGAAGGTAGACGCAAACGGCTTTGCGTCGCAGACCATCACGGGCGTCACCTTGGATGTGAGCCAGGAGCGCAATCTGGACTTCAGGTTGTCGTTGGCCGGAGTGACCCAGACCGTCGGCGTCTCGGCTGCCCCGCCCCTGATTAACACCACCAATGGGTCATTGGCCGGGTTGGTCTCACAGCAACAGGTGGAAGACCTACCCCTGAATGGACGCAGCATCCAGAACCTGGTGATGTTGCAGCCGGGTATGGCTCAAGATCAAGGAAGCATGGGCTGGCTTGCACCGCAATGGATCAGCAACGGCAATCGCGGCGAGACGGAAGTTGCCACACTGGATGGCTCCGATGCGACAGATGCCGAAATGGGCACGGTGCAATTCTGGAATTTTAATCTCGATGCCATCGCTGAATTCAAGGTGCAGCAGGCGAACTACTCGGCTGAGTTTGGACAGGGGGGTGGCACGGTCACTCAGATCGTGAGCAAGTCGGGCACCAACCGCTTTCATGGAAGCGCCTTTGAATTCATTCGCAACAGCTATTTCGATGCCGCCAACTACTTTTCCTCAAGCGGTGTCTCGCCCCTGCAGAGAAACGAATTTGGGGCCACGATCGGGGGCCCGATTATCCGCGACAGGACCTTCTTCTTCGGCGAATACGCAGGCTTCCGCCAGCTGACAGGCACTCCGACGCTGATGTTGGTACCCACCGCGGCGCAGAGAACAGGGTTGGTGACGATCGGTTCCTATCAGTACCAGGTGCCGCTCAACTCGGTGTCGCAACAAGTGCTGGGAGGGTATCCTAAGCCCAATCAGCCTAACGGCATCTATGGAGCGAACACCTTCAACATCATCTTGAAAGAGCCGCTCACCGTCAACCAGTACTCGATCCGCATCGATCACAAAATCTCAGAGAAAGACAGCATCTTTGGCCGCGCCTCGGTGATCAACAATGGGCAGCTGGAAACGGATCCAGTCGCAGCCGCCGAGAATGCATCATGGTCTCCGGAACTCTTCAACAATCCACGAAACTTTGCCATCAGCGAGACACACATCTTCTCGCCCAACCTGATCAACAATTTGATCTTCACCGTCAACCGGCAGATCGAGGGCGATGTCCCGCCTTCGCAGGAATATACGCAGACGACCACCGCGGATGCATCGCTGGCGAACTACGGGCCGGACACCTTCATTACGAAGTACGTGGAGACCTACTACATAGCGACTGATAAGGTCAATTGGACGCGCGGCCGCCACGTGTTCACCATCGGCAATGACTATCGCTATGGTCAGGACAACGGCTTCGGCGTAACCAGCGCCGGACCGAACGGAGAGTACACCTTTAACGCCGGCACGCCGCTGACCGTTAATATCCCGTCCACCAACGGCGGCCCGACGATCGCGGCCGGAACAGGCAGCCCGAGTGGGCTGGTCAGCGTCATGGCGGGGGATCCGGAAAACTACAAACGTGCCACCACTATGCCCGGTTACGGTCCTGTCGGTGGTGGTGGCGTCTGGTGGGGACTGCGCATATGGCACGTCGCGCCTTACATCCAGGACGATATCAAGGTGAACTCGAAGCTTACTCTCAATCTCGGTCTGCGCTACGAATACAACTCGGTGCCCTATGAAGTTCAGAACCGGCTCGGCCAAGTGTCCGATACCGGCTCTACCTACGGTGAGTTTTTGCTCAACCCAAAACCGCTCTATCAGCCGGATAAAACAAGTTTTGCTCCGCGCTTTGGCGTCGCATATAGGGCGCTACCCAAGACCGTGGTTCGCGGAGGCATCTCTGTCTTCACCAACGCAATCCCCCTGGTCGAGCCCGACCAGTCGGCGGTAAACTTTCCTCTCGCCAGTTACAGTGCGCTTACCAACCCGCCATACTCGCTTACTCCTCTGCCTGTAACCTTGCCTGCTCTCACCAGCACTACCGGCGTCGTGATGCCGCCAAGCGGAGGTACCAAGGACATCCCGCGCAACACGCCGGTGAACCTGGGGCCGATTTCGGCGGTGGTCGGCGACATCATCGGTGATTGGGCATCGGACAAGTTGAAGAACGGCTACACCCTCACTGGCAACCTGACGGTCGAACAACAGTTACCAGGGGACATGGCATTGCAGATGTCCTACCTGCTCAACAACGGCTACAGCGTCAATGAAAGCAGCTATCCCAACGCATTTACCAGCGGGCAGCCAGCGAACACGCCCTTCACCAACGTAACCCCTGGTTTGGGCGAGGTTGAGCTGTTCTACAACGATGCCATCTCCCGCTACGATGCCCTGCAAGTGCAACTGAGAAAGATCTCTCCCGCGCATGGCGCCACTTTTCAGGTTAACTACACCTGGGGCAAAGATCTTACCGATGCAGACGCGATATGGGGTGGGGCGGCGCCGGGCGCCAGCGGCGGAATCACCCAGAATAATCCTACCTGCATTCGCTGCGAGTATGCGCGTGCAACTTACAACGTGTCGCAACGTTTTGCGGCTAACTTCGCCTATCATGTTCCCGGCCGCTGGGGCGTTGTCCCCGGGCCGATCAGCAGTGGCTGGCAGGCACTGGGGATCTACAGTGCCCAGTCGGGATTCCCCTTCACCGTGGTTGGTCCCTATGGCACATACCAGTACGGGTATGACACCTTCAACGGCGTAGGCGCTCGCCCCTTCTTCATCAAAACAGCCCCCAGAGACCCGCAGCACAGGAAACAGTACTTCTCCGATGACGTAATTGAGAACACTCAGAACTACTTCGGCGTTCCCACCACGACCAGCACGGTAAACGGACTTGGCACCGTGCAGACAGAGCCGGGAAGTTTAGGACGTAATACGTACACCGGTCCCGCCTGGTGGAACTTCGACTTCTCAGTGATCAAGCAGACTCAACTCAAAGAATGGCTCAACACGGAATTCCGGGCGGAATTCTTCAACATCTTCAATCACCCAACGATTGCCACGCCCAGCGGGAGCATCAGTAGCCCCGGCGGGAGTGCGCTTGGCTCGAATAACTTCGGCCTCTCTACTGCTACGGAATCTTCGGAGCGGGAAATGCAATTCGCCTTTCGATTCATCTTTTAGGAGAGTCTTGGGCTTCGATTGCTCGCAGAAGATACAATGTGCCGAGCAGGAGAATCGAATCGATGGCTAGGCCTTTCCTCTCTCGCCGTGAGTTTCTGCAGACGACTGCCGGCGTTGCAGGAGCTTCCTTGGCCGGCAGCTCCATGTTTCTGGATTCCCACCTTTCCGCGGCTGAGGCGCAAACGACTGCGCCCAGC
>Ga0302325_10002517_pt1 | contig 44446 bp, 43 predicted proteins | sample Palsa_T0_2_FD_201948 | JGI IMG/M metagenome (GOLD analysis project Ga0302325, IMG submission 201948) | Peat permafrost microbial communities from Stordalen Mire near Abisko, Sweden - Palsa_T0_2 | ecosystem: Environmental > Terrestrial > Soil > Palsa > Peat permafrost | place: Sweden: Abisko... | reverse complement strand
GAGAAAGCTCATGCGTTACATCCGCCAGTACAACAAAGCGCCGCGTACCGTGAAGTGGAAATATGCAGATCCATCGCGACACATCAGTGCAAAATCAGTTGTTACAGGCCACTAGTGACCATGTCGTCAACAAAAAGACTGATATCGTCAGGGTCTACCTACCGCCTGATGCGAACTGTCTCTTGTCGGTCTTCGACCATTGCCTACGAAGCCGCAGTTACGTCAACGTGGTGGAGTCGCCTACTTTTCATGCGAAAGCTGTCCTCCTGAGCGCTGCGAACCAGCATTGGTAAAGAGGATTCGCGCGTGGGTTACGCTTCATCCTCCGGCAGGGAGGGTCCGGGCGGTCAGTGCCACTTACCGTCGCGGCTGCTCGTCAGTTCGACACCACGGGATCGCTAAGCGCTCATTGACTAGGATCTGGAGTAATAAGGTTGCTTATCGGCTCCTTACTTGCGAGGTTGCGGGTCGTTTCAACAGTCGCCCGCGACGAACGTGGCGTGAAAGACGTGACAAATGAGGAAGTCCCTGCCCGGTTGTCGGAGTCTGCGGCTGGACTCGCACTGAGAGAAGGCGTCATGCCGGGGCGCACGTTGGGTTGGCGTGGAGTATTCATGGTCACCTCACAATCTGCCCCGCGGAATTGCAGGGGATCCTATCGCGCACGTCGCACACCCTACCAATTATACGGTGCGTTTTCTGTACGATACCTAACGTAAGCCAAAGGAGGCGTCGTTTTTGGGGGCGACAGTGTGAGTGCCAGGGGCCTCCGCTCTCAATTGATCGTGAATTGTTTGACATTCCCGAAACGGCGTTTGCGTGGATTTCGGGTGTGGCGCGGGCGGCTTCAAGCTGTTGGGTCCATGAGGCACTGCGTAATGACATGGAATCGACAGCCTAAACCAACAAACCGTCGGGGCTTCTATCGAACAATAGGGGCTAATAGACCGGGCGTCGGGCGCCGTCCCGGCGAGAATTGAGTTTCAAGCGGCACGTGATAGGCCTTTAGGATGACTTTGATCGCCGGGTTTTCGCGCTCGAGTACGGCATTGAGTTGCTCGATGAGCGCGCGATCACTGCGACGCACGCCCATGGATATGTCGAATACCATCGGCCACCGCGGGTCGGCGGCCGGAGTTACCGCGTCGATCCGCAGCGGAATCGTGGAACAATGCGCGAAATAACCCGCGAGGGGTCCCCAGACCAGTGCGACATCGATTTCATTCTTTGCGACGGCGGTGACGATCGTGGATGGAGGATTGGGGCGGCTGTAGTCACCGTAAACCATGTATCCGCGAACATTGTCGATCATTCCGCGACTGGCGATGGCGTGAGCTGGCGGGGTGTTCACCGCATTGTTGCCGATCATTTGCACGCCGATCGAGACACCCTTCAATCGAGGATCGTCGAGAGTCAAATGATCCAGGGGCGCGTCTGCGCGGGTCACAAACACGTAGGTTGATCGGTAATACGGCCGAGTGGTTACCACCCTGTCGACGCCTGTTGCAACTCCCGGCCAGATGTCGCATTTGGCTTCGCCCAAGGTGCTGCGCACATAGCCGCGGCGCTGCGCCCACCACACGTAGCTGACATGCGCTCCAAGATCTTTGGCCACGAGATCGATGATCTTGTTCTCAAAGCCCTGCCGTGCGCGGTTGGAGAAAGGTAGATTGTTGGGGTCCGCGCAAACGATCAAATGCTGCGGGAACTCGGCAGCGCCGGCTGTACTCAGGGACAACAGGAGCGCGGCGACCAACAGTCTCAATTCGCACCCTTGATGGTGGTCGTATAGTCGTTCGTGGTGGCGGCCGGAGGCGCCCATCCCGCGCCCTGGTCTGCCTCAGGCGGGACCGGGGCTGGGGTCTGTGACGGTGTGTTATCCGTTTGCGCTGCCAGCGTTTGCGGCAGCGACATCGAGCGGACATAGGCGGCCAATTGCCAGAGCTGCTGGTCAGGCACCTTGTTGCCCCAGGAAGGCATACCATTTGGGCGGCCATCAACCAGGGTCTGATGAATTTGCTCCAGGCGACTGCCGTAGATCCATACATCGTCCATCAGGTCGGGACCCATGCCTCCGCCACCATTGGAATGACAGCCCGAGCAATTGTATTGCTGAAACAAGTGTTTGCCGGTATTCACCGCGTCGGCGTTATTGTAGTAGGCAGCCGCTCGCGGATCGGGGGTGACAAGACTGTGATCAACACCTGGGTCGAGCGCCGAATCGATGACGCCGAGGCGGCTAGGCTGCTCCGCGGGAAGCGCCTGTTGCGGGCCCTTGTTACAGCCCGCCAGCAGCACCACAAGCACAGCAGCCAGCTCAATGGGGAAGCGAGAACACATAGAGCGCCCCTCCAGCCGTTGTATATTTCGGAAGATCCGACATGACGTTCACCATGCCGAGGGCCGCCGATCCGTCGCGCGGATCAACGGGACCTGACACAATCGCTCCGGCCCAGCCGCCCACGCCCGAGAGCACCGCAATATATTGATGGCCGTCCGGCCCGCGATAACTGATCGGCTGACTGATGATTCCGCTGTCAACCTTGTAGCGCCACAACAAGTCGCCGGTGCGCGCGTTGACGGCCTTGAACCATCCATCCATGGTTCCGTAGAACACGAGGTCGCCGGCGGTCACGACCGTGCCCGACCAGATCGGAAAATTCTCTTTGACGGCCCACGCGGGACGCCGCTGCACCGGATCCCAGGCGGTCAATTCGCCGCGATTACCCCCGGGCCCCGGCTTCATCAGAACCAGGGCGCCGACATAGGGCGTGCCGGCAATATAGTTGACCTCCGCGCTCGTCCAGTCCATGCATATGTTCTCATGGGGAATGTAGAGCAGGCCGGTTTGCGGACTGAAGCTGCTCGGATTCCAATCCTTGCCTCCTGATGCCGTCGGACAAATGTCGCGCACGGTCTCGCCGAGTCTCACTTGTTTCGCCGGATTGATGATCGGGCGTCCGGTTTGCAGATCGATTCCCTTCGTGGAATTGACCGGAGCGAACGGATCCGCCGACAGTACGGTTCCGGTGTTGCGCTCGATGACATACACGTAGCCATCGCGATCGGGATGGATGAGAACCTTCTGCATCTTTCCGGCAAATGGCATGTCGAGCAGGATTTGTTCGTTGACCCCGTCGTAATCGCGCTCATCGTGCGGCGAGTACTGGTAGTGCCACCGTGCCGAGCCGGTTGCCGGGTCTCGCGCAAAAATTCCCGCCGTCCATTTATTGTCCCCGGGCCGTTGTTCGTTGTTCCACGGACCGGGATTGCCGACCCCGTGATAAATCATATCGAGTTCCGGATCGTAGGTAACCCAACCCCAGACGGCGCCGCCACCGATTTCCCACGCTTGCGGCGGCCACGATTGCACGCCGAGATCTTTGCCTTGATCTCTTGGGTAGTGCGGTTTGAAGTCCGAACCGATCAAGACCTGGGCGTCGGGACCGGTGCTGTATCCTCGCCACAACAGCTTGCCGGTGTTTTCATCCAGCGCGACGATCCAGCCGTGCACGCCCATTTCTCCGCCTGAGTCACCGACGTAGACCCGTCCCTTGGCAACCAAAGGGGCCATGGTGATCGTCTCCCCCCGATTGATGTTGCCTAGCTGGGTACGCCACACCGCGCTTCCCGTCTTCACGTCGACGGCGATGGTCTGGCCGTCGAGCGTATTGAAGATATATTTCCCGTTGCTGACCGTGCCGCCGCGATTGACGACGTCGCAGCAGGCCAGTCCCTGGCTTGCCGGCGCCGGTTTCGGCGCGAATATCCACTTCAGCGGTGCGCCCGGTTTGGTCAGATCCAGTGCATAGACAATATTCGGATACGCGGTCACGACGTACATCGTATTGTCGGCGACGATCGGCGCGGCCTCCTGGCCCTTGTTGACTGCAAGAGAAAAACTGAAGTCGGGTTTCAAATCTTTGACATTACTCGGCGTGATTTCGGTCAACGATGAGAAACGCGTGGATGCGTAATTCTTCGAGGGCATGGTCCACTGACCATCGTCCTCGGGTGCATTGGCAATGCTGGGCGCGGTACGCCCCGCCTCGGGCGTCGGCGCCGCCAACGCATGGCCGATTTCCTCGCGTGTAAAGATCTCGTTCTGCGGCACCGGCGAAGGCATGGTCTGGGCCAGAACCACGACCGGAGCCGCCGTCAAGGTCAGCATCAAGGCAACGGTTCTCATGAGCGCTATTCCATCGTGTAGAGGTAGTCGACGATCGTCACGGCCTGCTCGTGCGATAGCCCCATCTCCGGCATCGCATTGCCGGGTAGCATCTGTTGTGGATGTTCGATCCACTGAGTCAGGGTCCCGGGAGTATTCGCAAAGTATCCGGCGATCATTTGTTGATCGCGAATGTGTATTAATGACGGGCCGACCCGGCCGGTCGCAATCGCGACGCCGGGTACCTCATGGCAGGCTGCGCAGTGGCTCGCGATCAGCGCTCTGGCTTGGTGCGCGCGGCCGCGTTCGGCACCGCCGCCGCACGAGGCGATGATCTCGAAGGCGAGCAGCAGCGTTAGCCGGCGCATCGCGGTACCGTCATGAATGCGACCCCGGTAATCGCCGCTGCCAACGCAAATCCACCACCGAGCAGCATGCCCCAGAGCGCCAAAAAGCGCGTGCGTCCCGCACCCGCCTCCATCAACTGGCGAGCGTCGCCCCGAACCTCTTCTCGAGTTCGCTTGAACGCACGCCAGGAGACGAGCAGCGACACGAGCGCGATCGCGACAGCCGCGATCATCAACAAAATCATCGCCGGCCACGTCCAGTGCAAGGCCGGAATCGGCGCCAATGTTCGATGGCCGCCACGAAAGCAAGGCTCGCTCGCCAACGCGTATCCGCTGCACAATTGCAGGTACCAAGCGATGGGGCCGCCGAATAGAGCGAACAAGCTTTCGTGCAACTTGACGCGTCCCGCCTGCGGAGCGGGGTGATGATCGCACTCGGGCTGGGTAGCTGTCATTGACCAAACCCCAGATAGGGTGTGAGGTAGTAGGTAGAAAATACCAGCACCGAAGCGATCGTGATGAAGTACCAGTACAAGACGGCCGCCGACACGACCAGTCGACGGCGGGGACTGAAGAAATCAAGCGCCGTCCAGCCGAAGATGACAATGAGGATCACCAGCCCGACCAGGACGTGCGCGATGTGCACGCCTCCCGTGACGAAGTACAGCGACGCATAGCTCGAGGTGCCGAGACTAAACGTCTTCGAGCGCCATTCCAGCCATTGCACGGCGATGAATCCCGCCCCCATGAGAAACGCAACGCCGAACCCGATCAGCGCCTGCGGGCGCCGTCGCTTGACTATTCCTTGCTCCGCCCACCACGCAACCACGCTCGACAGGAGCAGTAGGATCGTATTCGGCAGAGCCAGCGTCAGCCGGGGCGCCGGCTCCAACAGCCACCCGGCCGGCGCGGTCGCGCCCGTGTAGAAATAAGCAAACAACAGATAACCGAATAGCGCCGCTTCGCTCACAATGAGCGTACTGATGCCCCACCAACCGACGCCGTGCCGTCCTATCGGACCTACCGGCAGGTTTTCCGGTTTCGATAATGCTGCCTCAACCATGAGCGGGCGTCCGCTCGCGCAATTCGCTTCGTGGCCAAAACCACGCAAGCAGGGCCAGCGCAGCAATCGCAGCCCCAATTCCGACTGCCAGCCATACCTTGAGCAATAGAGCGACGAATAGAACCGCAAGGCCGAGCGTCAGCAATACAGGGGCAGCACTATCCTCAGGCATTTCGAGCACCATGTCCGGCGCCGCATCCAAGGCCGTCGTGGCAATCGTCTCTTTGCCCTCATCGAGCAACATACCGCGCTCCATGTTGGAGACGACACCCTGGTTGCCGAGGCGGTCTTCCCACAAGGGGTGACGGGATGCCAAGGTCGGGATCACCGCAAAATTGTAGGGCGGCGGCGGCGATGAGACGCTCCACTCGAGCGTCGGCGCGTCCCACGGATTCTTTCCCGCCACTGCGCCGCTTCGGAGGCTCCTCAGCACGTTGACGAAAAGCAGCAGCACGCCGATGGCAAAAACGAAAGCACCGATCGAGGTGATGAGATTGAGCGCGTGCCAGCCGCCATAATCGTTATAGGTGTACACGCGCCGCGGCATGCCGAGGAGGCCGGTCAGGTGCATCGGCAGAAAGGCGAGATTGAAGCCTAAGAACATCGTCCAGAAGTTCCAGCGCCCCAGCTGTTCGTCGAGCATCCGGCCGGTCATTTTCGGAAACCAAAAGTAAGTGGCCCCGACGACCGGAAAGACATTGATTCCGATCAACACATAGTGAAGGTGCGCGACCACGAAATAGGTATCGGTCAGCTGCCAATCCACCGGTACGCTCGCGGTCATGAAACCGGACACCCCGCCGATGACGAAAAGCAGGATCATCGATGAAAAGAACAAAAATGCGGTGGTAATCACGGGGCGGCCGAGCCGTATCGTAGCGATCCAGGCAAACACCGCGACCGCCGATGGCAAGATGATGACGATCGAGGCAGCGGAGAAAAATGACAGTCCCAGGCCCGGCAAGCCGGTTGCGAACATGTGGTGCACCCACACCCCGAATCCCAGAATCATCGTCGCGACCGTTGATAGTGCGACCAGCGAATAGCCCACCAGCGGCCGCCGGCAAAACACGGGCAATCCGTCCGACACCATCCCCATCGCCGGCAGAACAATGGCGTATACCCAGGGATGACCGAATATCCAGAACAGGTGCTGCCACAGCAAGGGCTGGCCGCCGCCCGCGGGATCAAAAAATTGAGTGCCGAACTGGCGGTCCATCCAGAGCATAAAGAATGCAAGACTGACCGCCGGCACCACGATCACATTGGCGACGCTGGCAGTCAAGGTTCCCCACACCATGATGGGCAGGCGATTGATGGACATACCGGGCGCGCGGGTGCGAAACGCCGTGACGATGAAGTTGGCCGCGCCCACCGTCGTTGAAATGCCGAGAAACACCATGCCTAACGCGTAGAAATCTTCGTTGAGGCCGGGGTTAAAGTCGCGCGAGGCGTAAGGCACATAATTAAACCAGCCGTCATTGGGTCCATTGCCGGTGAGGAAGCCGGCGTAGAGGAATAAGCCGCTCGCGAGGTAGATCCAATAACTCAGGGCATTCAAGCGCGGAAAGGCCATGTCCCGGCTGCCCAGCAATAGCGGCCAAAGGTAATTCGAGAAGCCGGACAAGACAGGCGCCGCGTACAAGAAAATCATCGTCATGCCGTGCGTCGAGAAAAGCTGGTTGTACTCGGCAGGCGTGAGCAAGGTGAGATTGGGCCCAGCCAGCTGCAAGCGCATGGCCAACGCCTCGATCCCGCCGAGCGCAAGGAAAGCGAATGCGGTGACGATGTAGCGGATGCCGATCTGCTTATGATCGACGCTCGTGAGGAATCCTTTCAATCCCGGCGATGTTTCCCACAGGCGCAGCAAGCGGGCTTCGAGTTCGAGACTCGTGATGCCGATCGCGGGCGTGCGGAAATCGGGCTGCCTCATTTGAGCGACTCCAGATACGCCAATGCATCGGATAATTGTTGCGCCGAGAGATATTGGTTGGGCATTTGACTGCCGGGCTTGATGTTTTGCGGATTCTGGATCCAGCCAACCAGATTTCCCGAATTGTTGAGGAGTGTGCCGGCGGCCAAGCTTCGACGACTCATGAGGTGGGTAAGATCCGGTGCGCTAATGGCTCCGGCCTCGGTGCCTCGCACCCGATGGCATAACCCACAGCGGTACTCGACCAGGGCCAAGCCTCGCGTCTGCTCCGGGGTCACCGGCGGCGGTGCCGGCTCGCGCTGCAGCGCCTGCCACTTGTCGAAATCGGCCTGCGTCTCGGCAACCACGTCGAATTGCATGTGCGCGTGCTGAAATCCACAGAATTCCGAGCACTGCCCGAGATAACGACCGGGGCTATCCGCCTGCATCCAACTAAGATTGGTCTGGCCCGGGATGACATCCGTCTTACCCGAGAGCTTCGGCACCCAGAAACTGTGGATGACGTCGCCCCCATGAAGTCGCACGAGCACCGGCACCCCCACCGGGATGTGAATCTCATTGGCAGTAGCGAAAACGTCGGTGGGCTGCAGCCCGTTGTATTGGATCTGCCACCACCACTGCCGAGCCGTGACGTCGAGAATCAATCCGGGGTGCGCCGGCGGCCCCGCGATAGCCGCCAAGGTCAGCATCGTCCAAACCAGGGTGGCTGCCAAGGGCACTGCCGAGATGATGAGCCCGACTCCGATCCATCGAATCCCCTCGCCACCGCGCTCTACCGGGATAGAGCGCATTTCAACTAGGCGGTCCCCGTGTCGCGCGCGGCGGACTGCAAACCACAGCAAAATCGCGATGATCACGCAGACCACAATCGAAATGCCCAAGGTGAACCAGGTCATCGGCAAAATGGACTGCGCCCGCGGTCCGGCGGCGTTATTGAGGTAATCGAGAGGCGAGGGCTTCATGCGGGGCGCGCTCGTTCTACCGACTCCCACATCCGGACCAGGGAGCGTATCGCGGTCCATAAAAACAGCGCGATGCCGGGCACCCACATGAGCGTGCCGCCGAGCTGTTGATCCTGCAACGGCGTCAATCCCCAGGCGGCGGTGGTAGCGAGGTGCCAAGGGAACATCGGTCGGTCGGCGAAAGTCAGCACGGCGCCGAGCAATCCCATGTGCACGAAGGTCAGCATTCCGGCAGCAAGCACCTGGGCTGTTTGCCGTGGCGAATGATCGAGCAATTCCCGCCACAGCAGGATGCTGCTGCCGAACAATGTCACGTGCATGATCCAATACACGCTTACGGACCTGAACGTTGCCTCGTACGGAACCGGCATGTGCCAGAACCACAGCGCGAAGAAAAACACCACGGTGCTCGACCACAGCGGCCACGACTGGGTCGAGGCGTGCGCTCGAGGCAACCCGGCTGCGATCAACGGAGCCGCCACCAAGATCAGGACCATGTGCTGAGCAATACGGGCCGAGAATAGCGCGACCGATAGTGCGCAAAGCGGCGATAGAAGCGCGGCCGACGCAACCAGCCATCCGCTGACCGCATAGACACGATATCGGCCCGCTCCAAGAGAGCGGCGATTACCCAAGGCGACCAGATTGCACGCGCAAAGCGCGAAAAGAGCCAGAATGAGCAGGGGGTCCAAATTAAAGCGCGCGAGGAGTTCGCCGGGATGGGGCGCTGTTCCGCAATACGGCAACTGTTGGATCACGGTCCCCTCTCCTCATCGACTCGAGACGACTAGGTCCTTCGCGTCCAACGCGGAATCTGCCCATGCCTTGTGAATTGAAACAATCATACCAGCCAGCCGTACGAAATGGTTGGCCGATCGCGAATCGCCTGGTCCGAACGGCGTACTGCTTCGTAGCCCTCTACCCGGGGAAGCAAGCGCTCATACTCTTTCTTGACCACCGAGTAGCACTCACAGGCGCGCTTCGCCAACGCCTGGCGGTCCAGCACCACGATGTGGCCGCGCGAATAACGGATCAGGCCGGTGCGCTGTAGTTTAAGGGCAGCCTCGGTTACGCTTGCGACGCACACCCAGCATGTTGGCGATCAGTTCTTGCGTCACGACTATCTCGTCGGCCTGCAGTCGGTCCAGGCTCAGCAGCAGCCAGCGGCAGAGTTGTTGATCTAGCGTATGGTGGCGATTGCACACGGCCGTTTGTGCCATTTGGGTAATCAGTGCCTGGGTGTAGCGCAGAAAGAGGTGAAGCACGGCCCCGGCACGATTGAACTCATCCTTCATGATCTGCGCCTTCAGCCGAAGACCCTTTCCGGCGCTTTGCACCACCGCCCGACTCGGGGTGGACTCGCCCCCCATGAACAGCGAAACCCCGACGACTCCCTCATGACCGACGGCGGCAATCTCCGCGGACGCCCCATTCTCCATGACATAGAACAGCGAGACAATGGCGGTCGTTGGAAAGTACATGTGGCTGAGCGCGACGCCCGGCTCGTACAGTACGGAGCCCAGAGGCATTTCGACGGATGCGAGTCTGGGGAGCCAATACTCCCATACGGAATGCGGCAGCGAGGCCAGCAAGTGATTTCCGGGAGAAACGGCGTTCACCAATATCAAAACCGGTCTGCGGTTAATGATCCTTTGTCAGGAGCGCGACCACGCAATCGGCCGCGGACATTCAATGGCATCTTTTGCGTTGCCGCGCTAATGGTAATTGACAAAGATTAAAAGACAGCGAAACGGGCATTAGAAAAGCAATCGTGAGTGCCCCTGCCGGGGCGCACCGGCCGGTACGCCAGCGCACAGACCGAATGAATCCCCTCGTGCTCCAATAGCGATGACCGAAGCTCGTTATCGATAGGAGAGGAACATGGATCTGCTGATTCTCTTGATAGTGCTGTTGGTGCTGTTCGGCGGCGGCGGCGGTTTGTACTGGGGAATGGGCGGGGGCTGGGGGATTGGTCCGATCGGATTGATCGTTGCCGCTCTTGTGATTGCCTTCCTGGTGTATGGTTATCGTGGCAGAAGGAGCAGCCGACTTTAGGCGACGTGTATTCGGCGTGCTCTGACACGATGTGTGATAGCGAACAGACGGGCGCGCGGATTTGGGTTGAAAAATATCCGTCGCTAAATCGGTTTGACACGGAGAGATGTATGTTACATAGCATGAAGGATCTGGAGGGTTACACCATTGGTGCGACCGACGGCGTCATTGGTCACCTGAAGGACTTCTACTTCGATGACGAAGCGTGGGTCATCCGTTATCTCGTAGTGGAGACGGGTGAATGGCTCGCGAGTCGACGAGTATTGATATCTCCCATCGCCATCAACCAGCCCAACTGGTCCGAGAAGAGTTTTCCGGCGGCAATCACGCAAGAGCAAGTGAAGAACAGTCCGAGCATCGATACCGACAAGCCGGTTTCGCGGCAGCATGAGATAGCGCACTCCGGGTACTACGGGTACCCGTACTATTGGGATGGTGGCGGCTACTGGGGCGATGGCGTGGATCCGGGGATGATGTTGTTGGGCGTTGGTGGGCCGGGCGAACACCGCAGGGCGCAGGTACGAAATTCTCCCGCAGAGGTCGAAACGGACGACGAGCGACGGCAACATGGTGACCCGCATCTGCGCAGCGGCAATGCGATTACAACATACGACGTACATGCGACGGACGGCGATATCGGCCATGTCCAGGATCTTCTTGTCGACGAGAAGTCCTGGGCGATCCGCTATATCGTCGTCAATACCAGCAACTGGTGGGTAGGTCACCAGGTGCTCGTCGCGCCGCAGTGGATCGCGAGCGTGAGCTGGGATGACAGCAAGGTGTCGGTGACCCTAACTCGCGACGCGGTGAAGAGTTCGCCGGCTTATACACCTGGGACTCGGATGGAGCGCGACGAAGAAGCCCGCATTCATGATCATTACGGACGATCTGGATACTGGGCACGTGAAGTGCAACTCCAGAATCCGGAATTTCGTACTATTCCATCCGTGTCGCCCGGCTCGATCGGCAAGACCTACGATAGCGTCACCAAGGAAAAGCGTCACGGCCTTTGATCTCCCGCGCCGAGCCCGCGCAGGAATACGCGAGCGGTCTGCGCGCATTCGACGGCGAGTGACGGGCAGCGCTTCGAGCGTCAGTGGCAACTGGATTGGAGGGTATACCTCCGTGCGATAACGCACCGACGGTGCGCACTTGCCAGGCTATCGTATACCCAAGGAGCATTAGGTCGGAGGCTCGTGTGATGAGTGCCGCTACAACACCTCGTGTCGGGCGCGAGTTCGACAGGTTTCTCTACGCTTCAGTCTGTGACGACAACAACGGCATGCCCCTGACCGTTCTCTCGGCACTGGCACGAATGGACGTCGATCCGTGGGCGGAGGCCTCGAAACTCACGCAATTGCCGCAAGAGAGCGCGGTGACGCAACTCGCCTCGCTGCTCGGCGCGCTACGAAATGCGCCCTTTGCAGGCCTGGATCCCGCACGTATCGCTGCCCCATTAATTGCGCTCTTGCCGTGCCCCCGCAATCGTGCGCCTTCCATGCTCAGAGCCTTTGCGCAGACGGCCCCGACAAAACATGCCGCGGCCGTCTCTACCGTGTTGACCGTCTCGACTTATTTGATCTTTATGCTGTTGAGCCAGTGGCTAATGGGGAGCCTTCAGGCGCCTAGACAGATACAACCGCCCGCGACCTCGGCTCCCACGATCGATTCGCCGAGCGTGCCGGCATCGAGTGAGGGGCCACAAAACCCCGGCAAGTAAATGGCAAACGAGAACTGCCTGTGCTCGCGCTGAACGGCGGCTCCTCATCCCTCAGGTTCGGCCTCTACCGCGTACGCTCCTTACAGACCCAACGACTGGTCCCCGGCGAGACGGAGTGGATCGGCGAGAAGGCGGCCGTCTTATACGACGAAGACCCGAAAGGCAACTCGGTGCTCGGCGAGAGCGCTGTGAGAGATGTCGACAGTAGGACTAACGGGGAATTCAATAATCCCAGGGCTCCCACGCTTCCCAGTTGAAGGCGGGGTTCGAGTAGACCTGCGCATTGAAGTCGTCGTCTCGGCGGCGTTATTGTGGCGCTTCAGATCGCGCTCGAGTTCCTTGACCCGTTGAACGAACTTGTGCGCCGGCAATTGTGCCAGTAGGCCTCGGCGCTCCGCCGTATCTGCCGGCCGAACGAGAAATCCCGCGGCCGCGAGGTCGTTTTCATGATCGACGATGCAGGTGGTGGCAACCGCACGGCACGAGAAGTAGTTCCCGCTTACGCAGCGATCGCCAACGCGGTTCATATACCGTTGATTCGATAGAACGTTGCGACCTCACCCCGAGCGGACTTAAGCACAATTTCTTCATTGTTGAACGACACGATCTCGCTTGTGGCGGACCCGTTCTTAAGATGCTCGTGTTCTACGCCATCGACCGACAATGTCACAGTTCTGCCGGCGACATTCCAAGTGCCGCTGATCGTGCCTGTGACACCTTGGGAAAGAGTATTGGCGATAAACCCCCTTTGATGTAGTTGGCAGACGAACCGCCCGTCGATGTTAATCGACATGATCTCTTTCTCATCGCCGACCGTGCCTTGCCAACGACCGACGAGTTCCTTTGAATACTCCGCTTCCGGGATGGCAGGCCATGATTTTGCACAGGCTACCAAGCAAGCTGCTAATGCGACTACCGCAATTGTTTTCGCCCACACCGCGCAATTATTGCTTCGTCGCCACTCTGATCGGTGGGAAATACGACGCTCGCGCTGGAATCTGGCCACCAGATCGCACCGGCTCACTCGCGCAAGGATCTTCTTCGGGATCTTAGGGTCATCTGGTTTCGAGTTTAACGATTTCCGATCTGCCGACGCACCAGACCCGCGACGGGATTGCCGTTGGCCAAGGCCACCGTATAGGCCACACCATCAGCGTGGTAGTCACGATAATCCCAGCCAAATAATGCATGATAGAAGCGCTTGGCGCCGGGAAGATCCGTGGTCTCGAGATCAAGCCAAATAACTTTTCCCACGAGATGAGTGTCGTTGGAGGGACTCGACAGTGCCGGTACTTCAAACGATTCGGCGCCGGCCTGCAGACAGAGACTCCCGCCGAGTCCGGCGGCCAATGCAAGCAACGCTGGGTAACGCGGGAACAGGCGAGGGCGCTGCTTTATCACGCTCCAAGCATCCCCTATAGCCGAGATCCGGTCTGTACGTTGCCGAACGGTGAAGCCTGTCGGTCGGAGGCCTGCGGAAGTGCGGTGCAGCAGAATCACGTCGTTCCCGCGGCGCCCGCCCACGCGCGTTGGTTTGAGGTGGACCGCGACCAGGGCCGGCCGAATCAAGTTCGAGGCTGCCGGAAGAAGATCTTTGCGCCGCCGCGACCGTAGAGCGATCGGCTTTCGATGTGTTCGATGTTGCCGACCGTTCCCGTGAGCTGGCGCTCGCAGCAGTAGATGATGCGACCGGACATGTCTTCCGGTGTCAAGCCGTTGTAGGTCCAGACGACCGCGACGACGGGTATGCCAATGTTCGGAAAATTATCGGTAGGTGTGCGGATCGCGGGGCGGCACTCTCGCGTTGAAATCAAGCCAACATCATATGTACGATAACTACAGACGCACCCTGCAAATTCTTTTACGGGTTTTTGCCGCTGACAGGAGTCCCGATCAGACACGTCCGATGCGACCCGCTACCCGATTGGTGGCGGGCGCACGCCCGCTGGTAAGCGAAGCGATATCCGTATACATTGCATAGATGCCCGCAGAGAACGGTGCGCCGAGTAGACGTCGCGAGTGGAGCTGGTGGTACCTGCTCTTCGTCGTGCAGTTCCTCGTGATTCTCTGGCCGCCTCTCTATAACAAGGCGGAGCCGACGCTGCTCGGCATCCCCTTCTTTTACTGGTTTCAGCTTCTTTGGGTGGTTGTCAGCGCGGTGTTCACGGCCGTGGTCTATCTCGCCACCCGGGAATCGCGCTAGAGCGCGCAGGGTTTCGAAGGGGAGCGTCGTGCCGCAGGTGAACGGGATTGCGTTGGTCGTCTTCGTCCTGCTGTTCGGTTTCATCACCTGGCTCGGATTCGCCGCGGCGCGCTGGCGTCGGGGCGATCTCGACCTGTTGCACGAGTGGGGTCTCGGGGGCCGACGCTTCGGGACCGTCGTCACGTGGTTCCTGGTGGGCGGGGACATCTACACCGCCTATACGTTCATCGCGGTTCCGGCGCTCGCCTTCGGAACCGGGGCCGTGGCTTTCTTTGCCGTGCCCTACACGATCCTGATCTATCCGCTGCTCTTTCTCATTTTTCCGCGGCTATGGAACGTCTGCCGCAAGCATGGCTACATCACCGCGGCCGACTTCGTGCGCGGCCGCTTCGGGAATCGTTGGCTGGCGCTTGCCGTGACGATTACCGGCATCGTCGCCACGTTGCCGTACATCGCGCTGCAGCTTTTGGGTATTCAGGTGGTGGTCGGGGCGCTCGGCGTCACGGGGACCGGCATCGCGGGCGACCTGCCGCTCATCATCGCGTTCGCGGTGCTGGCCGCCTTCACCTACTCAAGCGGATTGCGCGCGCCGGCATCGATTGCCATCGTCAAGGACATCCTGATCTACATCGCGACGTTCGCCATCATCATCGTCGTACCGATCAAGCTTGGCGGCTTCGGGAAGATTTTCGCGGCGGTCCCTGCCCAGAAGATGCTGCTCGCGGTTCCCGGTCCCCACACCACGGGAGCCTATAGCGCGTACGCCACCTTGGCCCTGGGCTCGGCGCTTGCGCTGTTTCTCTACCCGCATTCGATGACTGCCATACTGAGCGCGAGCAGCGGCGCGGCGATCCGCCGCAACGCGGCCATTCTGCCGGGCTATTCCTTTCTGCTCGGCCTGCTCGCGATGGTCGGATTATTCGTCATCGCCGCGGGCATCGCCGATTTGCCCGAGTATGCCTGGGGATTCAAGACTTTCAAGAACAACTTCGCGGTGCCGGCGCTCATCCTGCACGTGTTTCCTTCCTGGTTCGTCGGCGTCGCGTTCGCCGCCATCGCGATCGGTGCGCTCGTGCCCGCAGCGATCATGTCGATCGCGGTGGCGAATCTGTACACGCGCAACATCCATCGCGAGTTCATCAATCGCAATCCGACCGACAAGCAAGAGTCGCAGATGGCGAAATGGGTGTCCCTGATCGCCAAGCTGGGTGCGCTCGTTTTCATTATCTTCGTGCCCACGAAGTACGCAATCCAGCTGCAGCTGCTCGGCGGCATCTGGATCATCCAGACGCTTCCCGCAGTAATGCTCGGGGCTTATACTCGCTGGTTCAACGATTGGGCGCTCCTGGTGGGCTGGGCGGCGGGCACGTTCGCCGGCACCGCGATGGCCGTTGCCTCGAACCTTGCCGCCACCTACACCATCGCTTTCGCCGGATATACCTTGCCCGGCTACTCCGCGCTGTTCACGCTGATCCTCAATCTTTTGCTCGTGATCATATTGACGCCCCTGTTCAACGGGCTGCGCGGGCGGGCACCCCCCGACGAGACCGTGCCGGCGGACTATTACGCCTGAGCCGGGCGCCGGAGTTCGTCACAAAAGGGTCATATAACCCCCCGATAATGAAAAGTTAGCTATCCTGGCGCCCTGTAAGCCACCGCCTCAAGAATCTCGGGGGTTATCGATCGATGAATCTAGCTCAGCGCATCGCCGTTGCCGCAATCGGCGCTTGTTTCATTTTAGCTGCGAGTGCGGCGAACGAGGCTGCACGCGCGGCGGATATTTCCGGCGCCGGCGCCACATTCCCCTATCCGATCTATGCCAAGTGGGCGGATGCGTACAGGAAGCTAACCGGCGTCGGCTTGAACTATCAGTCCATCGGATCCGGCGGCGGCATCAAGCAGATCAAGGCGAAGACGGTGACGTTCGGCGCATCGGATATGCCGCTGAAGCCCGAAGACCTCAACGGGGCGGGCTTGCTGCAGTTTCCAATGATCATCGGCGGGGTGGTTCCGGTGGTCAACCTCAAGGGCATCGCGCCCGGTCAATTGCACCTCGATGGTGCGACGATTGCCTCCATCTACCTGGGGGAGATCGCCAAGTGGGACGATGCCCGCATCAAGAAACTCAACCCCGGCGTCGCGTTGCCGGCGACGGCGATCGCTCCGGTCTATCGATCGGACGGCTCCGGGACGAATTTCCTGTTCTCCGACTACCTGTCGAAGGAAAGCCCCAAGTTCGCCTCGAGCATCGGTGCGAACACGGCCGTGGAGTGGCCCAAGGGCATCGGTGCGAAGGGCAACGAGGGCGTGGCCAACATGACCAGCCAAACGGACGGAGCCATCGGCTACGTCGAATATGCGTATGCGAAACAGAACAAGATGACCTACGCAACGCTCACCAACAAATCGGGTGCGGTCGTTGCGCCGAGCGCCGAGACCTTCCAGGCCGCGGCCGCAAGCGCCGACTGGGCCAAGGCGGATTCCTATTATTTGATTCTGACCGATCAGGCGGGTGCGAAGAGCTGGCCCATCACCGGGGCGAGCTTCATTCTATTGTACAAGGATCCGCCCGATCCCGCGGCCGTCAAGGAGGCTCTGAAGTTCTTCGCCTGGGCCTACAAAGACGGCGGCCAGATGGCCGCCGAGCTCGACTATGTGCCGTTGCCGGCCAGCCTCATCGCTCAAGTGAAGAAGACGTGGGCCACCCAGATCACATCGGGCGGCCACCCGTTGTGGACCGGCCCCTGAGGGTTGGTCCGAGCGGCGACACTTCACCGTGGCGCTCATCGATCCGGGGCACGCGGCCAGGCAGCGAGTCTATGAGAGGATTTTTCGCTCCGCCACGCTGAGCGCCGCGATCCTGGTCCTGGTGATCCTGGGCGGCGTCGCCGTATCGCTCATCGCCGGTTCCTGGCCCGCCCTCAAGACGTTCGGCTTCTCCTTCGTCACCCGCGAGGTATGGAATCCGGTCACCGACAAGTTCGGCGCTTTGGCGGCGATCTACGGCACCGTGGTGACCTCGGTGATTGCGATGGCCATTGCGGTGCCCACGGGCTTCGGCATTGCGCTGTTTCTGACCGAGCTGTGCCCGCCGGTGCTCAAACGACCCATTGGCGTGGCGGTGGAGCTGCTCGCCGCGGTGCCCAGCATCATCTTCGGCATCTGGGGCTTGTTCGTGCTGGCGCCCGTGCTGCAGCGGCAAGTGCAACCCTGGCTGATCGAGCATCTGGGCTCGATACCGGGAATCGGAGGGCTGTTCGCCGGGCCTCCCTACGGTATCGGCATTCTCACCGCGGGGCTGGTGCTCGCCATCATGGTGTTGCCTTTCATCGCGGCCACCACGCGCGACGTGTTCGACACCGTGCCGGCCATGCTCAAAGAGTCGGGCTACGGTCTCGGTGCAACCACCTGGGAAGTCATCTGGAACGTGGTGGTGCCGCACTCGAGGGCCGGTATCATGGGCGGCGTGATGCTGGGGTTGGGGCGCGCCCTCGGCGAGACCATGGCGGTCACCTTCGTGATCGGCAACGCGCACCGCATTTCCTCGTCCCTGCTGGCGCCTGGCACGACGATATCCTCGGCAATCGCCAACGAGTTCACCGAAGCGGTCGGCGACCTCTACACCTCCTCGCTCATCGCGCTCGGGCTGTTGCTTTTCCTCATTACGTTCACGGTCATTGCCGCGGCGCAGGCGATGCTGCGGCGGCTCGAACGCCGGGCGCTGTCGTCGGTATGAATCGGCGCCCTTTACGCAAGCTCAAGAACTGGGCATTCCTCGGGCTCTCGATGCTCGCGACCCTCGCCGGACTCGCCTGTCTCGCCGCCATTCTCTGGACGCTGATCTCTCGCGGTCTCGCGGGAATGTCCGCGCGGATCTTCACCCAGATGACGCCGCCTCCCGGCAGCGCCGGCGGACTCCTCAACGCCCTGTACGGCAGTGCCGCCATGACGCTGCTCGGCATCTTGGTGGGATCGCCGATCGGGGTCCTGGCGGGCACCTACTTGTCGGAGTATGGGCAGACTTCACGGCTCGCGACCGTCGTGCGATTCATCAACGACGTGCTGTTGAGCGCTCCGTCGATCATCATCGGTCTGTTCATCTATGAGATTATCGTGGTGCGCATGGGGCACTTCTCGGCCCTTGCCGGTGCGCTCTCGCTCGCCGTGATCGCTATACCGATCACCTTGCGCACCACCGAGGATATGCTGAACCTCGTGCCGGTGGGCATGAAAGATTCCTCTGCCGCAATGGGAGCGTATCCATGGCGCACCACCCTGAGCATTCTGTACCCGGCTGCGCGCAGCGGCATCGTCACGGGACTTCTGTTGGCCGTGGCGCGCATCAGCGGCGAGACGGCTCCGCTGCTTTTCACCGCGCTCAACAACCAGTTCTGGAGCATCGATCTGAACGCCCCCATGGCGAATCTGCCGGTGGTCATCTTTCAGTTCGCCTTGAGCCCTTACAAGGATTGGCAAGATCTCGCCTGGGCGGGCGCTTTGATCATCACGGCGACCATCTTGATTCTGAGCGTCGCCGCACGGATATTGCTCGCTCTGCTGCAATCGAGGGGTGGGGGCGGTCCCGCACAATGATTCCGTCGTCGAAGCTGCCGCGGCACCTGAAGACCCGCGTTCCCTATCCGCGCGTCGCGCCCGCGCCCGTCGACATGGGGCCGCCGAAGATCGAGATCCGCAAGCTCGATTTTTATTACGGCGTCTCGCAGGCGCTGCGCAACATCAATCTCGCGCTCGCGGATCGCTCGATCGCGGCTTTCATAGGGCCCTCCGGCTGCGGCAAGTCGACGTTGCTGCGCGTACTCAACCGCATGTACGCGCTCTATCCCCATCAGCGGGCAGTGGGCGAGGTGCTCATCGGCGGCCGCGATATTCTCGGCCCCACCGTGGACGTGGCGGACCTGCGCTACCGGGTCGGAATGGTGTTCCAGAAGCCCACCCCCTTTCCGATGTCGGTCTTCGACAACGTTGCGTTTGGCCTGAAGCTGGCGGGCGAAGTGCGCGGATCCGAGCTTGCGGGGCGGGTGGAATCGGCACTCAAGGACGCGGCGATCTGGGACGAGATCAAGGGCAAGCTGCACGCGGACGGGCGCAGTCTCTCGGGCGGACAGCAGCAGCGCGTGTGCATCGCTCGCACCATCGCCGTACAGCCCGAGGTGCTGTTGCTCGACGAGCCAACCGCGGCGCTCGATCCGATCTCGACGCTCAAGGTCGAGGAGACCCTGCAGGCGCTGCGGGAGAAATACTGCATCGTGATCGTCACTCATAACCTGCAGCAAGCCGCGCGCGTGTCGAATGTCACGGGATTCATGTACATGGGAGAGCTCGTGGAAATCGGACCGTCCAACGAAGTGTTCACGACTCCGAAGAATCGACGCACCGACGATTACATCACCGGCCGATTCGGCTGATGGAAGATTCGCCGCACCCCAACCGTACGCCGCCGGCGCGCGACTCCGTTTACGATCCGGTGATGACGGCGCGCACCGTGAATGTCTACTACGGCGACAAGCATGCGGTTTGCAACGTGAGTCTCGACGTCGGCCGCAATCAGGTGCTCGCGCTGATCGGTCCCTCGGGCTGCGGCAAGTCCACATTTTTGCGCTGCTTGAATCGCATGAACGATACCATCCGCGGCGCCCGGGTCGAGGGCGAGATCACGCTCGACGGCCAGGATATCTACGATCGCGCCCAGGATGTGGCGCAGTTGCGCGCCCGCGTGGGAATCGTGTTCCAGAAGCCGACGCCGTTCCCGCACTCGATCTACGCGAACGTCGCGTACGGCCCGAAGATTCATGGCCTGACCGAGAGTCGCGTGGACCTCGATGAGCTGGTTGCGACCAGCCTGCAGCGTGCCGGCCTGTGGGACGAGGTCAAGGATCGGCTGTCGCAACCCGGTACCAGCCTGTCGGGCGGCCAGCAGCAGCGGCTGTGCATCGCGCGCACGATCGCGGTCAATCCTGAAGTGATCCTGATGGACGAGCCCACCTCGGCGCTCGATCCGATCGCGAGCGCGAGAATCGAGGACTTGATCGACGAGCTGCGCGCGAACTACGCCATCATCATCGTCACGCACAACATGCAGCAAGCCGCGCGCGTATCGCAGCGCACCGCGTACTTTCATCTGGGCGATCTGGTGGAAGTCGGACCCACGGATCTGGTGTTCACCAACCCGGAGCAAAAGCTCACCGAAGACTACATCACGGGCCGGTTCGGCTGAGTGCGGCGAGCTCTAATGTTTCGTTCGCAGACTTTTAATCTTCGGCTCATACGATAGTGACGGGCGTTGGCCTCAGGTCATTAGCCGACGCACGGGGCGCCATGAACAACATTAAGATCTCATCGAGCGTCCTGTCCGCCGCAGTGGACAGGCGCGGAGTGTACATCGAGGCGGGCAAGCTGGAGCCAGACGATTCGGCTGTCTACGCCATGACGGACTTCCGGCGCGAGTGCCCGATCTGCGTACCACCCAGCAGGTCCATCGACGAGGCGCTCGAGGACATGAATCGGCTGGGAATTCACGCCCTGCTGGTGACCGAAGCTCAAGACACGGCCGGCCACGATCAGATGCTCGGTCTGATTACCTCCTATCGAATACAGCAGCGCAGGGTGTACGAACGCCGATTGCCGAAGCCGCTTCGCGGATGCAGAGACACATGTACTGTCGGTGAGACCATGACGCCTTGGGAGGACTTGGCGCTGGTGAACTACCGGTCGCTTCGATACTTGGATGTGTCTGAGGTGTATCAGATGTTTCAAGGATCGGGCTTGACGCACGTGATGATCGTCGAGACCTACGATGACGATTCGGTGTTCGCAAGAGGGTTGATTTCGCGCGCGGCTCTCGCAAGTCGCCTACAAGGATCGAATTGCGTGCACGCAGACTAGGGAAGTCCTGTGTGGGAACGAGTGTCAACGTCAACGAGCGCTCTATCCGTCGCGGAATCAGCCGCGTACCCGTACCGAGCTATCTGGGCATTCCGCAGCCTTACACGACGGAATTCGCCCGCATGTGGGCAGCTCTGCTCGATATCGCGACCATCACGTTGCTGGCGGGACGCGGCTGGTCGCGATGCGACGACATGGTTACATAACGGCGTTCGCGAGTGCCAAAGGTCACGATCCAAAAAGTGACTAAAGTCACTTTCAATGCGAACACGGCAGCTCCATTATCTTTTGATCTCTTGATGCAAAGCACAGGTATGTCTGATCCTTGGTCCATTTGCACATACCATACGCGCCGTCCTCCGCGCCGGGGTGACTCGGATATTCGAGTGGCGCCGGCTGATCTTCGGTGACACAGACCGTCGAAAGCGCGATTACCGTCATTCGGGTGGTCATTGCTGAAGATCAAGCATTGGTGCGCCGGGGGACAGTGCTGCTGTTGTCCATGGCGCCAGATATGGAATGTGTCGGCCAGGCATCCAATGGCGATCAGGCGGTCAAGCTAGCGGGGGTGTTGCACCCGGACGTCGTGCTCATGGACCTTCACTTGCCCATCAAGAGCGGGGTAGCAGCTACGCGTGAAATCACTCTTGCGCAACCGAATATTCAGGTATTGGTGCTGACTACCTTGGACGATGATGAAACGGTCTTCGAAGCCGTCCGGGCAGGCGCCCAGGCGTATCTGCTCAAAGATGCTAGCGAAGAGGAGCTGCTCGAGACAATCCGCGCATTGCGACGCGGGGAGTCACGGCTGACTCCGCAGATAGCGCGCAAAGTCATGGACCAATTCAGGCGCCTGGCACAGCCCAACCGGTTTGTGCCATCGCTGAATGGCGAATCGGGGGAGCGTCCTGGGGTAGACCTAGACCTCCCGACTAATGCCGCCGGGCTGCTATCTGAGGGACTCAGCGACAAGGAGGAAAGAATCTTGCACGACATTACCGAAGGTTACAGCAACCGCCAAATCGCTCAAGCCATGTGTTTGGCCGAAGGAACGATCAAGAATTATGTCGGCCGCATCATGGAAAAACTTCACGCTAATACTCGAACGGAATTGGCGGTCGCCACGAACCGACTGAGGCGCGACGCATGAGCTGTCGGCGCATTCCTATGATTTGGCAAATGGCCGCATCTGTATCTGCGGTGACTTAAGTCATGCCGGTGGTGACTTTCGACACCTGCGCCGCCGTGCAGGCTTCGCTTACCCTCATGTACGTTTCCACTGAGATCTTCTATGTCCGTCGTTGAAACGGCGCTCAAACGCCCTTACACGGTAGTCGCCACGTTGATTCTCATCACGCTCCTGGGAATCGGCGCGGCGCTGCGTATGCCAATCGATATTTTCCCTGAAATCGACATCCCGGTCGTCGCGGTGGTGTGGACCTATAATGGCATGAGCGCGGAGGACATTCAAAACCGCGTATTGACTCTTCATGAGCGGCAGCTCGCCTCGCTGGTCGATGATATCTCGCGTATCGAGGCCGTGAGCTATGAGGGAGTCGGGGTGGAGAAGGTCTATTTGCACGAAGGTGCCGATGTCACGCGGGCGGTATCGCAGCTCGCGAGCAGCGCCCTCGTGGTGCTCAAGTACATGCCGCCCAATATCACGCCGCCCCTGGTGTTACGGTACGGCGCCACCGATGTTCCCATTATTCAATTGAGCTTGTCGAGCAAATCGCTGCCCGATTCCAAGCTCAACGATCTCGGGCAAAATATCATTCGCCCGGCGCTCGCCGTGGTGCACGGCGCCGAAGTCCCTTATCCCTACGGCGGAAAGCCACGCGTCATCATGGCCGATTTGGATTTGGATGCTCTATCGGCCCGCGGACTGTCCGCATCCGATGTGAGCAGTGCCCTTCAACGGCAGAATGTCATTCTGCCGGCTGGCGACGTCAAAATAGGTGACAAAGATTACACTCTGGCGATGAACAATTCGCCGGACGTCATTGAGGCGATAAACTCGTTTCCGATTAAGGATATCGGGGGGCGCATGGTGTTCATGCGCGATGTCGCGCACGTTCACGACGGCTTTCAGGTTCAGACGAACTCCGTGTCGGTGAACGGTACCCCGGGCGCATTGATGACGATCCGAAAAACCGGTGGGGTGTCGACGCTGTCCGTCATCGACGGCGTGCGCGGCGCGCTGAACGACATCAAGGCGGTGCTGCCGAAGGATGTGGCGGTCAAGGCATTATTTGATCAATCGATCTTTGTGAGAGCCGCGCTTCACAGCGTGCTCTTAAGCGCCGGTATGGCCGCAGGATTGACCGCGCTGGTTATCATTCTCTTTCTGGGCAATGTCCGATTGTCGGTCATCATTCTTGCCGCCATACCGCTTTCAATAATCACGGCGGTGCTATTCATCAAGTTCACCGGGCAGACGCTCAACACCATGACGTTGGGCGGCTTTGCTTTGGCTATCGGGATTTTGGTCGATAACGGTACGGTCGTCATCGAGAACATCGAGCGGCACGTGGCGATGCGCGAGCCGCTGCATCAGGCCATCGTGACGGGCGCGAGCGAGGTGGCCATTCCGACTTTCCTATCGACGCTCTGCATTTGCATCGTCTTCATTCCGGTTTTCTTGCTGCAAGGCACCGCAAAATATCTGTTTTCACCGCTTTCCTTATCGGTGATCGGCTCGTTGCTCGCGAGCCTCGCGCTCTCGTTCACCATGGTGCCGGTGCTCTTCAATTATTTGATGCGACGTGCGGTACACGAATTCGATGCGGAACCCGCCCACGCCGCAGACCGAGGGAAGGCGCGCGCAAGGAATCCCCTCGTGCGCTTTCAAGCAGGCTTCGAACGAGGATTCGAGAAATTTCGAGAACGTTACCGCGACACGTTGTCTTGGTCGCTTTCAGAAGCTCGCCTGACGGTGATCGCCTTTATCGCGCTCATCGTCGTATCGGCGCTGCTTTTTCCGTTCTTGGGACGTGATTTCTTTCCTCAGGTAGATGCAGGACAGATGCGGCTGCACGTGCGAGCGCCGCCCGGAACTAGACTCGAAAAGACTCAGCAATATTTTTCGGAAGTCGAGGCGCAAATACGCAAGCTGGTTGGCAATGATCAAATCGATGTCATGCTCGATAACATCGGATTGCCCTATAGCGGTATCAACATCGCGTTGAGCGACTCGGCGACCGTGGGGCCCATGGATGGTGAGATACTCATTTCCTTGACCGAAAAGCACACCGCTACGGCAAGACTCGTTGCAATGCTGCGCCGGGAACTGCCCGCGCGATTTGCCGAATTGCAATTCTTTTTCCAGCCCGCCGATATTGTCGATCAGGTGCTCAATTTCGGGCAGCCGGCGCCGATCGATGTTCGAATCTCCGGCCCCGATCAGGATGCGGCATTTGCCTTGGCGTCGAGAATTGCCCGCGCCTTGACGCGCGTCGCCGGCGTGGTCGATTCGCACGTATTTCAGGTGCCGAATGCACCAGCGCTGACGGTAAACATGGACCGAGCGCTCGCCACCGAGACGGGAGTTACACAACAGGAGGCGGCGAACAATGTTCTCGTTGCCACCAATTCGAGCGCGCAGACAGCGCCAAACTTTTGGGTTGATCCACGCAACAGTGTTAGCTACCCTTTAGTCGTCCAAGTACCCACCTATCGCATAGGGTCCTCGCAGGATCTTCAGACGATGCCCGTTACCTCGGGCGCCGGGGCTACGTCGGGTCAATTGCTGCTCAATCTCGCCTCGTTCGGTCGGGAATCGGTTCCGATGGTCACTTCGCAGCTCAATATTCGGCCTGTGTTCGACGTACACGCGGACGTACAGGGTCGCGATCTCTATGGCGCTGCCCACGATATCGATGGTGTCTTGAACGAGCTTCGTCCGGATGCGTCTAAGGCGTTGACGGTGACCCTGAGCGGCCAAGTGGAAACCATGCGTGAAAGCTATAGCGGCCTATTTACGGGCATCGCACTGGCGATTGTTCTGGTGTACATCTTCTTGGTCATGAATTTTCAGAGTTGGATCGATCCGCTCATTGTGCTGATGGCTGTGCCGTTTGCTTTGGCCGGTGTTCTATGGATGTTATTTCTTTCACAGACGCCGATGAGCGTCCCTGCACTGATGGGGACGCTGATGTGCATTGGACTCACCACGGCCAACAGCATCTTGGTGGTCAGTTTCGCCAATCAGCGAATGGACGCCGGCGATAACCCACTGATCGCGGCGACCACCGCCGGGTATACGCGACTCAGGCCGGTATTGATGACGGCGGCCGCCATGATCTTGGGTATGGTTCCGATGGCGTTAGGGATCGGCGAGGGCGGCGAACAGAACGCGCCGTTGGGCCGAGCGGTTATCGGCGGACTTCTCTTCGCGACCTTGGCAACGCTTATTTTCGTGCCCACGATGTATCGGTTGCTGCGCCGCCAACCGGCCTCCGTCACTCATTCGATCGTTCAAGGTAGAGCCAATGCAACCGCATGATCCCGAACATCCCACCGGAGAACCGCTCAGTGAGGACTCCACTCATGGCGATTACCCCGACAAGGTCTCGCGCCAAGAGCATGGCGCGGTTGCCACGAGTTTTGCGCCTGAGACGGGCCGGCGGACGAAGCGAGGCGTCGTCATGGCTGTCGCGGTACTGGCGGCGGGCCTTTTGATGGTCACCGTGGTGCGCTATTTTCATGCCCATGCTGTTGCGATTGCGGGTGAGGCTGCCTACTCGAGACCTCCGCCGGTCGATGTGGTGATCGCGCGGCCGGCAACTGTTGGACAAGCCCTCGTGCTTCCCGGAGAGACCGCGGCCTGGTACGAAACGACCATTTATGCGCGCGTTAACGGCTACGTGGCCAACTGGAAAGTCGACATTGGCGATCAAGTGAAGAAGGGACAGGTACTCGCAACGATCGAGACCCCGGAACTCGATGCGGAGCTCGCTGCCGCGAAAGCTCAGCTGCAGGCCTCACAGGCCCAAGTGGGCGCTCGCAAAGCCGAGGCGGAGTTCGGCAAAACCACCAATGAGCGCTGGCGCGATGCGCCCAAAGGGGTGGTGTCCGAGCAGGAACGGGAGTCAAAAAAGGCGGATTACCAAAGTGCCGAGGCACGCTTATATGCCGCCAATGCGCAAGTGGCTCTGGACAAATCGAAAGTCGATCAATACAACGCCATGACGGAATTCAGGCAAGTCAAGGCACCGTTCGATGGCACCATCACCGAGCGCAAAATCGATGTGGGAAATCTGGTCACCGCGGGAAGCGGATCGACGACCACGCCCTTGTACCGCATGGCGCAGACTGATCCGCTGCGAATTTTTGTCGATGTCCCGCAAAGCGCATCGGTAGAACTGATGAACGCGGGCGTACCGGCCGAGATACGGGCGACTGGCGCAATCGGCGGAGTATTCTCAGGGAAAATAGCCAGGTCTGCCGAATCCATAAACCCGCAGGCCCGCACCATGCGCGTCGAAGTTGACATGCCCAACGCAAGGCATTCGCTGGTTCCCGGCATGTACGTCACCGTCGCATTTCAACTGCCCCCCCGGGGGCTTGTTGAGGTTCCCGCCGCGGCGTTAATCTTTCGTGCATCGGGCACGCAAGTGGCAGAAGTAGATGCTAAGGGCAAGATTGACTTTAAGACGGTCGAAATTGCCCGTGACAACGGCAGCTTGGTCGAGCTCAGTTCGGGTGTCGAGCCTGGGGACCGTTTGGTGCTCAATATCAGCAGTCAAATAGCGTCCGGTCAAACCGTTGCCGCCAATGAAGCAGAAGCTACCAGCAAATCCCCGCCACTGGGCGCGAAGCGCTGAAGGACTCTTTGGTGACGGCGTTGCGCATCATGACCCTAGGGCTCTTCGCGACTTTATCCGCATGCGCGGTCGGCCCCAACTACCACCTGCCGAAGCCGGATGAACCGGCAAGCTTTGTGGCGAAAGTCGATTCCAGTGCCGCGGCGGCGGCGGATCAAAAAAATCCCGCGGTCGTTGACTTGGCAAGCTGGTGGCGTGCGTTGAACGATGAGGAATTGAATTCCCTCGTCGATCGAGCAGTTAAGTCGAATCTCGACTTGGGTATTGCGCTGGATCGATTGCAACAAGCGCGCACGTACGAGTCGGTCGTCGTGGGGGCAGCGCTACCCGAGGTCGACGCGAGCGCTGCGGCCGGCCGCGGCACGGGCAGTGATTTGACCAAAGGCCGCGCCGATCAGTATCTAAGATCTGCGGACAACGGATCGGGCCTGCAGCATATTAACACGCTGGCCGGCTTCTCAGCGGTTTGGGAGCTCGACATTTTTGGTAAATTTCGGCGCGAAATTGAAGCCGCGCGCGACGACACTCAGGCGGCAAGAGCGGCGCGGCTTGATGTTCTCACCGCCGTCGTCGCCGACGTGGTGCGCGCCTATGTCGACCTCAGGGGATTGCAAGTCCGCGCCGGAATTTTGCACAAAGCGAGCGACGTGCTTGGCGAATCGCTGCGAATTGTGAATATCCGCTATCAGCGTGGCATCACCAACGAACTCGACGTTGCGCTGGCCACTCGCGAATTGGCTTCCCTCGAAGCGGAAATCCCGCCTGTGGAGGCACAGGTGAACGCCGCCAGGTACACGCTTGCGGTTCTCGTGGGCGACTACCCGGAAAACATGGTCAACGAGCTCTCGACGCCGGATGTCGTTCCCGCGATGCCTGCGCCAACAGCACCGGGTGTCCCGCTTGACCTGCTAAAGCGACGACCGGATATTCAGGAAGCGGAGCGTCAGCTCGCCTCTGCGACGGCTCGCATAGGGGTTGCAACGGCGAGCCTTTTCCCCGAGGTCACAATCAGTGGCTCAATCGGCAGTCAAGGACAAGGCTGGGGAACGCTGCCGAGCGTCAGCAAACATATCTGGTCCTTTGGTCCGGGGGCGGTATGGCCGCTTCTTGATTTCGGCGCACTGGATGCCGAGGTTGACATTGCGGGCCTGGAGGCGCACGCGAGTTTACTCAATTATAGAAAGACCATTCTGAATGCCGTGGAGGAGGTCGACACCTCGCTTGATTCCTATCAGGCCGAAGAAGCGCGCATGGATGAATTAGGCACAGCGATGATGGCGGGGCAACGTGCGGTAGACTTGGCGACCGAGCGATACAACCGCGGGTTGACCGACTTTCTGAACGTCGTTGATGCCGAACGTCAATTCTACGACTTACAAGAGCAGTACGCGGAGGCGCAAGTCACCCAAGGGGAGCAGTTCGTATTGCTCTACAAGAGCCTCGGTGGCGGCTGGCAAAACTATCAATCTATCCCGGCGATTCGCCAACCCCAGCCTGCAATCATCGCACTATTTCGCCGCGTGCTGAGCCCGTCTGCGCCGTAATGGCGCCGCATGCGATGGAACCCGCGCTCTGGAATGAGAGGCTTCTAATGAAGATCTAACGGCCCTCTAATGGGGACGCTATTGAATCCTGAATCGAGGTGTTCACCGTGCGAATACTCATCGTCGAAGATGATCGCAAACTCGCTGAATTTGTCGCTCGAGGTCTACGCGCCGAGCGTTTCGCGGTCGATCTCGCAGCGAACGGTCGCGAGGGCGAGAGCTACATCAACTCGTACAGCTACGATCTCCTGGTCCTCGACTTGATGCTCCCGCAATTGAGCGGCACGGAACTGTTGCGGCGCGTACGCCAATCCCATACTTCCCTTCCGGTCCTGGTGCTCACCGCCCGAGATGGCATTGACGATAAAGTGAAGCATTTCGAGGCGGGTGCCGATGACTATCTCACAAAGCCGTTTGATTTCGCAGAGTTGCTCGTGCGCATCAAGGCGCTCTTGCGGCGAGCCCCAGTCGAGCGGGCCGACGTATTGCGCATCGGCGATCTGGAACTTGATCGACTGACCCAACAGGTGAGGCGTGACGGGCACCGGATCGACCTCACCGCGAAGGAATACGCCCTGTTCGAATACCTCTTGTGCTCGCCTGGGCGGGTATTCTCGAGGACCATGATCCTCAATCACGTGTGGGATCAGAGCTTTGAGGGGGTGACGAACATCGTCGATGTCTACGTGCGGTACCTACGCAGAAAGATCGACGATCCCTTCCCCGCTAAACTCATTCATACCGTGCGCGGAGTCGGCTACTGCGTACGCGAGCCGGAAGTGGAGGCGCGCGCCGCGCTCGAATGAATCATCGTTCACTCGCCTTTCGCTTAGGCGCCTGGTACACGCTCCTGTTGAGCGGAGTATTTGTACTCGTCGGGACAGGCGTTTTTTTTGGTCTGCAACACTACCTGCGGGCGAACTTGCGCGATACCTTGAGCCGCCGTTCCGCCCAGGTCGAGCAGATACTCCTGCAGGCACCTGCAGAGGCGGCCAATGCCACAATCGACCGGGAAATCAATACTCGAGTCGCCCCGGAATTCAACAATCGATTTGTGCGCGTGACTCGGCTGCCGGCGACGCTAATCTATCGTTCGCGAATGCCCGCGGATCGCAGCTTCGATCCGTCGGCGGTGAACGCCTCCCTGACCAATGCCCGAACGCCGGTAACCACCATCGTACCCGACCAGCATCTGATGGTCCGTGTGACACCGATCAGCGCGCTGTCCGGCGACTACCGAGTCGAGTTGGGGGTCTCGACCGCACCGCTTGAGGAGGTATTGGGTGGCTTGTTGGATCTGTTGGCATTGCTACTCCCGGTGCTCATTGTCTGTGCCGCTGGGGGTGGCTATTGGCTCGTGAGCTGGGCGTTGCGACCGGTCGATCGACTATCGCAGACGGCCGAGCAAATGAGCCTGCAGAATCTGGGTCTTCGGCTGCCGATCTTACCGAGTGGGGATGCCCTGGAGCGACTGTCGATCTCGTTCAACACGATGTTGGGGCGGCTGCGTGACTCGGTGCAGACCTCGCGCCGCTTTCTGGCCGATGCATCCCATGAGTTGCGCACGCCGCTCACGGTCATCAAAGGCGAGTTGGAGGAGATTACCCGCGAATCTCGCCTGACCGAAACCGACCTTCGCGAACGCATTGGCAGCGTCCTCGAAGAGGTGGGGCGATTGGAGCACCTGGTGTCGGGTCTCCTGGTGCTGTCGCGCCTTGACGCGGGTGAAACACAGAGCACTTGGGTCGATGTCGACTTGGCTCAGATTGCTTTGAACACCGCGGAGCAAATGCAGCTGATGGCGGAGGATCGCGGCGTTGAGATAGACGTATCGGAGGTGCAAAACACCGTCATCCAGGGAGATCGAGCGCGGCTCAAACAAATCATCGTGAATCTTCTGGACAACGCGATTCGCTTCACTCTTCGGGGAGGCACCGTATCGCTTCGCACAGCCGCGAATAATGCGGGCAGCGTCCTTGAGGTAGCGGACACCGGTATCGGCATCCCGCCCGGCGCAATTCCCCACGTATTTGATAGATTCTTTCGCGTTGATGAAGCACGCTCGCGGGAAGACGGCGGTGCGGGGTTGGGACTCGCGATTGTCAAATCCATTTGTTTGGCCCATGGCGCAGAGATCGAGGTCGAGAGCCGACCAGAGTGCGGCAGTTGCTTTCGCGTCACTTTTCCCAGGCGCTCGCGCACCCCCGCACCCTGTGCACCTGAGTCACCTCGGCCTCGGGACTTTATCGGGTCTCGCGAACAGGATCGGCATGCCGATGTCGGAGACGCACTGGCGCCAGGGGTGGCGACTTCGAAGGGAACTTAATCCCTCCGACCTTCATCTGCAAAGCGTTGCGGAACTCGGGCTTGGTTCGATTTCTGCAATTAATCGCGTCAATCAGCAAATTCAACAATCCTTCGATGAAGCGGCAGAGCGGCTGCGACTCGAACTTGCCGCCGGAGCGCCCGCTCACTCAGCCATCATTGCGCAGCAATTCGTTGATCGATGTCTTGGCGCGCGTCTGCTCATCGACGCGTTTGACGATCACCGCGCACGCGAGGGAGTACTTGCCGTTCGCGGCCGGCAGGCTGCCCGGCACGACGACCGCGCCCGCGGGCACCCGGCCGTAGAGGATCTCGTCGCGCTCGCGGTCGTAAATCCGCGTGCTCTGGCCGATGAACACGCCCATGGAGATCACGGCGCCCGTCTCGACGATCACGCCCTCCACGATCTCCGAGCGGGCGCCGATGAAGCAGTTGTCCTCGACGATGGTGGGGTTCGCCTGCAGCGGCTCGAGCACCCCGCCGATGCCGACGCCGCCGGATAAATGCACGTTCTTGCCGATCTGCGCGCACGAGCCCACCGTCGCCCAGGTGTCGACCATGGTGCCGGAATCGACGTAGGCGCCGATGTTCACGTAGCTCGGCATCAGCACGGCATTGCGGGCGACGAAGGCGCCCCGCCGCACCGTGGCGGGAGGCACCACGCGCACCCCGGCCGCCGCAAAATGCTCCTCGTTCCACGCCGAGAACTTGAGGGGCACCTTGTCGTAGAACTGCAGGGGCCCGGCGCTCGCAGGAGAGTTCTGCGCGATGCGGAAGGAGAGCAGCACCGCTTTCTTGAGCCATCGATTGACGTGCCATGCGCCGCCGCGTTTCTCGGCGACGCGCAGTCGGCCGGCATCGAGCTCGTCGATCAACGTCTCGACGGCGCTGCGCAGGTCGCGCGAGGCATTCTCATGAGAGAGCTCCGCCCGCTCCTCGTACGCGCTCTCGATGAGCGCTCGCAGTTCGCCGACGCCGCTCACGGCCGTCCCGATTCGCGCCGATCGAGCGCCCGCACCAGGGCTTCCTGCACGCGTGCGCAGGTCTCTTGGTTCAGCACCCAGCCGTTCATGTCGGTGATGTAGAACACGTCCTCCGCGCGCTCGCCGACCGTCATGATCTTGGCTCCGTTGATGTCGACGCCCTCGGCTTTGAATACCTTGCCGACCTCGGACAGAAGACCCGGGCGGTCGGCCGCAATCAGCTCGAGGATGGTGCGGTTGTTGCGCGTATCGAGGCTGAAGTTGACGTTCGTCGGCGTCGAGAACATGCGCACCTGCCGCGGGGCGCGCCGCGTCACCGTGAGCGGCGCCTGCGCCTGCTGCAGGGCGCGCGCCAAGCCGCGCTCGATCTCGCGGATTCGGGCGGAGTCGGCGATCACCGCGCCGTTGTCCTCGAGAACCACATAGGTCTCCAGCGTGAAGCCGTTGGCGCTCGTGATGAGGCGTGCATCGACGACGTTGAGACCCATCTGGTCGAGCACCGCGGTGGTGCGGGCGAAACTGTGCGCAAGCCGCCGGGTGTACGTGAGTACGGCGGTACCGCCGCGCTCGGCGAGTTGCCGGACCGCGACCAGGGGCGATTCGTCGTCGGGACGCCGGTCGGCGAGGAGGGCGGTCTGCCAGGCGATTTCCTCGGGCGTGTACCTGAGGAAATACGCGTCGGTCCACTGCGACCATACCTGCGAGATGCGCTCGGGCTCGAGCGCCGGAATTTTCTCGAGCGCGCTGGCCTGAGTCTCGCGGATCAATTCATCCTGATCGACCGGTGTCTCGAGGCCGCGGCGCAGCGCGCGTTTGGTGCGCTCGTAGAACTCCTCGAACAACCGCGCCTTCCACGCGTTCCACAGCTTCGGGTTGGTGCCGCGCACGTCGGCGACGGTGAGCACGTACAGATAGTCGAGGTGGGCCTGATCGCCCACGCGGCGCGCGAAGTCATGAATGATGTCCGGGTCGCTGATGTCCTTCTTCTGAGAGGTGATCGACAGGATCAGATGATTGCGCACGAGCCACGCTACCAGGCGCGCTTCGTAGCGCCCGAGCCCTTGTTCCAGGCAGAAGGCTTCGGCGTCGACCGCGCCGAGCTCCGAGTGATCTCCGCCGCGGCCCTTCGCGATGTCGTGAAACAGCGCGGCGAGATAGGCGAGCTCCTGGCGCGGCAGGGACTGCATGATCTGGCTCAGCATCGGAAATTCGTGGTTGTACTTCGGCATGGCCAGGCGCCGCAAGTTGCTCACCACGAACAGGGTATGAGCGTCCACGGTATAGGCGTGGAACAAGTCGTATTGCATGCGTCCGACCACGCGGCCGAACGCCGGAATGTAGCGGCCGAGAACTCCGTACAGGTTCATGCGCCGCAGCTCGTGCGTGACTCCGATCGGGGCGCAGAGAATTTCCATGAACAGCCGGTGGTGCCGTGGATTTTGGCGGAATTCCTCGTCGATCAGCGAAATGTGCGAGCCGATGAGACGGATGGTCTCGGCACGCACGCCGCGCAGCTCCGGGTGCTGCTGCAGGAGCACGAACAATTCCAACAGCGCGGACGGATAGCGGGCGAACACCTCGGTGTGGGCGACCTCGAGATAGTCGTTGCGGATCTGGAAGCGCGCGTTGATGGGGATCGGCGGGCGGCTCTGGGTCAGTATCGCCTCGCGAAAGAGCTGCAGCAGCATTTCGTTGAGCAGGCTCACGTCCATCACGGTGCGGTAGTACTTCTGCATGAGCTGCTCGACCGCCAAGGTGAAGCTCGCATCCTCGTAGCCGAAGAGCTTCGCGAGCTTGATCTGGTAGTCGAACAGCAAACGGTCCTCGCGGCGGCCGGTGAGCACGTGCAGCCCGAAGCGCACTTTCCAGAGGAACGACTGGCCCGCCTTGAGTTTGCGCAGCTCCTCGCGCGTCAAAAAACCGTGCGCGACCAGCTCATCGAGCGTGTCGGTGCCGAAGTGGCGCTTGGCGACCCAGCCGATGGTCTGGATGTCGCGCAGGCCCCCGGGGCTCGATTTGACGTTGGGCTCGAGGTTGTACGCGGTATCGAAGTAGCGGTGGTGGCGCTCCGACTGTTCCTTGACCTTGGCCTCGAAGAAGTCCTGCGAGGACCACAGGCGGTCCGGCGCGAGCGCGCGCCGCATGCCGGCGAACAGGGGCTCGGGTCCAGCGAGCAGCCGCGCCTCGAACAGCGTGGTGGCGACGCCGATGTCGGCGAGGCTCTCGCGCTGGCAATCGTCGATCGAGCGCACGCTGTGCCCGACCTCGAGGCCGATGTCCCAGAGGAAGGTGAGGAAGCGCTCGATGTCCGGCTGCCAGTCGGCGGAATCGCTCTTCGGCAGCAGCACCATGATGTCGATGTCCGAGCTGGGATGCAGCTCGCCCCGGCCGTAGCCGCCCACCGCCACGAGGGCGAGATCTCCGGCATAGCGGCCGGTGTGCCGGGTCCAGGCGGCGCGCAGCGCCACATCCACCAGCCGAGCGCGGTCGCGCACCAGATCTTCCACCGCCTCGCCCGCGGCGAAGCGCTCGCGCAATAGATCGGTGCCGCCGTCGAGCACCTGGCGGAACTCCGCGGGCGAGTATTCGCCGGCGCGCAAGCCTTCCGGGACGGCCGATAAATACGCCCAGTCGGCGCTGTGATCGAGGAACTTGGCTCCGGCGCTCAAGAAGCGACCGCGGCGGTGGTCTGCGCCGCCGCGGCGCCCAGGGTGAGCACCTCGTATCCGGACGGGGTGACCAGAATCGTGTGTTCCCACTGCGCGGACAGGGATTGGTCGCGCGTTACCACCGTCCAGCCGTCGTTCAGCAGGCGCACATCGCGCCGGCCGGCGTTGATCATGGGTTCGATGGTAAAGGTCATGCCCGTCACGAGCTCGAGCCCCGTCCCCGGTTTGCCGTAGTGCAACACCTGCGGATCCTCATGATACACGCGGCCAATGCCATGTCCGCAGTACTCGCGAACCACGGAGAATCCGGCGCTCTCGGCAAAGGTCTGGATGGCGTGGCCGATGTCGCCGAGCTGTGCACCCGGCTTGACCACCTCGATACCCTGCCACATGGCGTCGTAGCACGCCCGGGTGAGCCGCCGCGCGAGCACGCTCGGGGTGCCGACCAGGTACATGCGGCTGGTATCGCCGTGGAAGCCCTCGCGGATCACGGTCACGTCGATATTGATGATGTCGCCGCTTTTCAGCCGTTTGTCGCCCGGGATGCCGTGGCAAACCACGTGGTTCACCGAGGTGCAGATGGTCTTCGGAAAGCCCCGATAGTTGAGATTCGCGGGCACCGACTTGAGGTCGTCGACGATGAAGTCGTGGCAGCGCTGGTCGAGCTCCTCGGTCGTCACGCCGGGCTGAACGTAGGGCTCGATCATGTCGAGCACGCTTGCCGCCAAGCGCCCTGCGATGCGCATCTTTTCCTGTTCATCCGGGGTCTTGACGGTGACATTCATGAGGCAAACTCTCGAACTTGGTTTTCGATTAGGGTCATGGTATAAAGCGCGGCTATTTTTAACAACCCCGCACGCGTGTCGTCACAGTCGGCCGGGTGCCCGAACAACTCCTTGAATCTGCAGGCTTAGGTCCGCAGTTTCAAGGGTCTCGGGTTGCCGATTGGGACACGCGGAGGCTCAACCCAACCAAGGAGTTAGTATGGCCAGCGTGTCGATGCGACAGATGCTGGAAGCGGGCGTCCATTTCGGACACCAGACCCGCTTCTGGAACCCGAAAATGGCGCCCTTCATTTTCGGCGAACGAAACAAGATTCACATCATCAATCTGGAGAAGACCCAGCCGCTCTACTCCCAGGCGGCGGCGTTCATCAAGAACGTGGCGGCCAATGGGGGCAAAATCCTTTTCGTAGGCACCAAGCGCTCGGCGCGTGATGCGATTCAAAAGGAAGCCGCGCGATGCAGCATGCCCTATGTCAACCAGCGCTGGCTGGGCGGCATGCTCACCAATTTCAAGACCATCCGCCAATCGATCAAGCGCTTGAACGAGCTCGACGAGATGGCGCAAAACGGATCGCTCGAGCGCCGCGGCAAGAAAGAGGCGCAGATGCTGCGCCGGGAAATGGAGAAGCTGCTGCGCAGCCTCGGCGGCATCCGTGATATGACCGCACTGCCCGATGCGCTGTTCGTGATCGACGTCGGTCACGAGGAGATCGCCATTCACGAGGCGAGGAAGCTCGGTATTCCGGTGGTGGCGGTCGTCGACACCAATTGCTCGCCCGACGGCATCGACTATGTCATTCCGGGAAACGACGATGCCATGCGCGCCATTCTCCTGTACGCCGGCGGAGTCGCCGACTCGGTGCTCGAAGGCAAGGCATCGCTTCCGCAAATGCCGGTCGGAGAGGACGAGTTCGTCGAGCTCGACGAGGAGGGCAATCCGAGGAAGCGCGCGGCGGCCCGCCGACCGGCGCCGTCCGCGGCACGAGCCAAGAAGCCGCCGCCGCGCCGCAAGGTGCCGGTCACGGTCATCCCGGGCGTCGCGGCTGCGGCAGCCCAGCTCGACGAGGCGGAGCCGGAAGTCGACGACGTGGACGCCGCCGATACGCCGCCCGTCGAGCAGCGGCCGGCCAGCGCTCCGCGGCGTCGACCGCCCGGCCGGCGCACGCCGGCGCGCGGGCCTTGATTCCATACCGCGGCGGGCGAATGCTCGCCTGCCGCGGGTCATCCGACTAACGCGAGGGAGCGGCTGCTTGCGGCCGCTTTGCAGGACACCATGAACATTACGGCAGATACGGTCAAGCAGCTGCGCGAGCGCACGGGCGCGGGCATGATGGAGTGCAAGAAGGCGCTGGTGGAGACCAAGGGCGATCTGGATGCGGCGGCCGAGCTCATGCGCAAGAGCGGCCTCGCGAAGGCGGATAAGAAGGCCGCGAGAGTTGCTGCCGAGGGCACCGTCGCCGTGCACCGCTCGGGCGCGAGCGCCGCCATGATCGAGGTGAACTGCGAGACGGATTTCGTCGCGCGCAGCGAGGAGTTCCAGGCGTTCGCACGCGATGTGGCGCATGCCGCTCTCGAGCATCCCGCGCCGAGCGTGGCAGCGCTCGTGCAGCTCACGGTGGGCGGCGCGACCCTCGAGGAGCGGCGCCGCGCGCTGATCGCGAAGATCGGCGAGAACATCGCCGTGCGCCGCTTCGTCCGCGTGAGCGCCCCGGGCGCGCTCGGAGATTATCTGCATGGCACGCGCATCGGCAGCTTGGTTGCCCTCGAGGGGGGCAACGAGTCCTTGGCGCGCGATCTCGCCATGCACGTGGCGGCCATCAACCCCGCCTATGTGGACGCGAGCGCGGTGCCCGCCGAGGTCCTCGACAAGGAGCGCGAGATTCTCACCGAGCAGACCAAGGGCGAGAAGAAGCCTCCCGAGATCATCGCCAAAATGGTCGAGGGACGGCTGCGCAAGTACCTCGCGGAGATCACGCTGCTTGGCCAGCCCTTCGTCAAGGACCCGGATATGACCGTGGAGAAGCTCCTGAAAAAGTCGGGCGCACGGGTGGTCGAGTTCGTGCGCTACGAGGTCGGGGCCGGCATCGAGAAGAAACAGGATGACTTCGTCGGCGAGGTCATGGCGCAGGTGAAAGCGAGTCCCCATCAGCGCTAGCCTCATCGCACTGAATCGAAAGACCCCGCCCCGGCGGGGTCTTTTATAGTAGGGTACGAGATCATGACGGATGCAACGCCTACCGCACGCTACGGACGAATCCTCGTAAAACTGTCCGGCGAGGCGCTCCTCGGCAACGAGGATTACGGTATCGATCCCAGCATGCTCAAGCGCATCGCGGGGGAGATCCGCGACCTGACTCAGATGGGCGTACAAGTGGCCATCGTGCTCGGCGGCGGCAACATCTTCCGCGGTGCAGGTCTCGCGCGCGCCGGCATGGACCGGGTGACCGCCGATCACATGGGCATGCTCGCCACGGTGATGAATGCCCTCGCTCTGCAGGATGCGCTCGAGGCTCTGGGCACCTATGCGAGGGTGATGTCGGCGCTGCGCATCAACGAGGTCTGCGAGGACTACATCCGGCGCCGCGCCGTGCGCCATCTCGAAAAGGGCCGCGTGGTGATTTTCGGCGCCGGCACCGGCAACCCGTTCTTCACGACCGACACCGCGGCATCCTTGCGCGCCATCGAGATCAACGCCGAGATCCTGCTCAAGGCGACCAAGGTGAATGGGGTCTATGACGCCGATCCGCTCAAGCACCCCGAGGCGCGGCGTTACACGCATTTGACCTACGACAAGGTGCTGACCGATCGTCTCAACGTCATGGATGCCACGGCGATCGTCATGTGCCGCGAGAACAACTTGCCTTTGCAGGTGTTCAATCTGTTCCACGCGGGAGATCTGATGCGAATCGTGCTGGGCGAGGATGTGGGCACGGTGGTCTCCGCCGAGCCGCGAGAGGGGAAGGTATGATCGATGACATCAAGAAGGACGCGACCCAGCGCATGCAAAAGTGCGTGGCGGCTTTCAGGGACCAATTGAAGAAGCTGCGCACCGGGCGCGCGCATACGAGCCTGATCGAGCACATCAAGGTGGATTACTACGGCTCCGAGATGCCGCTCAATCAGGTTGCCAACATCGCGACCGAGGATGCACGCACGCTTACGGTCACGCCGTGGGAGAAGTCCATGGTGGCGGTGATCGAGAAGGCGATCTACAAGTCCGACCTCGGACTTACGCCCAATACGGCGGGCACCCTGATCCGCATCGCCATGCCGGCGCTCACCGAGGAGCGGCGGCGCGACATCACCAAGGTGGTGCGCTCGGAGGCGGAGAGCGCGCGGGTGTCGGTGCGCAACGTGCGCCGCGAGGTGATGACCGAGCTGAAGGAAATGCTGAAGGAGAAGCTGATCGCCCAGGACGAGGACCGGCGCGCGCAGGAGGAGATCCAGAAGCTCACCGATAAGCACGTGGCCGAGATCGATCATGCGATGGCGGACAAAGAGAAGGAGTTAATGCAGGTCTAGCCGACCCGCATAGCCTCGACCCGACGATGGCCGATACGCCGCAACACGTCGCAATCATCATGGACGGCAACGGCCGCTGGGCACGTTCTCGCGGCATGCCGCGCTCCGCCGGTCATCGCGCGAGCGTCAAGGTCGTGCGCGGGGTGGTCGAGGCTTGCATCCGCCGCAATGTCCGCTATCTCACCTTGTTCGCATTCTCGAGCGAGAACTGGCGGCGGCCGCCGGACGAGGTCGGCTTGCTCATGAAGCTCATGCTCGAGGCGCTCGCGCGCGAGGTCGCGGACCTGCACGAGAATGGCGTGCGCATGCAGTTCCTCGGCGATCGCAGCGTGCTCGGGACCGACATCGCCCGCACCATGGCCCAGGCGGAAGCGCTCACGCAGGGCAACAGCGGGCTCGTGCTATGCGTCGCTTTTGCGTATGGCGGCCGCTGGGACATTGCCCAGGCATGCCGCTCGCTCGCCGGCGAAGTCGCCGCCGGCAGGTTGCGCCCGGAGGAGATCGACGAGGCGCACATCGCAGCGCGGCTCGCGCTCGCCGGCATGCCGGACCCGGATTTGCTGATCCGCACCGGCGGGGAGCTGCGCATCAGCAATTTCCTCTTGTGGAATCTCGCGTATGCGGAGCTGTACTTCACCGACGTGCTGTTTCCGGACTTCGGTGCGGCCGAGTTGGACGCCGCGCTCAAGTTCTTCGCGCGACGCGAGCGGCGTTTCGGCAAGACCTCTGCGCAACTCGGCGTGAAGGCCGATGCTTAAGCTGCGGATCGTCACGGCGTGCATCTTGGGTTGCGTGCTCCTCGCAGGCCTGTTCTTGCTCAAGCCCGACTGGACGGCGTTCGGGTTCGGCGCGGTGCTGACTGCCGGCGCCTGGGAGTGGGCGGGCTTCGGCGGTCTGCAATCGCGAACGGCGCGTACGGCCTATGCGGCCGCCATCGCGGTGCTGCTCGCTCTCAGCTGGCGCTGGACGGAGGAGCCCCTGCATCTGCTCACGCTCCTCGTGCTGGCCTGCGCCTGGTGGTTGGCCGCCTTTCTCTGGCTGGTGTTCGGCCCGGTGAGGCACCAGCCGCGGCTCGCGCTCCTCTGCGGCATTCCCGTGCTGGTGCCGGCGTTCGTCGCCCTCGCCCGGCTCGACCGGGCGAGCGGCGGGCCCATGCGCGGGCCGGAAATCGTTCTCTGGCTCGTGTTTCTGGTCATCGCGGCGGACATCGGCGCGTTCTTCGTCGGACGCAGCTTCGGCAAGCGCAAACTCGCACCGCAGGTGAGCCCCGGCAAGACCTGGGAAGGGGCCGCCGGCGGGCTCATCACCGTCGCCCTGGTCGCCTGGGCGGGGGCGGCGTACTTCGGCTTGCCGGTCAGGCTCTGCATCGCGTTCGGATGCGCGGTCGGTGTGTTTTCGGTGATCGGCGATTTGACGGAGAGCATGTTCAAGCGTTCGGCCGGCCTCAAGGACTCGGGCGTGCTGTTGCCGGGGCACGGCGGCATTCTCGACCGCATCGACAGCGTGACGGCCGCCGCGCCGCTCTATGCGCTGGGATTGTTCGGATCAGGAGTCATCGTATGAGCGCGCCGCGAGGCATCGCCATTCTCGGAGCGAGCGGCAGCATCGGGCGCTCGACGCTCGCGGTCGTCGCCTTGCATCCCGAGCGCTTTCGCGTCGCCGTGCTGTGCGCGAACGGCAGCTGGCAGACGGTCGTCGAGCAGGCCCGGCAGTTCAAGCCGGACGTCGTCGTGCTGGCGGACCCGGAGGCCGCGGCGCAGGCGCGCGCTGCGCTCAAAGCGTTGGGCTCGAGCACCCGCGTGGAGAGCGGTGCGCAGGCTCTCGCCGCCGAGATCACGGGCGACAACGTTCAAGTGGTGATGGCGGCAATCGTCGGGGCCGCGGGACTGATGCCGACGCTGGCCGCGGTACGCGCCGGCAAGCGCGTGCTGCTCGCGAACAAGGAGGCACTGGTGATGACCGGCCGCCTGCTCATGGAGGAAGCACGGCGCGCCAACACCGAGATCATCCCGATCGACAGCGAGCACAACGCCATCTTTCAATGTATGCCCGCCGGCTATCTTCCCGGCGAGACCGCACGCGGCGTGGTGCGCGTGATATTGACCGCCTCGGGCGGCCCATTCCGATTGACGGACCTGGCGCGTCTCGACAGCGTCACGCCGGACGAGGCCTGCGATCATCCGCGCTGGAAGATGGGACGCAAGATCTCGGTGGATTCGGCGACGCTCATGAACAAGGGGCTCGAGGTGATCGAGGCGACGCTGCTGTTCAACCTGCCCGAAACGCAAGTGAAGGTCGTCGTCCATCCGCAGAGTCTCGTGCATTCGCTGGTGGAATACGCGGACGGCTCGCTCCTCGCCCAGCTCGGCGCCCCTGACATGAGAACGCCCATTGCACACGCGCTCGCCTGGCCGGAGCGGGTCGCTTCCGGTGTACAATCGCTGGATTTGAGCCTGGTTGGGCGCTTGGACTTCGAGCCGCCGGACCACGCACGTTTTCCGAGCCTCGGGCTCGCGCGGGCCGCGGCCCGCGCCGGAGGCACGGCGCCGGCCATCCTCAACGCGGCGAACGAGGTGGCGGTGCGGGCGTTTCTCGAGGAGCGCTTGAACTTTACGGGGATTTGCACGGTCATTGACAAAGTGTTGCAGCGTCTCGACGCACGCCCGGTTCGAGCGCTGGGAGATGTGTTGGACGCCGACGCCGCTGCACGGCGCCTGGCGAGCACCTTGATCGAGCCTGCGCATGGAGCCCACGCATGAAGATTGTGATTTTCATCGCCGCCTTCCTGGTTGCGATCGGGATATTGGTTGCGGTCCACGAATTCGGGCACTACTGGGTCGCGAAGAAGCTCGGCTTCAAGGTGTTGCGCTTCAGCATCGGCTTCGGCAAGCCGCTCTGGAAGCGCGTCGGGCATGATCGAGATCGTACGGAGTACTGTCTAGCCGCGATCCCACTCGGCGGTTATGTGAAGCTTCTCGATGAGCGCGAGGGAGACGTCGATCCTGCGGAACTGCATCGCTCCTTCACCCGCCGCCCCATCGCGCATCGGATCGCGGTGCTGCTCGCGGGCCCTGCCATGAATCTCCTCTTCGCCGCGCTTCTGTACGCGATTCTCGCGATGGCCGGGACCGAGGTCGTCAAGCCCATCGTGGGGCAGGTGCTGCTCGACAGTCCGGCCGCCGCGGCCGGCATCAGAAGCGGCGATGAAATCGTGCGGGTGGGCGATTACCAGGTTGCCGATACCGAAGAGCTGCAGATCGATTTGCTGCGCGCCGTCTCCGGCGACGCGGCCATTCCGATCGTGGTACGCCGGGCCGGCGCCGAGGTTCCGCTGACGATTCACCTGGCGTCGGATGCGCGGGAGCTCACCGAGCCCGGCCGCTTGCTGCCGGGCCTGGGGCTGGATCTATCGACCTGGCGGGCGGACACCGTGGTGCAGTCGGCGCCGCCGGGCAGCGCCGGCGAGCGCGCGGGCCTGCGCGCCGGCGACAAGGTGGTGTCGGTCGACGGCCAGGCGCTGGCCAATGGATCGCAATTCATCGCCGCGGTGAGCAGTGCGCCCGGCAAGACACTGTCGATCGGCGTGCAGCGGGGCGGCCGTCAGCTCACCTTCGCCACCGCCGTTCCGCCCGTGGTGGATCAGGGCCGTACCATCGGGCGATTGGGCATCACGCTCTCGGAAGGGCAGCGCAGCTGGCCGGCAGGGTATGTCCAGACGCACCGCTCGGGGCCTTTGGAGGCGGTCGATGTCGGTGTGCGCAAGACCTGGGAGATGTCGGCGCTGACCGTGCAGATGCTGTGGCGCATCCTCACCGGCGAGGTTTCCGCAAAGAACATCTCCGGTCCGATCAGCATCGCGGAGTTCGCGGGCATCAGTGCCTATCTGGGCCTGACCGCGTTCCTCGCGTTTCTGGCGATCATCAGTGTGAGCTTGGGAGTGCTCAATCTAGTGCCAGTCCCGCTACTGGATGGCGGGCAAGTGGTTTATCAATTGGTGGAAGCCGTCAAGGGAAGTCCGCTCTCCGAGCGTGCTCAGAATTTCGGCCAGCAGGTCGGAATCGCCTTGCTGGTCGTATTGATGAGCCTCGCCTTTTATAACGATATTTCCAGACATTTGAATTAACGGGACATCATGACCTATGTCGAGTTTGCGCCGCCTGGGCGGCGCGCCGCTGCCCATCGAGATTGCATGCGGTCGTCGCGTGCGGATTAAAACCCGGCTGATTTGCCTGGTGGCGATTGCCATCCAGCCCTTGGGAGCTCCCCTGCGCTCGCAGCCCGCGCCGCAGAGCCCGCCGAGCTCCGTTCCGCCTCCTTCCGGCGCGCCCGCCACGCAAGGGCCGGCGCCTGCTGCCCAAGGGCCTGCGCCCGCCATGCAAGGGCCGGCGCCGGCGGCACAGGGACCTGTGCCCGCTGCGCAGGGGCCCGCGGCCGCTACGCAAGGGCCTGCGCCCTCGGTGCTCCAGCCGCCGGTGCAGCCGCTCGGCGAGTCCAGCTTCGTGGTCGGGGACATCCGCGTCGAGGGTCTGCAGCGCATCTCCGAGGGGACGGTATTCAACTATCTGCCGGTGAACATCGGCGATCACCTCGATCAGCAGCGCATCGGCGAGGCGATGCGCGCCCTGTACGCGACCGGTTTCTTCCGCGACGTGGAACTGCGCCGCGAGGGCAACACGCTGCTGGTGGTGGTGGTCGAGCGGCCGTCGATCGCGAAGTTCGAGGTCAAGGGCAACAAGGACATCAAGACCGAGGATCTCACCAAGAGCTTGCGCAACGTCGGTCTCGCTCAGGGCAAGACCTTCGATCGATCGGTGCTCGACGAGGTGAAGCAGTACCTCACGGATCAGTATTTCAGCCGCGGCAAGTACGCCGTGCGCGTCGATACCAAAGTCACGGATTTGCCGGGCAACAAGGTCGACGTGCTGGTCGACATCAAGGAAGGCAAGCGCGCCAAGATCGAGATGATCAATCTGGTCGGCAACTCCAAATTCACCGACAAGGACATTCTCAACACCTTCGAGCTGCACACACCGAACATCCTGTCCTGGTACAAGCAGGATGACCGCTATTCGCGCGAATCCCTCACGGGCGATCTGGAGAAGCTGCGCTCCTATTACATGGACCGCGGCTACGCGAACTTTCAGATCGAGTCGACGCAAGTCACGATCGCGCCCGAAAAAGACAACATGTTCATCACCATCAACGTCAATCCGGGTGATGTTTTCCGGGTCTCGGAGATCAAGCTCGCGGGCACGATGGTGGTTCCCGAGGAGCAGCTGCGCAGGCTTCTCCTGATCCATCCCGGCGAGATCTTTTCGCGCAAACTGGTGACGAGCTCGCAGGAGCTCATGAGCTACCGCCTCGGCGCGGACGGCTATGCCTTCTCGAAGATCGATCCGGTGCCGACGCCGGACAACGACAAGAAGACGGTCTCGCTGA